>Ga0209012_1000374_pt1 | contig 63944 bp, 65 predicted proteins | sample RS3BMetagenome_FD_184735 | JGI IMG/M metagenome (GOLD analysis project Ga0209012, IMG submission 184735) | Ferric oxide microbial mat and aquatic microbial communities from Rainbow Spring, Yellowstone National Park, USA - RS3B (SPAdes) (version 3) ... | reverse complement strand
TGTCCTTCCCTGAGAGGGTGCTCGATACCGATCCAAGGACTAAATATGAAGCGAACGTAGACTACGAATTCATTGATGAGAAGCTCGATGCATTGAACTTCGCATTTTATGAGATGGCAATAGACAGGCTGGGCAAAGAACTCAGGATGCCAGACGGCACGCCGCTTCCTTCCTCCCTTGCTGTGGAGAAAAGGGCAGGTCTAAAAAAGCTTGTGAAGACGATAGTCATCATAGGCATATTCAAGAGGCTTGAGAGCAGCCTTCAGGCATTTAGGGCAACAATGCAATCTCTTTTGGACTACATGGAAAACACCATCAAATATGCTGAAGACAGAGGATACTTCGTGCCGCGTTCTATGAGGGATGAACCGATCTTCGATTTCGACGAAGAACTGCCCACCCCCGAAGAACTATTCGCCAATCCGAAATATGCGGCAATGAAGGAGAAGTGCAGGCTGACACCCTCTGAGGCACACGAATTCGCAGAAAGATGTAAAGAGGATATGAAAACAATCAGAGAGATATTCTCTGCGATTCCCGGCAAGGATGAAAAATTCAGTTCCTTCTGTTCAAGGCTAGAGGATATAATTGCACAGATATCTGGAAGCAGGGGCAACGGCGCCATAATATTCACTCAATTCGAGACAACAGCTGAATATCTCTATGAACGCATTCTCTCAATGAAGACAGGCCTGCCTGTCATGCTCGTGACGGGAAACAGGTGCGTTGGTACATCTCCGCATATGGAAAAGTGGGAAGTGATAGAAGAATTCCAGAAGAGTGGCGGGCTGCTTGTCAGCACAGACGTACTGAGCGAGGGTCAGAACCTGCAGAACGCACAGTATGTCGTGAATTACGATTTCCCATGGAATCCTGTTGTGCTCATACAGCGCATCGGCCGCGTGGACAGGATGGGTTCGAAGCACAGTAAAGTATACGTGAGCAACATGTTGCCCTTGAACGGAAATCCAGATGATCCAAAGACGCTTGAACATTTCCTGCGCCTGATGGATAAACTCTACTTGAAGCTCGATGCGATACGTGAAACTATCGGTCTTGATGCTTCGACACTTGGAGAAGAAGCGAGGCCAAAGGACTTCGGCGTTCAGCTCGCACTTGCAAAGGATGACATGAGTGCAATAGACGCAATTACGAGGGAAATAGAGCAGTTCACCTCAGACCCCATAGACACGCTTGCTAAGATCATACAGGACAAATCCATCGAATGGCTCCAGGCGATACCTGATGGTATAGGAGCCTTCAAGAAGGGGGAAAGGGACGGCCTCTTCATACTCTTCCATGACGGAAGCAACTACCACTGGCGCCTGAAATATTATGATGGTGGGAGAGAGAGCATCGATTCGGTCAATGAGATAGTGGCGGCGCTCATGAAAGGAGAGGTGGACAATCACGGTGAGAAGATAGAGTACGGCATGCTGCTGGACAGGATGAAGGAGATGAAGAGTTCACTCAGGAGGGAGCTTGAAGAAAGAAAGGTGAGGGAGAGAATTATCGGTGGGACACCTGTCAGGCCTACTGAAACGATCAGAAAAATCTATGATGCAGTCGCAAACATAGAGCCAGATGGCGAGAACCTTGCCGCTCGTTTCAGGGAGGTGTCCAACAATCAGGCCATGGTCAATGCACTGCAGCAAGCCATGAAGGAAGGGAGGCTTGAGGAGAGGGCAAGGGAGCTACTGTCTCATGTAATTCCTGCGAACTCGGGTCCGGAGGGCATGGACAAAGAAGTAAAACTGAAAAGGATTTGCTGGTGCTGGATACAACCGTCAAATCTTCACGCAACTGAGGTCTGAGAATTTGCCCACAACTCGTCATTTCCATTCCAAACAAAGATTGAGTTTGCCTCGAAGATGGCAAGTGTCTCTCAGTGCTGTCGAAGTATGTCTGTCGAATGCACAACGTCTGCTGCTTGACGCGACAAAGACGAGCGGGCCAACTTCCGCGGCACTCGCAGAGCTAAGCATCGAAGAAGCTGGCAAGGCATGGATGTTATATTTCCAGCTATTATTTCAAGGACGTAGAACAAAGTTCGCACCGCGAATCGCTTCGGAAGAAATGGCGGCAATACAAAAGTACTTTGATCAGTACGAAGATTACCTCAAGAAGTTCGATGATGAAATTGTAGCTGCATTCCAGTCTCATAAAGTCAAGCTTCAATTCTTGAGCTTTCTTCTCGGATACGTTGAGATCGTGCTTCCAATAATAGCCAAGAATGGAAGAGTTAAGAAGCTGGCTGAGGAAATTTATGGAACTGCAATAAATCTTGGGCCCTATGACATGAACACAAACGTCAATGGCACGCTGGAATTGATTAGGACCTTCAACTGGAAAAGATTGACAGAGCTCGAGACCATCAAACAGAGAGGTTTCTATGTTAACCTGTCCAAGAGAGGGGACATAGTTTCACCAGACATCGACCCTGTTCCATCCAAACTCTTGATTTCGCTCGCTGCACTGCTGATAGTTATGCTGAAAGGCGATTTGATAGCTCTCACAAAGTGACTGACTCGGCAAGCTGAATGGCTTTGATTTAAGGATCGTCGACCAGGGTAAACTGTGTCGCGTCAAGTTGTTATAGGGACACTGTCTTCCAACGACATTCCGACTTTAATTTCACCGATCGCTGCCCTTCTGAGAATGGTTTCAGTTGCATCTCTGTCCTCAGTAGAAAAAACACTGAGTTTTCTTAACGGATGACACAGCGATCTGGATCGCACATGCCCAACAAACAACTCTTTGTTTGACGGTGAAAGGGAGGACAGGGGTCACGAACAATTAGCCCTCAATTTCGGAGATAGGATTTTTGACAGTTCTTTCAGGCCGTTGAAAATCAGAACTTTTTTCTCTTGTCTATATCCCCCCACTGATAGGCATAAGTATTGCAGTCTATGTCCTCCTGTCTTTATTATGGCCCTTCCTGAGCCTTGCCATAGAATCCGCAATTGGTCTGCATATTGGTGGAAAAACGTTCATTCAGTTCTTTGTAACAATGCTTTATTTGAGTCCATCTGGTTACATATCTCTCGGAGGAATCCTCCAGACTGGCAATAGCCCTATCCTGGGTAGTTTGAAGCACTTATCGACGTACGGTCTCACTGGTACTGCGTTTTTAATTGGCGGACTGGCCTGGTCAGTCCTTCTTTTCCTAATTTCCCTGATTCGCTTTTCTAGGTACGACTAGATTCAACATATGCGACCATGGGAAAGCGACTTATCAATGGTGACGCTAATTCCAAGAGCTAATAGAGAGATAATAATATATTCAGTTGGAGACGGGAGTACAATGCAGTAAACATCTGAATTAAATTATAATTTCCATTTTTAAAACAGTGGGTCCGCCCAGATTTGAACTGGGGTCACCAGCTCCCAAAGCTGGAAGGATAGCCAAACTACCCCACGGACCCTCTGACTGATTATCAAATTTCTCTCTGCATCAATTCATCATATAATTCTTCTGCTGCTTTTCTGACTGCCTCACTGCTGCTGAGCCTTGCACTCCAGCCGAGTGATTTTAATTTGTCGATTGAAAGCTTCATGTATCTTATATCCTCCTTCCACCCCCTTCCATTATCAACACCCCCTGTCCATCTGAAAAGTACATCTTTGAGATGCATCACATCCACGACGATTTCAGCAATTTCCCTTACTGTTGTAGTCTGCTCAGTGCCAAGATTGTATATCTCAACTCGTTCCCTTGCATGCTTCATGCCGAACAGCATGCCATCTATGAGATCATCCACATGTATGTACGATTTAGTTGTCCCTGGATCACGGCCGATAATTTCCAGCTCCTCTTTATTCTTCATAAGTTTCCTTATGAGGTCATATGTTACACCATGCGTCCCGTGCCTTCCAACCACATTTGCGAAACGGTATATTACAGAGTGAGCGTCAAAAACATGGCTGTATGCTGCGACATACCCCTCACACCCAAGCTTGGATGCACCATACATACCTATTGGCTTGAGAGGGCCATAATGTTCAGGTGTTGGAATAATTGTGGCCTCTCCATAAACAGTTGATGTTGAGGCAAATATGAAATTCTTACCGTACCTTGCACTCGCATCTAGCACATTCCTTGTGACAATCATATTTTCCCTGAGATGTATCATTGTATCCCTATCCCCTCCACCAGCTTCAGAATAGGCTGCCATGTGGAATACGGTGTCGCATTCGGAGAGCCTTTGCTGCCATCTGCCCTCCTGTGTCAGGTCTGCTTTAATGAACTCAAAATGCCCTGAACGAACGGAAGGAAGGTTATCCATCCTTCCGCTGGACATGTTATCAATACCTATGACGTGCACTCCCATATCCAGCAGTCTCTGCGTCAAATTGGAACCTATAAAGCCTGCACAGCCTGTTACTCCAACAGTTTCTCCCAGTTCTATACTATCACCAGCTTTCTATGAATTTCCTCATCGCCATTGACCTGTGGGAATATCTGTTCTTTTCCTCAACAGTCATTTCAGCAAATGTCTTTTCACTTCCTTCGGGGATGAAAACAGGATCGAAACCGAACCCCTGTGTCCCCCGGGGGCTTTCGGCTATTTTACCATTGCATTCACCTTTGAAGATGTGCAGCGATCCATCATAATAACCAAGGACAGTGCTGAAAGTTGCATTCCGTGCCTTCCCTTCAAGTAACTTCAGTATTCCGACATTTCCAATGGTCCGGAAGACATAGGAGCTGTAAACGCCTGGAAAACCACCAAGGCTCTCTATGAATAGCCCTGAATCATCAAGCAGGAATGGAGGCTCTATCCTCTTGCTGAGCCATTCAGCACCAAATGAGACAACCTCTTCAAGTCTGTCAGCCTGTATCTCTGGATAGCCTGAGTCGTAGATTTCAAGACTTACATCTGGAAGCATTGCCTGTATCTCCTTCACCTTCCCCTTATTGCCAGTGACAAGCGTGAGCTTATACATATCTTGCCCTCCTCTCAATTTCACGCATCCTGTCAATGACCTGCTCTGAACCTCCTGCCTCCAGATAGCCGGATATGATGAGTTTGAATTCATCCTCAAATTCAGCATGAGTCGAGGTATATACTTCATGCAGCAACCTGAAGTCCACACCTAGCTGTTCCAGAGATGCAGGACGCGAAGACATTGAAAAGTCAAGAAAATAGATGCCATCTCTGAAAACAAGATTCGATGTGGTCAGATCCCCATGTGCTATGTGTGCTGAATGCAGCTTTGCTATTTCCCTGCCCAGATTTTTTTCGAGTTCCTTTCTTTTATCAGCGCCAAGTGAGGGAAGCAGTTTGTTGAGAGTCTCGCCTTCAATGAATTCCATGACTATCAGACCTGCATCGTCATCCACATCAAGTACCCATGGCACATGAACACCTGCTTCTCTGGCTGCGATCATGCACCGTACCTCATTCCTTGTCCTTGATACAATGATGCGCCTGTCCAGTTCGGGATGTCTGTATCCCTTCTTCACCCTCTGTTTGTAAACTGCTGGGATGCCAATGTATTCGGAGAGTTCAATTGTTGCTTCAGCCCCGCTGGCAAGTATTATGATCACACCTCTAGTGCTTTTGCTATATCCTCGATGAGGTCCTCTTCGTCCTCTATGCCTGCTGAAAAGCGTATCAGAGTCTCTCCTATGCCCCTTTCCCTGAGTTCTTCGGCATTGAGCTGCCTGTGAGAAGTATCGGCGGGTATTGTCACAAGGGACTCAACACCACCAAGACTCGCAGCAACCTTTGCAAGTTTAAGCGATTTTATGAAGCGCTGTGCCTGTGCTTTCATTCCTCTGAGTTCAAAGGAGAGCATGCCGCCAAATCCCTTCATCATGCTGCGAGCAATATCATGACCAGGATGTTCACTCAATCCAGGGTACAGAACCCTGCTCACCTTCCTGTGCCCCTGAAGATATTCTGCAATGGCCATTGCATTCTCATTCTGCTTTTTGACCCTGAGGTAAAGTGTTTTCATTCCCCTCTCAAGAAGAAAAGCAGTGTGCGGATCCATGCAACCGCCGTAGACAGTCATTGCCTCCCTGACCTTTTCCATAAGAGCTGAAGAGCCAGCAGCAATACCCGCAACAATATCAGAGTGGCCAGAGAGATATTTTGTTGCGCTGTGTATCACCACATCTGCCCCGAGAGCAAGCGGCTGCAGGTTAACAGGGGAGGGAAATGTGTTGTCCATGATAGCTATGAGGCTATGCTCATGAGCGAATTTGAATATCTCCCTGAGGTCATAGATGTCAAGTGTGGGGTTAGTGGGCGTCTCAACATAAAGAATCCTGGTGTTTTCCCTGAGCTGCTCGTCCAAATTGAATATATCATTTCTTGAAAAGTAGGAGACAGAATGGCCCAGTCTGGGAACCATCTGTGTAAAGAATGAATATGTTCCTCCATACAGGTCTCTGACAGAAATTATGTGCCCCTTTTCCCCAATCAATGAAAGTATTGTGGTTGTTATGGCAGCCATGCCGCTTGAGAATCCCACAGCATCATCTGCCCCCTCGAGCACAGAAAGCTTCCTTTCCACTGCCCTTACCGTCGGATTCCCGAGCCTCGTATAGAAATAGGATGGCCTCTCATCCGTATATTTACCCTCTGCATCCAGTGCATATGGATAGAGAAAGGTGGCATTCTGATAGATGGGCGTTACAATGGAGCCCAGTGCTTCAGGCACCTCACCTGCGTGTACACAGAGAGTGTTTATTCCGTATTCATTTTCATCTGACAGGATACTCACCTACCAGTCAATCAAATGTGAATACTTTACAGTTTGGCATGTGGTAAGTGTAATTAAGCGTATGTGAATCCACAGATGTGACAAAGTTAGGGACAGGTGCAAGCTCCCTTGATGCACTTCTCAACGGCGGAATAGAGGAAGCATCCATAACGCTCCTTTACGGTGAAGCAGGTTCAGGGAAAACCAACCTCTGTCTCGTCCTTTCAAGGAATTCAGTGCTTATGGGTAAAAGGGTGCTGTACATAGATACGGAGGGTGTATCTGCTGAGCGCCTGAAACAGATTGCAGGTAATCAGATAGAAAGAGTGCTGAAGGGAATACTGTTTTCTGAACCGTACAGCATGGAGGAGCAGACAGAGCTGATTTCGAAGGGCATTGCACTCCTTCAGTCACAGCCGTTCGGTCTCTTCGTGATTGACAGCCTCACAGTATTCTGCAGGGCTGTCGGAGAGGATATGTCTGAAAGAAGGGAATTGAGCGGGCAGATAAACATGCTGCTTTCAGCCGCAAGAAAGTACAGGATGCCAGTGCTCGTGACCTCTCAGGTCTACACAGATTTCGAGAAGAACAGCTTCGAACCGCTGGGAGGGCATGTGCTGCAGCATGCAGCCAAGACAATAATAAGGCTGGAGAAGAAAAGGGATGGTGGAAGAAGGGCAGTGCTCATCAAGCACAGATATCTGAAGGAAATGATGTCTGCCGATTTCAATATAACGGCTGAAGGCATCGAATGAGGGGATAAATTAAAATATTCACTTTTTATTTTTAAAAATGCTAGGGGAGCAGGAAAATGCTGAGAGGGCAGCTGCGAAAGTGGCTGTCGACCCTTGAACCTGATCCGGGTAATGCCGGCGAAGGGAAGCATGTTTCTGAATAAGCTTCTCTGGCAGGAGTGAAAGAATGAATCCTGCGAGAGGTAAACTCAGGCCTTATCAGAGGCGCATATTTGCCTTAATTGTGGTTGTTGTGGTGGTGGCTGCTGCGTTTGGCGCATATTACTACGCAACATCGCACAGTCAGGGAAAAAGGACCATTGTTGTGTACACATACAGCTCATTCATGAAGTATGGCAGCAATGCGACACAGGCCTATAACATAGTCTTCGGAACATTCGAAAGGGAGTACAATGTGAATATACGCATAGTGACTCCATCAGGCGGCTTGCTCTCAACACTGGAGGCGCAGAAAGGAAGTCCTCAGGCAGACATAGTCATTGGACTGACAAACATGGATGGCTATACAGCTGTGAAGGATGGATTGCTTGTAAAATATACACCTCCTGCTGAGAAATACATAAACAGAACACTGCTGCAGGAGATGGGAATAGCTGCTCAGTATCTCACACCATACGAATACTCCTATCTTGGCATAGATTACAACGTCTCATATTTTGAACCAAACAGACAGTACCTCACTCCCACATTCGAACAGCTCACTGAGGCACAGTATGCATCCAATCTGCTTTTGGAAAATCCAACAACCAGCGATACAGGCGAAGGGTTCCTGCTGTGGGAGATATCCTATTATGAGTATGTGCTTCATCAGAACTGGACAGACTTCTGGCAATCAATAAAGCAGTATGCTACGAACCACATATACCCCTCCTGGACGGATGCGTTCAATCAGTTCGAGACAGGCCCTGGAAAGAACATGGTTGTCAGTTATCTCACAGACCCTGCATATAACGCGTACTTCGGCTATGGCAACAACACCAATTCCACTGTGACTTATTACAATGGCACAGCGTATGGCTGGCGTACCATTTATGCCATAGGCATAGTGAATCACAGCAAGTATCTCTCACTCGATGAGGCATTCGTGAATTACTTCCTTTCCCCTACAGTGCAGAATGAGATACCCACGAATGAATGGATGTACCCTGCAAATGTAACCATATCTCTTCCATCAGTTTACAGCGCAGCGCCTTCACAGCAGGGCATCTATCCTCTCAATAACTATCTCAATGCAACCACCATAGCTCAGAACATAGAGCAGTGGGAAGTGGAATGGCAGCTGATAATGTAGCATGAAGAAAGCATTTTGGCTTTTCGGAATGGCGTTACCTCTCCTGTTCGTCAGCGCCTTCGCAATAATTCCGTTGTTTCAGCTGCTCTACCTTAATCGCAGTGCCATCACAATCCTCCTCCCCTTTTCCACAGGTCCCTCAGGGATTGTGCTCAGACGTGCAATCTTCAACTCACTGGAGCAGGCAGCACTGGGCACAGTGTTCTCATTGATGTTTGGTCTACCCCTCGGTCTATTCCTCGGTCTCCATGAATTCAGGGGAAAGAGACTCGTAAGGTCAATTGTGATTCTGCCCTTCTTCCTCCCTTCAATTGTTGTCGTCCTCGCATTCATTGATGCCTTTGGAGGCTCGTCTCCACTTGATTCAGGATTGACAGGCATAACAGCTGTAAACACCTTCTTCAATGCACCGCTGATAGCACTGCTTTCCTCTGCTGCACTTGAAAGCAGAGATCCATCGCTCGATGAGGCAGCAATGACACTCGGGGCTGGAAGATGGGCCAGATTCGCTCATATCTGGGGAAGGGAACCGCTCTGGGCTGCGGGCGGTGGTGCAGTGCTCACCTTCCTTTACAGCTTTTCAGGCTTCACAGCCCCATTGATAATTGGGGGGCCTCAATACTTCACACTTGAGGCATGGATATACTATCTCGTGAGGACAGTTGGGGATATACCACTTGCAGCCTCCCTTGGTGCTTTCGAGGCACTGGCACTGCTCATACCTGTGCTGGCCTACACACTCCTGCTTCAGAGACACAGGGTGCCTGCAGGTGCAGGAAATGTACATGGGGAATTTTCTGGACCGTTTGCAATTGCAGGTCTCCTGTTCGCAGTGCTTTGGATTGTATTTGACATCTATGTTCTATCTTCCGTTGTAACAGGAGCGCTGTTGATGCACCATGGCATCTATTTCCTCAAGCTGTTTTCTGGCACAGTGTTCAGGGCCATAGGAATCTCGACTGTCGGGGCAGTGCTCAATTCACTCTTCTACGGGTTCATGTCCACAATCATTGTATGCGCAATAGGCCTCGCCTGGATCACTGGAAGAAGGAGGCTTGGACTTGCAGCCCGCTCGCTCGATTTCATACAGTATGTTCCTCTTGTTATATCAGCGGTAATACTTGCCTTCTCCCTCTCAATAGCTTACTCATTCGCATACAGCTCGAACCTTGTCTGGATGCTCATAATACTCTCTCAGTCTGTCATCGCAATCCCTGTAATCTTCAGGGTGCTGGAAGCTGGCTTCATGCCTGTGCCCTCATCACTTGCAGAGGCTGCAACAATGCTTGGGGGCAATGCATTATTTGAGGTAGAACTTCCGCTGATAGCTGGTGCATTTGCCACAGCTGTGGTGTTTGGATTTGCAATGAGTGCCGGAGAATTCACATCAACAAATTTCCTCGCGACGCCTGCATTCATACCGCTCAGTGTTGAAATTTATGATTTACGCGACGCCAGGCTCTTCGGCATTTCAAATGCTGCGGCCTCACTGCTTCTGATAATAAGTGTTGTATCCTTCTACTTAATACAGAGAATAGGAGAGAAATTCGTTGCCGTTCGTTGAGATAAGGGCGCTCAATAAGAGATACAGGGGAGGGTTCGAACTGCATGACATAAATCTCTCAATTGAAAAGGGGGAGATATTCACGCTCATGGGCCCGAGTGGTTCAGGCAAGACCTCCCTGCTGAGAAATATATGTGGACTGGAAACACCTGACGCTGGAAGCATATTGATTGATGGGCGCGAAATAACACATCTCGACACTTCAAAGCGTGGCATTGGCCTTGTATTTCAGGATCTTGCGCTCTTCCCTCACATGACAGTTTATGAGAACATAGCCTTCGGACTGCGTTCCGTTAAGATGGAAGAGAAGGCAAAAAGGGGAAGAGTTATGGAGCTTGCAGAGCGGCTGGGCATTTCAGAACTCATTGAGAGATATCCCGGGCAGATCTCCGGAGGGCAGGGGCAGCGCGTGGCGCTTGCGAGAACTGTCGCACCCTTCCCATCCCTGCTGCTCCTCGATGAGCCTCTGAGCTCACTGGATGAGCAGCTCAGGGCAGGGGTAAGAAGCTTCATGAAATCCTTTGTGAAACAGATGGGATTGACTGCAATATATGTCACGCACGACCACAGGGAAGGGCTTTTTATGGCGGACAGGGCAGGCCTCATATTCGATGGAACACTTTCAATTTCAGGCAGACCTGATGAGCTTTTCCTGAAACCTGCAGATGAAAAATCTGCGGCATTCTTTGGTTACAATATCATTGAGATGGATGGGCACAGGGTCGCATTTCTGCCAGGGGAATGCGAGATAGGAAGAGGGGATATGAGCGCAAGAGTGATTTCCACAGGATTTGAGGGGGAGATGACCAGGGTCTATGCTCAGGTGGATGGCAGAGAAATACATCTTTTCATCCCAAATCATCGAAATGCTCCGAGAAATGGTGAAACAATAAAATTCGATTTGTTGAGACCTGTAATGCTCAGATGAACTATTCCTCTCTCCTCACAAGGTAATCCATGAGCTCCAGCATGAGCTCCTTTGCCTCAGAGTCTGGAAGCACTGAAGCGCGCTCTCTCGCCTCCCTGATGTATTCGAGTGCGAAATTCTTTGCATATGAAACAGCGCCGCAGCTGTGGAGTATCTCCATTGCGTCCTGGATCATGCGCCTGCTTGCCTTCTGATTGCCAAGAACAGAGAGAAGATCCTTCTTTTCCTCACCTTTGAGTGTAGAAAGCGCATGGACAATCATCAGCGTCCTCTTCCCCTCCCTTATGTCTCCACCCACTGGCTTGCCTGTCTTCTCCTCATCCCCCTCGAGATCTAGCACATCATCCCATATCTGGAAGCCTACACCCATCATCTGGCCGCATTCGCCCATTGCCCTTATCTGCTCAATGCTTCCTCTGGCGATTATGGCTCCAATCCTGCATGCCGCGAAATAGAGGCGGGCTGTCTTCTTGCTGACCATTGTCAGATATTCATTGACCTGGACATCATCCCTCTTTGAAAATTCCATGTCCATCTGCTGTCCTTCAGCTACCTCCCTCACAGCAACAGCGGTGTCATTGAGAATAAAACGAAGCAGCACGTCCTCAACCTTCAGCTTGCATATCTCCTCGAATGCAAGAGCAAAGAGTGCATCCCCTGCCATTATGGCAGTTGGCACATCGAACTTCTTGTGCACAGAAGGGATGCCCCTCCTCATATCTGCATGGTCCATTATATCATCGTGAACAAGTGTGAAATTATGTATGAGCTCCAGTCCTGCACCAAAGGGGACAGTCAGTTCACCTGAACCTGAGATGGCGTCTGCAACCAGATAGGCGAACAGTGGCCTGAGTCGCTTTCCTCCTGCAAGCGGATAATGCTTCATCGCTGAGCGCAGTGTTTCGTTCTCCCCCACAGCAAGCGCTATCTCTATCTCTTTGTTTATCTGGGCGCGCCTGCTGCTGAGCCTGTCCATCACACTCATGAGCACAACTCCAATTTATTTTTGCATTAGGAATACAGCCATTAATTAAATTGATTGGTACATTCTCACCTTATGGAAGGTTCCTTCCTGAGCGATTCCACCCATTCCCTTGTCCTGCCGAAGAGAAGAACTCTTGATGAATTTAAATCAGAAACAGTGCTGCAGCCTGTGAGGAACATGCATGCCTTTAGCTCCTCAACTATGCTCCTTAACTCCCTTATCACATCTTCTGCGCTTTTCATTGCTGCCTTTATAATTGTGCCAGCGACACCGGCACAGGAGGCACCAAGGCATATCGCCCTTGCCACATCCAGTCCATTCCTTATGCCACCTGTAGCAACAAGTGGAAGGCCAATGTTGCATTCTAGCAGTGAAACAGGTGTGGGGATGCCCCAGTTCCAGTAAAGCTTTCCAAGCCTGCTCCCTATTTCATCCCCCTTACGCTTTGCTCTGTAATGTTCAACGGCAGACCAGCTTGTCCCTCCGAGGCCACCCACATCGATTGCCCTCACACCCGCAAGCTTCAGCTTCAACGCAGCCTCCCTGCCTATGCCAGCGCCAGTCTCCTTTGCCATGACTGGCACGTGCCTGCATATCTCAGAAATTGCATCCAGCACATGCCTTGCATTCCTGTCCCCTTCAGGCTGCACCACCTCCTGAAGGTAGTTGAGATGTATGGCCAGGAGCTCCCCCTTTACCATATCCAATGCCTCGAGTGCTTCGTTGAGTCCGTAGGCACGTTTGTTCTTCTGGGGAATGAGCTGCGGCACGCCTATATTGGCTATCCTGAGCGGGATGTCGTAGTCAGCCACAACACTGTATGTCGCTGCGAGAGATTTGTCCTCTATTGCAGCCCTCTGGCTTCCCACACCCATGGGTATTCTCAGCTCCTCTGCCGCACGCGCGAGGTTTCTGTTTATTTCGAGCGCTTTATCGAAACCGCCTGTCATACCTGATATGACTATGGGCGCGCCAATACGTCTGCCCATGAACTCTGTTTCTGTCGAAATATCATCAAAATCAACTTCTGGAAGTGAGTTGTGAAGGAGCAATACATCGTCCCAGTAGTTTGTGCTTGCTGAGACATCTTTGTTGGCAACAATCTCAACATGCTCTCCCTTCCTTTTTGTTGTTGAAGGTTCATCGGATGAATCAGGCATCAGGCTTCACTTTGCTTCCCATCTATTGGTCATTCCGATTTAAATCTTCAGTAGGTCAATGCAGCAAATCTATTTCATTGAATAATGAAGGCCACATTCCTTTGCTCCCTTTTCCCAGTACCACCGTCCTGCCCTCTCATCCTCCCATGGCCCGACTGCTCTTGTGCACGGGGCGCAGCCTATGCTCCTGTATCCCCTGTCAAAAAGCCTGTTGTAGGGCAGATGCCACTCCCTTATGTAATCCCAGACCTGCTTTGAGGTCCAGTCAACCAGAGGGCATATCTTCATCAAACCCTCTCTTTCCCTGTCCTGCCCCACCTTGGGCACCTGTGACCTTGTTTCCGCCTGGTCGCGTCTAAGACCAGTGATCCATGCCTCCATCCCCTCAAGTGCCCTTGCGAGTGGCCTCACCTTTCTTGTTTCACAGCAAAGCTTTCTGAGTTCAGTGGAACGATAGAAGAGATTGATGCCATGTGCCGAAACCATTCGCTCAACCTCCACTGCGTCTGGAAAGTAGATTTCAAAATGAATATTGAATCTCTCTGCTGCTTCTTCCATAAGCGCATAGGTCTCCTCAGGCAATCTGCCGGTATCCAGTGTGAATACTCTGACGCTCTTTCTATGACCATCACTGAGCGTGCTGAGCTGATGCAGCAGCACTATGTCTTCAGCGCCAAAGCTGCATGCAAATGCAACCTTTCCCCTAAATTCATCACATGCCCATTTCAGCAGCTCAACAGAGCTCATCTCCTCGCTATTTTCCGGAATGTGGTGCATGCATTGCATTATTCGAGTGCAATATTTATCGAGGCACATTTGTGAATTTCTTATCAGAAATACGAAGATAAATACTATAAATACCAAATATATATGATGTCTTTAGACATATTATGAAAAATGAATACGAAGATAATGATCATTTCCTCAAAGAAATTTCAGGTGCGTCAGCAAAAGGGCTCGGAAGGACCATGGTCCTTGACAGGCTTGCCCCTGGAACACTTGAAGCAGTGCGGTTGTTGCCAGAATTTGTGCACACAGTGAAGATAGGCTGGGGTTTGCCCATGCTTCTGAATAGAAAGAAGCTCGAGCACAGGGTGAGGGAGCTGAGGAGTGCAGGGGTTGATGTTTCCAATGGAGGGACGACGATGGAGCTTGCAGCATCAAAGGGGAAACACGGCCTTGTGCTTGAGCAGCTCATGCATTCGAATTTCAATTCCATTGAGCTGAGCGAGGGTGTGGTCGAATTGCACAGGAGTGTGAAGAGGGACATTGCGGAATTTGCACACTCCAATGGGATGAAGCTGAGTGTTGAAGTTGGAAGAAAGAATCCGAGAAATCAGCTGAGCCTTGAGGGCACTGTGGAAAAGATCAATGAGGCACTGGAGCTGGAGCCTGATACTGTGATAATAGAGGGCAGGGAAACTGGTCGAAGCGTGGAAATATTTGATGATGCAGGTGAAATAAAATGGGACTGGGTGGAACGCATCTGCGAGGCGTGTCCGCAGGATAAGCTTATGTTTGAGGCACCTCAGGAAAAGCAGCAGACAGAGCTCATACTTCACCTTGGCAAAACAGTGAATCTTGGTAATGTCTCAGTGCAGAGCATCGGAGCACTTGCAACGCAGAGACTGGGATTGAGGGGGGATACGCTCGGCGTCAGGACAGGCAGCGCGCATATTTCAGGAAGTCCTGCATCCCGATTTATCTATCATCTTCTTACTGAATATGGTTTCATGGACCAGGGGAGGCTGATGCACATGACTGGATTGACCAGGCGTGCAGTGCAGAGCTCTCTCAGATACCTTATCAGCGAAGGATGGGTTACTGAGAAACTGGATCCATCTGATCTCAGAAAACGTGTCTACATGGCCGAAACAGTGCGCTGATCACCTGCTGGATGACTTTTTCTTGACCCTTATCACTTTGTATTTTGGCCATAGATACCTGTAGCACTTGATCTCAAGCCATATGGCCACTATTTCAAGCACCACCACAACACCAAGGAGATAGTAGCCGTAGAAGGGTTGCGCGAAGCTGTCGCCCGGAAGGAGACCGTAGGCGCCGGCTGCAGGACGCAGCAGATAAAGCTCAGGGATGATCAGTGCATCAAAGAAAAGCGAAAGCACATCATATGATATTCTGAAAAAATCCTCGAAAAGATATGAGAGAAGCTGGCGCCTTGTGAGATCCTTGGCGCTGATATCCTCTTCAGCTTCTCGCCTGTACGATACTCTGACGGACCCTGACTGCTTCCTCTGCATATATCCCCTTTTTCACAACATCTGGCCTGTCATATATCAGGCAGGAAACATAGTGTCCTGGCATGACTTCCTTGAGCGTTGGCTTATCTGGCTTCATCATCTTGAGCAGTACGCTGTCTCCCCTTTCCCCGAGCTCCACTGAAACTATGGCCTTGAACCTAACTCCTCCCTTTCTCTCAGCCTCCCTTGCGATGAGTTTCTTGAAGATATCAAACATCTCCTGGTTCAGAGCGGAAGCGAAGACAACCTCCACCTCCCTTGCCTCCTCATCCAGTATTATTTCCTCAAGCTCAGGAAGCTGTGCTGCCTCTATGTTTCTTGTTCTGTCGAGCATATGCTCAATGGGAGCGCTCATGTCCCTGGGAGACCAGCCACAGTTCACCATAGCCACAGGGCACCTGGGGTGGAAGTAACAGCCCTGCGGTGGGTTCGCTGGACTGGGTATCTCACCTTCAAGCACTATCCTGGCCCTCTTTGTCCTCGGGTCAGGAATTGGAATTGCAGAGAGTAATGCAGCAGTGTAAGGATGCAGCATATCTGAGAACAGCTTCTTTGTATCTGCAAGCTCAATAATCTGCCCCAGATACATGACGGCGACCTTGTCAGCCATCACCCTGATGACACTGAGGTGGTGGGAAATGAAAATGTAGGCAAGCCCCATCCTTGTCTGTATGTCCTTGAGCAGATTCAGTATCTGAGCCTGAACTGAGACATCCAGGGCGCTTGTTGGCTCATCAAGCACAAGTAGGAGAGGCTCAATGCTGATGGCCCTCGCTATCCCTATACGCTGCCTCTGTCCACCGCTGAATTCATGTGGAAATCTGTAGAGATGGTCCTCGCTCAGACCTATGCGCTCTATGAGCTCCTTTTCCCTTTCAAATATCTCCTTCCTGCTCATCTTGGTGAGGAGCTTCATCGGCTCTGCAATGCTGTCCTTGATCAATTTTCTTGGGTCAAGGGAACTGAATGGATCCTGAAATATGGGCTGCATCTTCGCCCTGTATTTCCTCATCGCCCTGTCGCTTATGCGTGTCAGAGAATATTTCTTCCTCAGTGGCGTGAGTTCCCTGAGCAGCTCCTCCTTTCGCTTCAGCTGCTCAGGCGCTGGCTCCTCCACGCTCTCTATCTGCCTGAGCTCCTCTTCAAGCGAGATGATGCGCTTCATAAGCTCATCGGGCAGATCAAAATATACATCCCCATCCGTCGCCCTGATTAGCCTCAATATTGTTCTACCAAGTGTTGTCTTCCCGCATCCTGTTTCCCCAACAACGCCCAGCGTTTCGCCTCTCTTCAGCGTGAATGTGACACCGTCAAGTGCACGCACATAGCCTGTCCTTCTGAAACCGTTACTTATATCGAAGTACTTCTTCAGATTGCAGACATATAACAGCACATCGCTGCTCTCGCCGTTCTCATTCTTTTCGTCTATTTTATCACCCCTCCCTCAGGGTAAAGCCAGCATGCAACCTTGTGTCCCTTGCTGACATCAATAAGCCTTGGCTTCTCCTTTTCACATATGTCCATCTTGTATGGACATCGAGGATGGAACCTGCATCCAGCAGGAGGATATATCAGGTTTGGAACAGAGCCAGGTATGGACTGGAGTTTCTGGAACTTTGTGCCGTTGGCTGGCAATTTAGGTATTGACTGGAGCAGTCCCTGTGTGTATGGATGGCGGGCGTTGAAGAACAGCTCCTCAGTTGTTGCCTCCTCAACAAGATTTCCTGCATACATCACGCCCACCCTGTCGCACATCTCAGCTATGACAGCAAGGTCATGCGTTATAAAGAGCACAGATGACTCTGTGACCCTCCTGAGTTCCTTGATGAGATCGAGTATCTGCGCCTGCGTTGTCACATCCAGTGCTGTGGTTGGCTCATCCGCTATAAGCATCTTGGGCTCACTTGCAAGCGCCATGGCTATCATCACCCTCTGCTGCATTCCACCGCTGAGCTCATGTGGATAGGAATCTATCACACGCGTGGGCTCAGCTATATTCACAAGTTGAAGGAGCTCAAGCGCCCTCCTTCTTGCCTCAACCCGGAATGGCTTATCCATGCGCTTGCGCAATAGCACGCGCTTCACCCTGTAACCCATGAATGAAATGTTCATTTTGCGCCTGAGACTCGAAATCTCCTTTCTGAGCTGCTTTATAGCTGTTCTGTCCACCTGCTTCCTCTTCTGCCTTAACTGTGACCTCAGCTCCTTTATCCTCTTTCCTATCTGTTCCTTCTCCTCTCCCTTTGACTTTATGAACTCGACCATGAGATTATTGAGCTGCTGCTGTATGTCCATGACTTCTGCTTCTGCCCTGCTTTCAGCATCTATCAATTTTAGATTCAGAGAAAAGAGCTGATCCTGCATTTTGTAGTAGTCCCTTGCCCTCGCCATATTCCTTACGTTTATACCTGTCCTCTCTTCCTGGACGAGTCGCATTATCTCTCTTACTATTATCTCAGGATCCTTCTGATTATCAAATAGATCAATGACAGAGCGCTCTATTTCAGAAACACCAAAGTTTCTCACCCAGTTGTTGATGGCCTTCTTTCTTTCCTCTGCGTCTGTGAGTTTAAGCATCTGCTCTGTAAACGCCCTGATGTCATCTACTCCCATTGTTTCTCTTCTTATTATTGCGTTAGCTATCTCAATGCGCTCGTGGAGCAGTATGGATTCCATTATCTGATCGCCCACTGTAAGCACCGGGTTCAGTGCTAGGAAGGGCTCCTGAAAGATCATTGCAACCTTCTTTCCCCTTATTTTGGAGAGCACAAGATTGTGTCTTTTCAGGTAGCGTTTGTGCCTCTTGATCTTGACATTTGTTTCATTCTTTATCTTTATTGTAACAAGCTTCTGCAGATCGCTGAGTATGTTGAAGCCATCAATGTAAATCTTCCCACTCAGTATCCTTCCAGGAGGGTCAGGGATAAGATCCATAATTGAACTAGCAGTCACACTCTTGCCACAGCCGCTTTCCCCCACAAGGCCGAATATTTCGCCCTTCTTCACAGCGAAACTCACATCATCTATGGCCTTCACTATCCCCTTGGAAGTGAAAAAACGGGTAACAAGATTCTCTACTCTCACATAGTATTCGTCCTGACCGGGATTCATGATTTAACCTCTCAGCTTTGGATCGAGCACGTCCCTGAGTCCGTCGCCCATGAGATTCACTGAAACAGTGAATAGCAGCAGGAACAGCCCGGGTATGGTCACTGGCCACCAGATACCTGAAACGAGATACTGCTCCCCGTTGTATATCATCCTTCCGAGCTCAGGAACAAAGGGCGAGATAATAGGGAGATTTATGAAATCAAGCGCAGCAAGGATGAGCACAATTGAGCCGAGATCGAGCGAGAGCTGGACAAGGGAAGGGGATAGAACATTTGGAATGACATGCTTAAATACAATTCCGAGCCTTGTGGCTCCGCTGGCAATTGAAGCTTCTATGAACTTCATGTTCTTCACTGAAAGCGTCACACCCCTGGTCAATCTGGCATAGGTGGGCCACCATATCACTATGAGAGCAAAGACAAGACTGTCGAGACCTGAAAAACCACGTTGAGCAAGCACATAGATGAATGCGATGGCAAGCACAAGGGATGGGATGCTGAAGAAGATGTCCGTTATTCTCATTAAGACTTCATCCACATAGCCTCCCAGAAAGCCTGAGATGGAGCCGAGCAGTATGCCAATGACAAGGCCAGAGCCAACGATTATGAAGGAATAGACTATGTCCACCTTCAGTGCAGCCAGCATGATTGGCAGTATGGGATCCTGGAATTCGGTAGTGCCCAGCCAGAACCACCATGAAGGTGCACCCTTCAGATGGCTCGGGGGGAGGACAAATGGTGGTGTGGGAATCGCAGCTGCATAGCCACCTGGATTGAAGCTATTTATATTATTTATATTGTGAACTCCTAGATAATATGGGTATGTCAGGTCAGCGATTGTGAATCCAATGTATATCAGGACAATAACGAAACCCACCAGCGCTATCTTATTGGACATGAAGGCGCGGAATGTGGAGGCAAAATCTTCCAGGAATGGGTGCCTCTTCCTTACCCTCACCTCTGCCCTTGCTGCCCTTCCCTTAAATACTGTTGTCTCTGCCATTTTCAAACCTCAATATCTTATCCTGGGGTCAACGAGTGCATACAGCACGTCAACTATGAGATTTGCCACCATGAGTATAATTCCGAAGACTAGTGTTGTGCCGATAACGCCGTAGACCTGATAAGTGGTTGCTGAGAGCACTGAGAGGAGGCCTATACCTGGATAATCGAATACCTCTTCCACGACCACCACACCACCCAGCAGTCCAGCGAGCAACAGGCCCATGACTGTTATTGTGGGAATCAGAGCATTCTTCCTGATGTGCTTCTTTATCACCTCTCTCTCCGGCACACCCTTGGCCCTCGCAGTTTTGACGAACTCCTGCCTTGCGCTGTCGACCATGCCTGCCCTCACAAATCTCAGCACTCCAGCAAGAATGCCGTATGTGAGGGTTAGCGTCGGAAGCACAAGATGCATGAATGCGCCGTATGCGAAAGACCAGTCCTGGTGTATGAGTGCATCTATTATGGGTATGTGTGTTGGATATGTGAAACCATTATTGAACCAGGGCGGTGCTACAGCGACATCAGGCACCGAGCCCTGGATTGGAAATATACCGACTGGATTTCCAGGAATAACGTTCCTTCCAAGTCCTATTTGCAGCAGAAGACCAAGCCAGAAGGCAGGCATCGCATAGCCTGAAAGTGAGAATATCCTGCCCGTCTGGTCCGCCACTGAATTCGGCCTCGCCCCAATATATGTTCCAAGAGGTATGGCTATGACAACAGCAAGTATTGTTGAGAATATTGCAAGCTGCAGTGTGTTGGGAAATGATATTGCAATGGCCTGCGCCACAGATGAGGGATATCCAGGAAGGTTCATGACGCCCAGGTTTCCATGGAACATATTCCAGACATACTTGAAGTATCTCAATGGCAGAGGAAGATTCAGACCGAGCAATATGGTTGCCTGGTGCACAACATATGCCCTGGGAAGCGTCTGGTGTATGGAAAGATATGGTGCTATGAGAAGCTGCTCTGGAATGAGGGAAAAGAGGATGAACATTAAAACTGTCAAACCGAGGAAGGTTGGAATCAGTATCAATGCCCTTCTGATTATATAGAATCGAAGTTCCATATCCCTCTAATTAAGATCTATATCATATAGGTGTATAAGCACTTTTCCAGTACTCTATCTGGATTTAGCGATATATTGTGCATTCAACCCATGCTGAATGAAAATGACAGCTGGAATAAAAGTTGCAAAGATTGATATATCAATTGAATTCAATGTTTACATGTAAATTAAGTTTGAGAGGGATAAGTTTTGAAGTTTGGATTTTACGGCGGTGCCGACGAGGTCGGCGGACTTGCCGTTACTATTGAGGATGGTTTTGGAAGAGTTATGTTCGATTATGGTCTTATACCCAGGGATCCACCTGTTTACCCTCTGCAGGCGCCGCGTGTGGATGGTATACTTCTCACACATGCGCATGTTGACCATTCAGGCATGATACCGTGGCTTGCCGCGAGAAACAGGGTTCCAGTTTACGCAACATATCCGACAAAGGAGGTTGGGGAGCTGCTGATGTACGACAGCCTCAAGGTTGCGAGGAGTGAGGGGTACCTTGAACCGTATGACAGCGAGGACATTGAGCTTTCAATGGAATTCTTCAGGACAGTAAGATTTGACAAAGGTTTCGATATCAATGGGACAGAATTCATACCGAGGAGGGCAGGACATATTCCAGGCGCTACTATGTTCGAACTGCGCGGCGAAAGGACTGTTCTTGTCACAGGCGATATCCATACAGCTGAAACGCATCTTGTCCCCGGTGCTGTGATACCAAAATCAGACATTCTTGTAATTGAATCGACCTACGCTGGCAGGGAACATCCTGACAGGGCTGAGACAGAGAACAGGCTGATCGAAAAGGTGAAGGAGATAGTGGACAGAGGTGGACAGGCAATACTCCCTGCCTTCGCCGTCGGCAGAACGCAGGAGCTTCTGATGATACTGATGAAAACAGATCTTGACATCTGGGTAGATGGGATGGGAAAGAAAATCAATAAGATATACGGACAGTCCAGGGACTACATCACCTCGCAGGAAAAACTCAGAAAGGCATGCCTGCGCGCATTTGAGGTTGAGGGCAATGATGACAGGATAAGATCGCACAGGGCTGATGTCATAGTGACGACAAGCGGTATGCTTGATGGCGGGCCTGCGCTGGGATATATTGAAAGAATCAAGGATGATCCAAAATCAGGCATAGTGCTCAGCGGCTTTCAGGTTGAGGAGTCAAATGGATACAGATTGCTGAACACAGGCTATCTTGAGATCAATGGGGTGCTTGAGAAGATAGAATGTGAGGTAGTGCGATATGATCTCTCAGCCCATGCGGGACACAGCGAGCTGGTGCACTTCATTGAGAAGAGCGACCCTGAAACAGTCATACTTGTCCATGGAGAGGGGGAGAAGAGGGGATTGCTTGCAACTGCGCTCCAGGACAGAAAGGTGCTGATGCCCAAGAAGGGCGAAACGATTGAACTATGATGAATAGCTTCTGACCTTTCTTGCTATCTCCTCTGCCATCCTTGAACAGGTGGACGGAGGCACTGGCCTGTTTGTATATCCAGGGAGGGCGAGGTCGTATGTCACATACTTCTTCTCCTTCACTGTTTCATAGACAGCCCTCCAGATCTTTGCAGCTGCTTCCCTCTCCCCCAGATACTTGAGCATCATTTCTCCAGAGAGTATTGTGGCCACAGGATTCACCTTGTCCTGTCCCGCATACTTGGGTGCAGAGCCATGGACAGGCTCGAAGAGTGCTATCTCATCCCCTATAATTGCACCTGGAACAATGCCCAGACCGCCTGCAAGCCCTGCACATAGGTCTGAAAGTATGTCCCCGAATAGATTTGTGGTCACAATGACATCATAATCCTGTGGCTTCTTCACCAGCTGCATCGCCATGTTATCGATAAGCCTTTCCTCGAACTGTATCTCAGGATATTCGCTTGCAATGCGCTGCGACACTTCCTGAAACAGGCCACCCGTGTATTTCATTATGTTCGCCTTGTGCACTGCTGTGACCTTTTTCCTTCCCTCCTGTAATGCATACTCAAAGGCAAAACGAACAATGCGCTCTGAAGCCCTGCGTGTGACTATATCTATTGTCTCAGCAGCAGAATGCTCCTTATCAACCCAGTGCTCGACGCCTGAATAGAGCTCCTCAGTTGCCTCCCTCACAACGACAAGGTCTATGTTGTCGTAGAGCGTCCCCTCGCCTGCAATTGACCTTGATGGTCTCACGCTTGCATACAGATCCAGCATCTGTCTCAGCGAAACATTGACGCTCCTGAAACCTCCTCCTATGGGTGTTGTCAGTGGGCCCTTGAGACCTACCCTGTTTCTCCTTAGACTCTCAAGCACCTTATCTGGCAGGGGTGTTCCCTCTGTCTGTATTACCTTTTCCCCAGCCTCAACGACTTCCCATTCTATGTCGACACCCGTCGCCTCTATGACCTTCACAGCTGCAGATGTGACCTCAGGCCCGATGCCATCCCCTGGAATAAGCGTAATCCTGTACATGTGAACACCTTTCGTTCCAATAACTGAAACAATTATTAGCTTTTTTTATCGAGCTAACCCATGCCTCCTCCCTGGCGCAGGCGAAGATGGAATGTTTTGATTATCTGATAGAGTACCCTGGGCATATCCTCATAGTTTTTGATCTCATACATGCGCCCCTTCCCATGCTGAGCCATTCCCTCGCATATATCCTCCCTTGCATCCAGGCCTGTGGTCATGAGCACGTGCAGCCTTGGGAAGAGCGCTGCAAGCTGTCTTGGGTCATGTCCCATCGTGTAATTGCCGTCCGTTACAACAATGCCTATCTTATTTGGTGTCCTTGCGCTCTCAAGTTCTCTCAGACCAGCGCGCAGCCCCTCCTCAATATTCGTATATCCCATTGCATTGAGATCAAGCAGGTCGCCTATGAGCTTTTCAAGCTCAACCTCAACACCCATCTTTTTGATTACATTCGCCCTGTTTTCGAAGAGAACAACTGCATACTCAACACCCTTCAGCCTGTGTGCCAGGACAGCTATGGAGCTTGTCGCCATTGCCAGCTTCTCCCCTGTCATCGAAAGGCTTGCATCAATCATGAGCACACATGCCAGATGCTTCAGCTCCTTTCTCTCTATAACAATATCCTGAGGCTGAAGCATTGAAAGCGAGGGTGTGTTGTCCAGTGTGGACTGGATGTCTATTTCGCCACCAAGACCAGGGGTGTACTCCATACGCCTGTTTACCATGGGCATTTTTGTTGGTCCCAGCTGCTGCAGTGTCCTCTCTATTATAGCCCTGACAGCTATCTTCTTCGCAGCCCTGACGAGTGACGGGTCCCTGGCCTTGAGCCTTATCTTCTGATAGCTCTTGGCAATGGACCATATGACGTCATCAGCCCTTCCTGAGGGGATCTCAACTATGCCCCTAAGTCTCTGCGCAAGTTCAAAGGCGTCCTCTGGCTCCTGACTCAATCTCTGATCGTTTTTTTTTCCGTAGAGGTTTCAATATCGCTCTCTGTCTTTTCGTGTGGCTTCTCAACAGGTGAGCCGTTTACTGTCCTTTCAAGTATCTCATCTATGACCTCGTATATCGATTTCTTGGCGTCCTCCCTCAGCTCCATCCTTGTTGGAAGACAGAGGTATGCAGCCTCCCTGAGCGCTTCAAAGGAGGTGCCTGTTATTGCAAGGAGGGAGGCCATGCTCGTGGCCGCTCTAATTGATGCTCCCCTCCGCACTGAGGGATGCTCCCTGCTCTCCCTTACTACAGATGTAACTGTTCTGACAATGTAACCATCAGGAAGTCCTGTGCGCAATGAAACAATCTGCCTTTCCTCCTCCTCACTCTGATAGGAAAGTGGCAGCAATTCAAATCTATCTGAGAGTGCCTCTGAAAGAGAGCTTGTGGCAACAAATTCCTTGGGGTTCTGTGTTGCAATGATAAGAAAGCCCTCTGCTGCCCTCAGTGTACCGAGCCTTGGAAGTTCAATCCTTCCCTCATCCATGGCAGGCAGTAGAACATTCTGAACCCCCTCATTTAATCTGTTGAGCTCATTTATGAAAAGAATGCCACCTGCTTCCATGGCTGAGGCAAGTGGTCCTTTTATGAATGCGTCCTCCGAATACCCGCGCTGCATTACAAGCGGAGGATCGAACCAGCCTGTTAGCTTGTTTTCTGTGAATCTCTCATCTCCGTCCACCCTGAATATAGGGCGTCCAAGATAACTTGCTATTGCAGTGGCAAGTACTGTCTTCCCCACACCCACAGGCCCCTCAATTAAAATATGCTTTCCCGAGATGGCGCAGAGCAGTGCCTTGCGTAGCTCGCTGTCCCTGCCTATTATGCCATTTTCCTTCTTTATCGTCTCAACTGCTTCCTGCAGGTCCCTTTTATCTGATATCTCCCTTATACCCAGCCTCTCAGCCATCTGAGCGCTCCCTTAGCAGCCAAACTGCATTCTGCTTTATGTAAATTCATTAATTAAACTGTTGGTTACGTTTAAGCATATAGGAATAATTACACTGCATATATCAGTATGATGGCATAGAGGCACATAAATGCTTGAAATAGAGAACCTTTCAAAGTCAGTGGCTGGAAATGTGTTCTTCAGCAAATTAAATTTGAAAGTGAATGAGGGGGAAACTGTCTGCCTTTCCCTTCGCTCCAGTCATTCAAAGCATCTGATGGAGCTGATACTATCAGGTCTTGCAAAACCTGATGAAGGGAATATCACGTTTAAGGAGCATGGACAGGATTTGCAGCACCGCGACATTGCATTCAGTTTCCCTGTCACTTCCGGCCTTTCTGATGCAATACATCTCGATGAATACGCTGCGGTGTGCGCGAGCGTCTATGGCATAGACATTGATGAAATAAAATTCCTTGCTAAGAAATGGGGGATATCCCACTTCATGAATCAGAGGTGCGGAAAAGTTCCTGATTATGCGATGTTCCTTTCAGTGCTTGCCATTAACTTCTGCAGGAAACCGCCGATGCACCTGATGGATGTGGACTATGCATCAGGACTTCAATGTCTGTCGGAGATAAAATCCATCATCTCTGAGAGGATGAGCGCAACTCAGGTCATTCTCACAAACAATGCAGAGCTTTTCTCATACCTCGCAGACAGAACTGTATACGTTGGGGAAAATGCAGTTGTGCACATGGAGCCTGCCGCTGAGAGAATAAGAATAGAGGTATCGGATGTTGTTGCAGCCTCAAAGCTCCTGAACCCCATAGAGGTTGAGGGGAATTCAGTGGTTATTGCCTCTGTGCACGCTTCAGCCGCAGTTGCTTCACTGGAGAGAGGCGGAGTCAAGGTAATCTCTCTGAGGAGAGAAAGAACAAGATGAAACAGAAGGGGTCATTTACAGGCATTCTGATGCTCATATTGGAGAGGGATTACCTTTCAATCTACTCCTTACTCCTTGCCTTCCTTATCCCCTTCAGCGTTTTCTTTTCAAATTTCGATATAGACAGCTACAGCTATCCCATACTCTCCACAGTTGCCTCTGTTCAGACCAGTCCTGCGGTTGGTTACCTTCCAATAATCTACCATTACCAGCCCGATCCCAGCCTGATATACGACCTTGTAATGATGAGCGGCGCACTTGTACCAGTTATTTTGACGCTGATACTGTTCACAAAGAACGCAGTTCTTGGTTTCGCAAAGGAGATAGAGCTTGGAAAACTCACTGCCCTTGAGATGCTTCCAAACGGGAAGAGGAATGTGTTCATAGCCTCCATCATTTCCTCTGTCCTTATCCCCTATGCACTGTTTGTAGTGAGCTCATTTTTCTATCTTTTCACGTCTACCGGCATATTTGCAGATTTTCTGTTAATCCTTCTAATGGGGACGACGACGCTTCTCACATACTTCGCTCTGGCGCTCATGACCGTGTCGAGGTATAGAGACGCTGGCATATCGTTGATAATTCTACCTGTTGCGATAGCATATTCATACATCCTCTCCACTGTAACAGCATGGACGCACTCGCTGATTGCACTTATATTCACAGCCTTTATGAATCCTGCCTCTGCCGCAGTTGCGTACTACGGCCTTCAGCCACTAATATATTTTCCTCCTTATCCTTCTACGAGTCACAGTGGTTATGCAACGCATAGCAATTTATTGTTCAGTAGTCAAGGCACAGTTCCCTTCTCTACAGGCGTTGCAACTGTAACCATTGCAGGCATTGTTGCAATGGCAGTGGCGCTCTTTTATGCATGGATCTCGTATAAACAAATGGAGATAGTCAAGTAACATTGTATATGTGAAAGGCAATGTGATAAACGTGCAGCGCGACACAGGGACATTCAGGACGCTACTGCTGCTTGTCCTTGGAATAGCCATCATACTCTCTGTTTTTGCAATCTTTTCTGTGAGGTATGCACCTGCACCTCCTCTTGGTCCATCCACGTCGGAACTCAGATTGTTCCAGCCTCAATACAATGATTCGAGCGGTCTGGGCGAGGGAACAACATACTTCCACAGGCTTCTCTCAAACAGGGTCGAGGTGGAAGGGTTTATTGAATCTGGAGGGGAAGCGGTGGCAGACAGCAGCCTGATAGTGACGATGTTCCCTGTGGAGACTGTTACAAATACATCTGGAACAGGCTACTACTCATACAGAATACTCTACACAGGAAAGGGTGTTTTCGATTATGAAATTGCAGGCTACTATCCGAAGGCTGTGACCATAAATGCATACAGCAAGGTGGTGTGGGTCAATGTTAGTATGAAGCCACTGCCTGTCTACAATTTCGAGGTGAGGGTACACGATGAACTTCATAACCCTGTTGCGTACGCAAATCTCTACCTCTATAATTACTTCATAAATTACAGCTTTGAGGCAAATCTCACAGGGCAGGCAAGCATTCAGGTGTTTCAGGGCAATTATTCCCTTGTTGTTTACAGGGATGGATACAGCAACATCTCCCTACCTCTCATTATAAGAAGCAACAGAAGTGTTTCAGTTACACTACCTGAGATTCAGAGTGGAAACTACACTGTATCTGGATTTATCAGAGATGGTGAGGGTGTTCTTATTGGAAATGCACTTATCTACACAACTCCGCCGTACGTAAGGAACACAAGTTTGCAGAATGGCTCATTCGCAATCCACTCCGTCTATGGCAATATCACTCTGCACGTATTTGCAGCCGGCTTTCTTGCATTCATTATGAATCTCACTGTTAACAGTGATACATCAATAAACATAACTCTAATGCCAGACAATACGCTCGGGCCTGGATTGATGCTCGTCTCAAATTACACTTACACTGGCTTTCCTGCTGTGGACTTTGCAACACTCAATAGAACAATGCCGGCCATGATAGAATATAGCGCCTTAAACGGCACTGCAGAGCACCTCAATTTGTTTATTCATAATGCACCTGCGCGCCTGCAGACCCTGCTATATATCAGGAGAGCTGGCTATTACTACAGAGGTGTGTTCAACATAACTGATGGTGCAATGCAGCTGACAGTTGACCAGCCACTCCAGTCAGAAATAGGACTGCTGACACTGAACTATTCACCATATTTCACCTACGTCCATTACAATCAGAGCACTGTCTCTCTTTACCTTTCACATGCGAATCTCACCAACACTACCATAGGCATCATCAGCGCACTGAATTCAAAACCTGTGCCAGTGGGTAATGTCACACTGCACATGCTTCTGCAACCCTATATTGCTGTATCGCAGAAGAATGAGACTGTGTTCAGCATGAAGCTGCCTCCAAGCAATTACACATTCACTTACAGCGACATATCCTATGTGCCCCTGACATACAGTTTCAGCACATTCCGCCCTGTTAACGTTACTCTCAGAGCAAGGGAATATGCAGTTGTAGTGATAAGCAATACATCACTTGACTGGAACTATACACTCAAATTTTCTTCTGGATTGAATTACTCAGGCAGGATTTCAAGCACGACAACAATACCTGGCTCAGCAGGCTTCTATACGCTAAGACTGAATGCAGGCAATCTCACACTGGGCAGGGAGGGGCAGTTGAATTACACATATCCGCTCATAACCCTATATATCAATGGAAGTGAATTAAATGAAAATGCATCTGTTAGCACATTTTCTCTTCATGGCAGCACTTTCTATGAAAATATGAGTGTTAATCTTACAGCTCTCTGCATAATAAGTGAATTTACCATCAGTGGTCTGAATTTCACTTTAAACAGAAGCATTCTCTCCTTTCTCAATGAGACAATCGGGTTCAGCGGAAATAATGTATCGATCAATTACAGTGTGATGAACCTCAAGAGTATGGGTGCTGAAATTACAATCTATGGTGTAAATGCGACAGAGGCCATGGAGCTCACCAGAGCACTCTTCTCCTTCACCCTATACTCCATAAGCGCCACCTACAGGGAGGGCGAGCTGTGAGCACTGGAGCTGATAGAAAGATAAAGGAATTTGAAACACTGCTTGAGAGGGGCAACGCCTCGCTAGCGGTGAAATTATCCTTCAGGTATTTCCTTGAAAAGTATTGCTCGCTTGCCAAAATCAATCTAAATAAAGGACAGACGCTCAGGGAGTTCCTGATTGAGCAGATATACCCCTTTTTGCAGGCTGACAGGACATATACAGTTGAGAGCAACGAAGTGCTTGCACGCATCGTCGGCCTTGCTGATGCCTCCGGCTCCAGCATCAGGAACAGGATAGCAAGGATCCTCAGCATGTATTATCTGGAGCTATACGAGCCGGTGCGTTTCGACAGCTCATTTGTCCCTGATGCAGCGAGGGTCAAACAGTATCTGGATAGCCTGGCGTCCATTTTTGAAGAGGTTAGGGATGGTGAGAAATAAAGATGGCCTTCTTGGAAAGAGAGCTTTCAGTGATATTGCCTTTCATTGTAACAATAATTCTTGGATACATCATAACACGCATGTCCAGTGGTCTCTTCCTGAAACGCAGAAAAAGGGAAGGTGAGGCGCTTGAGCTCCTGCTGCAGAAAAGGTATTTTGAATTTCTGGATGCAATTTACAGTAAGTTACCTGAGGACGAACAGCTCAGATTCAGGCTGGCAGAAATAATGAATAGATACAGCGAGCTTTCAGATGATATCTCATGGGATGGTGCCTCCTGGAACCAGGAGGCACTCATGCAGGAGGCATATGAGGCATATGCAAGGTACAGACAGTACGGATGAGGTGAAGCTGGACCCCCGTCATTTCAGGGAAAAGATAGAGCTGCTCCTTTCAGACCTGGAAGGGACAGTTGCGGGGAGCGGCCGCGTTGTGCGTTTTATACTCATCGCATTGCTGAGTGGAAATCACATACTTCTTGAAGGTGTTCCTGGCCTTGCCAAAACAAAGCTGGCAAATGAATTCTCAAGGCGAATGGGCCTTTCCTTCAGGCGCATTCAGTTCACACCCGATCTGCTCCCTTCAGATGTCATGGGGGCGCATATTCTGAACAGCGAAACAAGAAAACTTGAATTCAGGCCAGGGCCTGTATTTACAAATGTACTGCTCGCAGATGAGATAAATAGAACGCCTCCGAAGGTTCAGTCAGCCCTCCTTGAAGCAATGGAGGAAAGGCACGTTACTTCCAGCGGAGAGATCTTTTCCCTTCCATTCCCATTCGTTGTCATAGCGACTCAGAACCCCATTGAGTATGAGGGCACATTTCCACTCGCCGAAGCATTGCTGGACAGGTTTCTGTTCAGATACAGGATGGAATATCCAACAAAGGAGGATGAGCTCAGGGCGCTGGATATATCCACCTCCAGCGAAAGGGCAGTCCAGCGTTTCAGCTCTGAGGAGATAGTGGCTGCAATGAAGATGACAGGCGATGTCAGGGTTGAGGAGGATGTCAAGGCATATATTGTAAATCTCATAAGAAAGACAAGGGAGACTGAAGAGATCTATCTGGGCGCAAGCCCCAGGACATCGGTGAAACTGCTTTCAGCTGCGAGGGCATGTGCGCTCATCAACGGAAGGATGTACGTAATCCCTGATGACATAAGGTATGTGGCGCATGAACTCTTTAACCACAGGCTCATATTGAAACAGGAGTTTCAGTTCCAGGATGGCTATGATCCGGGTAAGATGATAGCCGCAATAGTTGACAGGATAATTGCAGATGTTCCCCCTCCGGGGGTGTAGCCCCATTGATAAGATACTCCACGTACCCGCTTATCGCCTCAGCAATACTGATTTCTCTTGGCTCCTATGTATCGGGCCTCACATATGTGGAGGTTGCAGCCCAGATCTTTATCTGGATAATTATTGCAGATATAATTATATTTCATCGCGTAAGTGTTCGTGCCCTGAAGGCTGTTGAGGTAAAGAGATCAATAGTTTCAGGGAAGAGGACTGTGGAGCTGGCTTTCAGGAATAGAGCATCGACAAGAATACATTTTGCATTCGAAGACAGGAACAATATATCTGGCGAGGAAATGAAAAGAGGGGAGCTGACAATTCCTCCCTATGCTGAATCACTGATCCATTACCCACTTAAGGGTGAATTCTCAGGGAGATGGAGGATAGGGCCAATAAGGCTCTGGACAAGGGATGAGATGCAGCTCTGTCATTTTGGTGAGCAGAGATACATAATCACAGAGATACCTGTAGCAGCATCTCCTGATGTCATCAGGCGGGTGCGTCCAGGAGCAGCACACAGAAGGCGCCAGAGGCTGTCTGCATTGCAGGGCTCTCAATTCTCTTCTGTGAGGGAATATGTGGAGGGGGACGAAACAAGGTACATCGCGTGGTCAATGACAGGGAGAAGGGGGGAGGAGGATCTATATGTAAAGCAGATGGAGCCTGAGACAAACGTTGAGATAGATGTTCTGGTGGATTACAGCATTTACACTCTGCTTGGAGGAAAAAGGAGAATTTATGATGCTGTCATGAAATCGCTCCTCGCCCTCCCGCTGTGCAGCGGAAATGAGAACGACAGCCTCTTTTTGCTTCTATATTCAACAGCTGTCAGAAAGGCTGCAGGACCTGCAAAGGGGAGGATGGCTGTTAGAGCAATATCGACCATATCATCAGAGGTATTTCCCGAAGGAATTTTTGACGCAGGTAGCGCAATGCGCTCATTGCGCTCAATAGAGAGAAGATTGAAGCCTGTGCTCATGATTTCACCTCTCATAGGTGTGCGCTCACTTCCTGATGCGCGGAGCTATCACCACCCCATTGTTCTTCTTGTGCCTGAGGCAAAGAGTTTCCTTACAGAGGAGAGATGGGAACAGCAGTTTCAGAGAATGTTATTGCCCAGGAGGCGTGCGCTGGAACAGGGGTATTTTGTGCTGCATGCAAATGCTGGAGAGATGAGCGAAAAGATGCTTGAGGCATGGGAAATTCTAAAGGGAGGATGGCATTGAAAAGTGATTCGATCAGATATGTCATAGCAGTCGTGTCTGCTATTCCTGCTCTTTATTCCCTTTATTATCTCATACAGATAGCATTCATTCCGCTTCTGCTCCTTACGCTCAGCACACCGTTCATTGAGCGCAAGCTGCCAAGGAGATGCAGGGGACTTGGATATATCGCAGTGGAAGTATCAGTGCTCATTGCAATTCTCGTGACAATAGGGAGCGGACACGGACTTTACCCGTTTGCCTCTGTGCTGGCTTCAGCTCAGACAGGGCTTGCAATTGTGCTCTGCATCGACCTCATATGGAGAAAAGAGACATACGGAGTGCTATCGGACAGCCTCATTTCACTTGCAGTTTCCTCCGAATCAATATATGCGATCCTGTATTCGCAGAAGGAAGGCGTTCCCCTCTACCTTTCATTTATATACCAGTGGTATGAGACAGGCGCGTCTGCTGCAAAATTTCTTACAACAGGATATGCGCTTCCGCCACTGGTCAGCACGCATGCATCAGTGCTCATGTTCCTGCTTGCTCCCTGTGTTTTCATCTCAATTGTTCTTACACTCATCTACAGGATGGCGAGTGAGGGAAGGCTCAGTGCGGAGAGGATGGAGCGTTTTGCTCTCTCAGTAATAACAGGGGGTGTAATGGCTGGCGCAGTGCTCTCCCTTGTTTCCATCTTCCCTCAGTATGGCCTGCTTGCACAGCTCTTGCCAGCTGCCGTGGTCGTGGCTGCAGGCGTGATATACTCAAGATGAAGCCACATGCATGTAGGAGAGGAGTACGAGTATAAGGATTACAGCTGCAACTGAGAGGAGGGAGAAGAAGGAAGTTGTCCTCACACCGAGAGGTATGTAGAGAGAAAGTGCGATGAACGATGCAATCAGCGCTGAAATGTACGTGAGTAAATAGGGCACCACCCCTGCACCCGTCCTTCTGATATGGATTTCAACAGCATCTGAACTCTGAGATGAAGGAAGTGCATAGAGTATGAGGAAGAAGAAGAGGATTGCGGAGAGAAGCAGCATCGAGTAGAGGGAGATGCGCGTCAGTATGGATGCAAGGATGGATGCAGCCATGCCAGTGCAGGCAGATGCCCTCCTCGCGCCAAGAGACAAAAGTGCTGCGCAGAGTGCTGCTTCCGGCAGAACTATATAGTATTTGATGAAGAAGAGCTGAAAGAGTAAAAGAATGGACGAGGCTGCGATCAATGGATAGCGCGTATTTTCAGCCTCCTTGAAGCAAGTCGTAGCGTTTCCACAGCCTCCTGAACACTGTCCCCTTCATACCCTGCAGAGCTGCCGAACTGCTCCAGCTGAAGTATATTGTTCTCCTGCCTTGCACGCAGAAGTTTGAGAACAATGTTGTCGGCTGAACCTGAAATGTTACGCTGGGAGGGGGAGATTAGGGGGACAAGAACTGTCACATCCCTCTGCTCTGACATGAGATAAAACAAATCGTCCCTTGTACTCTCATCCATGACAGGTGACAGGACTACATACTGGGCAAGTGGGTTAAGAAACATGGAGGGGACACGGTGTATCCTGTAAGCAGAGGGGGCAGAGGGCACAACAGCCTCTGTGAGGCACTGCTCCAGTCTCAGATAGTGTCCACGTCCTGTGGAAGGCTTCAATATAGTTGCCTTCTGTGTCAGCACGACAGCACCAACTGAATTTCTTTCAGCAATGCTCCTGTATATGAGCGCCAAGGAGGCGCGGAGTATCCTGTCAAAAAAATGCTGTGTCAGCACCCTGTCCCCCATAACCATCCTTAGGTCGAGGATGAAGATCACTGTGCCGCTTCGTTCAGAGAGGAACTCATTTACCTTCAGCTCCCCAGTTCTGCCAGAGGCCTTCCAGTTTATGTGTCTTACGTTCTCCCCTTCCACGTAATCGCGTATCGCATAAAATTCACTGCCACCGCCCCGAAATGCGGAGACAGTGTTGCCTGGGAAGGGAAGCGTATTCCTTATCTCAATTGATTCTGCCTTGATCCTTTCGAGTCTTGGCCTGCAAATTAGAGTGACTGGAGGACATGTGAAGACAGATTCACTCATCGCAAGCACATCGCAGCATCTCACACTGCACCCTTCAATGAAGTGCATCCCTCTGGGAACTGAGTGTATCACAACCTTAATTTCCGCATGCCCCCGTACCAGAAATGTTCCTGTGGCGCTTCTATCATTAAACTGTTGAGGAAAGGCCATTTTCAGGTTACAGAGAGCAACACGATTTTTTTTCAACTGTATATTGTAGACGAGGATGGCGTCATCCCCTTCCCTGAGCTCAATGCTGTCTGACTGCACTGAGATGTGAGCTTCATCTGCACCACTGAATTGTGGGGATAGCACAGCAGCTGTGAAAAGGAAGAGGAGCAGAAGGGCTGCGGACACACTCTTGAATAGAAGTGAAATGGAGAGGAGTGCTGCACCTGCAACTAAAAAGGCCGGGACTCCCCTTCCCTGCATCAGGCCACCTTTGGCACAGGAATCTGCTTGAGTATCTCAGCTATGATATCGGATGACCTGACGCCGCGGAGATAGGGCTCAGGCTTCAATATCAATCTATGCGCGAGCGCGGGTATTGCTATTTCCTTGACATCGTCCGGGATAACATAATCCCTGCCGCGCATCGAGGCAATGGCCATTGAAAGCTTCAGCAGTGCAAGTGTTCCACGTGGCGAGGCACCAATCTCAACAAATGAATGTGCTCTCGTCGACCTGGCTATTTCGCTTATGTAGGAAAGAAGCTCATCAGTCACATAGACCTCCTCTATCGCCTTCTGAAGTGCAATGAATCTTTCCCTCTCTACAACCCTTGTAACTTCAGCGCTGTCCTTCTTCCTCGCAAGCCTCAGCCTGAGTATCTCCACCTCCTCTGCTGCTGTTGGATATCCGACAGAGGTGCTTATCATGAACCTGTCAAGCTGTGCCTCAGGAAGGGGGTATGTCCCCTGGTATTCTATCGGGTTCTGTGTTGCTATCACTATGAAAGGCTCCTGCATATGCATCGTCTGCCCCTCCACAGTCACCTGTCTTTCCTGCATTGCTTCCAGGAGCGCTGACTGTGTTTTGGGTGGCGCCCTGTTGATCTCATCAGCAAGCAGTATGTTTGTGAATACAGGCCCCTGCCTGAATTCAAACTCATTCGATTTCCTGTTCAGGACAACAGAACCTGTAATATCTGAGGGAAGCAGATCAGGGGTGAACTGTATGCGCCTGAAATCGCATCCCAGTGCCTCTGAGATTGATCTTGCTATGAGTGTCTTTGCAAGCCCTGGATAATCCTCTATGAGCACATGCCCCTCGGAAAGCATGGCTGCAATGATGTATTCAAGTATCCTCTTCTTTCCAACTATATATCTTGAGAGCTCATCTATTAAACTGGTTGAAAATGCCCTGACATCATTCGAGTTCAAAGTATCACCTTAATGACTCAAGCTCTGATGTTATTTTTTCCACTACTTCAATAAATTTCCCCTTCTCCATCGCCACAGGGACATCGCCCTTCCTCTCCATGATCCTGTTTTCAAGCAGCAGCCTGCACATACTGTTCTCCGGCAAAAGCGCTGAAAGTGCTGAGGGATTCCCCTGTTTTCTGTAAATGAGTGCCACGCGTTCAGCGCACAGTGCCCTGAATTCATAAAGCAGTCCCTTCTGGCTGTACGCCCTTTCCCTCAGTGCACTGAGTGTCTTTTCTCTGAGAAGCTGAACAGGTGTCGAACGCACAACTTCCCTCTCCTCTCTTTCATAGACAACATTTATGGCTGCAAGGAAGAGGTATATGTCAAAGGCAAAGAGAATTGCTGCAATGGAAATATCTATGCTCATCGGGAATGGTAAGAGAGCGATGACAGGGAAGAGAACAGCAGTCACGCCTATGCCTGTAATTGCACCTGCAATATTCAACTGCTCCCCTCAGCCAGAAAGTTCTAGCTTCATCCTTTCAAGCAGCGACATCGCACGCTCCATATCCTTTCCACCAAGCTCGTGAGTGCTGTAGTGTGCCTCCTCATAGAGCAATGTGAGTTCATGCACTGTCTGAACCCTGAAGCCAAGGATCCTGCTTGCCTCCTCCTCAAATTCACGCGGTGTATACCACTCCCTGTTCAGCACACCCGCCCTCTGAAGGAGTGAGACCATCTTTGTATATGCATCCATTATGGCTCGCCTCACATCCCCGGTGGCCATCGCAGTAGAAATAGCCTCCTGCACCTCCCTCCCCATTTCTTCCCTGAATCCCCTGTAATTTGTCTGCCTCGTTCTGAACACACTGAATAGGGCCACTGCGAGTAGAAGCAATACAGTTGCTGTAATCGCAATGAAGAGCAAAAGGAAGGAAGCGGCAACAGTCCTTATCACAGTGGCCCCTGGCGAATTGCCCGTTGATGAAGTCTGAGTTATATTTGTTGAATTTATCTTCCCTGTGAAGGGCCTGGGGAATAGAAAGTGGGGGTGGAGAAAGAGCACAGCAAGTGCAACAACAGCAATGAAGGCAAGCATGGCTATCAGCGCATAGTTTGGATTTGAAACATTCACATTCTTTGAACCACGGCTTCCAAACTCAGGGGGACCCCTTAAAAGGAGGGAAATGAAGGCTGCAAGAAGTGCTATGAAAATAGCGACGAATATGACGCTGACAGCAATCTGAAGCGAATAGGATGCAAACGTGAAAGGCACGTTCAGTGTATGTGAATGGCCCAGACCTGAGTTAAAGGAATTTATATAGATAGCAATTAAAAATATTGCGGCCACAATGAGAAGCAGGGAACGTGTGAAACGATTGAGAGATGCTGGCAATTCTGGACCTCTGTTTCACTAAGTATTTCATCAATTAGTAATTTACCATATCTGGCATGGATATAATTGTGATAGGCGGAGGCTGCTACGGCACACTTCAAACGCACAGGCTGCTGAAGGCAATGGAAAGGGGAATAATACCTGAAGCGCGCATTCTGATTATAGACAGGAATGTGGAGCCAAAGGCTTCAATTGAATTCTCAGCACAGAGCAGGGTGCACATAGTGAGGGGGGAATGGAGTGAGTTTCTTAAGTCCTATTTCAGAACATACAGAGAGGACGGCTCCCAGTTGATACCTGCACATATAGCCCCGCATCTGCTGCTCAATGTATCTGCTTCTTTGATTTCGGAGTGGAGTCATACGCGTTACAGGACAATGGCTGTTGATGAGAAATTCAACCTCCCCTTTGAAAAGAGTGTGAATGGTGTCAAGTACATAAGTGCTGCCGCCTGGCTCTGCCCCTTCTCCTGCATTGAGCCTCACATCTGTCCTGCAATCTCCAGGGAGAGGACATGGGACTTGAGCAGATTGGTGAAGGAAAAAATGAGTGCTTCAGGTAAACTGACTGCTGTTTTCAAAACAGAGCACTATGCATGGGGTGTGGGCAGCATTCAATCTGATGAAATAAGCAGAACCCTCCACGTGCTCGCGGAGCGTATAGGCTCAGCTGGAGGGGGCTCAGTTGCTGTGGCTACGACAAGCAACTGCCATGGCGTTGTTGGGCTGATAGAATTCAGCTGATGCCCTCATCGCAGATATGACAGCTCTCTATCTCCACATCCTGGTCAATCTGCCTGTGCATTTCACACATGAGCCTGTTCTTTCTTATGAAGCCGGTCAGCTCGTTGAGCTTCTGCGTGAGTATGCGCCTGTCTGAAATATTTGCCTCATCAGCAACAATCTCCCTTATCTTCGCAATTATCTCAGGCGTATCAAGGAATGAGGTGCTGCTTCCCCTTGCGCCGGTGATGTAGTTGCTTATTGATGGCTGAGAAACGCCCAGAAGGGATGCAATCTCGGACTGTGTCATCCGTTTCTGAATAACGAGTTCCCTGGCCAGCATTGCTCTCAGCCTGGGGATGACAATCATTGCTTCGAGCTCAGAAGGGAGATGCATATTTACATTAGTGATTCAGTGGACTATTAACCTTTCCACTTCTATCTTCCCCAGAAGGGGTTCTCTTTTCTCTTAATAAGAAGCAGTTCATTGAAAATGGCTGCCTCGTCATCTGTCATGCCTGCATCCCGCAGCTGACGTGCATGAGCTTCGGGTATGTCCACATAAAGCACATCCCCCTCATTTATCTGTCTGCCAACAGTTGGACCCTCAATCGCAATGGCCACCTCTTCCCCGGCCATTGCAACATTCCTTGCAGTCTCCCCCACCCTGATGCTTCTGACCCTCCCCACCTCCCTTCCATCCTGTCTCAAAAGATTTGAATTCTGCACAAGCCTGCCTCCAAGCACACGGACGCCCACTATCGCAGGCTTGCTGACCCTGAAGACATGCTGTGGCAGTATCATTATCTTGCAGGGAAATGTAATCTCTCTTCTCTTCTTCTCCTCTTCCTCCCTTCTCTTTTCCTCAAGCCACTTCTGAAGGTTGTCAAGCAGATTGTATATCACATCGCCTGATATGATCTTAACATCGCTCCTTGAAAGCTCTTCTTCCGCTTCAGGAAGAACGGCGACATTGAAGGCAAGTATTGCTCTTTCAAATGGAGATTGCTTCGCAGCCCTTTCAACCACATCACGCCTGCTCACAGGGCCCACATCCCCTCTCTCTACTGCTATATTTCTTGCATGCGCCTCAAAGAGGAGCGCCTCGAGTGCACCCAGGGCATCGGCCTTGATTGCAATACCCGTCCTGTCAAATTTGAGTTCGGGCTGCGTCTCCTCTTTTATTCTCGATGCAACCTCGCTTATGTTCTTTTTATAAGCAAAGAGTGCACAACCTGCACTCACCCCCTCAGTTTCCTGCAGGAGCAGCCTGACGCCTGCAGCTGCAGACACCTCATCCACGAAGATAAAGTGCTCCCTGGGGTCCTTGGTCTCGTGAAGCGGCCTTGCCTTCAGTATTCCCCTGACCTTTGTTTCAAGCACACCCTGTCTTCCTGCTATAGCGACGCTGTCTCCAACATGCAGCGTTCCAGCGTAGATGATTGCATCTGCTGTAACGCCCAGCCCCTTCTCCTCTTTCACCTCTATTATGGTTCCTTCAGCAGGGCCCTCCTCTGTATCAAGCCTCTGTTCAAGAAAGCGCTGTGCAAGCCCTATGAGCACGAGAAGAAGATCAGGGATGCCATCCTTTGTCTTTGCACTGACAGGCACTATCGCCACATTCCTTGTGAAATCAGAAATACGGTCGTAGCGTTCAGCCGAAAATCCAAGGGAGCTCAGCTCTCCGGAGAGGCGGTAGATGGCATCGTCAAGCGCAGCAAGAGCCTCCTCACTCTGCTTTTTGAGCAGGGAAACAAAGGGTTCGAAATTTCCAGTTCGCCACCCCTCAATGAGGTCTATTTTATTTGCAGCAATCACAAAAGGTGTCTTCCATCTTCTGAGGAGACGAAGTGATTCTGTAGTCTGTGGCATCAGCCCCTCCCTGATGTCCACAACAACTACAGCGAGATCTGAAAGTGCACTCCCCCTCGCACGCATGGATACAAAGGCATGGTGGCCGGGCGTGTCTATGAAGAGAAGGCCAGGAACACTGAATTTTCTGTTGCCAATCAACCCCTCGCACAGCTTGATAACCCTCTCAATAGGAACCTCTGTGGCACCTATGCCCTGGGTTATGCCACCCGATTCCCCGGCAGCCACATAGCTGCCCCTTATGGCATCGAGCAGTGTTGTCTTTCCATGGTCGACATGACCGAGAACCGTTACTATGGGCTGTCTTACTGGCATCTGCTTTCCTCATTCTGTCAACCATTTTGCATCAACACGTTCGAACTCCATCAGCTCATAATCGTTGAATATGAGTTTTATCTCTCTCATCGCCGATTCTGAGGAATCGGAGCCGTGAATTACATTTCTTCCTGGATGAAGTGCAAGATCTCCCCTTATGGTACCAGGAGGGGACAGGGAGGGGTCTGTCTTTCCCATGAGTGCCCTGACGGCCGAAACAGCCCCTTCCCCCTCCCATATCATGCATACCACGGGGCCGGAGGTGATGTAATTGATGAGCCCTTCAAAGAACTGCTTCCCTTTATGCTCTGCATAGAAGCGCTCCGCCAGCTCCCTCTGTATCCGGAACATCTTTATGGCCACAGGCTTCAACCCCTTCATCTCCAGCCTGTGTATTATCTCCCCCACAAGACAGCGCTGAACCCCGTCTGGCTTTATCATCACGAAGGTGCGTTCATTCATCTGACTCAGCCTTTTCTACCTGCTCCTCTTCCTTCCCCGCCCCTTCCTGTTCAGCCTGGGCCTCCTCCTTTTCCTCCTTTCTGGCGACCCTTTCGGGCATGTATTTCCTCGCAGCCCTCTTCTTTCTGGGGCGTTCCTTCCATTTCGAAGCAGAGGGGTTCAAAAGCGTCCACTTGACTTCCCTTGGTACGCGCTTCAGTTCGACAAAATTCTGGAAGCATTTGTGCCTGTCGAAGAAATAAACTGTGCCGTCTGTCCTGACATACATCCTGCCTGTGCCTGGCTCAATCACGTTGCCACAGAAGTTGCAGTTCCTTCTCTCCACCAATTGAACCACTACCTTATAGACAGTTTCCTTGCCTCTCTCGCTGTTTCCCTGAGAATCAATATATCTCCAACTTTAACGGGGCCCATCACATTCCTTGTGATGATCCTGCCCTTATCCTTACCATCCAGGACCCTCACCTTCACCTGTGTTGCCTCCCCTGTCATTCCAGTCCTGCCAATGATCTCAACAACCTCTGAAGGAATGCTGTCATCAGGCACCTGTATCACCCCTACTTCCTTAGCTTTTTGATACTCTCAATCAATGCGTCGAGCGTCTGCTTTGCCTTGCCAGCATCTGTTATTGCAACGGAGGCTGTGGGCTTGTCAAGGCCTGCGGCATTTCCCAGCTCTGCCTTTTTTGGGACATATGCATAGGGAATTGATTTCTCCTCACACAGCATAGGTATGTGCGCGAGTATCTCTGGAGGATCGACATCTTCGGCCATGATGACGAGCTGTGCCTCTCCCCTCTCTATGACTTTAGTCACCTCATTCGTACCCTTTCTCAATTTCCCCCCATCTCTCACCAGTTCCACTACCTGATAGAGTTTCTCTGAGAGTTCCGGGGGCATTTCAAATCTGACATACAGTGCCTTTGCCATTGTAACACCTCATTCAGATGCCATGCATCTTCATCAATCACAGGCATCCGGCTGTGCTACCACGATTCAACCTGAATATAAATATTTGCAATGGAGGCCTGGCACAGGTCAATTACATTATAATCAAGTCGTGCAGTTAGAGCATTAAATGTCCAAAATCACTGCAGGCTCGCTGCTCGCAGGAGCTGCAGCACTGGTCTGGGCCTCATACTATCCGTTGCTCTATATGATTCAGGGGATAAGCCCAGGGCTTCTTTTTGCCCTTCCGACAGCAATAGGTGCAGCCTGTTTCATCCCTTATTTGAAGAGGAATGTCATTTCCACAGGGGCTGTTGCCGCGGTCCTTTTCGCAGCGTCACAGTTTTCCATAATATTTTCGACGGAACTCAATGGAGTTGTGCTGACATCAACATTTGTTTTATTCGGCGATGCAGTGCTCTCGCCTGTGCTGATATATGCACTTGGGAGGATGCAAGAAAGACCTGCCATGAATATATTCTTCCCAGGTGCAGCATTCCTTATTATATCCTCCTTCCTTCTGACATATTCCAGCGCTTCAGGGCCCTCAGGGTTTCCGGGCATTCTTGCGCTAGTCCTCACGCCATTGCTCGTGTCAGTCTATTTCATATATCTCAATGAGGGCATAAGGATGAAAGGGACTGGTGTGCTCTCTACTACCTTTCTGCTGGCAGCACTGTTTTCCCCTCCCCTCCTTTACATCTTTCCTGTGGGTGCTGTCAGCCTTAAGACGGTGGCCATCATGGTGATAATGGGTGTGACCTCAATGTATGCGGGGTACCTTCTTTTCTTTAAAGCGGTAAAATATACTGGCTTCGTTCTTTCCTCTGTGCTTATGTCACTCATACCTGTCTTTGCGGCTCTGCTTCAATTGATAGTGAACCATCGTGCCACACACAGTGAAAGTATGCTCCTTGTCGTTGCAGCATGTGCAGGTGCTGTGCTGTGCGCGTTCAGTTTCAGCAGAGATGAGGGGATGAAAAATGCAGCATGAGAATAGCGAAAGGTACAGGATACCTGCTGAATACATAGACAGAGCGATTGAATTCCTGAGCGGATTGGGTTTCACAGTTACAAGGGAGAAGGGCATTACAAACCTCAAATCCAGGGGGTGCACCCTCTCCATTTACGATAATGGAACTGTAATTGCTCATTGTTCCGGAGTGCTTGAGAAGGTGGTCAGGGACTACATACTCTCCGTCCCATTTTCATATGAGGATTACCTGAAGAGGGAGTTTGGTATTGAGGCAAATGAGGAATGGATGGGGACGGATGAAGCAGGGAAGGGGGATTACTTCGGTCCCCTTGTTGTCGCCTGCGTCTGTGTTACGCTTGACGAAGCTGAGATGCTGTACAGGCTCGGCCTCGCCGACTCCAAAAGACTTGCGGAATCAGAGCTATTTAGATTCAATTCAATCATAGAATCTATGGTTCGACCCTCCCACAGGGAGATCATAAACATATCGCCTTCGAAATACAATGAACTCAGGGAAAGTCTGGGGAATATTAACTCGATACTTGCCTGGGCACACAGCAGGGCAATAGAGCAGGTTGCAAAGAGAAGCAATGCACGCATGGCAATAGTGGATAAATTTCTTTCAGGCAGCAACGAAGGCATCAGGGTGCAGGGCGTCTTTGTGCACGAGTTCAATAAAGCGGAAAGGGACATGGCTGTGGCCTCTGCCTCAGTGCTTGCAGCAGTGAAATTCAGGGAGGAGATGGATGAGATATCAAGGCTCTGTGGTTTCAGGGTGCCCAGGGGTGCAGGTGCTGACGCGTCTGCTCTCGCAAGGAGGCTGAGAGAGGAGAAAGGGGAGGAGTTCTGCAGACGTGTCTGCAAGATGAATTTCAAACTTTAATTCTTGCGTAAAGCTCAGCTGCAGGCAACCTTGCCTCCTCGCCACTCATCATGTTCCTCAGCAGAACAACACCTTCGTCTTTCTCCTTCTCCCCAATGATCAATGCAAATCTTGCCCTCCGCTGGGAGGCGTACTTCAGTGCTTTGCTGAGATTTCTGTTCATCAAATCAGTTTCGACAGAAAGACCACTTTTCCTGAGCATCCCAGCAATTTCAAGCCCCTCAGTGTAGCTTACACCGGGCAGGGTTATTACGAATGCATCCAGAGGCGGCTCCTCGGGAAGCGCCCTGCTTCTTTCGCATGCTATAAGGAGCCTGTCGAAACCGAAGGCGAACCCTGTTGCCGGTACGTCAGGTCCGCCGAAGAGATGCGATAATCTGTATGCTCCCCCACCGCATATCTGTTTTTCAGCTCCAAGCTCTGGAAAATCCACTTCAAACACTAGACCTGTGTAGTAGTCCAGACCACGCACCACACCAAGGTCCACCCTGTAGTTGTGCAGTCCGCCACTCTGCGCTATCTCCAGCACAGAACGGAGGTAATCAACTCCTTCAAAGTCCATGCCATAAAGTACGGACAGATCCCCTTTCACATTGCACACATGCATTATCTGCTGCACATCCCCCCTGCCCACATCAGAGGAAAGCAACAGTGCTTCTGCCTCATCCCTTTTCCCCTTGTCGATGAGATGAAGGAACTCAGGCTGCCTCGCTTTATCCAATCCAGCAGCATCAAGCAGCCCCCTCACTATGCCAACATGCCCTATCCTGTAACTGTAATTTTTCAGCCCGAGTCTGCTGCAGACCTCGTTTGAAAGAAGTAACAGCTCTGCGTCGGCTGCCGGTTCGCTGGAGCCTATGATCTCCACGTCGAAGTGGAAGAACTCCCTGTACCTTCCCTGCTGGGGCTCCTCATATCTGAAGCAATTCGAAATGCTGAAGAACTTCAGTGGAAGCGGGGAGTCCTGGAGGTCGTTCACAAAAAAACGTATGATCGGTGCTGTGAGCTCAGGCCTGAGTGCAATCTCCCTGTTCCCCTTATCCCTGAAGGAATACATCTCGTTGAGCACACCCGGCCCTGACTTCGCCACAAACAGCTCTGCACTTTCCATGACAGGCGTCAGCACCTCCCTGTATCCGTAGGCCCTTGCCAGATCCCTCAGCTGCAAAGCAAGCCAGTTACGTTTCCACATCTCCTCCGGCCCGAAATCCCTGGTGCCCCGGATCCTTTGGATCATAATTTTGAGATGAAAGGATGGGAGTATAAAATAAATTTCAGGGTTGCGCGGAAACATGGCTCTCAATGCTCATGAAGAGATTGCGGAGAAAAGAAGTTAAAAAAATACAGGGTTATTGCAGGCGCGTGATTGAAGAGCAAGGCAGATGTCTTTGCCTGAATCAGAGGACGGTTGTTACTTGACAGCACATGAGCTCGCCGCACTCCTCATCTTCCTGCTCACATACGGCCTGATATCATTTGGAAGGCTGGGAAAAAGCAGGATAGAGATGCCCTCGGCTGCGCTGCTGGGAGGGGCTCTGATGCTCATATTTGGATTGCTCTCCCCAGCAGAGGCTCTCAGCGACATAAACTGGAATACAATCGTGCTGCTGCTCGGCATGATGCTCACAGTTTCTTCAATGGAGGCATGCGGTTTCTTTCACTGGATATCGGGGCTGATAGTGAAGGGGGCTCACAGACAGTTTTCATTCGTTGTATATACATCACTTCTGACTGCCTTTCTATCCGCACTCATACTCAATGATGCAGTCGTGCTCATATTCACGCCTGTTATAATCATTGCAGCGAGACGCATAAATGTCTCCCCCGTCCCTGCGCTCATAATGGAGGCAATAAGCGCCAACATAGGCAGCGCTGCAACAGAGGTTGGCAACCCCCAGAATGCATATATTGCGAGTGTTTCAGGGGTTGCATTCCGCATCTTCTCATTTTATCTCCTTCCTGTAACTGTGCTTTCCCTGCTCGTTGCGCTCATCATCTCATATTTCTTCGCTGAAAAAAGGGATGCGGGTGCTGACACAGGTGTGAAGGAAGAGCGTGTCAACAGATTGCCGCTCATTTACATAATTGCGTCCGTGACTGCAATCTTTGCAGGCTTCTTCACAAGCTCTGAGACTCACATACCCATAGCAACTGTTGCATTGATTGGAGGTGTCATCAATTTCTTCGTCACACCGCTTATAACAGGAAGGAACAGCCAGGAACTGCTTGTGAGGATAGACTGGGGCATAATACTCTTCTTCATAGGCCTCTTCATACTCATCGGTGGGATAGAGAGCTCAGGTCTGCTCTCGGGTATAGTTTATGCGATAACATTTGCGCATCCAGATGCACTTGAATCCATTGCAGGGCTCAATGTGGCGACTGCCATACTTTCAAACCTTGTGAGCAATGTCCCCGCAGTGCTTCTTCTTTCACCTGTGATAAAGGGAGGCGCAACCACAAAACTGTGGGTGACACTGGCAGGAAGCTCAACACTTGCAGGAAATGCCACAATAATAGGTGCTGCAGCCAATGTCATAGTCGCAAGATCAGCCTCAAGGGAAGGCGTCAGCATAACGCTGAGGCAGTTCATGAAATACGGTCTTCCAATAACTCTCATTTCGCTGCTGTTCAACTATCTCCTGATAGTGCTACTTCCTTGAAACTATTGTCAGTATATCTCCATCCTGAACTGTATGGTCGAGGCCAACTGTCTGGCCTGGAAAGCGAGAGCTGGGCCCCCACACAAGCGCATACCTGAATTTGCGTCGCATATCGCGATGAAGATATTCGCATACATCCCCCACAGTGCTGCCTCCTCTGACAAGCAGCGGTTCCTTCATGTCCGCCTCCTTTCCGGGCGGCTTCAGGAATACACGGATGAAGTTGAGACTATCGAATATCTTCTGCTTCAGCTCCTCCAGCCCAATGCCCTTTTCAGCAGATATTGCTATGGGATTCAGATGCGCGAATCTGTGCAATAGCTCATTCCGTGTTGCTTCATCCACCAGATCAATCTTATTGATGCACAGAAAGCCCTGAACATAGACCCTGTTTCCTGCAAGCACATCTATCAGCCTGTCCGCATCTACATCCTCCCTGATCACCACATCAGCGTTGTAGTAGCCAAACTCCCCCAGTATAGATTTTATGTCTGCTTCGCTCAGCTGCGGGTTCTGCACAGTGTAACTGACGGATATGCCACCCCTGGAACGCTTTGTAATTGTCACCCTTGGCGGCCTTGAATTGAGCCTTATACCAGAGGCCTGGAGCTCCTGAAGCAGTATGTCCACGTTGTTCTCAAACACATCCACCATCAGTATGATGAGGTCTGAGGAACGGACAACCGAAAGCACCTCCCTCCCCCTTCCCTTCCCCTTTGATGCATCCTTTATTATTCCAGGGAGATCGAGTATCTGTATCCTGGCCCCTCTGTATTCAAGTAGACCTGGAATCACTGTAAGTGTGGTAAATGCATATGGTGCCACCTCGCTTGTCGCATTGGTTATCTTATTCAACACAGTGGACTTGCCCACTGATGGGAAGCCCACAAGAGAGACAGTGGCATTACCTGATTTCTTGACTGCATACCCCTCACCTCCGCCTCCCCCCTTCCTCTTTTCTGCCTCGATACGGAGACGTGCAAGCTTCGCCTTAAGCAGACCTATGTGGTGCTGTGTCTTCTTGTTGTAATCTGTCCTCCTTATCTCCTCTTCAATTTCCCTGATCTGCTCCTCTATGTTGGGCATCCTGCACCATCCATTATTTCACAGTTCCACATTGTGTTAGATTGAAATAGCTTATTAACCTAAAGAGTTATGAAATCGAATGATGGACGATGGTGTCCAGCAGGACAGCACGATAAAGCTCCGTGGCACACTATATGGTGCGCTCCTGGGAGCTGCAGTAGGACTGTTGATATCAGCTGCGCTTCTTTACTTCCTCCCCGGTTCATTTCTGAGCATACTCATACCGCCCATAATAGGCTTTATACTCCCCTATTACATGGGAATGAGGAACTGGAAACATTACCTTCTTTACAGCATTGTCTTCATAGTGGTGCTGTCAGCAGTGTTTGATGCGAGTTACACGCACTATGTATTTTCATCCTCGCCAGGTGTAACACAGGATCAGAGCTTCAACACAACTGCAGGCTATTACTTTGGCACAGGCAATGTTACGCCCAGAACGGGTAACACTGCGACACGCTTCCTGTTTACAGTCAGCTTTTATCACCCTGCGAATGGCAATAGAAGCATCTCTGTATTCGTCGTTCTGAGGGCGCTCACTGCGAATTACATTGTAAACGAAAGCATGCTGCCTGTATCCAATGTCACAGTGAATGGAGAGGTGAAGACAACCTATTCATATGCGTCATCACTCAATGAGAGCAACATATACCTCATGGAATACCAGGCGCAGGTCGGGCGCACATGGATCAACAGCACTGAATCTGTTGGAGCGCTGACAGATACGCCATCCCAGACCTATGACATCCTCCTCTATCCGAGCTTCATATTTGTCCTTCTCTCCATAGCACCACTCTATGTGGGCGTCATACTCATAGCAGTGCTTATAATACAGGCCAGAAAGAGAAGAGAGCTATTGAGGAAAAAGGCAAGTGAGCTTGGAGCACCCCATAAGAAACAGGTGGCAGTTACAAGGGCTGCCAAGAAGGAGAAATTCGTCTGCTCAAACTGCGGGTCAGAGGTGGGAAAGGATGATGCGCGCTGCCCTACCTGTGGTGAAAAGTTTGAATAGAATTAATAAGAATGCCCGTCCATATTAGGAGTGGATGGGATGACATCAATAGCAGAGGAGCTGGGTAAGAAGCAGAAAGAGATCTCCGTTTCTGAATTCTTTGAAAGAAACAGGCAGATCCTTGGTTTTGACTCACTTTCAAAGGCACTGATAGTGGCTGTGAAGGAGGCTGTTGACAATTCGCTTGATGCATGCGAGGATGCATCAATTCTCCCAGACATCAGGGTAACAATTGACAGGCTGAACCAGAATGAGTTTAGGGTCTCAGTTATGGATAATGGACCTGGCATTGTAAGGACGCAGCTTCCCAATGTGTTTGGAAGGCTGCTCTACGGTTCAAGGTTCCATGCCATAAGGCAGTCGCGCGGCCAGCAGGGAATAGGGATCTCTGCTGTTGTCATGTACGCGCAGATAACAACAGGAAAGCCTGCCCATATACGCTCAAAGATAGAGGAGAATGATGTATCAAATGACCTTCTGCTTACAATTGATACCAAACGCAACAGACCCGTTGTGGTTGAGGAGAATCACATCATATGGGAGGAGGAGGGCAGGAGGGTCAGCCATGGCACTCTCATAGAGTTTGATATTGCAGCAAGATATGTCACCGGAAGGCAGTCGGTGTTTGAATATCTCAGAAGCACTGCTGTTGTGAATCCGCATGCACGCATCACATACAGGGATCCAGAAGGCAGAACCACTGCGTTTGAGAGGGCAACTCAGACAATGCCCCCGAGGGCAGTGGAGATAAAGCCACACCCCTACGGTCTTGAGATAGGCACCCTTATGAACATGCTCTCAGGCACTGAGGAAAAGAGGCTTTCCTCCTTCCTTAAAAATGAATTTTCGAGGATAAGCGACAGGGTCGCAAAGGAGATATGTGAAAGGGCGATGATCTCCCCCGATAAGAAGCCCAGGGAAATAACGCTGGAGCAGGCAAGGGCAATACTGGATGCCATCTCCAGCACTAAAATAATGGCACCGCAGACAGACTGCCTCAGCCCCATAGGGGAGACGCTCATAAAAAGAGGGTTGAAAAATGTGCTTGGCTCCCTGCGTCCAGAATTTTACGCACAGCCTGTGACAAGACAGCCGGCAGTGTATAACGGAAATCCATTTCAGGTGGAGGCTGGCATAGTCTATGGCGGGGAACTTCCTGTTGATCAGCCCGTCACCATAATGAGGTATGCGAACCGCGTACCGCTGCTTTACCAGCAAGGTGCTGATGCAATAACGCAGGTGATAGAGAATATGGACTGGAGGCGTTATGGCCTCGAGCAGCGCGGCGGCACAGGCATACCGTACGGCCCTGCCGTAATACTTGTTCATGTGCTTTCTACCAAGCTCCCATTCACATCGGAATCCAAGGAGGCCATAGCACCCATCCCTGTGATAATGGAGGAGATAGAACTTGCGTTGAAAAGCTGCGCCAGGAATCTGAAATCGCATCTGAATAAGAAGGAGACGAAGGGGAGGGCAAGCGCAAAGTTCGACATAGTCTCAGAGGTTATTCCAAGGATTGCGGAGAAGGCAGCCTCCGTACTCCAGAAGCCTGTCCCTGACATATCAAGGACTATAATGAAAATAATGAATGTCATCTATGTGGACGATGAGCTCTCCTATGACCAGAAAAAGAGAGAGATAAGGGGGAAGGTAAGGCTAAGAAACTATACTTCAAAGAAGCAGTCACTCAAGGTGCATATGATGCTCCCTCCTGAAAATCTGGATCTGAAGAGCATCGAGCCAGGACCGGCATCTGTGGAAGATGGAAAGGTTGTGTGGGAGATAGATAAGCTTCAGCCACTGCAGACAGTGGAGCTCTTCTTTTCGCTCAGGGATGTGGAAAAGGATGACTATACTGAGAATGAGATATACGTCAGCGACATAAACCCGCTCCTTGTGCTCGGTGCTGAGCCGCTTCCAGGCGACTGGGGGATCAGGGCATTTGAGGTTGAGGAAGAGGAAAAGGAGGAAGATTACGATTCTCAGGCGGAGGGGGAGCTGAGTGAGGAGTGAAGGTGAGCCTGTAAAGAAGCTGACGGAAATAGCTGAGCAGATATACGGGCAGATAGAAGGGGGAGAAATCCCAAAAATGGTGCTCCCGCTGCGCACAAAATCAAACATAAAGTTCGACAGCAAATCAAACGTCTGGAAATATGGAAAGGCAACGGGTGTCAGGAGTGCCAAGAAAACAGTTGGCGCATATATGCTGCTGCGAACAATGTACATGCTTGAATTCATAAATTCAATGATAAAGGAGAAGAAATCCTCAACACTGAGGGAGATGTATTACATCTCTGAAGGATGGGGGAAGGCAAAATTTTCTACTCAGGATGAATCGGACAAGCTCGCAGAGGATCTTGAGATAATAACGCACTGTCTCAGGGAGGACTTCAAGCTCAGGCCTGAGGAGGATGGGGCTAGGGTCATAGGAAATATCACAATAGAGGAGACAGACAGAAAGGGGAAGAAGAAGAGGATAAACTGCAGGGACGATGTTGGAGATTCAGGATACAGCATCCCCTATAATGTTGAGAAGGAGAAGGTGCGCTTTGTCTCAGTGGACGCAGACTTCGTGATTGCGATAGAGACAGGAGGTATGTTTGACAGACTCGTGGAGAACGGTTTTGATGAGGACTTCAGGGCAGTGCTTGTCCATCTCAAGGGCCAGCCTGCTCGAAGCACGAGGCGCTTCATAAAAAGGCTTAACGAGGAACTGAAGCTTCCTGTCGTCACATTCACAGATGGAGATCCATGGTCCTTCAGGATACATGCTTCTGTCGCCTATGGGGCGATAAAGACAGCACATATCTCAGAGTATCTCGCCACCCCAACAGCAGAGTTCATAGGCATCACTGCCTCTGACATACTGAACTATGACCTTCCCACAGACAAACTTTCAGAAATGGACATAAGGGCACTGGAAGCTGAGCTCACAGACCCGAGGTTCAACGATCAGTTCTGGAAGAATGAGATAGAGCTCATGATGAAGAACGGAAGGAAGGCAGAGCAGCAGGCACTTGCAAAATACGGTCTTGATTATGTCACAGATACATATCTGCCGGAGAAGCTCACGCAGGCGGGCATCATCTGATCTCTGGCTGAGGGGAGATATGTGCACCTATCAGGCTTGAATTGCTCTTTACAAAGACGCCCTCGCCCAGCACCGTTCTCTCAAGCATCACATTGTCCCCAATCCTGCAGTTTGGGGAAAGGATTGAGTTCCTTATATCACACTTCTTGCCTATCTTGCACCCCTCCAGCACAAGGCTTTCAGCTATCCTTGTCTCTGCACCTATCTGCACTCCATCGTAGAGACAGGAGCGATCGACAGTGACACGGTCCTCCAGCACCACATCCCTGCCTATGAAGGAGGGACCTGTGATCTCAACATCATTGCCGCACGATGGTGAGGAGAGGAGCATCAGTTTTCCAGAGGCGATGCAGCCATTGACCTCCATCTCCCTTCCATATTTTTCGACAAGTGCTGCATTGGCCCTGTAGAGATCCAGGGGGCGGCCTATATCGAGCCATGTCCCCCTGAGTCTATGGGCCCTGATGGTGTATCCCTTTTCAAGGAGTAGAGGAAAGAGCTGCCTTGCAAAATCGTACTGGGCGCCCTCAGGCACCAGCTCTATGGCCTCCCTGCTCATCACATACACACCTGCATTTATTAGATTGGAGAAGGCCTCTTCCTTCCTTGGTTTTTCCTGAAAACGCCTTACAAAGCCTTCAGCATCAACATCCACAACACCAAATTCGCTTGTGTCCTCCACCTCTGTTACAGCCATTGTGACATCTGCACCGCTCCTTTCATGCTCTGTGTAGAGAGCTCTGACATCTATATCCATTAGTGTGTCCCCGCTCATCACTATGAAGGGTGTCTCCAGAAATGAGGAGATGAGCCTCACTGCCCCGGCTGTCCCCGCTGGCTTTGACTCAAATGAATAGAGGATGTGTGCACCAATATCGCTGCCTGCCCCAATGCTCCTTATCAGCTTATCTGAAAGGTAGCCTGTGGTTATCACCATATCGCGCAGACCTCCATGAACAAGGGAGCTTATTGCATACTCAACACACGGCCTTCCTGCCACAGGGATGAGAGGCTTGGGTATTTTTTCGGTAAGAGGCCTCAATCTCGTCCCCTCGCCTCCTGCGAGTATCACTGCCTTCAAAATTTCACCTCAGGCTGATCTTACCCTTCTTCAGCAGCTCCTCGAGCTGCTTTTCCACCTGTCTGCTGCTTGCCTCATCATCCAACAGCAGTTTCCTTGCTGTTTCATTATGCTCCTCTATTGCCCTTCTCCCCTCAAGATATGCCTCCTTCCTTTCCTTCCTTATTTCTAAAATCAGAGAGCGCATCTCCATTGCTTCCCTGTGTGCTCTGTCAGCCTCTTCCTTTTTCGTCAGATAATCCCTGTGCTTTCTGTCCGCTTCGCCGGTGACAATGGAGGCCTCATCCAGCTTCTGTTTCATCCTTTCCTCAAGCCCCCTGATCTCCGAGTAAAGGGAGACGAGTGCTTCATGCTCCTTTCTCGCTTCTGTGAACAGAGTGTCTATCTGCACATCCAAATCTGTCAGCTTTCCAGCTATCTCCTGTGATTTCCTGGAAATATCCATGAGCCTGCTCCGTTCATTGAGCAGCGTTCTCATCCTTTCTATCAGCTTATTTTCCTCGGCAATGCTCATGCTCTCCGTCTGCTGCCTTAGCTCGAGCTGCTCGAATTCCCTGGTGAGACGCTCCATCTCCCTGAATGCATCTGTACCAGGCGAGTTCTTTGATAGCTCCTTTTTCAGCGCTATGAGCTCCTTTGCCTTCCTGTTGTATTCATTCCTCTTCTCCTTGTGCTCATGAAGTACTGCTGCCTTTTCTGCTATGCTCTTTCTAATCTCAAGCGCTTCATGAAGCAGGGAGGATTTCTGCGCATTGAGCATATCCCGTACCTTTCTAATTTCCAGCGCTTCGGTGTTTAACTTATCCCTCTTATCGAGCAACGCCCTGTACTTCTCTTCGGCCTTTCTGAGTTCGCTAATCTTGCGGCTCATGGTAAATTCTTCCTTAATGCATGACGCAAGTTCTAATTCCCATTGCATCTGCATGTAATTAAACAATGTGTTTCAATCGCCAACATAAACTATCCTGCTCCCCTGATTTTCAATGCGTATGTTCTCTTCCCTCATTCCCTGAAGGGCCTGCTTGACGTTCTCCCTTTTCTCTGGATCTACGAGGAACAGGAAGAAACCGCCTCCGCCTGCACCTGTAATCTTTCCGCCGTATGCACCTGCAGCAATTGCCCTTTCATACATTGCATCAATTTCAGGAGTTGCTATACCATTCCCCATCTGTTTCTTTATGTTCCATGATTGACCAATAATCCTGCCTGCAAGCTCTATGTCCCCGCTCTCAAGCGCTTCATAGCAGCTGTAGGCCATCTCCTTCATCTTTGCATAGTGGGCCATTACCTTCTCAATGCTTGCAATCTGCTCCTTCATTATTTCCGTGGAACGCCTCGTTATCCCCGTGTACATGAGCAGCAGACTCCTCTCAAGCTCATCCCTCGCGGAAGATGACATCATCACATAGTTGACATGCGTCTCACCATCAGGCATGAACTCTATCAACCTCAGGCCGCCATAGGCCGCAATATACTGATCCTGCTTACCGCCTGGATCGCCAACGAGCTCCCTCTCTATCAGGCACGCCTCCTCTGCAAGCTGTTTGGCCGATGCGTGCTCCCCCACCCACACATGAAGCGCATTGAGCAATCCGACGGTGAAGCTGCTCGAGGAGCCAAGCCCTGTCCCCTCGGAGGGTATGTCAGAGATGCTGAGTATCTCTATTGCTCCCTCTATGCCCAGGAGCCTCAGCGCCTCCCTGACTATTGGATGCCTCAGCTCCTCTGGCTTGGTAACTATCTCAGTCTTTGAATAGGAAACCCTTATCTTATTGTCAAATTTTCTATTAACTATTATATGAATATATCTATTAATTGCAGCTGAAACAACTGCGCCTCCAAGCACGCTGTAGCATTCCTTTATATCAGTTCCCCCACCAACAAAACTCACCCTCAAAGGAGTTCTGGAGATGATCATAGGGCCAACCATGACAAACCCCTTACTGCATTGCTTGATTATTTATAAAAATAGCTGACACTGGGCACTGCTTATTCAAGTGCCTCTCCATTTGGATTGAATTAAATGCGTGAGAGGTCTCTGAGCAGGCTGCGCTGAATACTCAGAGACCCAGCAGATATTCAGGTCTGACAGGCGTTTCCCTTATTCTCCTGCCTGTTACAAGTTCTATGGCCCTAACAAGCGCAGCCGGGACGCCTATGGTGGGCGATTCGCCCAGCCCCTTTGCACCGTGGGGAAGAGAGGATCTGCTATCTGCAAGCTTTATCACAAAGCGGGGAGCTGTAGTTGCTGTCCTCAGACCTGCATCCGATATGCTTGCAGTGAGCAGTTGCCCCTGGCTATCGTACGCAATCTCCTCGCTCAGCACCTGTCCAATGCCCTGTATTGAGCCGCCGATGATCTGTCCTTCTACCATGTCTCGATTCAGTGGGACACCAACGTCATAATATGCATCGACCTCCCTCACATTAACCATCCCCATTTCGTCGACTTCAGCAAAGACCATGTTTGCGCCGAGGGAGTTGAGCGGGCGTTCATGTTTCTGGAAATTGTAGACATCATATCTGTTTGAGAGCAGCAGCTCCGGTGTGTATCTTCCAAGCTCCTTCTCCGCCTGATCCCTTATCTTTCTTGCAACAGATACAACAGCATCACCTAACACCATTGCTGATCTGGACCCCCATGCACCAACGCCCTCCTCGAGCATGTCAGTATCTCCGCGCTCAACATCTATTATCGACTCAGGCACCTGCAGCTCCTGTGATATCAGCTTCCTGACAAAGACATCGTGCCCCTGGCCATGCGAGTTGCCGCCAGTCCATACCTTGACCCTGCCATCGCGCACCACTATCCTGCAGCTCTCTCCTGGCTGAGTTGCTGGCACTAGAACAAAGCAGGCAAATCCCGGCTTCTCCCCCTTCCTGGAGCTGTAATTGAGCTCGGATGCTGCGCGCTGTATGAAGCTCCTTGAATCCTCAAACTCAACACCGAGCGGTGATTTGAATCGGTCATCTGCAGCATTTTTGATCCTCAATTCAACAGGGTCCATGTGCAGCTCATCCGCAAGTCTGTCCATCATCCTTTCAATGAAAAATGCTGCCTCTGGCCTTCCTGCCCCCCTGTACGGACCTATGGGCACCTTATTGGTAAAGACACTGACTGCCCTGACATGCGCCTTCTCAATTGCATATGGCCCCGTCATCTGCATTGCAATGAAATTGGAGGAGAACTCAGCCATGCCGCCGGAGTAGGCGCCACCATCCACGATCACCTCGCCCTTTAGGCCAAGTATCTTACCATCTCTGTCTGCATACAGCTTTACCTTCCCCTTTGCGCCCCTTCCAGGCCTGCTCGCCATGAGATGTTCTCTTCTTGTTTCTATCCACTTCACCGGCCTCCTGAATTTCATTGCTGCATAAGAGGCGATGACATATTCAGAATAGAGACCTCCCTTGAGGCCGAAGGCACCTCCTGTATCTGTCTGTATAACCCTCACATCCCCGGGGCTCAGGTTCAGTGCGGAGCACAGACCTTCTTTTATGGCATGCGCGGATTGCGTTGATATCCACACAGTAAGTCGGCCATCATAAGATGCAACTATTCCCCTTGTCTCGATAGGATTGGTCGCCACTCTTTTGTTGTAAAACTCATCTTCAAGTTCAACAGGCGCACTGATCTCGAACGGCTTGCCCCTCCACCTGTCACTGATTATGTTGGAGTTTGTGTAAGGGTGTATTGGAGGTGAGGAGAGCGCATCATCGATAGTCACCACAGGCTTGAGCGGTTCATACTCCACCTCAACGCCTGACATCTCATCCTGAGCCTCATAGAGTGTTGAGCCAAAGACTGCAGCAACTGGCTGGCCAAGATAGTTGACCATGTCCACAGGCAGCACTGGCTCAATGGTACGTGCAGCCCCTTCCGTCGCCCCTTCGCCCACTGATTCAAGCGTTCCCTTCAGCTCTTTACCGTTAATCCCTCCTTTAATGCTCAGTATTTTGGCCCTTGCAAATGGGCTGCGCACGACAGCCATGTGAAGCATATTTAGAAGATTTATGTCATCAACAAACCTGCCCCTGCCCCTTACAAACATATCCACTGTGCTGAGTTCAGACATCATTTCCTCATCCTCCTTGATGCCTCCTGCACTGCCCTGACTATATTGACATAGCCTGTGCATCTGCACAGATTTCCTGAGAGTGCATCCCTTATCTCCTGTTCACTCGGATCAGGTTTTTTGCTGAGCAGCCAGTATGCAGTCATTATCATACCTGGAGTGCAGAAACCGCACTGCAGCGCATGTGTGTCAAGAAAGGCCTGTTGAACTGGATTGAGCTTCTCGCCGTCAAGCCCTTCGATTGTGGTCACTTCCTTTCCATCTGCCTGGACTGCCAGCACAGTGCATGACTTGACTGCCCTTCCATCGAGCAGTACAGTGCACGCACCGCAGTTGGTTGTATCGCACCCTATATGTGTCCCAGTGAGACCGAGTCTTTCGCGAATGAAATGGACAAGCAGCATCCTGGGCTCCACCTTTTCCCTGTACAATTTTCCATTGACCTTTATTGAAACTTCCCTCTCCATTCACTGACCCCCTGCTCTCCTTATTGCAAGCTCAATGGCCTCTTTGGTCAATTTCTTCACTACATATCTCTTGTATTCAGCAGTGCCGTAGAAATCTGAGGATGGGCGTGCCTCCATGGACGCTTCCGAAGCAGCTCTTTCAATAAGAGATGCATTGAGCTCATTTCCTCGAAGCATTTCCTCAGCCTTTGCTGCGCTCAGAGGCACAGGACCAACTGAGGTGAGACCTATACCACACCATCTGCACAGGCGACCATCCATATCAAGCGCAACTGCAACACCTGCGACTGAAAAATCGCCTGCGCTGCGCTTCTGCTTCAGATAGGCACTGCCAGAATGCCCTGGAACAGAAATGGAGGAAAGTATCTCTCCCTCCTTCAGTGCTGTGGTGAAGGTATCGAGATAAAAATCCCTCGCATTTATCCTCCTCGAGACTACGGTAGAAGTGACGGTGAATACTGCATTCATCGCAATCATGACTGCAGGCAGATCATTGCTCGGATCCCCATGTGAGAGATTTCCACCAACTGTGCCCATATTTCTGACGAGTGGATCCGCTATGATCCTTGCTGCATCTGCTATTGCATGATATTGTCTGACTGAAGGCGCATCATTCAGTTCAGCCACCCTCACCATTGGCCCAATATGAAGGGTCCCGTTCTCCTCCCTTATTTCAGAGAGACCAGGGATCCTTGAGATATCAACGAGATAGGAGAGGGTTGTAAAACGCATTTTGAGTAGAGGTATGAGGCTCTGCCCTCCTGCAAGCACCCTTGCCTCTCCAGGATGCGACTCAAGCAATCTGCATGCCTCCTCAAGCGTTGACGGAGAAAAGTACTCAAACGAAGAAGGAGTCATGTGTTCTCGTACTCAATTCAGATATATAAGGAAAATTTTACTCAAGCGGCCAGAAGCGGGAGAACGCGCGCTTTGCCCTGTTGAGCGCCTCCCGTCCTATGCAGGACAGATCCTGCACTTCGCTATATCTCTCAACATAGTGCAGCTGCTTCGTCGCTGCATACAGCGCACATATGACATCTGAAACTGCGAGCGGATTGTATCCACCTTCTAGCAGTATGCACGTTCTGAAATTTTTGATTACATCGAGCAACATATTGCAGTAACATTTTGTTGAAAGGGACAGTGTTGCAAGCGGATCTGTGTAGTGTGCGTCCACTCCCAGACTGATTATCACTGCATCAGGTGAAAATGCCCTCAGCACCGGCATTATGATTTCATTCATAGCACATTCGTATGTTGCATCACCTGAGCTTGAAGGTAGGGGGATATTGAGATTGTATCCCGCCCCCTTTCCCGCACCTGTCTCCTCAACCCTTCCCGTACCTGGATATATGTGCTCCTGATGCGTCGATATATAGAGAACGGTGTCATCGTCATAGAATATATCGCTCGTTCCATTACCGTGATGCACATCTATGTCAAGGATCGCATACCTGCCAGGGATTTTCCTGCAGGCAATGGCTGCGTTATTGAAATAGCAGAAGCCTCCGCCGCGGGATGGGAATGCATGATGCCCCGGCGGACGGGAGAGGGAGAGCGAATTTATCCCACTTCTGCATAGCTTCAGTGCATCAATGGCTGCACCCGCAGCTGTTGAAGCTACGAGATAGATGTTTTCATGCACAGGCGTTTCATCATCCACCTCACTTACCCTTCTGTGCTCAATGGAGGAGATGTATGCGTCCTCATGCACCAGCAGCAGGTCGCTCCTCTCTGCCCTGTGGGGCCGGATGAAGGAAATTGAAGGGTCGAGTGCACTGAGCTCCTTCGCGCATACACTCACCCTCTCTGGCCTCTCTGGATGCTCCCCTGGATGTCTGTATGCAGTGAAGACGCCATCGTAGATGATATTCAGTTCCCGCACAGTATATCCCTCACCCTGATTGCATCCTCTTCAGTATCCACATCTATCAATTTCATTGCATCGCATTCAATACGCCTTGCCTGAGTTAGCAGAAACTGTGCCCCCCTGTCACCGCTCAATTCAGTTATGCGCTTAAACATAGATGATGGGAAGAGGACCGGGTTCCTCGGAACTCCCTCTGCTGAATAGCATATTGCCTCAGATTCAAATTTTTCATGCATCCCTATCAGCGCGTCCAGCATCTCAGCATTCACAAGCGGCTGGTCTGCGAGAAGGAGAATTGCAGCACATGCGCCCTGAGGCAAGGAGGAAATGCCAGCCCTGATGGAATCTGAGAGTTGTCCAGATGCATAGCACACGTTGAACCCACTTGGAACAAGCGATAGATCTGAAGCGCTCCTGAGCACAGCAACTCTGCCAGATGCACTGCATTCAGACGCAGCCTTCATTGCATATGAGCCGAGAGGTCTACCGCATATATTCACATGCAGCTTGTTGCTGCCAAAGCGCTCTGATTTCCCGGCTGCCAGCACCACTATATACACACTGTGCATCGCCATCAGGTAACACTTTTTTTGAAAGATGCTATGAGCTCATCTATGTATCTTTGAGCGGCACCCTGAAGCATTCTGTTTCCAGCGGAGGCAGCCAGCCCTCCAATGTCAACGGTGCAGAACCATCTGACATTTGTGGAGCCATCTTTTTCTATTAAATCGCAGTAACCCTTGAAGGTGGCTGAACTGCCTGCGCCTGTGCCGCTCCCATCTATTTCCACATGCTCCGGTTCCCTTTTCTCTTTTATTCTCAGCCTTATGTTGAATCTTCCCTTGATGAAGGAGACGCCTATCCTTACAGTTGCCTTATAGGTCTCTCCATCAGCCACCTCCACACTCTCAACCCCTGGCAGTATCGTGGCCATCCTCTTTCCGTCTATGAGGAGGGAGTACACCGCCTCCCGTTTCGCTTGCACAGTGAATTCTCCTGAAAAATCCATGGGTGAAAGCACATGCAGAAGCGTGTAAATAATTTTTCAAATGACAACGGATAAATAAACATAGAGAGTTGAAAAGACGAATGAGGCAGTTTGAATTCGCAAGGGTGATGAATGAACTTACAGAGCAGGGGAAGAAATTCGCAGTTGCCACCGTTGTAAAGATTGAGGGCTCCTCTCTCGGCAAACCGGGGTTCAAGGCAATTATAACCGAGGATGGTGACATAATGGGCACACTTGGAGGCGTGTGCCCTGAAGCTGCCATAATCGACACAGCTCAGAAGGTGATGACAACTGGCAATCCGAAGATTGTTCGCGTTTATCTTGAAAGCGTGGAGGATGCACTGAAGGGGATGCAGAAGGCAGGTGAAGATGAAATACATGTTGAAACATTCTGCGGTGGAACAATGGAGATTTACGTTGAACCCTATCTGCCCCCGAGCAGGCTAGTGATAATAGGACAGGGGGGAAAGGATGACGTGGAAGACGCACTTGTCTCAATGGGAAAGATGCTCGATTTCAAGGTCATAGTACTTGACAGGACGCCTGTGCTGAGCACTGAACCAGATATGCTCTTCAGGGACATCAGGGAAGACCTTTCCAATTTTGAATTCAGGCAGGATGACTTCGTAGTTCTTCTCACAAAGGGAGCCTACGACATACCCGCGCTTGAGACATTATCAAAAATAAGGCCCAGATATGTGGGCCTCCTTGCAAGCAGAAAGAGGTCAAAGGAAGATTTTGAGCAGCTTGAAAAGAAAGGTGTCGATGTGGAGTTTCTCAAGAGCATACATACACCTGTGGGTCTGGACATAGGTGCAGTGACGCCTCAGGAAATAGCTCTGAGCATACTCGCTGAAATCATAAGTGTAAAAAGGCAGCGTCAGAGTTCATAGATCATTCTGGTTGTTTCCCCGCTCGCCTTTTCTATCTCCTTTATTTTATTCTTTATAAGCTGCTTCACCTGCTCATCTTCAGAGCGGATTGAAAAGAGCTGTATCATGTGCTGGAGCTCGCTATCCAGTATCTGCGAAAGATGGCGAAGCCTTTCCACCTTATCCTCAGAGAGATTCTTTCTTTTAGAAGAGATAAAGCAGTCCAGGTGTATGGAACCGCCCTTGGTGAATGTGAATTTTTCCCCGGATTTGACTGTCTTTCCGCACTCAAAGCACGTAAATTCTGCCATAGAGGGTGGTAATGCATTTTTGATTAAACAGTTTCGCCCTTTCTGCTGTGCTGGACAATGTGCCACCTGACTGCTCCGTGCAGGAGTGCCACAGGTTTAAGCAGTGCTTCCACAACAGCAAAAGGGTGGTTAACTCTCCTCCTTCTCTCACCAATCCTCCTGCGAATCCAGCCGTTCTTGACCATCACGGTCGAGGCGCCAACAAGATAGTCATATCTCTTCTTAATCAAATTCCAGTAGGTTGAAGGAATGCGCTGATAATGTCTGACCAGCGCTCCAGGCACATACTTTCCCCTGAAACCTGCGGCAATGGCCCTCATCTCCAGATCATAGTCCTCAGCCTCTCCTGGAGCACGCACAAGGCGCAGGTCAAACTGGAGCTTCTTCAGTATCTCTGTCTTCCATGCAGTGTTTCCCAGTGGCATGTAGGCTATGCCATGTTTCAGATCCTCTTCGTATATGTGCTCTTCAAGCAGCCTGTAGTAAGATGTGAAAAAATTATCTGCGCCTATAACGCTCATCACCCTGCCACCTGTGAAATCTGCTTCGCCGCTGAGAATGGGTTCAGTCAGCGCATGCAGCCAGCCTTCCACAGGCACCTCATCTGCATCCAGAAACACTGTGATATCCTCCTTAAGGTCCTTGATGGAAAGCTGTCTTGTAACTGTCTGTGTGCCCGGGTATTGCTTCAAATCTATGCTGAGCTTTGAAAGTAATTCATCATTCTTAACCCTGGAAATTAAAGATTTGAGATATTCCTCCGAAGAGCCTCCGTCTGCAATGAGGACCCTGTCAGGGAGTGGTTTCTGCAAAGCAATCCCAGTTAAGCAGTCCACAAGCCTGGGGTCATTGAGATTGCATATCTCAACAACAATTGAGCTCATCTCTTCCTCTCTAGGACATAGATAATGAGAAGACCTAATATGCCAATGGCGAGTAATGGAGCATATTCAATATATGGCCTCTCGAAGGAGCCCACCTGGTGCTGGAAAACAGTGAGCAGTGCAAATTCACCGAGGAGCAAAAGGAAGATGAGAGCAAACATGATAACAAGTGCAATACCCTCAGTGTTTTCTTCCATTCTTTTTCACACTCTGAGAAAAGTGCAGCGCCTCTATAAAAATTGTAGCCCACGGCGTGACGCCGTGGTAAGACAGTTTAACCTTCAGTTATCTTGATTGCACTTGTAGGACAGACAGGCACACATGCCATACAGTAGACACATTCCTTTTCCCTGACAGGGTCGCACTTGTCTGTCCTGTATTTCTCCCAGAGCTCCTTGTCCTGGGAGGTGATCTTCTTATCATTTCCAACACCCATCTGCCCTGGGTTCAGAGCCCACTCATAGAGTGTAACAGGGCATACATCCATGCATTCTCCGTCTGCAATGCATGCCTCCCAGTCAACCGCAACATTGGTTCCGTGTATGCCGAGCTTTGTCGGATAAGGCTTCCCATCTGCATCATATCTCTGAATTCCTTCTGCACGGACCTCATGGTCATTGTGTGTCCCTGTTACAGGATAATGCTCCGTGTCATTCAGGAAGTTCTCATCGATGGGTTTTGGTTTGTAATCGAGACTCTCGAGTTCTACCATTCAAACACCTTACTGGCTGAAGTAAAAACGAAATGTGATATTAATATTACGTTGTTTTCTGCGGTAAATCAGCGCTCTTCTCTCTGCACAGGGATGTATGAGGGGCAGTGATATCAGACCATCTCAATAATTGATAAGCCCATCGCCCCTGGGATCAATGCCTTTCAAAACTTCGCTTCCGACATAAATGGAATGCGCATGACCGAAAAGGCTATCATATCGCCTCAGGGACTTTGCACCGCTCAGTTCGAGACCCTCTTCCGCATAAAGGTCTGATGATGAATAGATGGAGGCGGGATTGGCAAAACGGGGGGCATCGACAGCCTGCTGTATACCCATACCTCTGTCTATCACATTGCAGATTATCTGCACGTTGACCTGAGGCTGTACATCACCGCCCATGGTCCCGAGGTATATCCTTTCTGGCCCCTTTGCAAAAATTGTCATAAGCGTATGGAATGTCTTCTTTCCAGGTGCCAGGGAATTGTGATGTGAGGCATCAAGTGTGAAATAGGAGCCCCTGTCGTTGAGGTTGATGCCTGTTCCAGCGACCGTGTGTCCTGAACCGAAGCCCTTGTAATTGCTCTGTATCACACTCATGCCGTTTTCGCCATCAAAGACACTGAAAGCGGTTGTATCGGATTGAGACACATATTTGCGAGGGGCAGTTTCCTCGTAAATTTCGTCGAGAAAGGTCTCACTGAAATTCAGATATCTGGGATCAGCAATGCGACGAGCTCTCCAGCGATATGCAACATACATGCTTGATATAAGCGCACGATAGTAATCAGTCATGTCCGCTCCATCAAGCCTTCTGAGCCAGTAAAGCGCTGTTGCACCCTGACTGTTCGGCGGATTCGTGTAAAACGTGTAACCCCTGTAATTTGTGGAGAGGGGAGATTCAATGGTTGCGGTGTAACCGTCGAGATCGCTGAAGCGCAGCAGGCCACCCTTTGATATCATATCCCTCTCAATCGCCCGCGCTATTTCACCGTGATAAAAGGAATGACCATTGTCTGAACAGATCGAACGGAGTGTTTTAGCTAGGTCACGCTGATAAAGAACATCGCCCATGTTTCCATAAATTGAGTTCCAGTCGCGATCTGCACCTCTCATTCTAATTGCAGCATTTCTCAGCGCATCGGATGGTCTGAAGCCCTGTTCTGCATAGTTTATTGCTGGTTCCAGAAGATGCCGAAGCGGCATGGTTGCACGTTCTGCCATAATTGACCATGCTGAAACCATGCCTGGCACCATGAAGGAGGAAAGCGGTCCTCTATCAGGGATCTGAGTATATCCTGATTTTACAAAGAAATCAATGTCGGCAAGTGCGGCAGCATAACCACTCGCATTGATTGAAAAAGGCTTCCCTTCATCAACCAGAGCAAAGAGATCTGAGCCAAGTCCGTTCAGATGAGGCTGAACAACTGTCAGCGCCGCGCTTGTGGCGATGGCAGCATCATACAGATTGCCTCCCTCAGCAAGCATCTGTTCACCTGCCCTCATGGCAAGTGGATGGGCTGCAGCGACTGCGTACTTATTTTTCATGGCAGATATGCCTGTAAAATATGGTTATCCTAATAACTGTTTATGTTTCCAGTGCATTGATGAGAATGGGTAAGTTGCCTTTCTAATTCAGCCAGACTGATGATGCACACAAAACAATTGCAGGTAGCCACAGGAGCAACATCTGCAAAGGAGCAT
>Ga0209012_1000373_pt1 | contig 64033 bp, 72 predicted proteins | sample RS3BMetagenome_FD_184735 | JGI IMG/M metagenome (GOLD analysis project Ga0209012, IMG submission 184735) | Ferric oxide microbial mat and aquatic microbial communities from Rainbow Spring, Yellowstone National Park, USA - RS3B (SPAdes) (version 3) ... | reverse complement strand
CGTTTGACAGGGATGTGGCCTCAGCCTTGGTCATCCTGGAGGAGGGGCTTTGCCTGTGGGACGCAGGTGAAACGCCCAGGGATGACCACACCTCTGCGATGGTGGAATACCTCTCACATATTTCCCACGTAAGCGTGTCGATGAACCGGGGAGTCCCGTCCGTAAGGGCGGGGTAATTCACCTATATAACACTGGTTCTTCTCCCTCCCAATTCCCGGATAACCAGATGCTCCTTATGAGCGGAACTAACACAAAGAAAAATTGCCGTAAAACCGCTATGCGGGGAGTGGGATTTGAACCCACGCAGCTCTACGCATTGGCGCCTCAGGCCAACCCCTTTGGCCATGCTCGGGCATCCCCGCATCGGCGTGTAACAATCAGTCCGCAAATTATTAAGTTTTTGTAAAAGGCTCAGGGCCAACTTATGCCTATATCCTCTTCTTTCTCATAGGCCGGACGGATCCTCACCCACCCTAGAGCAGACCCGTTAGGCTTGCCCAATGGGCAACCATTTATATGACACTTTATGCTAATTTATTTTATTGAGCGCACGTAATTTCTACGAAAAGGCTGGTCTCGTATTGGTTGGCGGAAAGAATAAGAAGCTACTCACTAAGGATGAACTCAAAAATATAGTGTCTGACATGTTTAGCGAATATGGGGGTGGATGTGTCCTCATCCAAGAGGCTAAACTTTTTCTGGAAAGGCGTGGTCTTACCGAAGAACAGGGCATGGTGGTCATAATCTTCGCAGAAAAGGTGGGTATGATAAAGAGCGGATGCGATGACCTTAAGGTGTATGTCGAAAGGTTGAAAAAAATCAATCAGTATGAAAACCAGCTTATAAAGCTCAGGGCGCTCGGATATGCCGAGGAAGATGGTTTCGTGGAAGTCATTGCGCCATATAGAAATATTGGGGTCGATGCGGGCGATTTATTGGAGAACACTTAAATCTTTGAGCCCGGCTGAAGTCCTGTGGGCTCGTAGCTCAGCTTGGTAGAGCGCTCGGCTGATATGCCTGAGGCTTCGAAACCGGGAGGTCGAGGGTTCGAATCCCTCCGAGCCCATCGTCACCCGTAAAGACTTAAAATGAGTTCTCTTAACTAGTGTTAAGCCCCGTCGTCTAGCGGCCAAGGATGGGGGACTTTGGATCCCCCGACGCCGGTTCGAATCCGGCCGGGGCTAATATTGAGAGACCATGACCGAGGTTACCGGCCTGCCGAAATTCAACAGGATGTCACTGGTGATATTCTGGAGGTATACTTCACTTGACTCGCTCGAGTTTATATCGGAACTGCGAAGAATGTTCAAGGAATCGTGGTACCACGAAATGAATAAGCTATTTGTACACATTCCAAAATTTGACTTTGAGGCTGACGTCCGTAACCTGCGTCGCTTTCTTAGCCATACACATTTGAGGTTCCCGCTCCTTACTGATGTGAATGGTATAATCTGGAGAGAATTCGGCTCGCCTTTAATTCCATCGCTTGTGGTGGTTGGAACCGACGGATCTGTGCTTTACGAGCACTACGGCCCCGGCGGTCGATATTTTTTACTTACTGCCCTGAATGACATCGTAGGTAGGATGACTCCTCGTGGACCTCAACCCCTGAAGGTCATTCTAAAGGATTTTGTGGAGTTTCGGGCACGCAACAGTATTTCCATAACGAAAACCGTTGAATTTCAGAATGGGTTGGATGGCGTATCGTCGAATGTAAAACTGGGAACTGGTGAGTACATATTTTTTGAGGGGGGGAGAGAAAACTGGGCAGAATTCGAATTCAGGGGTCGCTCACTATATGTCGTAAGCGCTCCCGTGGAAAGGGAGGCTAGGCTTTTTTTTGAGATAAACTCTGAGCCCGTAAAGACGCACATGCTGGGCGACGACTTGATCAAAAGTACAGAAGGAACCTATGTCCGTGTGGATATGCCTCGGCTATACCATGTAGCTAACGGCGGATGGGGACTCCACTCGGTCAGGATCGAATCAAGAGATGCACTACGTCTTTACTCCATTATTTTTAGATGATCGAAGAAACTTATGGGCGTATATAGGGCACAATTCTTTTGAATTGTCCTCATAACATACATTAAACGTCTGACATGTAGGAAGTGCGTAGAAACTGAGTGTTTTATCTCCACGAAAACCAAGCTTTTCAGATCCCCAAGCCAGACGACTCACCATCTGCTTTGCAACTTCACGAATTTCCCATTGAGCCTTCTCACACGTTCTTAGGGGAAGATTACCAACTATGTTCCAGCCGTCGAGCTCGACAACATCATATATATAATGGGCGTTTGGTAGAAATATAAGTGCCTCTGGTTGCGAAAACTCATCTTTAACCAGCGAGTACATATCATAAAAGCTTTCTATTATATGAATGTACTCCTCTAGATGGGGAGATGTTTTTATGGAAGGCGGAATCATATACTCCCGCCTTTCAGAAGCACGGTACAACGACTCGAAGTCATGATTCCAAGTGCGGTGACGGACGGCTTGGTGAGCAGCTTCGAGTGAAAGCTTTACCAAAAATGTCGCCCTTACGTGCAGTAGGTTGTTATAGAAAGCTGGGTCATCTCTCGAAAAACTCTTCGAAAAGTGTTTGCGGTCTCCTAGATCCCAAGGTTTTGAGAAACCCAGAAGAACCACTTTCTGCCCCGCATGCTCCTTTATGATTTCGTTTACGTATTCATTCGATGTTGAAAAAAGCTGCGGAGAAGGATAATACCTTCTCAGGTCATAGTTTGGACCTCTATCCTTGAAAACTTCGCCGGCAACCTCCCTAAGACCGACATCGATCTGGTCTATACACTGACTTATGATCTGCGGAAGGGCTAGGTTTTCATTCCTAGCCAGTCGAATCAGGTAGGTAAATTCCCTTCCATTTCCCGTCGTGGTTATGTTACTGTTGACTGAGAGGGGAAATAGAGATCTCGCATCTTCGAGCGGTATTCCCGTCTCAACCATCTTTAGGTACAGATTGAAAGCGTCTTCAGTAAGCTTCTTCGCCTTTGGACCGAGGTTAGAATTCTGTAGCTGACTGCTTAGAAAGAAGCCTCTGGGCATGGTGTACCTGAGCGATTGCTGTTCGTGAGATAGATGATGGGGGGAACACAAGAATAGTGATACTATCCGGGGAACATTCAGGCCAGAAACGAGATACGTACTCATGTCAGCAACATCAATATGTCCCCTTCCGAGCGTATTGTCGAACACTTTCGAAATGTACGATTTTGTGTTGTTCTCAAGAACCGATTTCCTGCTTTCAGGAGAAGAACTACGCTGTATATCAGCCTCAAATCGAACGAGCTTATTTTTCATGATTTCAAAAATACTACTCGATGTATGTGTCCCGGCGGCACTGAGTGCCGTAAGTAGCTCAGGTCCAACCTCTAAATTTTCTTCATAGAACCCGTAGAGCGCGCTCCCTTCGGGCAGAAATTCCCTCCTGTTAAGGGCTCTCGTTGCGGCAACTACTTTGAATTCGGGCTCACTGAATGATACCTGCATTGAGCTCAACTTAATAGTGGGACGGATTTATTAAGCTAGGCTTGGGTGAAAGCGACCCGCGGAGATGGGCGGTCTGAGCCTGCTGGTTATGATGACCCATTGCAGGGGCGGGCACCACCAAAAGCCTAAAAGCTGGATCGTAGATGAAATGGTGAGGGCTGGTAGCTCAGCTGGCAGAGCGCTCGCCTTGCACGTGAGAGGTCGCGGGTTCAAATCCCGCCCAGTCCACTGCGGGTGACCGACCCCGCTCGAGATGGAGCATGCGAAAATTGTTTGTAGCTCTTTTATACTCATGGATGCGATATTCTACTGGAGGTTCATGTCCACAATCGATGATGTAAAAAACAAACTGCGGGGGGTAATCGATCCTGAGATCGGAATAAGTATTGTGGAACTTGATATGGTTAAGGAAATAAAGCTTGAGGGTGAAAGGGCAACTCTTAAAATCGCACTCACTGTACCCGAGTGCCCGCTTACATCAAAGATAAAGAAGGATATCGGCGATATATTGAGAAGTCTGGGCTTTTCAAACTATAGCGTGAATTTCACCACAATGAACGACGAAGAAAGAAGAAGACTTGTGGAATACGTGCGATCGAAACGAATTCGGAAAATAAACGAGACGAGAATGTCTCAAGAACGCGCGCCGAGCCCTCTGAGCAAGCTATCAAACCCCAGCATACATAACATCATAGCTATTATGTCAGGTAAGGGTGGAGTGGGCAAATCGACCGTTTGTGGATTGATCGCAAACGAGCTCGCTAGAAGGGGATTCAAGGTTGGGATACTGGATGGTGATATCACTGGTCCGAGCGTACCTAAATTGTTTGGACTGTCCGGCAGACTGTCTACGGATGGTAATAAAATAGTCCCAGCTTTGACAAAAACAGGAATAAAAGTCGTTTCGATGAATCTTATCGTAGAAAGGGAAACTGACGCAACGATATGGAGGGGGCCAATTCTCAGCAACGTGATCAGACAATTCTTTTCGGATGTAATGTGGGGCGAGCTAGATTATCTACTAATTGACCTTCCACCGGGTACGACGGACGCACAGCTCACAGTATTTCAGTCGTTTGATGTAAATGGTGTGGTACTGGTCACGACCGCGAACGAACTTTCAAGGGTGATCGTATCGAAAGCGCTGAACATGGCAAAAAAGCTCGAGGCTCCGGTGCTTGGAATAATCGAAAATATGGCGTACTATTCATGTCCTCATTGCGGACATGTGGAAACCTTTGGTAAAGGAGCGGGCGAGGAAATATCCAGGGAATTCGGAATCCCCCTTCTTGCAAGGCTCCCGCTAGATCCGAATCTGACGCGCTTTACTGACAGTGGACAGATAGAAGAGTACGCGAATTTGCTGATCGAAGAGGCTGTCAACGAATTGGGAAGAGAAAGGATCAGAAGATTGACCATAGTTGAGGCGGACGGTTCACAAGTTTGACACTCTTTCATTGAAATCGGAAAGCGCTTTGGAATATGTCTTACGGTACTTTTCCTTGATCTCACGGTAAACCGTCTCCCTGACTTTTTTTCGGACGAACTGATTGTGAAGATCCAGTAGGTCTGAAAGCGCATTCCTTGCACTTCTATATTGCATTAAAAGCTCATTCGCCACAGTTCTGTCAAGCTCACCCCTACCCACGGCCTCAGAGAGTTCCTTTGAAAGTCGCCTCTCCATTTCCGACGCCGATGTAAATGCCGAAGATGGTATGCTTTTTGACTCCCCCGCCACAAGCCTTTCTACATTTTCTGCCAGACCGTGTATGGATGAGTATGCCTCTTCGAGGATTTGACGGAGTCTGGTCTGGACGACGGTTTTCTTTTTCGGCTTGCTTTTGATCTTCGCATAGCTGTATGCGGTAATCAGTAGAACCATGCCGAGAACCAAGACAACAAAACTTCCGAGTATAGTACCACTTGTATAGTCGGCCGCGGCGATCGGGTAATCAAGGGGACTGGACACCCCCGGTATGTAGTTCGAGATCTTCATATAGTAGCCTGAAGAAGATGCCTGCCACTCTCCTGACAGCGGCCTGAGACCCACGAGCCTTATCAACCCTATTTTAATATACATCCCGAGATAACCAATTGCCGAAAGGACTGAGTCTTTGGCATTCACTGAGTAGGTTATTGTAAAAGAGTATGAGCTGCCTTGCTGCATCTGATACCTCGCGTCGACAGTTAGGACTGAGCTGTTAGAGTAGACTCCGCTCTCCAGATATGAGGTGACGTTTCCAAATCCGTCGTAGACTCTGACTGAACCAGCTCTTACATCTGGTGGGAGAAGAAGATAAATCAGCGATCCTCCGCTCGGAGATGTCCAAGTCACCGTCATCTGGTCCTGGACGGCTAAGATTCCTGAGGCATAGCTAACCGTGCTGACCAACGAGCTGATATACGCCTGATATTGGGGTTTAAGTAAGGCAATTGCAGAAACGCCGGCAAAAGCAGGCGTGAAGTTAAGCCGCAGATTTTCTCCCTGAGTGACGTTCACATTGTCACTTAATGTAAGCGTGGTCGGTCCAACGCCTGGCAGACCGTATATGAAGCTTGCACTGTTACCCACTGAGGGAACAGAATATGATGGACCGAATGCTATTGTGGCAGTACCGGCGCTCACGAAACCAGAGTAAAGGTATGTGATGGTGGTGCTCATGCCGGCAGAAAGTGGACTGGAGAACACAACTAGCTCACGGGAGGGATTGGTACTGATCTGGTATGCATATGCCACATCGCCACCCGATACGTTGAGCACGATCGCGCCAGCCGGAAAACTTGCTATTATGTTCCCAACCGTGCCGTTTACCACGGTTAGCGTGTCGGTGGCCGTTGCATAATTCGGATAGATCACACTATTCCTGTGCACTGTTATAAAAGGAGTGCTTAGCTGCTGGGCCCTAGTAAGGGCAACTGGCGTCGCGCAGGCCGCGACTAGTATGAAAACCAGAAGCGGTATGTTTCTCTTTTTCATCTTTCTAAAATGCATTCAGGGCCACCCACTTAAAGCGGTTTCGCAACAACTTCATTCTCTCTTTGAGAATTTATGTGTCGAGAGGTTGAGAATGTAGGGAAAGTCGTTCGGTAATTTCTTTACAAATTGACTGTCTTCGACTCCCCTCAGGAGGTCAGGCAGCAGATGCGGAATGGTGTTGATTACCGGATACCACCTCTTACATGAGTTGCACAGTATAACACCTGTCACGACTTCTTCCTGAGATCGTTCAACAGTTACCAATTCAAGTTCCTGACTACGACATTCCACTACCGGACACTGGAGTATCTTCATAAGCTCGTCGCGCACGAGGGAGAGATGCACCGTGGTTTAATTAGTGTTGTGCCCCAGACCCGCAAGAGTCGCAGAATATGGTGTGAGGATCGGCGCAGATAGCGGATCAAACCCAAAATGTACCACTTGCAGATAACTCGAATTCTTCTTTTCAAACCTGAGTCTTGCCACAACTTCAGCGTCAACATCCGAAGACCAGAGCTCGATGGGAGAAGTGAGTTCCGAATTAAAGAGAGAGAGAGTGGACATACATTGTGTGCTGGCGTCGATCAGATTCGCAACCTTGGCCGCAGATAACAGAGGCCCCTGCGCGGCTATCTTCGATGTTTTCACCGGCTGACTGGTTTTAAGGGAATTCATAAGGTAATCAAATATTATTTTTTCATCGAGTAAAAGCGTTCCAAGGACCCTCTTTATCCGCTGATTCGAGCTCTTTTTATAAAGGGCATTATAGAACAGGACGTTTACGCCCTTAACTCCTGTCATGATTCTATCTTCACCTTCCTTTGAAAAAGTCAAAATATCGCTCTCTTTTGTCTGATTTACGCTCATAAGTAGCGAAGGATATTGCATGATCTTTATTGTGGTGATCAATTGAGCCGAAAGGGTGCGGTAGGGATCGTCGATAAAGTAGATATAACCGGTCTCCGGTGGTGTGTAGGGTGCAAGGTAATACTGCGCGGTGTGGGCGTTCACGACTGTAACGTAGTAGCCTAGGGTAATAAGGGGCCAACTGGCAAATTCGGCAAAGACCTCAGAACTAGGATCATAGCACAAAACCAAATTTTTACGATCAAGAATGTCCACGAGCCTAGACGACAAACTTGAATCGACCTCTGAGCGAGCGAAGGCTTTAACATTCTTCTCGAGCAGCGCGACGACAGCTTCGTTTAGCATTCATGTTTTGCCAGCTCTAAGATTTATAGGTTTCACTTGACTGAAAGCCTCAATGACCACGGTATGGTTTGATGCGCTTACCCCGAAACACTTGCGAATGGCGAGACATGTTAGGATGATCGCAGAAAAGAAAGGGTACAATTTTCTTCTAACCACAAGGGATTATGATGAGATACCCACATTTTCAAAACTCTTGGATCTGCAGCCAATAGTGGTTGGAAAGCATGGAGGAGAGGACCCGAGGGACAAACTCCTAAGGGGCGCTGAGAGACTTAATGAGCTTGTACATCTACTTGGTGATAAGGAATTGAATTTTGTGATAAGCCATGGCTCGCCGGAAGCAACTCGAATAGGTTTCGGGATCGGTACGCCAACCATAAATGTGAACGATTCTCCACATGCTGAGGCAGTGGCAAGGTTGACTGTTCCCCTCACAACCCGGCTTGTGAGTAGTTCATTTATACCTAGAAACGCCTGGACGAGATTTGGTCTGCATCCGAAGGCACTTGTGCAGTACCGCGGCCTAGAGGTGGTCACTTGGTTGAAGGAGGAGAAAGTACGCCCGAAGGATTTCGGTCTTAAAAGGCCAATCGTTCTTTTTAGACCTGAAGAGATCAAGGCCTCATATATGGTAGGAGCGAAACAACGATCGACCTACTTGCTGCACGAACTTAAAAGAGCATTGCGTGCAGGCCAGTTCTCACTTGTAGTGCTCCCCAGATATGATTCTCAGAGGAAGGCATTCAGAGAAGAGTTACCAGACGCATTTGTACTTGATAAACCAGAAGACGGGCTTTCTCTTATCAAGGGATCGGATGTGTTTGTGGGGGGCGGTGGAACCATGACATGGGAGGCCGCACTTCTTGGTGTACCGACGCTCTACGCCTTTCCAAAAAAAATCTATATCGAAAGAGCACTCGAAGGGTTTGGCCTTCTGACCAGGGTCGGCCCTCATGATTTTATATCTCGACTGCGGAGCGTGATAGGGGAATTACCAAACGTCAAGCGCCACCAAGTAGCTATAGCAAGCCGTGTTCTTAAGAGGTTAGAAGACCCCATGCCGTTACTCGAGGCCCTGATTGATCCTAGCCGATATGTATGAGTCGCGCAACCTCTTTATGAGGGTGTACCACCCGTAGAAAAGGAGGGCAAGAGCGGCAAGAAATGTGATGATCTTTAGGGCGTGGATAGTGGTGAAGGCCACCTTTGAACCCGGATTACCCAAAGGGACGAGGTATGTAAATGACAGATAGAAGAACGCAATGAGTGCTGCCCAAAAAAGAAACAGAAGCACACTTAGAGAGACAACTGGGTCAAGCCTCATAATCATCACCAGGGTGTCAAGAAAAAGGTGATGATGGCGAGTGCGGTACCCAGTAAAGTGAGGAGATTGTACCTTAGTATCACTTCTTTTTCTGTAAGGGGCCGCATGGAAGTAAGGATGTGTGCTATGCTCATGGGAGCGCCGATATTTGGGTTGGCACTGATGTAGCCCCTATTCACCATTACTGGTCTCTGCTTTACTTCATGACGCTCAAAGATGCGTCCTACACTTGAAAATGAAAGGAAACCATTCATAAGCATTGGTAGTATGGCAACTGCCGAGACAACTTCCAACCTACCGCTCACCGCTATCAGCCCGTAAGCGGCCCCGAGCGACAAGCTACCCGTGTCGCCAAGAAAGAACTTGGCAGGGTACCTGTTCACCACGTACAACCCAAATGACACACCCGCAAGAAGGAATGAAAAGTAGCTTACGAGCGCGGAGTAGTAGGCGACGCCCGCTAGGAGCACCAAAACACCCAGCGTTAAGAAGTTCACGGTTGCGGCGAACGCGAGGGTGCCATTGTACACATCGTACATATTGAATGCATTTGATGTGACGGCGAGAGCTACTGGAACCAGTATAACATAAAACAACCCTGCGTTATGAACCTCACCGACAAATGGGAAAGGAGGACGTGGATCGTAAAACCTCGCATCAAACAAGTAGGATAGAACGACTACCAAAACACCCCCGAAAAGAGAGGAAGGCAACTTGATCCTTGACCTCAGTCCCCGCAAATCGTCGATCAATCCCAACATGGTATAAAAAAGAAATACTGACAGGAACACGTCAAGAAACCCTCTTGCGTGTAACGGTATAAAGAAGTATGTTACCGCCAATGCGAATATGACGACTAACGAGGAAACAATACCTCCCATCTCCGCCACCTTGGGCGCGGCTGGCTTATGTACGTCCACGCCATAATATCCCTTTTTTACAAATATATCCTTCACAAAATAGAGTATTACTGATACAATAAGGGCGGAGAATGTGAACGCGATTATGGATGCAAAAAGCATATTGAGGTGTGTTAGAGCACCCTAAGATTAAAGCGTTCGTCTTTCACTGAATTAGACTTAATGGGACTCACGTACGGGGTTATGCTAACCTTTACCGCTTGCAGCACAATCACTCGTTTTAGAATGGCTAGGTCTATCTAGTCAAAAGGAAGTATATACGTGGTCGGTAGGTCCCGGCGGAGACCCAAGACCTTACGAAGTATATAACGCGTCCTCAGGGATAGGATTGGTGAAGGTCCGATTAGGCTCTTTCGTGATGAGGATGACCCTTAAGCGGGTGGATATCCTATGATGGGGTAAAGAACAGCGGCGAACCACCGATGAACTCGGCAAGCGGACTAGTTTGGTGTAGCCTTAGGCTTACGAATGTTAGTGTGGATTGAAACGCATATATCCTCATTGCTGCGTGGGCCAGTCTATTAACTGGGACAATAGCAGTTCTTGTCGAAGCTTAAAGGGGGTCAGGAATGTACTGTGGCCTTGATCGATTTTTCGAGATCGAATAGCAGGTCTTCTAGATCTTCTATACCCACCGATAGTCTTACGAGGCCAGGATTGACTCCCATATTCCTCAGCTCTTCCTCGGTTATACCGGTTCGGGGATGATGGGATGTTTCCCTTGGGACTGTCACAAGGGAGTGAACACCACCAAGGCTTGGCGCCTTTGCTGCAAGCTCTAAACTGCCTGCAAACTTCTTTGCCGTCGCGTCTCCACCCTTAAGCTCGAAGCTGACCACTCCTCCATAACCACGTAATACCCTTTTGGCGACAGCGTAGTCGTGATGTGATTCGAGGCCAGGATAATGTACCCTGTTCAGGTAGGCAGAAAGTTCTGACTCTAGAAAACGCGCAATCCTCTGGGCGCTCGAATTTTGCCTTTCGACCCGCAAGGCAAGGGTCTTGATCCCCCTACCAAGTAAGAATGCGTCAAGAGGGGTGGGAGTCGCGCCCATCCTAGTCCTCGCATCTCTGATGATTTTGATCGTATCTAAGTCGCCTGCAACCGCACCCGCGATAAGGTCGTTGTGACCATTAAGATATTTGGTGGCACTGTGTAAGACAATATCGGCACCTAGACTAAGGGGATTCTGATTGTAGGGTGATGCGAATGTGGCATCAACTATTATTTTGACTCCTGTGCCTCGCAGGCTAGAGGAAATGGTTTGTATGTCTGGGACACGAAGCGTCGGATTCGTTATCGATTCAAGGTAAACTGCTTTAGTGTTGGGTCTCAGGTGGTCTTTCACTTTCGTCAGTTCGTCGACCGGAAGGAAGGTCACGCTGACTCCATGCTTGGGCAGGTCTTTCCGTAAGAAGGAGAAGGTTTGCCCATACAGTTCTCTTAGTGATATAAGGTGATCCCCCGGTCCTGTGAGTGTCAGCAGGGTTGTGGATATCGCAGACATGCCTGACGAAAAAAGAAGGCCCGCTTCCGCCCCTTCAAGGTCCGCCATAACTTTCTCTACGGTAGTCAGTGTTGGGTTGCCATATCTCGAGTAGATGTATTCCTCCCCGCTCAAGGGGTCTAAGATCTTGTCTTCCTCTGGGTTTGGATTGATAAATGCGTCTTCCATATAGATGGGTGTCAGGATGGAACCATACTTCGCATCACGCACCTGTCCCGCATGAACTGCGGCGGTTGAGAAGCCCCATTTATTTGGCATCTGCAATCACATAGTAAACATTTCGCGCCTTATGAGCTATTCTGTGGATACATGGAATGCTTTCCACATGGTAACCAAGTTACGAATGGGTGGACAGCGTTTTTATTCTTTTGATTGTATTATGCATAGAAATCAAAATGCCGAAAATTATAGTAAAAGGTGTTGAAAATGGGCCGAATCTGGTCCTTGTGGACGGAAAAACACTGACTGCACTTTGCAGGTGTGGTGGATCTGCCAATAAGCCGTACTGTGACGGAACCCATAAGAAAAACAACTTCAGGGCGTCGCCATCCGAAGTTGTTGTCTTCGAGTAGAGCCGAGCCCTTACAGAATATAAGAAACTATCCGGGACTTGGCTTATTATCGAGATTTTTCATATCATATTTTTATATGTTTTAGAGATATGCGACTCGTTGCCTAGTGTGTCTTTCGGCTTACAAAAGGTGCGGGCATTCTCCTTCCCACATAAGGTTTGTTTTCTCAGGAGCGGCCTAATCCAACATATTCTGACATCCACTACTTCCTAAAGGCGGAAGGTTCGTGCTTAAGCGGTGTGCAGCCGATACCGCTTCAAGAGAGGTATTCCGCAAGTCTCCACGGGCGTGAGTTCGGGCATGCCCTCCACTTTGATCGGGTCGATATTACGAATGTTTATCGTGGCACTCAGATCTGTCCACAACAAAACCGCTAGCCGGACTTTTGGCAGTCTGGGTTATCTATATGAACGTGTATGAAAATCTCACTGAAGGACTGAAAGAGCTAGCGGTGTCTGATTTGCGCCTCAGGATAGGCTTAATAGACACTACACACCCCTTTTAAACGAAGTCGCCCTGGTTGATTTGGAATGAGCAAGCCTGTCGAAATAGGAGACCTGAAAGAGGGGGGATACTGCGTAATAGATGGAGAACCCTGCAGGATAGTGAGTATTGAGAAGAGTAAACCCGGGAAACATGGAAGTGCAAAGGCAAGAATAGTTGCCATAGGAGTGTTCGACGAAACCAAAAGAAGCATTGTAAGTCCTGTCGATGCAAGAATTGACGTTCCTATAGTTGAGAAGCGGACCGGACAACTGATTGCTGATATAGGCAACAAAAGCTTCCAAGTGATGGATTTAGAAAATTTCGAGACTTTCGAGGCTAAGGTGGACGATGAGGTGGTCGGGCAGCTCAAACAGGGCGATGAGGTAGAGTACTGGATCATCCTAGGTAGAAGAAAGATTACAAGAAAGAAGTGAGTTCAAGAAAAACTTAAACTCCTTTACGCATTTACATGAAATACATGGGCTGTTCCCCTATGACAGCAGGCACCTTCGGATCTATGAAGATGATTATGAGAGTGGAGGGGTAGCCATGTCATTTATCGAAAGTTTTGGATCTTCCTTACGAAAACTGTTCGACAAACTCACGCGTCAGACAAACATCGATGAGAAGGCGATAACCGAGGCTGTTAATGAGTTAGAGAGGACACTTATCAAGGCCGATGTTAGCCTCGACTTAGTCACGTGGGTCGGAGAAGAGATAAAGATGAAGATGAAGACTCAAGAACCTGCGCCTGGTGTGACCAAACGTGACCTCCTCGTAAAGGTGTTTTATGATGAACTCATCAAACTACTCGGTGGGGAAAAGGGAGAAGTAATCTGGCCGAAAAGGGACAAATTATACAAGATAGTATTGGTCGGCCTACAGGGTTCAGGTAAGACGACGACGGCCGCTAAACTAGCAAACTTTTATTTGAAAAGAGGATATAGGGTAGGTCTCATCGCAGCTGACACATACAGGCCAGCCGGAAAGGATCAGCTTATCCAGCTGGGCGCCAAGGTGGGTATTCCGGTCTACACATCCGATGATGAATCTATCACAATAGCTGAGGAAGGTGTTCGTAACTTCGAAAAGCAAGGCATGAATTTGGTGGTCGTCGATACAGCGGGTAGACACAAAGAAGAGAAGGGACTTCTCGAAGAAATGGAGAAAATCGTCCAAGCCGTTGCACCCGATGATGTTTACCTCGTGATCGACGGAACGATTGGCCAGCAGGCTAGAGCTCAGGCTGAGGCTTTCGCGAAAAGGATTCCTGTTGGATCTATCATAATAACTAAACTTGATGGGTCGGCCAAGGGAGGGGGGGCGATCTCCGCCGTCGCGGTCACCGGTTCGAAAATCAGGTTTATTGGGGAAGGCGAAGGAATCGACGACTTCGAACCATTCGACCCACCTGGTTTCATAAGCCGTCTGCTTGGTCTGGGAGATGTAAAGGCTTTGGTCGAAAAAGTCAGGGAGGCCCAAGTTGATGAGGAAAGGATCCGAGATATAATGACGACTGGCAAGTTTACCCTGATCGATTTTGAATACCAGCTCGATTCTATATCAAAAATTGGTTCATTCTCCAAATTTCTCAACCTGATCCCGGGAATGAGCTCGATTCCCTCTGAGTTGACGAAGAACACTGAGGCAGACCTCAAAAAATGGCGTACTATACTGAGATCCATGAGGAGGAGTGAGAAGCTTGATCCTTCGATTATATCCTCGCAGAGAATTAAGAAAATCGCAATCGGTTCGGGTACAAGGCCGGAGGATGTGAGGCAGCTACTCAAAAGGTATGATATGTTCAGGTCACAACTCAAGATGATAAAGAGGAATCGGGCACTACTTAGAAGGCTAAGCCAGTATGGATTGAATGTTTAATGTGGCACAATCCAGTACTACAGGTTTCCTATTTGATGGTGCACATTCATGCCTAGTATATGTCGTAACTGCTACGTCACCCTAAGCCAAAGTGGTATCACAACTGGCGACAAATCCTACTCCCCCAATAAAGAGTGCAGTTTGTGCGAGGGTATGTGGGATAGGTTGGAGTTGCTTGCCTATAGATCCCTGCAGACCTTATATCAGAGGAAATATGAGTGGAACAGTTTCTGGGTGGCTATCAGATTTGCAGGGGGTGTTGACGAAGGACGAAAGCTGCTAAGATCGTATATCAAGTCTGCCTTGCGCACAAAACTGACGGATATAATCTCAAACGACGCCAAAAGGGCTGCCCGTAAGGATTCGCCGGATATACTGATCACCATTGGCCCTAATCACAAAACGGAAGTATTTTCTGCACCCCTGTTCATAAAGGGGGTGTATCAAAAACGTCTTGCAGGCATCTCGCAGTCCAAGTGGATATGTCAAAAATGTGCCGGTCGTGGGTGTTTCGAATGCGATTTCACCGGAAGGTATTATGCTCTTTCAGTTCAGGAGCTGATTGGATATCCCGCCGCTCATCTATTCCAAGCAGCCGGCTACTATCTGCATGCCGCGGGCAGAGAGGATGTTGATGTGACCGTCGAAGGGCACGGACGACCGTTTGTACTGGAACTGACGGATCCTAGGTTACGCGGCCTAAACCTGAAACAAGTTGAAAAATACATCAACAAATACTCCGCCGGCTTGGTTAGTGTCAAGCTCGTCGAGTATGGCACTGCTCGGGACAGAGAGATTGTTAAGCGGGCCGAGAATCATTATAAGATGTATTTGGGGACGATAAGGTTCCGTGATGAGGTTGATGATAAAGAATTGCTGGTTTTGACTTCCAAACTTTCAGGTGCGACTATAGCCCAGAGGACACCCTTTCGGGTTCTCAGGAGGAGAGCAGATTTGATTAGGAGGAAATACATAAAGAGCTTTTCAATAGTTCCCTTGAACCGTAGAACAGCCAAGTTTGAAGTAGTATGTGAAGGAGGCACGTACGTAAAAGAGTTTATAAGTGGCGATGATGGTAGAACTTCACCGAGTGTATCCGAGATTCTGGGCATACAGTCAGTATGCACAGAGCTAAGGATGCTGGGAGTGATGGTGGAAAGTGACAAGAACAAAGGGTTTGAAAAGCCGTAGCAGAAAGCTCCTTACGAAGGGGGCGAGGGAAAGAGGCCTGCCCTCTCCGACAAAACTTCTTCGAAGCTTCTCGGTGGGAGAAAAAGTCGTCATTAAGATAGAGCCTAGTGTGCACAAAGGGCTCCCACATAGGAGATTCCAAGGTAAAGTTGGTGTAATCAAGGAAAAGAGGGGGAAGGGTTATGTCGTCGAAGTTCCCATGAAACCGATCGCTCATTTGATCACGGTAAAACCTGCACATCTCGCTCCGCTTTCGCGCGGTGACAGTTAGAATGGTAAGAAGGGTGATCAGCCAGACGCCAATTACTGCATCGGAAGCAAGGAGGCTTCTTGTGGAGGAGACGGATGAACAGGCTAAGCTCGATCCGAGAATACAGAATTTAATTCATGTTTTGGTCAAGTTTGTTGCGACGGATCCCGCAAAGTCTTCGGATGTTTTGAAGAAATTCATGACTGACGGCATACCTGAGAGGGTTGCGGTCCAGCTTGTCGACAACATACCTCAGACGGATGGCGAGTTTCTAGCCATTGTCGGCTCCGACGCTGCCCTTCTGGCAAAAAAAGATCAGGTGTTGCAACGGATTAAAGGACTACAGTTGTAGATTTGGCGAGGTGCAGATGTTGCATGACTGCGGAGCAGAAGAAGTCGGCCCGTGATGAATATTTTTATGTCCTCGACGTCCTGAATGACTCTGGCGGGGGACAGCCACAGCACTCAAGAGAGACGGTCGCACAAGTTGTGGGCGAAGACTACTTCTCGCTGCTCGAAGTGATACCTCTACCGGGTATTAGTATCAAAACTGCGGATAGAATATTGGTTGGCAAATCCTCGGAAGATCGAGTCTACTCACAGATTCTCAGAATTAGGCGTTCTATTTCATATGATGACCTGACGCCAGTAGCCAAGAGGGAACTCGGAAATGTGTTAGAGATAATCATAGATTTGAACGAATCGAAATTTGTCAGGTTTTTTAATGAAGCAAAACCCCTGACTGTTAAAATGCACGAACTCGAGCTTATACCCGGCATAGGTAAAAAACTTATGTGGGAGATCATCACGCAAAGGGAACAGAAACCGTTCGAGTCCCTGGAAGATCTACAGAATCGGGTTAAAATAGCGAATGTGAAGAAGAAGATAATTGAGAGAATAATAAAGGAGCTTACTGGTGGAGAAAAATATAGAATATTTGCTGTGCACCAAAGATATGGCTAGACTGGGACAGCATTTTTTGCGCGATGAACAGCTCGTTATGAGGATCGCTGAGCGTGTGCCTGTTGGGGCTAGCACGCTCGAGATTGGCGGTGGACAGGGTGCACTTACAGGGCTTCTTTTACGGAGGACTAATAGCCTTACAGTTTATGAGATAGATGACGGACTTTATCAGCAACTTCGACGCATGTTTCAAGGTAAGATTGTACTCGAAAATACTGACTTCAGATACGCCAAATTCTCCGCATATGATGTGGTGGTTTCCTCCGTTCCGTTCTATATCTCACTTAAACTTATGTTGAAACTGTATTTTGAGCCGGGTTGGAAATTGGGACTGTTCATACTGCAAAATGAGTTTGTCAAAAAGCTAACTGCACATCCTGGTTCGCATATCTACAGGCGGATAAGCGTTCTTGCACAGTGTGTTTGGGATGTCAAGGTTATTGAAGAAGTATCCCGGGAGCGCTTTCAACCAACCCCGCATGTTGACGCAGAATTCATAGAACTCAGACCAAGGTTTGACCTTCCACTTAGTTTTAGACACACGCTGAAAAATGTTGCAGATGCTGTTTTTCGTTTTCCAAATAAAACCCTTATCAACGCTCTGCGGCTCTCGCTGCCTGATGAGGATGTGGAGAAAGTTCTAAATTTGTTTGGAAATGATATTCTTAGTAAGAGGGTCCGGAACACAGATGCGATCACATTTGCCCAGATCTCAAAGGTTGTTAATGTTTGAAGGGTTCAAGCTCACTATTAGAAAACATGTTTACGAACCGTCAGATGACACCCATCTAATGGCCGAGTACTTGAGGAATATCGGACATGTGTCCAGGGCGATTGAGTTTGGCGGAGGTAGCGGTGCACTTGCCTTGATCGCATCATTAGTCGCCGATCAGGTTGAAGTGCACGAAACAAGTGTTCCTGCGTACCTCAACATAATCGAAAATGTTTCCAATAACGGGTTGTGTGATAGGGTGAACGTTTTTTTAGGTATTCGTGAAGGTTGGGACTCAGCAGATCTGATTTACACCAACCCACCATACCTACCGCAGGGACCTCTTTTTTTCCAATCGTTAGATGATTTAGCATGGAATGGAGGACCTGATGGTGTCAGGGTATTATCCATGATCATTCATGAAGCAGTTACTAGACTAAACCCTTGGGGAAGGCTGGCCTTTGTCACCAGCTCGCTCCAAGATCGAGGCGCGCTCAAATATATACTCATACAAAACAGACTCGTGTGTAAAAAGGTACTCCGTAAGAGATTCTTCTTCGAAGAACTAGGTGTTTGGGAGTGCGTCAAAAATTAAGGGTTGTGTTCGTGGAGAGTGAAACAGCTGAGAATGTTGGATTCATTGCTAGAACCATGAAGAACTTCGGGTTCAGCGAACTCTGGCTTGTAAGTCCGAAGGCAGATCTCAGGGACGCTAAAAGAACTGCCATGCACTCTGCGGAAATGCTCGAGAGAGCAACTATCGTCCCATCGCTCAGGGATGCGCTTGCAGATACCGATTTTCGCGTGGCAACCACGGCTACAAGGCCGAGATCGGAGGCGAACATAAAACGCACTTTCATTACTCCCAAAGAGTTTGCCCTCCGTTGGTCGGAGACAGACGGAATTACTGCACTCATTTTTGGTAGGGAGGGAAATGGTCTTATGAATGACGAAATCGATATGTGTGATTTTGTTGTGAGCATTCCAACTTCGCAGGATTATCCAGAAATGAATGTAAGCCATAGTGTAGCGATAATATTATACGAACTTTTTAACGTCGGCACCAAGCATCCATTGAGGAAAGGGGCAGACGCAGAACTAAAGATGTATATAGCCGAGACCTTTTCTCAGATCCTTGACAGGGTGGACATGCCCATCCATAGAAGGAGTATGAGCTCAAGGGTGCTCCGGAACCTGCTCGGGAGGAGCTATGTGTCAAGACGCGAGGCGACCATATTATTGGGGGTCTTACGTAGGATTAACTCCAAACTCCAGTAATGTTTTATACCTACGCCTGCCGAGTAGTGTTTATGGATATATCGCGGGAGTCGCCCATCTCACCACTCGATGGCCGATATGCCTCTGAGGTGGGAAAACTGCGTGATTACTTTTCGGAATCGGCTCTCATGCGTGAGAGGGTGATTGTTGAACTGGAATATCTGAAACATATAATGGCAAGAATTGGCCGAGGAGAACTCCTCAACATCAGCAAACATGTGTCTTCCCTTGTTCTAAGCAGGGAAGACCTGCGTTCAATAAGTAAACTGGAAGCGAAGTTCGAACACGATGTCAAGGCAGTTGAAGTTTTTTTGAGCAGGCGTCTAGGGCTGTCTCCTGAAGTCGCTGCACTTCTGCACTATGGACTTACTTCAGAAGACGTTAACAACATTGCATACTCTAGGCTTCTAAAAAAGTTCGTGTATGGTGTGTTAATACCGTCGATTGTTGATCTAGCCACCCAACTGTGTGATATGGCAGCTCGCTACAGAGATACTCCTATGCTCGCGAGGACCCATGGACAGCCTGCTGCGCCTACGACTTTTGGTAAGGAACTTGCCGTCTTTGCATTCAGAGTGGGATATAGGTTGGAGAAAATCTCAGATGTTATGTTCTACGGTAAGTTGAACGGAGCTGTGGGAAACTATAGCTCTCTAGTAACGGCACACCCCGAAATCGACTGGACTGAGTTTTCCGATCAATTTGTGACTAAAATGGGTCTTCACCCTTGGCGCATTACCACCCAGATATTACCTTATGACTGGCTCTCCGATCTCCTGCATTTGGTGCGATCACTCAACAACATACTCGTTTCGTTGAACAGAGATCTTTGGATGTACGGCTCTTATGGGTATCTTCGGGTCATTCCAGACAGAAATGAGGTCGGTTCCTCGACCATGCCACAAAAGGTCAACCCGAAAGATTTCGAAAACAGTGAAGGTAACCTAGAAGTGTCAAACTCTCTGCTAGAAGTCCTCGAGTACGGCCTTCAGGTAAACAGGCTTCAGAGAGACCTTTCGGACTCTACCATCAGGAGGAACCTTGGGGTCGCAATGGGGCATGCCATCCTAGGCTATTCCAAATTGCTTAGGGGTTTGGGAAAGATCGCAATCGATCCATCATTCATGCTTTCGGATCTCGAGAGGCATCCCGAAGTATATAGTGAGGCAGTCCAAATCTTATTGCGTGATGAGGGAAATGATCAGGCCTATTTCAGGGTGCTCACTCTTCTCCGCTCTGAATCAGCTACTCTCGAGTCATTGTTGAATTTGCTTAGAAAGGAAGGATCTATCAAAAGTGTCCGTAAGTTCAGGGCGGCGGTTAGGAAGAAATATATAGGCCTCGCGCCACAATTGACCGATTATGCTGTTTCCTGGGTAAAGGACACCGTCTCCAAAGTACGGGAAAAGCTTAAATATGCTAACCTAGGGTGATCTTTAAATGAGTTCTAGGAAAAAGAAAAAGGGCGCCCCAATGAGCAGCGCCGGTCTTGTCAGGTTTTACGAGGAAGAAAATCTTGGTCTCAAACTCAAGCCCGCTTATATAATAGTAGTAGCTACGATTTTCGCTCTGATAATAAGCCTTGCGCACTTCGGCCTGATTTGATTGTAGATCCGACATTGGCCCATACAACATCCTTCTTTCTATATGAGGTTATTCGAGGCCTTCGACAATAATATTTGTTCCTTCTTTACCTTTCAGCCAAGATGATCCCTGGGAGTCTGTAAGAATAAGAGTGACTTTCATTTCGCCCTGCAAAGCTCTGTCCACCATTACGAGCCGCTTGCGGGCAGCTGCGGGATCGTCGGATAGCGCTTCTATTTTCGAGCGAAGATCGAGCATGAGCCCTTCGACAGTGGTTATCCTAGGCAGTGCCTTGGATGTGGGTGTTATCTCAATGCCGAGTTCGGGAATCGCGATCGAGGCCGTCGGCGACCGGTACACCAGTGTGTTATAATCCTCGGGTCTATTTATCACAAGAATATAGCGCATGTTTCGGCCCTTATATTCATCCATGAACTGCGTTTCCCGGTACCCGCATGAAGGACAAGCTTGTATAAACAGTTCGAAGCGTTCGGCCCCCCTGTATTCAAGATGGCGCAGCTCGAGCTTAGTTTGTCCACATCTCGGACAAACATCATCAGTTAACCACGATTCAACTGTAATGCCTTCGAGATGCACGTCCATACAAAAATTTTGTGCGGCGTTCAACTTAAGGCTTAGCTACCTGTGTATTTGCCGATGAACTCAAGGGGCTTCGCTTTACGCCGCCGACTTGTTCCTCATACACCGGAACCCAGGGTCACCGTTCTAACCCTTCTTCTTGAGGCGGCCGCCGTAGGAGTTGCGGCACGGTCAGTAATATCCGGCACGTATTTCTTCTCGCTGATGCTCCTTCTCTCACTCGGTGTTTCAACAACCTTCAAACGAAGGAGTGGTAAGTTTCGCAGGATTGTGTTCGCGCATCTGATTACAACGCTCATTATGCTACCTTTCGTCTTTCTCTTATCCATACTTCCAAGAGAGGGTGTTTGGGTATTTGGCGCTGCGCTGTCGGTGGTCGGCTTCCTCTATGCCGCCACTCTATATTCAGCTTTTGGTAGGAGGGTCGAGCTTTCACTGGGCTTCACCACAGTATTCTTCATCGTATATTTCATTACGCTCGGTGAGGCGCGCTTACCACCGGCGCAGATGGCTGTCAATGCCGGCTTTTCCTTCCTTGCCTTTTTCCTTTTCATGACTGGTTTAGAAAGGATTAGATTGGGTACACTGAGTTCGAGAGAAGCCATAGCAAGATTCACGGACTCGTGGATTGACCGTGGCTCGGCGAATTTTGATGAATTGCTCACGACTCTCGGAAAAAAACACACGGCGATGGTAAGCGTTCACTCCTTCGTCTCGGACGCGTCAAAGGTTGCCACATTGATCATTCCATATATCCACCCGGGTCCGGTTAAAAGTATGGGAAGCGGCGAGCTACCATCGCTCATTTTCACGAAACTATCAGATTGTAACCCGTTAATTTTCCACGGAGCCTCGGACCATTCATTGAACCTGACAAGCCGGAGCGAGGCTGAGGTGTTGAGCGAGGGTGTCTCGGGGTTCGTGCGGTCGAATCTGTCCAACATTTCAAAATACGTCGAGGTGGGTGTGTCAAAAGTTGAATTCAAGAAGATCCGGGTGACGCGCTATGAGTTCAACGGCCAGAAAATCTTCTTTGTCAGCAAGGCGGGAAGTACTGAGGACCTGCCCACACCACTATTATCCGTGGTAGGGGAGGGTAGAGACGTCATCGACAGACATAACGGTCTGTGCAACGAACGAGAAGCCTTTTATACTCACGATGAGGTGGAAAACTTGATAAGCGTTCTTATAAATGACTCATACTTCGATGAAAAAAGGATGAAGGTGGAAAGGGTGGGTTATGCTTATGAAAATTATACTACTGAAGAGGTTGGACCTGCTGGAATAGCCGCAGTTGTGTTTTTGGGAGATGAAAAATTTGCGTTCGTGTCTGTCGACGCAAATAACATGTCCTGCGGGCTATCCGATAGGATAAGGGATGCCGTAAGGCAAATTGGGTATTCGGAGGTAGAGGTAACTACTACAGACAACCATTGGAATTCTGGCGGAAAAAAGAGCAAGCTTGGATATTATCCTGCAGGAACGTTGTTTCCGGATGAAATCATTAAAAAGGTAGTATCGTGCGTAGGTAATGCCGAAACCGCTGCCACCCCATGTGGATATGGTAGGGGTGTGTACACCCTCGACGTAACTGTAGCGGGGGAGGGAGGAGTGAAAGAGCTAGAGCTAGCAGCGTCCAAGGGTGTGTGGGTTTTTATGACCGCATTTACGGTTGATCTCGTCTTCGCTCTACTTTACATTCTAATACGATGATCCCCCTACCCCTACACTTCCATTGCAGCCTGTGCAAAAAAGAACTTGAGCCGTGGTCGATTGACGCCAGCAGTATTATCGGTCTGCACATGCTGCAGTGGAAGTATAGGGGTGGGGGGATTGGCACCCGTCTTCTTGTTCACTCTTTTAAAATTTGCTGACTTACCTTCTTAAGTTCGCCCTCTAGGATGTCAAGCCCAATCATTACATCTTCCTCTTTGATAGTGAGTGGGGGCGCAATCCTAATAGTCGACTTCCCCGCAGCTATTACGAGTAAGCCTTTTTTAAAACAACCTGTAAGGACTTGGTTCAGCTCTTTTACAGCTGCCTCTTTAGACTGCTTATCTTTAACCAACTCGATTCCGATCATCAGCCCCCTTCCCCTGACATCCCCCACCAATTCATACATATCTTTCCATTCACTGAGCCTCCTCATAATTAATGCGCCTTTTTTCTTAACTTCGTCCAATAAGCCCAGCCGTTCGATTTCAGTAATCGTGGAAAGGCCGGCAGCACAGGCCACCGGATTTCCGCCAAAGGTGCTCGCATGAGAACCCTTGTCAAGTTCCATAAGCTCAGACTTCCCGATGAGCGCGCCCAGAGGAAGTCCCCCACCAAGCGCCTTGGCGGAGGCTAGAAGGTCAGGCTTTATCCCATAGCCCTCTACCGCAAACCAGTTCCCCGTTCTACCAATACCGCTTTGGACCTCATCCACGCCGAGCAATATACCATATCTGTCCAGAAGCCTTTTCAACTTACGAAAATAGTCATCGGGCGCTGGCACATACCCTCCCTCGCCTTGGATTATTTCTGTTACAAACACACTCACTTCCTCTGGAGGAACATATTTACTGAATAACTCATCTGCGATGAAGTCCACACAATAGAGGCCACAGGTTGAGGGATCCATTTTGAAGGGACATCTATAACAATACGGAAATGGGACATGCTCTACGTCCGGCAAAAGTGGGCCAAAATACCTCCTCTGCACAGGCTTGCTGGCGGTGAGGCTCAGTGACCCAAGGGTCCTACCGTGAAATGAACCGCTAAACGCAAGGACTGTTGGTCTCCGCGTGCTCCATCGGGCGGTCTTTATCATCGCTTCGATAGCTTCGGTTCCACTGTTTGTAAGGAACACTCTACTATCCGTACCAGTGGGCGATATCGCGACGAGCTTCTCCGAAATTGTTATTGCTTGTTCATAAAGAAAATCAGTGAATGAGTAGTGCAGAAGCTTGCTAATTTGCCGTCTGATAGCTTCAAGGACGGATGGGTTGTTATACCCGAGAGCATTCACGGCGATTCCAGCATTGAAGTCGAGGAATCTGTTACCGTCTATATCATACACATAGGAGCCTTCTCCACTCTCGACAACAACAGGGTACCACCTTGAGAAGGACTGCATCATCACACGCTCGTCCCTCTGCATCACTTCGATGCTTTTTGGGCCTGGAGGCTCGACAATAATTTTCGGTCCAGCCAACCACAATCATATGCTGTGACCATCTTGGACTTTAAAAGCATTCTCAGTGCATCAAAATGAATCTTTATCAAATATGATGTTGGCTCTTCTCAACGCTTCAAAAACACGCCGTTCGTGATCAGGATCGGTCATCTCGACTTCAATTGTGACTTCCGCCATCCCAATTGAAATATCCAGGCTCTCTCGTTCGTGGAAGACTGAGAGAACGTTTGCCTGCTGACTCGATAGAACGTCGAGTACCTGACTCAGCTGACCAGGTCTGTCTTTTAGCCTCACGAAAATCCTAGACCTGCGACCAGCTTTCCTTAATCCCTTCACAAGAACCCTCTCCATCGTAAGCATATCGATGTTACCGCCGCTCACAAGACACACCACCTTCTTACCCGAAAACTGTGAACCATATGTCATGCAGGCGGCAAGAGCGGCGGCTCCGGCCCCTTCTGCAACCAGTTTGGTCCTCTCCATGAGCGTTATGATGGCGAGTGCAATTTCATCATCTGTGACAGTCATAAAATCATCAACAACACCAAGGAGGTAATTCAGGATCCTAGTCGTCGTGCCACCGGTTGCTATACCCTCTGCAAAGGTGTTGACTCCGGTTGAGGTGATTAGTTTGCGCGCCTTGAAAGAGTCATGAACAGAGGACGCCCCAGCCGCCTGCACACCGACCACCTTTGTGCTTGGTCTTTGCTTCTTGATAGCAGTCGCAACTCCCGCAATAAGCCCGCCGCCACCGACCGGGACAAGCACCACATCAGGATCGGGTAGTTCTTCAAGAATCTCAAGGGCGAGAGTTCCTTGGCCAGCGGCGACATACCTGTCATCGAACGGGTGCACGAATACAGTATTTTGCTCATCGGAATATCTCAGGGCCGCCCGATAGGCTTCTTCGAACGTTTCACCCTCTAACTCGACACTGGCGCCGAGCGACTTGGTGGCTTCTACCTTTATATAAGGTGTATTCTCTGGCATATATACACGCGCACCAATATTAAGGAGTTTGGCAGAGTAGGCAACTCCTTGGGCATGATTTCCCGCTGAGGCGGTTACCACCCCATTTACAAGCAGACTACGGTCAAGGGAAAGAAGCTTGTTCAGCGCACCCCTTATCTTGAAGGAACCAGTCTTTTGAAGGTTTTCATTCTTCATAAACAAGGTGCAGCCGAGGCGGTCGCTCAGGTAATCGCTCTTTTCTAAGGGCGTGCGCCTGACATACGCCTCAATCCGTCGCTTTGCCTCGAGCACATCTTGGTATGTGAGCCCAAACTCTTCCATACTCGAGGGTTTGCAGCAAACCCTAATAAGGGCTTCTTCGTCTAGCTTTCTCTCTTACCATATCAATTATAATAAGAAAAACAGCTACAAGTGAGAAAAGCTGTAAATAGTCGAGTTCAGCCGGGCTGCTCACAGTTTTCCCATTTGGATACGACACCGTTCGTATGAAGTAAAGGAAGTGAAATGCGTATGTGACCCTACTCGGCGAGTTTACGAGTGAATAGGGATAAATCCACAACTCCAAAGCCTCAAGAACAGTCCCCGTCAGGATAAGTGTCACGGGTAGTAGTAGCCTGCGTAACTGCAACATATAATAACCACATCCACGAGCGTTTTTATATCTCACCCTCATTGTACAGTGAGCGATCAAACTTAACATCGTGAACTACTCCGCCTTCACGGACGGGGTCTTCCTCCTAGGTAAAATCGAAGTTTCGATAAGCAAATATTCAAGTCTTGGTTTAGAGGCGTGTAATGAGCACTCCAAAGGAAGTTATGGAGAAATTGCTGAATGAGCACGCGAACGACGCGAAGATGCAAGAAAGAATAAAAGGTTGGGACAAGGTGTTTCAGTTCAAGCCGTCAGATGCCGCCGCTTTTTACCTTGAAATTAAGGACGGAAAGGCACAAATCAAGGAGGGGACTTCCCCTAACGCTTCCGCTACTTTCATCATGAAGTCCAATGATATGATTGACCTCCTAGGCGGGAAGCTCAATCCGGTTTCCGCTTTCATGAGCGGCAAACTCAGGATCGAGGGTAACATTTTTGAGGCCCAGATGCTACAATCCTTGCTGGGCTAGGGTACAGGCTTGTCGCAGCTCAACCTGACCATCCTTATTATTATTGGTATGGTATTTATTTCTGCAACCCCTATCCCAACCGCGCACGCTTTAGACACCGTGTGCACACATAACTTCTTCTCGACGCACGGCAGCACGAACATTACCGTCGCGAACGTACCAAATGGCGATGCTGTTGTTGCCGCATACGGCACCAATCTGACCGGTACTAAAGGGCATATTATCTTCTTTAGCTCTCCAAATATGTCGATCTGGTTCGATCAAGTACCGGGGGGCCTGACATATAGCTACACTTCGCCAGGAGCAATCTCAGGATACATAAGCTGCTCCACGGGACTTTCACAAGAAATAATACGAGCTCTATTTTCGCAGCACCGGTACGTGACTACCATATCCAATTATTCTCAAGTGCTTATTCTCGCCACTTGCACAAACAAGGGTGTACAGTGTAATGGTGGAGCCGTAAATGGTGTAGCAATGCACGGTATAACCAGTAGCTACGAGAATATGTTTCTCAGCCTCTACTGGTTCGTCACAAATGTAACAGGAAACCAGCTTAGTGTCTCATTCAGTGACGGCCTCTCGTCTGTCTTCATCTTCGGTATTTCGACTTCTCAGGTCGGCTACGTTAGAGGAACAGTGTTACCGAAGCAGGTTACACTCCTAGTTAACGGGTCACCTACAACGATCACCGATGGTATCATCAACATCAGTCTGCATTTCGGCACCTACAATTTCACCTTTTTAAGAAAGGGTTATTACAACCTGAGCGTTGTCGAGGTCGTTTACGGCGGCGTCGTGACCCCTCTTAGTGTTAGAATGGGCTCTCCCGTTGAGTACACCTTGGCTAGGCTAAACACGTTGCTCGGTTACGCCGTTATTGTACTAGTCATCTCACTTGCGTTTATTGTTCCTTTCCGTCATTTGCGCAGCACCAGAAAGAGAAAATAGACGAATTAGATTGTTACCCTGCTTTCTTGGTCAGGTTGCACGAAAACACGTACGAGCGAGTTGTATCTTTCCAAGATCCTCCTTCCCTCAGTGGTTATCCGGTAAAGGGTCACACCATTCAGGGTTCTACGCTCGATTAGTCCTAGGGCGTACAGGCGGTCCAAGTGATTCGCGAGTTCAACCCATTTGAGTCTTGCATAGCACGCAATATGGTAGGCCCTCATATCTCCGCTTTGAGAGAGCGCCTCAAGAATCGACACATAACGCTCAATAAGAGAGCGCTTATTCATACAAGAACCTGAATACGGATGCTGCTATTTAATCATTCCCGTAGAGGCCCAAATTTGGGGCAGAACGTCGTTAAAACCTAATTACACCCCACGCAAATTCACATTAAGGTATGACATAATGAAATTCTGCCCGGAGTGCGGCAAGCTACTTACCCCGCTTAAGAAGAAGGGTCAGATTGTGTATATGTGTTCCAACTGCAAGAAAACCTTCGAAGAACGTGCTGAAGTTCCGGTGAGGGTTGGCAGGAAAACCCAAGATGATCCTCTGATCATAGACCATTCCCACACTTCCGAAGGAGAAGGAATGCCCAAAACAAAGGTTGTCTGTCCCAAGTGTGGCAATTTGGAGGCTTTCTGGTGGATGCAGCAGACGCGATCCGCGGATGAGGCGACCACCAGATTCTTCAGGTGCACGAGATGTGGAAATGTCTGGCGAGAGTACGACTAGCAATCTCTTTGTACACCGAATCGGTTATATGTCACTGCACCAGATGGCTGGGCTCGACTCTTGTAAAAAGGTCTAAATAGTGGTTTTGAAAGAGTGCTTTAGGCGACAGAAATGATTGATGCTGTTTTTCCGGAGGCAAGAGGCTTGGCCACAGTCTTCTCTGGAGTGTCGAAGATTGTGGATGAAATACTCCTTTCCTTCAAAAAGGATGGAATTCACGCTAGGGCTATGGATGGGGCTCACCTTGCAATGGTCGACCTCTTTATCCCGAGCGAGTCATTTGAATCATACTCGGTAATTGAGGAAGCTAACCTTGGGATAAAGCTTGATGATGTAAACAACGTGCTCAAACGTTCCAACAAGAGTGACAAACTTGGTGTGGGTTATGACGAAAGAGAAAATATGCTCAATCTGAAGTTCATGGGTCAGATCAAACGCGAATTTTCGGTAAATCTTATCGAACTGAACGAAAACACGCCGAATATGCCTAAGTTGCCGATTGAGGCCAAGGCGACAATCATACCCACGGTTCTAAAGGAAGCAGTAAAGGATGTTGGTACGATAAGCGACTATGCTGTGTTCGAGGCCGACAAGAGTTACTTCTATATAAAATCCAAGAGTAGCAAGGGCAGCGTATCGCTTGAGATAACAAAGGAAAGTGGTTACCTAATCGATTATGAATTCTCAAGCGACAAGCCAAAAGTCAAGGCATCGTATGGTATCAAGTATCTTGAATACATGACGTCGATTGCCGATGACGCCGCCTCAATGGTGATTGGTTATTCAGCAAGCGCGCCACTCAAAATAGACTACAAGATTCCCAACGACGTACAGCTGACGTTCCTGCTTGCACCCAGAGCAGAAGAAGATTGACAGGTTCTGTTAAGGTTTAATTTACTGATGCCATTATATTCTGCACGATGGACGACGTAGCCACGCTTGCTGCAAGATACCCATTCAGTAAATGGGGACTAGAAGTCATCCGGGGAAAACTAGGCGATGACAGCCTAGACTATCTGTCCTTAGACGATGACACGATAGAGGCCGTGGTAAGGCAGTTCAGACTATCGCTCTCTCCCAGAAGGATTTCGAGGGAAGCGGTCAACTATTTATATCCCGAAAAAGAGGTTCTCAGTTACCTTTTCGCGTTCAATTTTTTGGTCCATTCAGAGTATTCCGAAGCTTTCCGTAGCTATCTCGGAAAACGTTACTTCAATTGGCTGTGCGAGCGTACATACACCTTCTTAGAGCGGGAAAGGGAAGACCTTATCCTGAAGCTTTTTCAGGAAGAGCTACATATTCCATGTCAGATTTCGGGAAAATATATTGTAGTAAATCTCACCGACTACCTCGGACTTCACGATCGCACGGTTAAAGTTCGCCTAGTGAGTCTTCCACTTACACGCGGAAAGCTCATGCTTGCTAAGAAGGAGGCGGCGAGGGTGGCCTCTGAAGTTGTATTCTCTAAGTTGACTTCCCTTCTTGATGACAAAATCAAACTTTCAAGGAGGGCGACAAAGGTGCCCGAATTCATAGAAATTTTGCAGCCAATCTTTCAGAAAAACTTCGGAAAGATCACCGAAATCAGGGAGAGGAGCTATCCCAATGACCCGAAAAAGTACCCCCCTTGCATCAGGAGCTATATCGAAAGACTCGAAAAAGGTGAGCCAATAACACATTTCGGTGGCTTTATGCTTGCCTCGTTTTTACGGCAAATAGGATCCAGTAAAGACGAGGTTCTTGCGCTTTTTACAAAAGCTTCAAATTTTGATACAGAAAAGTCTGGATATCAGACCTCCCACGTCTTCGGTGAGCTGGGCTCCCACACACAGTATACCGCGCCTGCATGCGACACGATTAAACTGAGTCAACTTTGCCCAGTTGAGGAGTATTGCGATGAGCGCATACGACACCCTGTAAGCGTGTACAGAAGAAATTGGAGAAGAGTGGCGACAAATGCCGAAACAACGGGCTAGCACACAGACGACGCATCTTGAAGCGCTGCTAAAAGAGTACTACGAAAAAAGAATCTCTAGCATACCAGAGCCTCAAGCGCTTGAGCGTAGGGAATTCGGTTTTGGCTTTCTTGACGGCAACTTTACAAGACATCTCGCGTTCAGCTCTAGTGAGGACTATTTCAGGTTTCTTCAGAACAAGCACCCAAAGGATGTGTACTACAGCACCGCGCTCTATCAGGTTCCAAAAGAAGAGATGCATAAAAAGGGCTGGCTTGGCGCTGAACTTGTGTTCGACCTAGATGCAGAGCAGGTCCTAAGGACCGGAGATGACAACATCAAGAATGGATGGATAACAATAGAAAGCTATGAGGAGATAAAGCGAAGGTTCTTCAGTCTCATAGAAGACTTTATTGAGAGCGATTTCGGCCTGAGTGAAGGCGAATACAGCTTAGGCTTCTCGGGTGGGAGGGGATACCATCTCAGGATAACTAGGGCAGACTATATGTCGCTTGATCAAAGGGCGAGACGCGAGGTTACCGAGTACGTGGTTCTTGGGTTCAGACCCGACATGACCCAAAAAGGTGAATTAATCGCTCCTTTTCCCAATGATTTTGGATGGAGTAAGAAAATTTATGACTGGATAATTGATCACGGTTCCCGGTCGTTGTCTGACCTTGGCTCTCTGCAGAAGGTCTCTGCAACAAGACTTATCAACAAAATGAGAAGGATAAAATACCCGAGCAAACTGGTTTTGACACAGATTGAAAGGGGCGCATTTGAAGTACTTTCCAAAATGGCTGTAGAAAGCGTGACCATTTCTGTGGATGAAAGGGTGACCGTTGATATCAACAGATTGCTCAGAGCCCCGGGAACGGTACATGGAGGATCAGGCCTGGTCGCGAAGAAAATCTCCAAGTCAGAGCTAGAACGTTTTATGCCATTCGACGACGCTGAGATGGGACTAAACAGCGTGGCAAGTATCGTGGTGGACAGAGTGCCATTTGCGATCAGTATTGGTGGTGAGACTGTTGATCCGTCGGATTCGGGTCGGCTCATAGAGATAAATTCGAATCTGGCTTACTATTTGGTTATCAGAGGAGGGGCGCACTTCTATGCCTAAAAAGGGCCATGAGATAACTGCCTCAGTTCGAAGCGCCATAACGAAGGAACTATCCACTCCCGAGTTACAGGCGCTCGATGACAACTATTTTGAAAAAACTCTCTATGACCTTGGCGCGTTGGAAGGAAAGGTCCCGCTTTACGACAGTTTAAGGGATCATGTTCAGAAGCAACTCCTTTTGTTATTTGCAATAAGGTTTAACAAAGTTATCCGCGGTGCACCGCTTGTGGATGCAACAAGAAGCGAACAAAAGGTGTACCTGAAATATAGGGAATTTACTGAAACATTTAGGAGCTTTATTGGATTCCTACATGACCCCGCATCACTTGAGAGAACAAAGAGGGCGCTGGTGGTATTCCATTCTCCCATCACATCTTTCGTAGATTCCGCAATGAAACAGATTGGACCCTTTGAAACGGGTGATATGGCTTATATACCGGAAGAGGACGCATTACTCTTGTCAAGATTCGGCTTGATAGAAACTGTATGGAGGAATGAAAGTTGAAGATACCAAAGACCATTAATACCTTCTGCCCCAGGTGCGGGAGCCACACTGTGCACCAAGTATCTATTTACAAAGCAGGTAAAAGAAGATCCACGGCGTGGGGAGAAATACGTCACGCACTCGAGAACAAGGGTTACGGCGGTTCCAAGAAACCCATTCAGCGCAGGCTCGCAAAAGTGACCAAAAAGGTGTCCTTGAGGCTAAAGTGTTCAAAATGCAGCAGAGTTTCACAAAGAAAGGGGATACGCTTGAAGAAGGCAGAGGTGGCATGAATGGTCGACAATAATCGTGAAGTAGTTCCTACCCCGAAATCTAGATTTTACAAAGTTAAATGTGTCGACTGTGGGAACGCCCAAGTGGTATATTCGCATAGTACTACCTTAGTAAGGTGCAAAATCTGCGGTAAGACTTTAAGCGAGCCCACGGGTGGCGGGGCCATAATAAACGGGGAAATTGTTGAGGAATACTAGACTATATGCGCAACATAAATCATACTGAGTAGTCCTATCAGAATCGCGGCTATGCCGAAAGCCCCAAGAGCGGATGCAAACCTCTTCTGGCCGTACACTATGGATGCCCTAAACAGTGCTGCAGCTCCAAGAGTAGTGAAACCAAGTATAATTGCGATCACAAACGTTTCAGCGCCATATTGATAGCTTGTGCTGGGCGCGATGATCTGGACGCCGCCACTGGATGTGCCCCCCTCTGCCGGGGGCATTACGACAAGCGTAAATAAGCCTCCAGCAAGAATCGCGATAAGCACCAACACTATCAGGTATTCTAGTACTCTAGTAAGATATGAGGAAGCCTTGTCGTAGAATTCAGATATAACATCGAATACGCCCATAGCTGACTGGAAATTGCCCTCAGTTGATTTAAGCCTTTTGAGCGCCTCAGGAACATGCGTGCTCCTATGTCCGAGAAATCCCTATATTAAGCCGGTACATACTGCTATTAGAAACCTATGCCGCTGCGTCCCTCAAGGTGCTACAGAAGAATCGATACTCCGCCTTACACAAGAAAGGAGTATATTCCGGGCGTTCCCAACCCAAAGATAAGCAAGTTCAATTTTGGCTCGTCTAAGGGGAAATTTCGCTATACATTCGACTTGGTGGTTACGAGGGTTGGCCAGGTGAGACACAATTCCCTTGAATCATCGAGAATGGCGGTACACAAGCTACTTTCTACATTAGGAGAAGAGGGTTACTTCTTTAAAGTGCGTAGATATCCTCACCAAGTGATAAGGGAGAACAAAATGATGGCTTTCGCAGGTGCAGACAGAATGCAGCAGGGAATGCGACTTTCATTTGGCAAACCGACAGGCCTTGCAGTACGCCTGAAGAAGGGTGATGTAATATTCAGCGTGAGTGTTAACTCCAACGGTCTCCAGAATGCCAAAACCGCACTTGAGGTAGCTCAGAAAAAATTCCCATTACCAACCCTTATTCTTTTTAGAGATAGCGTCGACAAAACTGAAGAGGAGAAGGCAGACGACAGAAGCCGGGTATAGTTATGACTTTGAGGAAGATAGGGTAATCGACTGGATAACTCATAACCACATGAAAAGGATTCTGCTGCAATCTGCTCCTGGACTTATAGGTTACCTCCCCGCGCTAAAGCACACGATCGAGACGTCGACTGGTTGCAAGTGTGATGTCGATGGCAGAGGCAGGTTTGGCGCGTGCGACGTCGACAGGACTGTCACCGGCTATGATGGTGTCGTCCACTTCGGTCATACCGGTTTTGTCCGCGTAAACTACAATATTTTGTATATTCCCTGCTTTAGCAGAATCCAGATTTCGGAACAAACTTATGAAAACCTCAAAACAAAAATCGCGAATATGACGCGAATAGGACTCAGTTCTTCTGTTCAGCATATCAGAGAGATGGGTGAACTCTCAAGAAGACTTGAGCGCGACGGAAAAAGCGTGTTCGTTGGAAAGCCTGGAATCAGGGGAACGTTTGAGGGGCAGGTGGTTGGCTGCGATTACTTTGCAGCCATAAGGGTAGATCCGTTTGTGGAGGCACATGTCATTTTATCCGGCGGGGAATTCCATTCCCTCGGCCTGGCCTTGAGTGTAAGTAAACCTGTGATCCAGCTGAATCCTTACACACAGAGCGTGGAATGGGTTGACGGCAAGCTTAAGGACAGGGTACTGAGAGTCAAGGGATATGCAGGCCATATCCTTCTAAGTTCGAAGAGAATCGCCATAATCGATTCGACTCTTCCGGGCCAGCGCACAGAAAATCTTGCGGATAGGATCAGGGCGCGCATCGCCGAGATGAATCCCCATGCTTCGGTTGATGTGTTTGTGTCCGATATTATATCGACCGATTTCCTTTTGAATCTGAAGGAGCTAGGTTACGAGATAGCGGTGACGGTCGCGTGCTCACGACTGTGCACGGACGACTTCGACAGATCTCCGTTACCAATTTTTGAGGGAAGAGAGGTGATCAGTTTCTTGGGAAATGGTTTAAATATAGAAAGAGGTGTGTTTCCATTACAATGAGTGGTGGCACGGCGCTGGTTGTTCCGGGTGATCCTGTAGGAGTTGTGGAGGAATATGTCTATGAAGATAATGTTTGTGAAGATGCCGGAACCCTCAGGAGTTGCGTTATCGGTGTGGTCGAGACCGATAAGTCAAATCATACGGTTCGCGTTAGGAAGGCTCTCAAGAAGCCAAGTATCCCTGTGAAGGGAGATGTGATAGGCGGTATTGTTACGGATGTGAGGCCAAAACTTGTAACTGTTGACATAAACCTCAAAGGATCAGTTGTGTTTGAGCCGCCCTTTACGGGACTGCTACCCATAGGGTATGCCGCGAGGGAGAGAGTCGAAACTCTGGAGAAACTTTTCGTCGTTTCAGATGTTATACGCGCAAAGGTCGTCAATGAAAGACCTCCATTCGTTATAACCACCGATGCCGACGACCTCGGCGTAATACTCGCCCATTGTACTGAGTGCGGCAGCATGTTGCGACTCTCAAAAGGCAGACTTGTTTGCGAAAGATGTGGAACAAGAAACTTCAGGAAGTTAAGCTCAAATTATGTACTACCAGAAGTTAAAGCCGGTCCCGTACAGGGGCAAAGAGTTGATTAAAGTGGAACTAATAGAAAAGAAGTCGGGCGAATTTTCCTCCGAATTTATACTCAAGGGCGAAGATCATACGATTGCCAATGCACTTTGCGGCGAATTAAGACTGTCAGAACACGTCGTATTCGCGGGCTATAGATTGCCGCATCCTTTGTCCAAAGAAGTCGTAATAATCGTAAAGACGGATGGAAGAGTTGCCCCACGGGAAGCTCTTTTACGTGCAAGCGACACGCTAAAGAGATCGTTTGAAACTTTTTCTGAAATGTTATAAAATTTCCGAAAACCACACCTTTTACTGGCGACCCAAGAGAATGAATGTAATTGGGTAAGAATTTGGTGAACCTGTGATAGTCTACCGTTACTGGGAGTGCTGTGAATACCACCTAGGGTGTCAAGGACTGATTTAAGGCGGCACGTTCGGCTACGTGGCATGCCCAACTGGTTAAAGGAGGGAATGCGTGGGAGCAACCACATTGTACATGGAAACGAGCTTTGATGCGTGATTTGAATCTGCAAAGAGCGCGGTCTATCCAGTTGCGTTTTCCGGTTTGTTTCGGGTACATTCTGTTCAATCACGATGTGCACATAGCACTCCTCCCTTTCCTTATGACCCAGCCTGTCTTACCCTTGTGCGCACCGCTATCGGGCTGATAGCCACTATTGGCACATTGACTCTTCCCCTGACGGCATACAGTATATCTTGGTCCGGTAGGGCGCAAGCTCTACCCGACTTTGTACATGTTGTTTCTGAGTATCAGTGGATACTCCCTATCTCAGTCTACTTACCCATCCGATTTCCTTAGCCCAAATCAGATACCTGCCCGCCTGTCGCCTAGTTACAGAAATACAGCTTTATATTCAGTTTGAAGTATTGCAGGCGACCGCACTTTTCTTTAGAGACTTGGGCTTTCTTCTTATAGGTTTGTAAAAATGGGGTATACAGGGAACTAAGCATATTCCAGTAGTACAGGAATGAACCGTTCTTAAGATTCTAGAACCTGTCCTCAACAAGAGTTCCGCATTCCGGTTCGAAAAGACTTGGATGTGTGAGACTTGACTGATCGGTCGTAAGTGAACAGACAAAAATTATTATTTCTCTTCTCGCGAAACAAGACATGAGTAGTCCTTCCAAAGACACAGGAGGACGTCTTAGATCTCCCAGCCTGAAAAACTTTTTGTGGATGTTTTCTCTTCGATGCAAAAGTCAAATGAAATTTAATTTTACGAGTCTTCGACTGACACTTTAGTGGCTTCACGGTAGACTGAGGCTCGAGGTTTACTTAGTTGTTCCGATATGTACGGGTCGGTACCTCCCGCCCAATGCGTTTGTAGATCACCCGATATGCCTCTCCTCTCTTTGCAGGTTTGGGGAGGGAACAGGATAAGTATTGCGGCAGGAAGTTCCATACCAGAGAGCGGAGGTAGCTCACAATAGAGCTTTAGTAGAACTTTACACTAAGAAAAACGGCTTAAGTTGTCTAACGCTTTCTTCCTCTATGGCAATTCGTCATCAACCCTTGCAAATGAAGTCTCTGCGAGCCTTGGTATGCGTGGTTTAAAGTTCGAGACAAAGGTATTCCCCGACGGTGAATCATACGTAAGGATCCCTGACCTACCCGGAGCCGAGCGTGTGTTTGTAATGAACTCCCTGTATCCCAACCAAGACAAGAGAATCATAGAGACGCTACTAGTGTGTGAGGCACTACGAGAAGCAAATGTGGACAACGTGACGCTGGTTCTTCCATACCTTGCCTATGCAAGACAGGACAGGATTTTTCTTAAAGGGGAACCAGTCTCTGCGAAGGCCATTGGCTCCGCCTTCAGATATGCCGGAGTCACAAAGGCATATGTGGTAGAGGCGCATAGTGATGAGGCAATAAGGGCTTTCGGAGGAGATGTCTCCAATATCAGTGTAGATGAATCTCTGATCGCCGCGATCAAAAGTCTCATTCGCACACCCGACCTTATTGTTGCCCCTGATGAAAAGGCTAGTAAAAGGGTAAAGATTATTGCCGATGCCATAGGAGCGGAAAGCGTGTATTTCAGTAAGCGCCGAGATAGAATTACTGGTGAAGTATCAAGTGAACTCAACACTTCTATCGAACTCACAGGGAAACGGGCGGTAATAGTTGATGATATAATAAGCACCGGTGGGTCGGTTGCCACTGCATCTAGAACATTGCTCGAAAAGGGCGTGCATAGCGTTCGTGCACTCTGCATACACGCGCTGATGGTTCAAGGCGCGGAAGAACTTCTGGCAAAGAATGGCGTACAAGAGATTTATGGCTCAAACACGATCGACACCAATTTTACGAGATACAGTGTCGCCTCAGAGGTGTCGAATGCGCTTGAGAAGCTTCTAAAATGAGAATTTTTGCAAAACTTGCTGCCGATATTCCTCAGGTAAACCATTATGAACTTCTTACTTTGACTCAGAGCGTAGGAGGTGGAGGACCATACCCATTAGCGGGTGGATACTATACTTGCAGCTTTCACTCGGAGCAAGCTGCATCTGAGGTCGTGGAAAGATCCTGTGGCTCAAAGGAAATAGGATTGCTCGTTAGTTTCTGTGAAAGAAACGAGTTAGAGGCGGCAGTCAAACAACTCTCACCACAACTCGGCGGTAAAAGGTTCAAAATATGGATGTCCCCCAGCGATCCCAAACTTGTAAAACTGACTGCGAGCCTACTTGACGGCTATGTCGACCTCAGCAATCCTGAGGTGGTGGTACGGATAGCCAAGACTGGAGGTTTATGGCTTGTAGGTTTGCAGAAGCCCAGAAATGTACGCAGGTTATTAAGTCGACTTGCCCCTAAAAACTGGCCCTATTTTCATCCGGGTGCTCTTCCCGCCCAGTTCTCGGGAATAATGATCAACTTGACAGGAATCGTAAAAGGGGGTATCATTTCTGATCCCTTTTGTGGCACCGGCTCGTCGCTCATAGCGGCTAGCTTGTTTGGGATAACACCGATAGGCGTAGACCTTAGTAAGAAGCAAATCTACGGCTGCTCGAGAAATCTCCGTGAACTAATGCCAGGTACTCGGCGTTATCTGATTAGGGCAGACTCAATGGATATAACTTTGCGTGACTCCACTCTTGACGCGGCTGTTTTCGATCCACCCTACGGTAGGGTATCATCACTTTATGGAAGATCTCTGGATGAGTTGCTCTCACGTACATTCAAAAGCCTTGCACGGGTATTAAAGCCAAAATGCGGCGTTAGCTTTCTATACCCGTCGGGCATACATGTTAACACCATTCTTGAAGACGCAGGGTTTAAGTTATTATTTGATTACCCAATGAGGGTGCATAGGAATCTAACCCGGCATCTGGCAGTAGCGCGAAAGGTGGTATGATTGACAAGGCTTACAGTAAACTTTGCAGGAACGGGCGCCGGGGCTCCAACTTCTGAAAGAGGCGCTCCAGCAATTCTCGTTAAAAGGGGGGGTGAAGCAATTTTATTCGACTGCGGAGAGGGTACCCAGATATCTCTGCGAAGATTCGGATTTGGGTTGCGCGGGCTCAAATCGATCTTTATCACGCATATGCATGGTGATCACGTACTGGGCATTCCGGGCGTCATCATGTCGCTCAGTCTCAATTCTAGACTAGAAGAACTGCATGTTTTCGGTCCCTTTGGGCTTGACCGATTTCTTAAAGGCGTTTTCGACTCGGCTTACTTTGAACCGGGCTTCAAAGTGGAAATTCATGTGATAGAGCCGACAGACTCTCCGATTAAAATATTTGAGGGAAAGGATTATGCAGTTCTATCTGTAGCGTCCGAACACACGACACCGAGCCTTGCATACGCACTTGTCGAAGCTGACCGTCCTGGTAGGTTCGACACTGAGAGTGCTCTTCGGCTTGGTGTTCCTGAAGGAGAGCTCTGGAAAGAGCTCCAAAAGGGCCACGATGTAGTCGTCGGCGACAATATCGTCCATCCCGCTCAGGTGCTGGGACAACCAAGACCAGGCCGGAGGGTCGTTTATTCAGGCGACACAAGACCTTGCGAACGCGTTCTTAGAATGGGCATGAAGGCAGATGTTTTCATACATGAAGCAGCAATGCCAGATGATTCGCTTGAGGGTGCAATAGAAGGTGGGCATAGCACAATATCGGAAGCGATAAGGGTGCTTGTTAAAAGTGAATGCAGATTCGGAATCATCACAAACTTTGGCCAGAAAGTCAGGTTTAATGATCTAGAATGGATCAGAGGTTTTGGACTCATCCCTGCGTCTGACGGCTTTTCGCTTGACGTACCCCTTGTCGAGCATATCTAACGGCACACCCTCGAGGGTGGGTGTTGCGATCCAGTCAAGCAGGTGCTGCTCATTGTCGGTGTGCGTCCTGACATAAATTGCCCCGAGGGGCGACTCATCGTCATTAGAGCAAAGCACAGCCCATCCAGCATGCGCCGCCTGTTTATTCATCATAAACTCGATAACACCCGGGCCGAGGCCTTTCAACATATAAGAGCGTGCTGCATCGAGCGTCCGCTGAACCCGAATAGCTTCTCTCAAACGCGCTAGTGAAGCCGCACCCCTTCCTTCTCCCCTAAGGACGCCAAAATCTTCGAATTCGGCAGGTTCTGCATATGTGAGTGAATCTAGTACAAAGAAGTTCCCTATTGACGCCTTTACACTTTCAACTTCTTCTGTCACATACACCCTCGCGGATATATGCACTTCTATCCTAGAAGGTGCACCCCACTGATGGCTCAACTGGGTGGTACCTCTTGAACGTCGCAGGCAGTTTTGGCAAGCCTTTGAAGGAGCCTTTCAGACTGCTCCCTGAAGGAGTCAATACTCATATCTTCGTTGATAAGATGATGGTCAGCAAGAGCAAGGAGATATCCAACGCCGAGGTTGAGGTCCAATAGGTCGCTTTTTAAAAAACCCTGATAATCGTTCGGATCATCAGGCCTCGCCCTAATTGACCTCCTACTGAACCTAGTCCCTGGCGATGCATGTACGGCTACGAGCACACATTTTCTGAATTCCTTTTTGAAAAAGTCATATTCATCGAGGCTTCTTAGTCCGTCGATCAGAACAAGTTTTGCATCACGACTCACTTTATCTGCAGTGAGTCTCGCAAACACCGTATTGCCCCGCCGCCTTCTGCATTCGATGCTGAACTCCTGGATGGATTGTGGTGTTATGTCCTTACCCTCTTTCCTCATTTCCTCTCTTACAACATCACCCATCCTGACAACGATGAATCCGAGGTTGTGTGCCACGTCGCTAAACACTGACTTACCGGAGCTATGCAGCCCGGCGAGACATACAACGAGCATTACCAGATCAGGCTCAGAATTCACCGAGCTTTTCAAGTTTCCCGTACTTTCCTACATTTAGCTTGATCTGACCGCGGAATTCCGTAGTATACCCATTCTGAATCCTCACTTTATCTCCAACACTTACCGAGTCAATCTGCGAATCCCAGAGGGTAAGAGGAATTTCATCTTCTTCGTCACGTAGGATTGCATCTGCAACTCTGCTCTGTTGGCCATTTTTGAGCGTGACGGAACGAGCCTCCGATACCTCTATTATTTCGCCTTCAACGTCTATGTTCCTCAGACCAGATCTTTTCAGCTCTGATATTTTCATGGTGCTAGCCCTCTAAAATAATTCTGTAACCTGTACTTAAACAGTGTGTATGCGCATGAAGGATGCCATTACTGATCAAAAAAGGAAGGTCCATGAGCACAATCAGGTTACGGTCAAGAACTGGAAAGATCTCTTGGACGGTCGCAGTTCTTCTTTTCTTTAGAGACCTAGGCTTTTTTCTTATTAGGTTTGCAACACACGTTGACCTGAAATACGCATCTTAAATATGTTGTTGATGTGGCTGTAAGGACAGGGACGACAGACATGGTTCGGTATTCAGGTGTAAAAACTGTGGCTTAGAGCTGAATGTGGATCTAAACGCCTCAAAAGAGACATAGAAGCTCTCATGCGGTCTTAGTACCTCACGCTCTTGTCAGCCAACCGATCGACGCGTTTCGTGAATCTACACTCATAGAGTGTGGCGACCAAGGATAAGTTCCAAGCTTTAACTTAACGGGGTTTAAGGGGACGAAAGTCCCCTTTCGTGAGGGAGGGGATGATAGTCCTCTTATAGAAACATTTTCATAGTTATCAAAAAAGGTATAACTACGCAGTCCAGATTGGACAGAGGCTCTCATACCGTTTACGCTCTTTACTATCACTATGTCCAAGTAGTAAAGTACCGCAGGGAGATGTTCGACAACGAAGAGATAGTAAACTTCCTAAAAGAACAAATCCAAGAAGTAAACAAAACATTCGAGGCCGAAGTGATAGACATAGGGGTTGACAAGGATCACTTCCACATACCGTTCAAGGCAAAACCAACCCTCAATATGCCGAGGTATATCAACGCCATAATAACCATCACATCTAGAGAAATACAGAGAAGATTCCGGCAAGTCAAGGAAAAACTGTGGAAAGGACACCTCTGGTCACCATCCTATTTCCTAGCAACAAGTGGACAAGCAACACTTGAGGTACTGAAGAATTATGTGGAAAGCCAAGGAAAAGAATAAGATGCAACTACCTTCCAAATACAAGATTTATACAACGAAAGAAGTAGAAGAAAAACCACTTCGAGTAATGCAAAGTGAAGCAAAGGTATACAACAAGCTGTTAGATGTGGTAAATAGGGCGAGGAAAGAGGGAAAGAAAATAACACCTAGAGACACTCATAGCATGTTGAAGGATTTGAAGATTAAAGGAAAGGAACTAGTGTACTTCAAAGAGTTACAGATGGTGAACGACCAGTTATGGTACAACATTAACGCGCTTCACGACCTGAAAAGGAAGGGGAAGAAAGGGGGAAACTAAGGTACAAGAAGATAATGAAGATCATAAATTATAATCAATCTAGATTCAAAGTAGAGGGAGACGAACTAATACTCTCAAAGTTAGAAGAAGTGAAAGTTCTCCTCCATAGACCCTTTGAAGGTGGGCTAAAAGGAGTAATAGTAAAGAAAAATGAAAGCGACTGGTATGCCATATTCCAGTGTGAGGCAGAGAAGAAACCCCTTGAGGAAACCAGTAAAGCGGTGGGTATAGATTTAGGCGTAGACAAACTGGTTGTTACATCGGATGGCGTGGTAGCGGAAAACCCCAAATCATTCGATAAAATCGAGAAGAACACCAAGCCCCCACAACACTCTCTAACATGGAAGAAGAGAGGTTCAAAGAATTACGAGAGGCCAAGGAATAAGCTGGCTAAGCTCCACGAACACGCCAAGAATTTGATGAATGACTATATTCATAAAATAACGACCCGGTTAGTTCAAGAGTATGATGAAATCTATGCAGAATACCTCGGTGTCAGAGGAATGGTCGAGAAGGGCGAAAACAAAACGTTGAGAAAACACATCCTCCACTCAAACTTCTCCCTGTTCACTCACCACCTCTCCTACAAGGCTAGCTGAGCTGGTAGGAAGGCGGCGAAGGTAAATCCTAGAAATACTTCTAAGACCTGTGCTAAATGTGGTTAATGTGAAAGAAGATCTAACGCTTTCTGATCGTGTGTTTACCTGTCCTAAGTGTGGATGGGTAGCAGATCGTGATTATAATGCTTCTCTAAACATACCTCATGTGGGGTCGGGACTGCCCCGAGAGCTGTGGACAGGAACCCTCTGCCATACGTCCACCTTTTCTGAGGGGGTGTATAGTAAGTTTCTTGGAAGAAGCAGGAAATCCTCGTCGCGAGGCGAGGATGCCCCGTCCGTAAGGGCGGGGTAATTCACTTAATCATATATGTGCACCATGACAGGTTACACATAATTCAGTGAACTCTTCGGACACCGTTGAAGGACAACCATCAGCACCCAGCTAGCATCAGACCCTGCTCCAGCCGAAACGCTTTATCAGTTAACCTGCAAATGATTGGTTTCAGGCTATAACATAACTGCCGTGAGCAACCTTCCTTTGATCATATGCACGCCAAACAATGGAATCGGGGTTATAGAAACCCTGAAAAGTATCCTAGAATAGATAACTGAACTTTGCCCTGCCCATTTTACAAGATGGATATGTGTTCAGCTGTCGAGGACATCAGGCTAGCCAAACTCTATACGAGCAGGCAAAGGTGCATGTTCGAATTCACAAATTGCTCAATCTATACGAAGAACGGCGGCATAAGCGACAAGATCCAGGAAAAGTTTGTCTTGCAGGCCGCTTCTCCAACGGGCGAAACGACTTTACATGTGGATTGCGAATTCTTTTTAGCAGGCTCGTGCAAGATTCTAAGAAGGGAGCTCACCACACATGAGGCCATCAAATGCTCCCGTTATTTTGACTCATGTCCACTACGCACGCGAATGCTTAAGAATGTGGGTAGGTAGGATGATTTGACGGTTGATGTATTCACGTGAATGGTGAGGTGTACGCGATGCAGCTTTCCCGCCTCGACTACGAGCTACTTAGGGAACTACAGGCGGACGCAAGGAAAAGTAAAAAGGAACTGGCAAAGAAACTCGGAGTTTCAGCAGTCACTGTGGCCGCTCATATTTCGAGGCTTGAAAAGCTCGGTGTGATCCTGAGGTATGTCACCATCCTGAATCCTGATGCGTTCGGGTTGAGCCTTGAGGCTGCAATCGAGATTAGTGTGCAGGGTGGTCACATAGTTGAGGTCGAGAAAGAATTGTCAAAAAATCCCAGCGTCTATGCTGTATATGATGTTACCGGCGACTCGGATGTACTCATCTTTACCAGGTTCCGTTCACGAGACGAGCTCAGTAAATTTGTAAAATCCGTACTCGGTAACCCGTACGTGCTCAGAACTAATACGAGACTGATACTCACAACCATCAAGAGAAGCCTCGAAATACCGTTCAGCAATGATTCCGAGAAGAAAGCTCGGAAAGCTTCTTCCTGACCAGTGAGTTTGTGACGGCCGGGTCAGCCTTTCCCCTAGTTTTTCTCATGACTTGACCCACTAGGAAGTTCAGGGCTTCTGGATTGGATTGCGCATCTTCAACCGCCCGGGGATTCTCAGTGAAAACTTCGCTAACGACGGAATCCAGAAGCTGTTCGTCTGCTATTCTGACCAGTCCCAGTTCCTGTGATATGGTATCCGGGTCCTTGCCTGTGTCAACCATAATCGCAAGCACCCTTTTTGCAAGCTTACCAGTAAGAACACCCGAATCCACAAGAACAAGAAGCCTGGCAAACTGCGCTGGCGTGATCCGCAGGTTTTCGAGACTTGCCTTCCTTTCATTGAGTTGCCTCTGGAGCTCGACGGAAATCCAGCTCGCCGCAAGTTGCGGTTTTCCTGAAAGTTTCGCAACCCCTTCAAAATAGTCAGCCAAGGTCTTTTCCATAACAAGGATATCAGCATCACGTTGTGAAAGGCGGTATTCCCTCATAAATCGGGAGACTCTCGCATCCGGTAATTCCGGCATCGAATTTCTCACAACCTCAAGAAATGTCTCTTGGATAGTGAAGCCGGGTATGTCGGGCTCAGGGAAGTACCTGTAGTCCTGTTCTTCCTCCTTACTACGTGATGAGATAGTTATTCCCTTTGCCTCACTCCAGTGACGGGTTTCTCGGTCAACCGAACCGCCTGCCGCTGTAATTTCGATCTGTCTTGATGCTTCATACCCCAAAGCGCGCTCAACCTCTTTGTGCGATGTAATATTCTTTATTTCAACCCTGTTTCCCCCCACAATTGAAATGTTGGCATCCGCGCGCATTGCTCCTTCTTTTCCCGTGTCACAAACCCCCAGGTGCTCGAGAACACTCCTCACTTTATTGATCAGTGCCCTGGCCTCTCTGGGAGACGTCAGATCTGGTTCGGTCACTATCTCAAGCAAACCCATCCCCGATCTGTTATAGTCGACCAGCACGTACGACGATGTACCAAGCCCCAGAGGATGCTCGAGCCGGCCCGGATCCTCCTCTATCTGTATCCTCCTTATTCTGACACGATTCGAAACGCCTTTTACGGTAATGTACCCATCGTATGCGATTGGCTTCCCTCCCGCCCGGTCATATTGTGATATCTGAAAATTCTTAGTCATGTCTGGGTAAAAATAGTTTTTTCTTACAAAGTTAAAGTGTTGGTTTATTTTGCAGTTCAGGGCAATAGCCGTCATGACGGCATACCTGATCGCCTTTTCATTAAGAAGCGGTAGGGAACCTGGGAGGCCAAGGCAGACAGGACATGTATTTGAGTTTGGAGGCAGGTTGTGATATTCTGTCGTGCAGCCACAAAAGAGTTTGGTGTTGAGTGTATTTAGCTGTACATGAATTTCAAGTCCTATCATAAAGTCTACCATAATAACCTCGCCAATCTCATGTTACTGACAATTTCATCGGGCAATCTGCGGTCGACATAGTCGTGTGCAATTTTTACCGGCTCCAATAGGGCCTTAGGGATGTATTCGACGATGTCCCTTGCGATAAGTCTCTCACCCTTTTCCTTAAATGCAAGATGACCCGCAAGACCAAGTGCGTAAACACCACAAAGTGCCGCCGTAAATGGCTGCACGCCCTTCGAGATAAAGCCGCCCACGAGGCCCGTCAGAACATCACCGGTACCCGCCACGGCCATAGCGGGATGGCCGGACATGCTTAGCCTAGTAAGGGTGCCATCAGACACAACGTCGCAGTTGCCCTTTAGATGGATTGTGGATTTCATCTTTCTCGCAAGAGCCGCAACCTGTTCGATCCTTTTGCCAAGGTCATCGGCTGGTTTCTCGCCGAAATAGGAAAACTCCCCAGCGTGAGGGGTTAGGACGAATCCGTGACCCAAATCAATTTCTCTCTGTGAAAGGTATCTTAAACCGTCTGCATCAATAACGCCGGGTATACGATGTTTAATACTCTCTCCAAGGATCGCCGAAAAGGCGTCACTCGATTCCTGGTAGAAGCCGAGGCCGGGTCCGATGGCAACAGCCTTTGTCTTAGGAAGAATCTTTTTGAACTTTTCGACTGCTGCTTCGTTAAGAGCGTCCCCTTCATACGGGATCGATATGAGTTCTGGGATCATGTTTCTTGCCGAATCGACAACCATTTGCGGAGCGATCAGATAGACAAGGTCGACGCCAGACCTGAAACCTCCCATTACTGAAAGAATGGCGGCGCCCACATATTCTGACGAACCTGCGACAACGGTCAGTTTCCCTGCATCACCCTTTTTCATGAGCTGAGACCTCTTTGGTAACGACACCAAGACGTCCCCTGGACCGGCAAAAATATGCGCTTCGGGGGGGATACCAATGGACGCCACTACTACCTCGGTACCGCTGAGTGAAAGGAGGCAGCGCTTTTTCCTGTGGAGCGCAACCACCAGATCTGCCTTGACATAAGTGTCTGCTAATTCGGGGGAATCAGGATCAAGTCCGGAGGGTAAATCGATGCTTACAACCCTGGATCCTGTCAGAGAGTTAACCTTGCTAATAACGCTTTTGTAAGGTTCATGTAGAGGTGGTCTGAAACCCGTTCCCAGAAGGGCATCAATGACGATTTCGGTATCTATTGAAGGTTCGTCCTGATATTTCTCGATCCTGATCGTATTCAGCCGTTTAACGCCATCCCAGTGCAACCTCGCCGCTGCATTACTGTTATCTGCTGGGTCGTGAACCCATTTGAGCAGCACGGAATGTCCTCGTGCCGCAAAATGCCTCGCCGCTACGTAACCGTCTCCTGCCTTTCCACCACTTCCCGTAAGTATTGTGACATCCCCCTTAAACCTCCGTTCTACTTCATCAACCACAGACCTGCCCGCATTTTCCATGAGTGTGAATGCACTCACGCCCAAGGCTTCCGAGTTGAGCTCGAGTTTCCTCATATCGATTGAGGTCACTGTGTCTTTTGAACTATTCCCCATGGTTCAACCACATCCGATTTAATGGCGCCGGCCCTTTCCAGTCGGGATGCGACGCTCAGTAATTTATCTTCTTTTCCAAAGCCGGCGATCAGCTGAATGCCTACCGGAAGAGTTTCGCCGCCTTCAGAGCTTTTCGAGAGAGGTAGATTGAGTGCAGGGAGGCCCGCGAGATTTGCGGGAACTGTGTGGATATCGCTCAGATACATGGTCAAAGGATCGTCCAGCCTTTCTCCGAATTTAAAGGGTAGAGTAGGTGACGTAGGAGAAACTAGGATGTCAAACTTGGCAAAGGCGGCTTCGAATTCAGCGGAAATGAGCGACCTGAAACGTGCAGCGCGCTCATAATACATATCATAATATCCCTTACTCAGTGCGAAGGCACCCATTATAATTCTTCTTTTCACTTCTAAGCCGAACGCCGACCTAACCCTAGAGTATTCTGTACTCCAGTCATCGGTAAAGGAGGGGTGAACACCGTATCTGACCCCGTCAAACCTTGCGAGGTTGCTGGACGCTTCGCTCATTGCTATAAGATAATAAGCGGCTAAGGACTGGCCTATATGCGGAATACTTGCCCTTTCACTGATAACCTCGATGTGCCCCAAGTGGTCGAGCAGGTCTTCCGTGGCGTCGCGGACGGCTGATGACACTCCGTCTAGGGTTTCGCTTATGACGCCAGCCCTCCATCCGGAGACGTCCCTTTCAAATGATCGGTCAATATCACAACCGAAATCGTCGGTCGTACCATCATATTCGTCCTTACCCGAGATACACGAGTACACGAGGGCCACATCGTTTATGTTATGGGCAAAAATCCCGATTTGCTCTAGGCTGTTCGAGTAGGCGACTACGCCATACCTACTTATTGCACCATACGTGGGCTTAAAGCCGTATACGCCGGTGAAGGCAGCTGGCAGCCTTACTGAACCGCCTGTGTCCGTTCCAAGCGCGACGGGCACAAGTCCGGCCGCCACGCTTACGGCAGAGCCACCACTTGAGCCCCCTGGCACACGCCCCTTGGCCCAGGGATTGTTTGTCGGCCCGTAGAAGCTATTCTCGGTGCTGCTACCCATGGCAAATTCATCCGTATTTGTCATTCCGAGCATGACGGCGCCTGCTTGTCTTAATCTCTTCACGGCAGTGGCGTCGAATGGGGGAATATAACCCTGCAGGATACGGCTGCCACATGTCAAGGGGTAGCCCTTAACGGAGATCACATCCTTTATGGCGACGGGAACACCTGCGAGCGGCAAACATTCACCTCTCGATACTCTTAGGTCGATTTCTCTTGCCTGTTCATTTACCTTGCTCCAATCAAGATATACAAAGGCATTCAGTACCGGGTTCAATTCTCTGGCTCTTTCAAAAAAATATTCTGCAACATCGGTAGCCTTGTATGCCTGATTGTTGACTAGCGACGCTATCTGAGCTGCGGAAGTACCGGCGTCCAATGTAATCATTCTCTAAACCCTCGGCGCCTTGATGAACCCGTCCTGTGATATGGCGTTTTGGACGGCGGTAGCCTGGTCCAGACCGGTCCTGCCTCTGTCTTCCCTTGATGCATTTTTGCGTCTTGTCACGGTATAGGTAGGTTCTGTCCTGTCTAGGTCTAGTTTGCTCAGCTCCCCGAAATACTCTACTACCTTCGATAGGTCCCGAGAGATCTTTATCGTCTCCTCTTCGGTAAGACTGATTCTCACCATACTTGCAAGGCGCCTTACGGTTGCAGGAGTAAAGTCGTAACTGTCCCCGACGGACATGAATCAGTAGCTAGCACAGATTAACTTAAGAGTGTTGGGGATCTGCAACACATGGAGGAATTCCACATGTCAGAGGGGCGGAATAAAGGTAAACTGGGATGTGTGGTTTCAGCTGCAGTAGGCGGTGAAAATCCGACCCCTCTTTGATTGCATCTCTCCAACGCTAAACCTTGATGCCAAACTTTGTAAACAGGGCGGCCGCTAGGAGCGGTAATGTTACCGTAGCGTCCCCCCACACAGTGGTGTGCCTGGCATCCGTCTTTATCTTGTTCCAGCTTATTGCTTCCTTGGTACGTGCTCCGCTCAAGCTTCCATCATATTCAACCGCTGTGGTAAGATAAACGGCATAATCGAGGCCTTCTTTGAACTGATTCCACCAGATGGTGTGATGTTTACTGATACCCCCACCTAAGACCAGCGCACCGCTTTTTTTCGAATCGAATATTATGTTTGAAAGCTCCGACATATCCTTGAGTGGGTCAAGAAAGAACTTGCGAGTTTGAGAGTATGTAAACACATGGGTACCAACTGCGCCATCGGTAAAACCCGGGACATAAACGGGAGTACCGGTATCGAAAGATGCTTTGAGAATGCTGTTTGAGTCCTGCGGAAGTGATCGCCCGAGCTCGTGTATAAGTTCGCGCACCCCCCAGCTTTTGCCGCTGTCGTGAAGCCTGTCAAGGACCCCATGAACATATTTCTCCGTGAGAAGTCCATAATCTTCGACTGGGATGAGAAGATTCCCCAGTCTACTGATTCCATGTTCTCTCAGGAAGGAGTCATCCATATCGAAAGAGCCTTCGGAATATCTGGCACCGAGAGCCCTCGCTATATCATGGTCAAGTGTACCACATGTGGTTACAATCACCTTGAATTTACCGGTTCGTATGAACTGCGCTATTATACCCCTAAGGCCGGTGGACACAAGGTCTGCCGTAAATGATAGAAAATTGGTACTCTGTACATCACCAAACATGGCCGACAGTATGTCAAAGGCCTCATACAAATACCTTGAAGTGAAACCACCCATATCACGATAAAGGTCGAAGAGGCGAAGAACATCCATTCCGGACCCGACTTTCACGTCCAATACACGCTTGCTAAGAAGCTTTTTCCTGGAATCCTCAGTCATTACAAAGAAAAATTGCCCTTGAGCTATAAGAGTTAGGGCCTGAGAGCATGAACTTTATACGAGCGCTCGGCTCAATGAGAACGAGATGTACACGGTAAGTGTAGTGTTCAAACCCACTGACGGAGCATTTAAAGCCTCAGAAGAATTCATCAACCTCATCAACAATGCCGGGCTTCGATTGGACAGTAGAAGGTCGGTACTGGAGTTAAAGGCCGGAGAGCTCGACGGATGCGACATTGTGTTCGTATTTGGAGGCGACGGAACCATACTGAAAACGGTTAGGATGATAAACGCGACAAAACCCCTTGTGGTTGGGGTTAACTTTGGTCATCTTGGCTTCCTTGCTGAGGTGGAGCCTGAAAGATTGCCGAGCGTCCTAGAGAAAATCCTCCAAGGTAATTACGAGCATTACGAAATCCGTAGATTAAGGGGAATTCTACGCACAGAGAAGAGAGAAAGTCATACCAGCCCGCCTGTACTTAACGAGTTTCACATAGCACCTGTTCATCCCGGCAAAGTTGCCACCCTGAAGGTTGTGGTTGAGGACCTCCTTATGTTTAAAGGCCGGATGGATGGACTTTTGGTGTCCACGTCTATGGGATCGACGGCCTATTCGCTCTCTGCGGGGGGGCCGATAGTTGACCCCGCTTCCTTGGTAAACGTAGTAACGCCCATTGCACCAATTAACATAGCAGTAAGACCTTTCGTCGTAAACGGCTCAAGAAGGATAACTGTTGTGAACTCGGACTCTTCCGTGGTCCAGATCATAACCGATGGCGTTCACTGGGTGGACCTAAACCCCGGAGAGTATCTTGATATAGAAACCTTTGTAGACCCCATTCGGTTGCTTAGATTGAAAGGGGATTTCCTATCGAAGGTATTCGAAAAAAGGGTCACCTTAGAAAGGAGATTCTAGCCCTTCCTGAAAACGGTTATAAGCCTCTCAATTTTATTTTCAGATTTAGCCCAGTGTATCGGGTATTTCACCCCAAACCTTACTAGGGAATCGTCAACAACTAAGCCGGTTCGGGCTGCTAGCGATCCAATATCGACTGAAATCCTCTGACCATCACGTGTTTTCCATGAAGGAAGAGTCAGTACCAGCGGTGCGCCTTCCTTGAGAACCCCACCGATGGATTTCAGCGCCCTTTCGTAGAAAGGCGCAAGTTCATCCTTTGTCCTGAGCGCCTGTGCACGTGATGGTAGCTTGCCTATCAAAGGCCCCATTGGTGGTTCAGTAACCACGCAGTCGAAACGTAGTCCCCGAAACAAAGAGCCAAGTTCCAGAGAATCACCCCTGACCACATGGTAACTTGACGAACTAAAACCACACCATTTTAAATTTGTGATACATCCTTTCACATTTACTTCATCTTTGTCCACCCCGTATACTGCTAGGTGATCGTTGAAAGCTTCCATTAGGACTGTTCCGGTGCCACAAAAAGGATCAAGGAGCCTACCACCGCGACCTGGCCTTGCAAGGTTTATCATGGTCCTAGCAAGATGGGTTGGAAGCGCAACGACCGACCGTTTGTACGGCCTTTTCATATCCGCCTTCTTAAAATCCTTAAGGGGAACATATGTCTCTGTCGTCCATATGGTTTTTGTATCCCCAGTGCAGGTCACGAGGAACTCAACGCCTTTTGTGACGATCTTGTTTGAGATTGCGCGTGTAATGGAAAGTTCAGTTTCCCGGCTGTGCCCGGGTAAGGGTTTTACACGCTTTCCCCTAATATTCATTCTAAAAAAACCCGCTTTGATCTTTTCTTCAACGGCGGCGATGCCGATGCAGTCCAGATTTGACAGAGCCCATTTTACAACATGTTCAAAAGGCAGAAATCTTTCCAGTGATTTTTCGAGACTTTCCTCGGTACATAGGAATTTTGCCAACCTCAGTATCGAGCCAAACCTTAGGCTGGTCTCAACTTCATCTTTGACAACAGCATAGCTGCCCTTATCCTGAAATCGTTCAGGCCTGTCGATTAGGCTCAGGACCTCCGCCTTTGAAAGTAACGCGTTTTCACCATACTGAAAAAGGTACATGCTAAGCTCCCTGTCCTTTACTGGGTCTTCTTTTCAGCTGCGCCCCACAGGATTGACATATCATAGAATCGGAAGGGTACGACCTAGCGCAGATTGGACAGTACCACTGCCAGATGATCATTTTGAATTTCTTGGAGTGATTCCGCACCATATCAACTCCCAATCCGAGGTGCAGGGCTGTGTTCACTAATGCGAAATCGTCTGATAGGATGACAGGTGGAAAGGAGGCATCATGGCTGAAGTCGAGTGCGAGCGCGATAACGGAGATGTCCGTATCTGAGAGCCGTGCGATATCGCCAGTCCTATGAGCGGTTTCCCTGGCTAGCTTTACAGATTTGTTAGATGAGTCTCTTACGTTGACCAGAGCCTCTCTGTAGGTACCATCGAACTCAATTGAAAAGGTTTTTCTCAATTCTTTCAGGACTTCAGGAGTGGTGTAGTTCAGGAAAGAAGTGTCAAAATAGCCATAGAGAATGGCTGGCGTGTCGAGAACTCGGGGGTGTTGGGCGTCCACATATGTTTGGTTCGATTGCCAAGATTTTAGTTCTAAGGACACCAACATCCTCTCCTTAGCTCGAGCTCCGGAGCTTTATCTTCAGGGGGAAGACCCCGTCCGTAAGGGTGGGGTAGTTCACGGAAGGCAGGATTAGAATTTCTCGAGCACTGTGGCGTACCCCTGTCCCCCGCCCACACAAAGAGTCGCAACACCGAGCCTTTTCTGATGTTCGACCAGTTCGCGCGCAAGTGTTCCGACCAGTCTACTGCCAGTAGCTCCGAGCGGGTGCCCAATGGCAATGGCACCACCATGGATGTTTACCGAGTCTTTCCTGAGTTTCAGTTCACGCATGGTATAAAGTACCACCACTGAAAAAGCCTCGTTTATCTCCCATAGGTCGATTTCGTCCACCTTTACTCCGGCGCGCGTAAGTGCCTTCTGAGTTGCGGGTACTGGACCCTTGCCCATGACGCTTGGGTCGACCCCGGCCCAGCCAAAGGAAACGACCTTTGCAAGGGGCTTGAGTCCGTATTCCTTTACTTTTTTCTCGGACATTAGAACGACCGCAGATGCTCCTGAATTCATAGGAGACGAGTTACCCGCTGTTATGACTCCTCCTTCTTTAAATGCGGGCGGAAGGGATGCAAGTTTTTCGAGTGTAGTATCTCGTCTTACGCTCTGGTCCTTGTCTATCTTTTTCACTTCACCCCCAACCTCGACGTCAATAGGCAATATTTCGTTCGTGAACCAGCCGGCATCATACGATGAAACCGACCTCCTGTGCGATTCAAGCGAGAACTCGTCCATTTCCCTTCTTCCGATATCAGATTCTTCAGCTAGCTTTTCTGCGGTAAGTCCCATATAGTAACCAATGCTAAGTTGATACTTTGCGTATTCTGGTCTGAGTAGCAACCGAAGATTAGGGGAGATCATACTGTTGTTTTGCATCGGCACATGAGTCATGTGTTCCATGCCTCCAGCAAGAGCTATCTCCGCATGTCCGGTCATTATTTCGAAGGCGGCCGTGGAAATTGCATTCATCGAGGATGAACACTGCCTATCGACCGCTTGGCTTGGAACTTCAACCGGAAAGTCTGCGAGAAACACTGGATGCCTCCCACCAAAAAGCCAGTTTTCACCAACCTGCAGCGCGCATCCAACTATGACGTCGTCAATCTCGAAAGTGTTTATCCCATTTCGCCGCACAAGGAATTTTAAAACCTCACCTAACGCTTGGTCAATCCTGATCGAGTTGAATACATCCTGCTCAGGCTTCTCCGGTTTAGCCTTGGAAAAGGCAGTCCTTGCGTAGTCGACTAGGTACACTTCTCTGAACTGCACGAACGTCTACCTCCCTTTGAAGCTGGGCTGTCTTTTCTGCAAGAACGCACTTATGCCCTCCTTAAGGTCCTCGGTGCCGAAAACCACACCCATGCTGAGCGCCTCCATGTTCAGGCCAACATCCAGCGGCGATTCGAATCCTTTGCTAAGTAGCTGTTTTGCAAGACCCACCGAAACTGGCGCCACCTTCGTTCCAAGTTCCTCCGCATACTTTAAGCCGTATTCATCCGGGTTCTGTGAACTCACAAGCTTGTTAACTATGCCAAGTGTGTAGGCGTCCAGCCCTGTTATTCTTTCACCAGTAAGGATGAGTTGCGAAGCTCTGGACACTCCAACCAGCCTGCTCAACCGCTGTGTTCCGCCCCAGCCAGGTACAAGCCCAAGTGTCACCTCTGGGAAGCCCACAACCACGTCCTCCGTTGCGACTCTGAGATCGCAAGAAAGTGCCAGTTCTAGTCCGCCTCCCAAGGTGAAACCCTTCATAATGGCAATCGTGAGCTTAGGAAGTTCGGCAAGCTTCTTAAAGACACCTTGGCCTCTTTGAGAGAACTCCATAAAGTCAACGGAGTTACCGAAATACTGCGAAAGCTCTGCCCCTGCAGAGAATACATCCCCCGCACCAGTGACCACTACTATGCCTATCTCCCTCTCGTCTCGAATCTTATCGAGGATACCACTAATTTTCTCAAGAACTTCTAAATTTATCAGATTCAGCCTTGGCCTGTTTATCACAAGCCTGAGGACTCTGCTCGATACTCTTTCCGTGTACACAATATCTTGAGGTGCAGGATTCGCGGAGGCTTCATTAAGGCGGTTTTCTTGCCACTTTCCTTCTATTATCTCTCGTAGTTTGCCCTGCACGATTGACTGGGCCGGGAGGAACAAAGAGCAGTCGAACTTGGCGGCGAGATCTTCAAGCTTCTTACGTATCTCAACGCTTGTTAAACTCTTTGCAATGGACACAGGTCCAAATGGACGGTTCATGCCAAGTTTGACTGCATTCTCTATATCCTCAGGTGTGGAAACCCCCTCTTCAATAAGCTTGACTGTCTCGTTTATTTCAAGGGAGAATAAGTCGAACATGGATACGGCTGTAGTGGGCCTTGCGTTAGGTATAGCGGCCCTACCGGAAGACCAGTCATAGAAACCCCGGCCAGTCTTCCTCCCGAGGGTACCGCTTTCCACGAGTCGTCCAAATACGTTGCACTTGGAATATTCGGGTGAGAGCTCCTTTGAAAGATAATTAAGCGAATCGTATGCTATATCCACACCCACGAAATCGAGCAGTTCGTACGCGCCCATGGGCATTCCTTGACTCTTTATATAGGCATCAACTTCCTCGGGTTTTGCGAGTTCCTTGTCAATGATCATGCACAATAGCAACATTCCTATTGCGTTGATTCTGTTTACTACGAAACCGGGTGAATCCTTCTTGAGTATTACAGGCACCTTGCCAATCCTTTTGGCGAGATCCTTTGCATCAGCAAGAACCCAGTCGGAAGTCAACTGTGATGGAATTACCTCAACTAGCTTCATTGCAGTAGGAGGATTGAAAAAATGCATTCCAAAAAATTGCTGCGGCCTCTTGGTAAACCCGGCAAGGGTAGTTATTCTAATATTGGAGGTGTTAGAGGCAAAAACGGATGTGGCTGGCGCAAGCTTATCGGCTGCCTCCAAGACACTCTTTTTTATCTCCAACTTTTCCGGGACAGCCTCTATTACAAGCTGCACCTCCTTCAAGGCCTCTCCCATATCTGATGTATACGAGAGATTTTTGAGCGCCGATCTGGCAGAATCTTCGCTTATCCTGCCTTTCTCAATCATTTTCTTCAGGTTTGATTCAATTCTTGCTTTTGCCTTTTCGAGTGCCAAGGGATAAGCGTCTTCAAGACATACAGTGAACCCGTTATGGGCAAAAACCTGGGCGATTCCATGGCCCATTTCGCCGGCCCCTATCACCGCGATTTTTTCGTATTCCATATACGCAAGTCATTTCAGAGTATCTTTTAAATTTATAATAATTGCGCAATTTAGCGGGAGTCCTCAAGCTTGAGTTCGCTTCTTAGATCAGTCATGGCACTCTTCACATCTGTGACAAATTCTGAATACTCTTCATCGGGCATTTGGACACTCAAATCACTAAGAAGATAAGTAGCAACCATGAATATTTCTTCATAATTAGCACTTTTTCTTTCCAAAACCTCAATCACAGAGTAAATCAGATCGGCAAGCCTTTCACCCTCTGCCTGCGGGGTCTTTCCTTGATCTGTCATTTGTGAATCAACTTATCCGTACACATAATCTTAACGGTTGAGTTCGACTTTACAAAAATAACCTAGGAAGAAAGCTTCTGCCCTGGAGTGGTGAGGAGATGAACTGCAAGAATATCGTGTGTTTTAAATATACTACAAATTCTCTCTGCAATCTTGTGGGCGTGCGCCTTTTAGGGAGACAGCTGTACACCCCATGACAGAACCGGCGGGAGCTTGTCTAGAGTGCGCGAGCAGTCAGTCTTTAAGATTACGAGTGCGGTCATCCAGACCGCAGGCATGCAAATATGAGTTTAAGGTAAGTATCGGTACCCCAGTTGGGGTGTCATTCAGGACAGGAACGGTCTGAAACTCGCGAATGGCAACTCTGCAACCTCAGACCGGGCGGGGTGAGAAAGCGACACAAAGCAAAGGCAGAGTATCATGTGATTTAGCAGAGGAGTATGTCACAATTTATCCACAACAGTAATGGTTTTGATTTCCGGTAGCGTTTTCCTTCTTGAGTTGTAATACTCAAGGAGCTCTGCCTCACTTAGCGCTGAATTGCTTTGTGGTAGGACTAGCACCCTGACCCCACCCTCTTCCGGATTTTCGGTTACCGGCTGAATACTCACCTCCTTCACGCCGGTGTGTTCGAGTAACAAATTTCTCACTTCAAAAGGCCAGGTTTCCCCTCTATATTCTCCAACTTCGTCCAGTCTGCATACATAGCTTATGATTCCCTCATCATCCACACGCACAAGATCATCCGTTATCATGGATCCTTGGTAAAATGGGTTGGTGCCGCTGCCTCTCAGATACCCTGGAAAAATTTGTGGTCCTTGAGCACAGAGGAGCCCGATTCCCTTTTTCACTTCTCTGTCAAGGTCTTCGGGATCAAGGACACGTAGGTCCGTCCCACGTAGAGGTCTACCCAAATTAGGGAAGTTATCGCTGGTTCTTTCGCAGATACTAAGGAAACCCGACGATTCGGTCAGACCGAACATATTCACAATTTTCACGGTTTTCTGGTCTCGTCCGAGAAAAGCAGCAAGTGAATCAGCGGTTTTCCTTAAGAGGGGCCCGCCGAATGTAACAAACAACCTGAGACTTGAGGTCTTACGTTTCTTGTTTTCCTCATTTGTGAACTCTTCTGCCATACTCGGCGTTCCCGTAAACACCGTTACATCAGCCCTTGCAACAGCCCTTCCTGCCTCTAGCGGGTCGTAAAGCGGCAGGTAGGCTATACTCGCACCGGCCACAAGAGAAGCGCCGAACGTGGTCATGAGTCCCCAGACATGTGTGACGGGATATGCGCCGAATATCACATCAGACTTGGTCAGCCTGAAAACATCGGAAAGCTGAACGGCACTTGCTACCAGGTTTTCGTGTGTCAGCACGACACCTTTTGGCTTCCCGCTCCTTCCCCGTGTATACTGTACAGTGCATATGTCTTGACTGAGCGTGTAAGTCAGGGTCTCCTTACCAAGGTTCTCGTCCAAAAGTATGTACCAATTCTTTGCCTCCTTTACCTTATGTGAAGAAATTTTCATACCCGAGGCCACGGTCAACTGCTGTACAGGAGGAAGAAGGTCCAGCAAACCGGTTACAATAAGTATCATTTTATTCAACTCTGGCATGTTTGAGCTCTGGAAGGCGGCACACAGCTGTGTGTCGCCCACCTTGTCGTAGCTGAGTACCCCATATGATACCTTTGCTTCTTGAAGTATTGTTTTTAGTGTTTTTTCATCGGTTGCTGGGTCGACGAGAAATGGGATCCCTCCTGCTTTGACTATTCCCAGAAATGAAATCAAAAACTGGGGGGTAGGCGGCAGTGATAAAAGAACCCGGTCTCCCTTTTTCATACCCATCTCCTTGAGTGCGTGTGCAAATGAAGACGAACCTCCATCAATATTTGACCAGGTGAGTGTAAAGCCGAAGTAGTCAAGCGCCTTTTTTTTGCCATCCTCAAGCGCCCTTTCCTCGAGGAGTTGAGTTATCGTCTTATCTAATCTGATTTGTCTCACACCTGAACTCATTTCGGCTAGTATTTGGATATCCGCTGCGGGATTTAAATAGTTTGTTTAGGCATGAACATGCCGTGACACCTCAGTGAAATATTTCAGGTTGACTTACACTTCGGCTGTAAGCACTCGTACAAAGTGCACTCACCAGAGACGAAAATTCATATCACTCTCTTCGTAGCGTGAGTACTTTTCTGGTCACCGAGGTTCGGACTGAGGTCTACTTCGGTTCACCATCCCCTCAAATCGAAGTTTTTATATAAGGTAGAGAAATTACTTCAACTCGAGCAGGATTGCTAAAGATAGAGATACCGAGCTATATAGAAATGGATGAGTGCGATTTTACAAACAGGTCGGTTATTGTTAGAGCTGATTTCAACTCGCCCATCGACCCAACTACGCGCAGAATTCTCGACATAACCCGCATCAAGTCCCATGTCACGACGGTCAACTCACTTGTCGCGTCTGGCGCCAAGGTCGTGCTTATCGCTCACCAGGGTCAAAAGGGGGCAGATGATTTCGTTTCACTCCAAACACATGCGGGAATCCTCTCATCTTTGATCAACAAAGAGGTCAGGTTCGTGGATGAGGTGTATGGGAGGAAGGTAGAAGATGCCGTGGGACATGCGTCCTATGGCGATGTACTACTCCTTGAGAATCTACGCTTTACGAATGACGAGACAAGGAAGGTGAGCTCTTATGCTGAACATGCCCAAAGTGAACTTGTCAGAAGTCTCTCATCCATAACTGACTTCTACATAAACGATGCGTTCGCAACGGCACACAGAGCACACGCCTCAATCGTAGGCTTTCCGATTTTGATGCCTTCAGCTGCCGGAAAACTCATGGCGAGCGAGCTCAATGCCATTAAAAGAATACTCGATTCCACACGAGGCCCTACGGCCTTTATTTTGGGAGGCGGAAAGCTTTCCGACTCAATCTCCCTTCTTGAGAATTCGCTTGTGAAAAATGTTGTCGACAAGGTAATAGTGACAGGTCTTGTTGCAAACGCCTTCCTTCTTGCCTCGGGAAGGCTGCGCAGCCCTGTTCTCCTGAAGAATTTTGAGCAGAAAGGGTTTTCGGCGGTACTCGAGAAGGCCTCGGAAATCGTGAAAAGGTATCCGGAAAAAATCGTGATGCCTGTTGACCTCGCGGCGGAGCGCGGCGGTGAGCGCGTTGAATTTGGAGTGGAACAAATGGACGACCTTGTACCACTTGACATCGGTGAAAGAAGCCTGGGTTTGATATCGGACGAGCTACAGGGATTCAGAACGGCGTTTCTACGTGGTCCTGCCGGGGTGGTTGAAAAGAAGGGTTTTGAGAAGGGAACAGTTGGCATTCTGCACGCTCTCGTCGATCTCGGAGTGTACACCGTGATCGGCGGCGGCCACACGAGGATTATGGCAGAAGAGCTGAACCTTGTCGACAGACTCGGCTATGCGAGCACAGGAGGTGGTGCGCTACTTGCGCTGCTCTCCGGTGAGCCACTGCCCGCCATCCAAGCGCTACACCTCGCAACCGCCCACACGCGCTGCGGCAACCGAAAAGGTTAAGGTTCGTACTACTTCACGGATGATAGAGATGCTGAAGGCAGTAATTCTTGCAGGTGGCAGAAGCACCAGGCTGAGGCCAATAACAAACAACAGGCCAAAAATGCTCGTACCCATCCTGAACAGGTGCGTTATAGACTATGTAATCGAGCGAATTAAGGAGACGTCTATGGTGGATGAGTACATATTTACCCTACACTATTTTGGTGAGAAAATCCTTGAATACATAGACGAGAGCAATTCCTTCGGGATAAACCCCTATTTTGTAAAAGAGGAGAAACCACTTGGCACGGCCGGTTCTGTCAAGAATGTAGAGCGGGAGCTGAGCGATACGTTCCTTGTGGTAAGTGGTGACATTCTGTTCGATTACGATCTAAGGCCGGTTATTCAGGAGCACATGCGCGAGCATAGGGAGGCGACAATTGTGCTCGCAGAGGTCAGGGACGTGAGCGGTCTCGGTGTCGTCGAGCTAGACAAGGATAACAGGGTGACCCGGTTTTACGAAAAACCAGATCCTAGGAATATCGGGCCGGCCCTGATTAACACGGGCATATATGTTTTGGACAAAAGCGTACTCAATTACATCAGACCAGGTCAGATGTTTGATTTCAGCGTAGACCTGTTCCCGCTACTCATAAAACGCGGGACCCTGTTCGGTAGACGCGAGATCGGTTTCTGGAGGGACATCGGCACCTATAAAGGATATTTTGATGCTCAGGCTGACATCTTGAGTAACAGAACAAGGATCAGGATACCGGGTAAAAAGATCACGCATAACGTTTACGCGGCAAAGGACGCAATAGTCACCGATCCTGAGAAGGCTTCAGGTCCGGCATTGATCGGTGAGGGGTCAGTGGTCGCCGGAGGCGTCATACTGAGGAATTCGGTTCTGGGAAGAGAATGCAAGGTCGGGTCAAATTCTGCTCTTTTGTACTCGGCTCTGATGAACGGTACTACCGTGGATACCGGTTCGAGCATTGTGGGCGCCCTGATAGGGGAAAAGTCGTACATAGGACCTGGCAAAAATATCATTGGCCCAGTGGGTTTTGCAGACGGGACGCGTTATGAGTGATCACGTTCCCATTCTTCTTTGCTTAGACTGGTATGTTCTTATTGCCCTCAGAAAGTCAATTTTTCTGAATTCGGGCCAGGGGACATCGATGAACACAAATTCCGAGTAAATTGCCTGCCATGGTAGAAAGTCGCTCAGCCTTGTTTCACCACCAGTTCTCAGGATCATATCCGGGTCATCCATACCTGCGGTGTACAGATATTTGGAAAAGGCTGCTTCGGTAATATCTTCTACATCGATTCTGCGTTCAAGCACTTCTCGTGTCACGGCTTTTATCGCATCAATGATTTCTCCCCTACCACTATATCCCACCGCTAGAAAGAGGTGAAATTTGCTGTTTGTACTTGTTGCCTCCTCAAGTTTCTTTATTTTATCCAGAAGTGCCGCCGGGAGTACTTCCCGCCTTCCAATTACACGCACCCTCACACCACGTGTCATTATCCTTTCGTCGTGTGCTAGTTCGACTACAGCCCGCTCCACGAGCTGTATGAGATTATCAACTTCGTCATACTCTCGTTTCTTTATGTTGTCAAGAGAAAGTGCGTAGACTGTTACAGTTGAAATTCCAAGTTCCCAGCACCAGTCTAGGACCTCCTTTGCTTTATCGTATCCCACCTTGTGCCCCTCCTGCGCAGAAAGTCCACGTGCTCTTGCCCATCTCCTGTTTCCATCAAGTATTATGCCTATATGCTTTGGCAGCACTCCGGAGAGCACACTGCGCTCAAGTCTGTACGAATAGAAGCGGTAGACGTAATCTAAGATATGCTTTTTAACATTCTGTTCTATAGTACGAGATGCTTCTCTAAAGTTGTCAATTGTACACCACCGCCATCCACCAAGTAGTCATCCTCTATCCTTATCCCGAACCTACCATTAATATACACGCCAGGCTCAATCGTCACGACGTCTCCTTTTTTCGCGTAGCTCTGAGAGGTAGGCCCTATGGAGGGCCGCTCATGAATGTCAAGACCTATTCCGTGACCAAGCGAGTGATTGAACTCTTCCCCGTAGCCTCTTTCGCGCAGCAGGTCTCTCGCCTTACTGTCCACCATTCTGTATTCGACTCCCTCTTTGAGCATCCCTGACGCGGCAAGTTGCGCTTCAAGCACGGCTTCAAAAGAAGCCAGTACCTCTTTTTTTTCAGGATTCAGAAGGACCGTTCGGGTGACATCGCTCCTGTATCCCTTATAAGTTGCACCCATGTCAAGCACTATGGTGTCCTCCCTTTCAACTCGTCTTCCAGATGCGGAGTGGTGGGGCTTTGCCGCATTAGGGCCCGACGCGACAATTGTGGTAAAGGCAGGCCCTTCCGATCCCACCCTCCTCATCACCTCCTCAGCTGTCGCTGCGAGGGCGGTTTCTGTAATTCCTACTTTAACACTCTCGATTGCCGCCCTCATCCCACGTTCACAGATTTTCACGGCCCGTCTGATGAACTGAACCTCTGTGTCCGACTTTGTCCTACGCAGCTCGAGTAGCGTGTCACCTATGTCGGCAAAATTCTTACCCCTGATTTTTTCTACTTGCTCGAGTGTAATGGCATACTTCTCAATTCCGGTCATGTTCCCGACGCTCGAATTTATTATTGAGTAAACCTCATCATATTTGGCTACGCTTTGAACCGAGCACTCGCTTGTTTCGCTTGCCGCAACGAATTCGAGCCGGGGGACGTAGAGTCTGAACCCCTCGCCTCTTTTCCAAAGAAGTATCCTCCCACTTCCTTCGCTAGCAAAGCCAGTAAGGTAGTATATGTTGTTTGGATTTACTATGACTGCTGTGCTAAGATCCATGCTTTCAAATCGACTTTCTAACTTCTTCTGTCGGTCGCTGAATTCCATCAGTCAAACACATGGTTAAAAAGAATTAAGCCTTTTGAGATTGTCCCACACGTGAGTGATCAAATCGGGCGCCAGCTGGGTATTCGGTAACGATTTGTCCTCTGCCTTCAAGCCAAATCGGACACAGGCACTCGGAACGCTTTGTTCGGGTACCGGAGTAAAGGTTTTCAGGAAGGCTTTACCGGCGTACGAACTGCATCGGCACTAAGATAATCGAAGGTCGGGTCGTTGAATCCCGGAGAGTGTCCAGTCGCCACAACCGAAAATAGTGGTCTGAAAAGACGGCCGGAGACATGACTGTCGAGTTTATTCATCAAGTTTTACGAATTACAAAGTTATGTTTAGCGTTACTGAACTGAGAACTCATTCTCAGCGGTCATAACTTCCCATCGGCCAGGCCGGGACTTGGTTCTTTAGAACCGCAAAACGCAAGACCGAAAAGAAGTCGGATGTAGTTCACATACTCCTTTGAGTTGAGCTTGCTTTTACCGCTTTTTCTTCCTGCGAAAACATAGGGCACTTCTCCCAAGCTCTTCCATTTACCCCTTGCTATGACCTCAAGTAGTATTTTGTATCCGGAGGTGCTTATCACCTTGTCAACCACCTGTTTTCTTGCGCCAAAAAAACCCGAAAGCGGATCTGTTATTCCCCTTGCGCGTGGCACGAACGTGTAAGAAAGGGCCCGCGCAAGTTTTGAGACCGCGAGCCGGTAGCCCTCCCAGCCTGAGATTCTCTGCCTTGTTGCCACAACAAGGTCCTTGTTTTCGAGTTCCCTGACCATAAGAGGAATCACTTCGGGTGGGTGCTGAAGGTCCGCATCCATTACAACGATTCTGTCATAGGATGAGACTCCAACACCGGTAAGTACCGCGCTTCCGAGTCCCATTTTTCGGGGGCGACTGATGAGTTTGAGCCTTCGGTCGGTTACAGCAAGCCTTCTTACCATGTTGGCAGTACCGTCAGGACTTCCGTCATCCACGAAAATTATTTCATAGTCAAGACCCTTCAGAGCCTTGTGAATCCTTTGGACGAGGGGCAGTACGTTGTCCTTCTCATTGTAAGTCGGGACAATTACTGAAACACCCACTGCCGCCGCGCCCCTCTAGACCTACAGTTGTGCTGATTCTCTTATAGAAGTTTCGGCGGGTGGTTGGGGGCTTATTTCGGGAGGTGAGCAACCGCCGACCAAAGAACATCATATCTTATTAAGGTTAAGACACAAGAAAATATGGGCTGTGAGCAGCCGGACGGTCGCCGGGTTTAGTACCTGAGGAAGCTCCGCCCTCAGCACGGGAGCGCGACGCCGCAAGGTGTTCGGGGAGACCCGAGCCTCTGGCACAGAAACGCTCTGGATCCTGTCCGGTGACCATGAACACAAGCGAGGAGGACAGGGTTTCCATTGAAACGGTCATGCCGCGCCGAGAAAGGGCAAATATGCGCCGATGAGTCCCATGCAAGGCGCGGGTTGCCCGCATAGCCAAATACCGTCCAAAACAAAAGGCGGGCTACGAGCTGCACACAGCCCTGCTGGCATTGAGGGCGACATGTTGAAAGAAGTGCTTATATCTATGTTCGACCGAAGTATATTTCGCCCTGAGTGGCGGTACAACCGTTGAGAATGGCTATTGCCTACTGTGACCGGTTGTCTTCCAGCTCAAGGGAACACTGATAGTAGTGAAATAATGGGGTCCTGACCATATGTTAAAAGATCAGGTCCGACGTTCGTCATTCAGCCGAAAGTGGCAATCCCCTTTAGGTCGGTTTTGCGCGACCGTATAGACCCGGTTGATCCTGCCGGACCCGACTGCTATCGGGATGATGCTAAGCCATGGGAGTCGAACGCCCCTAACCACGCTGGGGTGTGGCGTACGGCTCAGTAGCACATGGTCAATCTGCCCTTAGGAGGGGAATAACCCCGGGAAACTGGGGCTAATTTCCCATAGATGAGCGATCCTGGAATGGGCGTTCATCGAAAGGACATGGAGGCTTGTCTTCATGTTGCCTAAGGATGAGACTGTGTTCCATCAGGTAGTTGGCGAGGTAACGGCTCGCCAAGCCG
>Ga0209012_1000372_pt1 | contig 64120 bp, 54 predicted proteins | sample RS3BMetagenome_FD_184735 | JGI IMG/M metagenome (GOLD analysis project Ga0209012, IMG submission 184735) | Ferric oxide microbial mat and aquatic microbial communities from Rainbow Spring, Yellowstone National Park, USA - RS3B (SPAdes) (version 3) ... | reverse complement strand
ATTGTGTTTGGCTTATTCCCAGATGAGCCAGACCATACCGGGCCGCACGCCGTACATAAAAGTCATTATCCAGCAAAGACTGCTTGAGTTCGGGGATTACCCATTGACCTAAATGCTCTGGCCCCATATTGATCAGCAACTGCACCACCGCCAAACGCATACGCGGTGTGCCAATCTCCATGGCATCAAGTAGATCACTTTTGGCGGATTTACCCACTGCTTCCACCACGGTATCCATGGCCCGGCGGGCAGTGGAGCGAATCAGGGGTACTGAATCTTCAGTGGCATTGATCAATGCCGGTAATACCCGCAATCCACCCAGCGCTTTTAACCGTTCCACCGCCTGGTACCGCCGGGACCAGGAATCATCATCTCCAACTTCCGATTCCAGTTCCTCCGCGGTGGTAGAAACCAGCCTCCGCATGGGTACAAGGCGAATATCATCCAGATACACCTTGGCTAATCCATAGCCGCTCATCAATGGTCCAAGGTTAATATTCAGCGTGTGCATGACCGGCAAGATGCGTGTGGCACCGGACCCGGAACCGGCGACGACATTTTGCGGATGCCGCGCGAAGTTCCAGACAATGTAATTCCATCCCGGAGAAACATCCGCGAATGACCAGTACGGATTGCCGCCATTAACCGCCAGCCGCACATCATACCGCCCGAAAAAATGCGCCGCAGCGGATTTGGGAACGTATACCCAGAGGCTGATCGCCCGGTACCGCCGTAAATCAATTCCATGCGCTGGGTGAATCAGGATTGCGGGCCGCACATTACCGTATCCGGATCGCGGGCGTGCCTTTTTTGAACTAAGTGTAATTTTCACTTCAGGGCGTACGCCCCCCAGCGGATTTTCTTTCTCGTTGGCGATAATTTCAAGGCTTCCAGTGCCGCGATGAATATATTTAGGATTGGTGTTAAATTTCATGCTCACGCCGGGCCCGAAAACGCGAATCTGTTTCAACGCAACGGCAGAATTTAAATTGATAAAAATCAGACGATCACTGGCGGCAGTAACTATCGCGTGTGAAAAACAAACACAAAGTAGCGGCAAGATAACTGACAAACGGCTCGACAGGCGTAAAGAATTCACAATCAATTCTCCGAAATGTTTTGAAATCGATACATAATGTCGTTCCTCAAATTCTGAAAGCGACATCCTCAATCGCCGCAATACGCGATGAAACACGAGGCAACAATCGAGAAAATATACTCCATGCCGAGGGTATAATCCAGTTTCGCCAAACGAAACATGGAGCCGGAGATGCACATTTCTCTTTACCAACAGGATGTGCAATGTCTTGCGAATTTCGGAATATTGCGTTAATAGATTATTTTGATTTATTGATCTTCGGAATTGAGACTTATGACCCCATGTTGAAAACAAGATGCATCAATTTGTTTTTACGCGTTGTCCTCATTTTATCAGGCTGCAGTTCGCTGGCACTGGGCCGAGCGGCTGATAGTCTTCCTCGATCCGGGAAAATGATCATGCCCACAATACGTCTATACACACCCGTAAGTCAGCAGGGTTGTTTAAGTTTTTATCTGCATACCAGTCAAACTTGGCGTGATGGGGCCCATGCCCACGCACTGGATCAAACCTTAGTCAGACTGCCTGGTCTGGCCAATTGTAAATTGACCTGTGGTGCCGATAGTGTCAATCTGGTATTTGAATGGGGAAAAAGACAATACAATCGTGGGTTTCTGGTAAATTTGACCCATTTGCCCGGTCCACAGACATACTGCATCATCTTTACCTGGAATAGCAAAAAGGGGCGGTGTGATGGTTACTTAAATGGTGTGCCGATGAATCTTCCCGGCACGCGATATAAGCCCTGGCACATTGTCGGTCACGCGGACAGTGTCACCGTTGGCCGTGGTCCGAATCGGGTCTCCGACGTTCGGCTTGATCCCAAATATGTCGCACCGAGGGCTATTTCCCGAATGGTACCAGCAGCGTTAGAGGGAAAACATAAAGCCCTGCTGGGGTACTTCCAGCCGCCGGCACCGATTCGTATTCAGAGCCGACGCGGAAAGCTGCTTTACGCGCAGCGTCTGAATAATAAAACGGATGTAACAAAATGGATCATGGAAGGTCCTGGGAAAATTACTTTTCCGGATGCTGCAATGAAATTACAAACCCAACCGGTGGGAACCTTTGCCGGGCCGGGGCACTTTGTTTTCTGGTGCCCCATGACATTTCCGAATCGGTTTGTTGCCGATTGGCAGTTCAAGGCTCTTAGCAGAACCGGGTTGGCGATCATATTTTTTGCCGCGCGCGGGGCCAATGGTGAGGACATTTTTAACCCAAATCTGCCACCGCGCGATGGTATTTTCAGCCAGTACACCCACGGGGCTATTGTCAGTTACCATTTTTCGTACTTTGCTAATCTGCCTCTTTTTCAATCTGGCCGCCCCTCATCAAATCTGCGCAAAAATAACCGGTTTTATCTCACGGCCGTCGGACCGGTTGCCGTTGCACCGGGATCGAAGGGATTTCAGAAGCTTCGCATTATCAAAGATGGACGGCATATACAATTACTTGTTAATGGAAAAGTCTCGCTGGATTGGACGGATAATAATCCGCGCCGATTTGGCCAGCCGTATGGTAGTGGGAAAATTGGCTTGAGACAGATGGCCGGCACCGTGGGGGAGTATCGTGATTTTAAGGTTTGGTCGCTGAAATCGCCGAAATAATCTCTGCAATTATTTTCCTCGTATGGCGGCTAATCCGGAGTTAAAGAGCTTAATTGCCGCCTGGGAATTTCCAAGGGCATTCTGATATTGGGCACTATTAAAGCACATGCAGGCTTGACTGAAAGAAAATAACTCATTGTGGTAAATGGCATTGGCCGGCTGCGGCGAATACACCTGAAGCCAGCCGGTAGACCACGCGGTTAGCGGAGCATTGAGTTCCGGCAGCAATGTTTGACAGGCATCGGCGAGAGTTGTGATTGGGGCGGCTACCGCCGAGAAGCCTGCCCAGGCTTCCGATGACATTGGCTTACGGCTGGTTGCGAGATGAAATTCATAGGACATCGTCTGTTCAAATTGATTAAGAATTGTCTTTTGCGCCAGCAAGTTGATGTGCCATGCGGCCCATTGGTTCAATTTAAGCATGGGGTTGTCTTTTTTTAGCAGATAAGCCAATTCAGAGCTGGTTTTGAAAATCAAACGCTGGCGATTCAGCCGCCGTACCAGTGCTTTGGAAGCCAATTGTGGATGCGCCAGTGCGTTGACAAGATCGCGCTGCGTTTGAAGGAATACTGTGACAAAGCGTTGATAGCGGCCCCCGGAGAGGCGCACAAGTAATTTGTGCGGCCCTTGTGCGGCCATTTCGCGATGCGTAGTGGCAAGTATCTCCAGAACCTGATTGAATCGGTCAAAACTTTCTGCCGCATTACCGGTCTGATACGGATGCATGCCGATATGGCGAGCCCAGCGGTGCATATTGCTTTTTATGCCATCGGCAGGTTCCGGGTGATAGAGCAGTGCCTGTTGCGCTGAGGAACGCATGGCGATAAGGCGGTTTATATTCTGCGAAAGCTCGGTAACATGGCGGATATACGTTTGAATTGCGCCGCGGCTAAAGCCATGTTTCAGCGCCTTTATCACCTCTTGAAGGTCTTTATTTCCATCATCGGTAATTCGTCGCCACGCCAGGTTCGTGTAAGGCGCATGATCGCGTTGCAGGAGTTGGGCCAACACGCTTTGTCTTATCAGGAGTTGATCCAACGCTTGAAGATTATCGGCATCACGAGATGTTTTATTGTCTGTCTGTAATTGCATTATCGTGTTATGTACACACTGGCTGACAACACTTTGTGCTTTTACGGGCAGCGGGGCGGTCTGGAGCAGTTCCAGAGATCCAACCACGGTGTTGATAAATTCCAGTTTACGCGCGGCACTGGAACGTGTGCGCGGATCCTTGAAAAACAACAATCCCAGCATCAGGCGATGATTAAATTGTGATCGAGTCTGCGGTGATAATATGTTGCCTTGTTGCAGATGTTCCGCAAGGTTCACACAGCGAAGAATAACCTGATAATACATGAGGCTTTGCCGGCGCGTGCGGGAATTTTTTATTCCATACTGAAGTTCCTGAAGTATGGACTGCACAACAGACCGCATTTCCGGTGAAATATTGGCATGCCGCAAAGCATGAATTTCCGCGCCAATATCCGGTAACGCGGTTGCGGATTCACGGCCACGCCATTGCGTTTGAGATGCAGGCAGCACAGGCCAGACGATCGGATCTGACGCACCTGTAAATTCCATTTGCGCCATTGGAGCCAATGGTTTAAGCAATTTATGAAGATAATTGTTAAGTGTACCAACGGAGGTAATGGCAATATTCACATGGACGCTGGCTCGGTAGAAAGCCCGGCAAGCCTGAACAATAGCGGCGTAATTGGCATTGGTGGGCGATAGCAGTACCGTAACTTGTTGGTCAAAATCGGAGAGTCCGGCAGAAAGTTGATCAGCTTTCAGAACGATCATTGAACGCACATTTCGATTTTTACATTGAATTGCTGATTGATAAAGATGCCGAATCACCAGTCGATAGGTTTCCTCCACTTCAGCGGGGGCGGTGGCATTGTCAGTTCCCATTGGAATGTTAAGCAGCAGATTCCCAATCTGATTATCAAGCATTTGGACTTTAAACTGCAGGCGACTTGCGGGCTGGCCGGATACAAATGTCAGCTTTTGGGCCGATATCGCCGGAGCGGAACCTAGCAGTACGGCGCTGATGGTCATATATAAATAAATTCCGGACAATTGGAGGTATCGCCCACGCTTACTAAACATTACGTTCTCCTTGGACTTTCTGATAAACGTCCATCAGTCGAGCAACCATCTTATCGGCATCAAATCTTGTCGCGGCCAGCGATTTCCCATTTATACCCATCGCGCGGCGTAAGGGCGCATTTTCGGCCAATTGAAGGATCGCGGATTGCAACTTGGTTAAATTTCCAGGTTCCACCAGAATACCGGTCTGTCCGCTGATACATACTTCATTTGCTCCGTCGCAGTTATATACAATCGCCGGAACCGCTTCCAGCAGTCCCTGCACCACCGCGCGCGGCAAGCCTTCGCGATAACTGGGATGCACCATCATATCCATCGCGGGAATTAATTCCGGAACTTCTCCGGGGGGCACCAGGCCGGTTAGAATAAAGCGATCCTGCCACCCGGCACTTTGTATCTTGGCCATGATCCGCGGATGAAATGCGCCATCACCAATCCAGAGAAACATCAAACGTGGCTGCACCTTAAACAAATCCGCCGCGATAGACAGCAGGTCGTCATGCCCTTTAAGTGGCTGCAATCGGGCGATCGTTCCCATTACAATGCGGTCCGGCGCAATTCCAAGTTTACGGCGAGCCGCATCGCCGCGATCGGCACAAGATAAAAACGGTTGAATATCCATGCCACTGTATACCGTCACAAATTGCTCCGGCTTTCCAACGCCGCACGCCAGTGCTTGGCGGGTCATGGCGTCGGCAACACAGACGATTTTCTGGCACCGTCTGGCTGCGAAACGCTCAAGTGCAATCCATGCGGCATTCGTGAATTTGGATTGATATGGGTGAAAAGGCAGTCCATGAATGGTATGTACCACAACTGGAACTTTGCAATTCCATGCCGCGAGCCGCCCGAGAATACCAGCCTTGCTGGAATGGGTGTGGACAATTTCCGGCCGCAGTTGATAGCACAGTCGCTTAAGTTTTCGGTAGGCGTGCGCATCCATGATCGGATGCGGACTGCGAATCAGGCTCTTTTCCACAATGACCCGATAGCCGCCATCGCCTGCTCTTGGCATCAGCGAGCCTTCCGGTCCGCTGCTTGGGCCGGTTATCAGCGTTACGTCATGTCCAAGGCGGTGCTGGCCCTCGCACGTGAGGATGGTGTTCTCCTGTGCGCCGCCAACAATCAAACGTGTGATGACGTGTACAATTTTCAATGTGGTATCGTCCATGATGGCAATGGGCTGTTTTTAATAGTCCGACGCATTAAAAGCGAATCCATTGCAGACATAATCCAGTCGCTGGAGCGCATGGGCCAACTCCTCCGCGATCACCCGACGCCAAGAGTTCCGATACGCGGTTCGGGGCACCTTGGCCACGGCCAATTTCCAGCACCGTGCCCACCATGGTACGCACCATGTGATACAGGAACCCGCTGCCTTCCACAGCAAATATAATTATCGGCCCACGCCGATGGATACTGCAATTAAAAATCTCCCGTACCGTCGTTTGTCGGTCATCTTTTCTCCCGCGAAAGGCGATAAAGTCGTGCTTCCCTTCATACAATTTGCACGCTTCCTGCATCACGGGCATTTCCAGGCGGCGCCAATGATGATAGACATAGTGGCGATAGAAAACCGGGCGATCTCTATCCGCCCAGATTAAATAGCGGTAGCGCTTACTTTTGGCGCTGCGAATGTTAAAGCCCTCATCCACCGGCTCAATTTTTTGAATCAGAATATCGGCAGGTAATCGACTGTTGATTGCCAAGCGAAGGCGCTGAGCGTCCAGATGCGTGTTGACGGTCATCTCGGCGACTTGACCCTGCGCGTGTACGCCGGTATCTGTGCGTGAAGAGCCTATTACCGTGACCGGATGATTAACAATGTAGCCGACAGCCCTTTCAATCGTGCGCTGCACTGTTACGACAGGTTCGATCTGCCTCTGCCAGCCACAATAAGCTGTGCCGTCGTATGCGACAAGGAGTTTATATCGGCTTTCAGGCATTTGAGAACATCCAACAGAGTTTAATGGCGGCACTGTGGCACAGATAGTTGTGCTGACATTGCAAAATATTCTGATGCCAAAAGCACATCGGGCCGGAAAATCAGTTTTTCGCCACCAATAACTCGGCAATCTGCACGGCGTTGAGAGCCGCGCCCTTGAGTAATTGATCTCCGGCAACAAACATGGCAATGCTGCGTCCCGTGGGGTCACTTAAATCATTGCGAATGCGCCCCACGAGAATGTCGCCTTGGCCCGAAGCATCCCGCGGCATGGGGAAGTAATTCTTTTCTCGTTGATCCACAACTTTCACGCCGGGGGCATGTGACAAAATGTCTCGAACATTGCTTGCTTCAATTGGAGACATAAATTCAATGTTGAGAGCTTCACAATGAGCCCGTAAAACCGGCACACGGACACACGTGGCAGAAATCCGAATATCCGGATCAGCAAAAATTTTCCGTGTTTCATTCACCATCTTCATTTCTTCTTCGTTGTAGCCAGTCAAGGGATCTACCGAAGCATTATGGCTGAAAACGTTGAACGCATAAGGGTGGGGGAGCACCGTGGGGGGGTAATCACGGCCATCCAGTGCGGCCTTCGTGGCATCCAGCAGTTCCTGCATAGCAGCAGCACCCGCCCCGCTGGCCGCTTGGTACGTCGCCGCGACCAGCCGGGTAATACGGTTTATTTTGTGCAATGGCCATAAGGGCACTATCGCAATAATCGTCGAACAGTTGGGATTGGCAATAATGCCCTTGTGATGGTTAATTTGTTCCGGATTTATTTCTGGAACGATTAACGGCACATCCGGAGTCATGCGAAAGGCTGAACTGTTATCCACCACAACTGCGCCAGCTTTAGCGGCAATAGGGGCAAATTTTTTACTGATCGAGCCACCGGCGGAAAATAAGGCAATATCTACACCGGCAAAACTCTTTTCAGTCAACTCATGAACCGGGATTGATTGTCCGCGAAATTTCATCGGTTTACCGGCACTGCGCGCCGAGGCAAAAAGCCGCAATTCAGCCAATGGAAAATTTCGTTCTTCCAAGCATCGAAGAAATTCCACGCCAACTGCACCCGTGGCACCAATAATCGCAACGATAGGGGGATGATTCATTCCCATTTTTCCTGTTCAAAAGAGTTCTAAATAATACTGCTTCCGCTTAAAGCGGATTATTTCGCCGGGATTATACTACAATGTCGTCCATACGCTTCTCATTGGTCACGTTCCGCAAACCGCAGTTTGGTCGGTAGGCAACATGATGCAGGGAATCGTAGCAGATCATACGCACAGGGACAAGATGGCCATTTTGTTAGGTCATGGTACCTATATTGTTTCACGTTTAGCGCAATTTAACATAACATATATTATAGGACGTTATATAATATGTTCCAAATGGCCAAAATGTTCTTCGCTTAATAAAAAGACCTTTACCTTCTAAGCGACGTTTTGATTGGGACTTAATTGTTTACAGCCAATCCATCAATGATGCACATGTTTAATCGCTCTATCTTCCGGCAGAAAGCTTAATTTTGCGATCGGCAACAACGTCGGCAATCATCTTATTGAGGTCGCACTGCGGTGAAAATCCTGTGGCAGTTCGGAGTTTACCGGTGTCCGGAACACGACGTGGCATATCTTCAAAGTTCTTACTGAAGACCTCATTATAAGGAATGAGCTTTATTTTTGATGAACTGCCGGTGATTTCCAGTACTCTCTGCGCCAGGGCCATGATGCTTATTTCTTCGGACCCACCAATATTATAAACATCGCCAGCGGCCTGAAGATTATCCGTCAGCAGCATAATGGCCTGTACCGCATCATGAATATGGGTAAAAGTGCGCGTCTGTTGGCCATCGCCATACACCGTTAATGGCTGATTCTGCAAAGCTTGATCCACGAGGCGAGGTAAAACCATACCATAGGCTGGCGACTGACGGGGGCCTACGGTATTAAAAAAGCGACCTATCGTTACTGGAAAGGATTGTTTTTGGTGGTAAGCCAAAGCCATGAACTCATCTAGGGCCTTGGAGCAGGCATACGACCATCGGCTAACGGATGTGGCCCCAAGCACGCAATAATCATTTTCTTTCAGCGGAGCGTGGGTTTGAAGGCCATATACTTCGCTGGTACTGGCCAAAAACAGCGGCTTTTCAAAATCCCGGCACGCGTTGAGCACACGCTCGGTTCCCACAACATTGGTAAGAATGCTTTCCAGAGGATTGTCCAGAATATATTGCACCCCGACCGCCGCCGCTAAATGCACAACATAATGGCACGTCCCCACCAGGCGTGAGATCACAGCTTCATCCATGATGCTGCCGGAAATAAATCTCAACTGTCGATTTGAGAAAAGATGTTCAATATTCCGGCGGGTTCCTGTAGATTCATTATCCAGGATGTATACGGCATCCCCGCGTTGCAGGAAACTCTCGGCCAGGTGCGAACCGATGAATCCCGCCCCGCCGGTTATTAATATTCGTTGCGTCACAGTTTTTCTCCAATTCAGGGTTATACTTGCCAGAAAGCTAATATCGCATGAAAATAAGAAAAATGGAACGCAACATAATATTTGAATCGTCGCCGGATGGCTTTACCGTTCTGATCGGTGGTAAAATATTTACCCGATTTATTGCCCGGAACTCGCTACCCAAGCCAATTTTTTATCCTGTTTGCACGCCTTCGGGAATCTCTGTTACACGCAGAGTTCCCGAAATTGATGGTGGAGATCCGGTTGCTGATCATCCACATCATCGGGGACTTTGGTGTGGGCATGGAAGCGTAAATGGATGCGATTTCTGGGAAGAATACCGTCCGGATCATGGAATAATCCGTATTGAATCTGTCTCTTATAATAGTGAAAGCACAATAGGACATATTGCGATGACGGCGTTATGGGAGGATGCTGAAGGCTCAAAAATTCTACGGGAACACCGAAAAAGCCGCATTTTTGGGGTTGGGGATGCCAACATCATGGACATCGATATTAGTCTGAGTCCCGTTGGATTGCCAGTCACATTCGGAGATACGAAGGAAGGTGGCTTGGTTGCCGTGCGACTGGCCCCGATGATGATCGCCGATAAAACAGGCCGAATATTCAATGCTGACGGCTTGGTTTACTCGGCAAAAACTCCCGGCCCCGAAACTACCTGGGGCAAGCGGTCGCGCTGGTGCGCGTATGGTGGGCAGCCCGTTGATGGCCTATCGGCCACGGTGGCAATAATCCATCGTCCGGGAGGATTTCGCTTTCCGACATGGTGGCATGTTCGCGCTTATGGACTATTTGCCGCTAATCCGTTTGGTCAATCTTTTTTTGAATCCGATGCAACTCCCCCGCCGTGCGGCGATTTTATTGTCCATGCGGGAGAATCGCTTTCTACGTCCTATCGCATTATTGTTGCGGATGGAGATCTATCTCCCACACGGATATCGGAATTGGAGCAACTCTAAATGCCCGCCAAAAAGCCCAAATGCTGGTGCCAAGCCGAACCTTTAGCCACGAAATTCGCCTATTGGCAGGTAAGCATGGAATCGCTTCGCACTTGACGGCCACGGTTATCGGTATACCATCACTTTTTAAAATTCGCTGGGCAAGCGCCGAGTATCGGCGGATGACTTCGCCAACAGCGGGAGAAATTGGCAGGCCGGAGCATAATGGATCATTCCGTTCGACATAACGAACGCCCGAGAGAATTAAAATGGTATCATGCGTCTGCCATACTATATGGTGATTGGGGCACGAGCCGGTTTTACGTTCTAGGTCTGGCGTTCTTTTATTCTCTTTATCAGAGTTTTTGGTACGTTTTGGCGGTTGGCGTACTGGTCGCGCTGGTAGGCTGGGCCTACACCATCATCTGCCGCTGCTTTCCCGACGGCGGTGGTGTGTACTCTTCGGCCAAGCATTTGAGCCGGCAATTGGCGGTCATTGGCGCGCTGCTGTTATGCGCTGATTATATAGTCACAGCGGCGATGTCGGCATTTGACGGCATGCAATATATCGGCGTGCCCAATGACGGCCCTCTGGTGCCGATTTGCGGCATCGGAGCGATCATTCTAATCGGTTGCCTCAATTACTTTGGCCTGCGAAAAGTCGGTGTTTTGGCGCTAATTGTCGCCCTGGCGACGTTTGTTCTTACGCTGGTGATTACCGTCTTTAGCGTACCGCATCTCGCGGAGGGATGGCATCGCATTATGACCTATGGACAAATCACGGGCCATTTCACGGATAAATGGTTTGCGTTTGTCAATGTGGTCCTGGCCCTTTCGGGCGTGGAAGCTGTGGCCAATATGACCGGTGTGATGGTACGCCCGGTCAAGCAGACGGCGCGAAAGACCATTCTGCCGGTCTTAGTGGAAGTTGTGGTGCTCAATTTGGTGCTAGCCGTGGGCATGTGTGCGTTAAGCCCCACGCCCGGCAAGCCGGCGGAGCGGTTTACTACGCCCGCGATTGTGCTTCATCATCAGGTCCATCAATTCAAGCGAACGCATTCGGATTGGAAAAGTCATCCGCAAATGGTGGGCGCTGTGACGCGGATGGATAAAAATTTTAAACGGGAAAACGAGATACAGAATGCGGTTTTGCGGGTCATGGCCAGTGATTTTGTCGGACGCCCGTTCGGCTGGATATGCGGCATTGTTTTTGGATTGCTGCTTATTTCGGCCGTCAATACGGCCATTGGCGCTATGATGAGCATTCAGTATACCATGTCCCGGGATAATGAATTACCGCGTTTTTTATCCCGGCTGAACATGTTTGGCGTGCCGTGGCTGGCCTTGATTCCCGCAGTAATCGTTCCAGTGCTGATTTTGAGTATTTTTCACGATCTAAGCACGCTGGGTGATTTATATGCCATTGGCGTCGTAGGCGCTATTACCATTAACCTTTCAAGTGCGGCTATAAACCGGGAACTCAAACTACAATCGTGGGAACGAATTTATCTGGGGGCGGTCGGCGTGATTATGGCCGCCATTGAACTGACGTTAGCCCTTCAGAAACATGAGGCGCTGATATTTGCCCTTAGTGTTCTGGCCTGTGGACTACTTGCGCGTTTTTACACCAAACAGTACCCCGGGCTAAACGTGGCGGTACGATCGCGGGTTCTCGCCGTAAGTGCCGCTCTGGCTTTTGTGATCAGTCTGGGCATGATGAAACTTGCGGTGGTATTTTTACACCCTCACCCCGTTTACGCCGGGTGGCTATTTGGGGCAGTCGCAATTTTTTTCATCCTAAGCCTTGCGGCCGTCTATCAGTTGCGTTTGCTGGCACCTAAAATCCGGGAATCTGAGGCTGCAAAGCTTGAGGCGCAGGCGTCACCTGAGCAACTAGCTTTTGGCACTCCCGGAAAAGAATTGGACATGTCCATGCCGAAGGTGCTTGTTGCCACACGAGGCTCCCCTCGCCTATTAGATTTTGCGGCACAATATGCCAAGCAATCAGGCGCGATTCTTTTTGTTATTTTCGTGCGCCAGTTGAATCTTGCATTTGCCGCCGATAGTGAAGGGCCGACACTGGAAGAAGACCCCGACGCCATTGCCACGTTCCGTAAAGCGCAGGACGTATGCACCAAGGCGGAGGTGCCGCTGGTGCCGATTTATGCCGTTTCACCGGATGTGGCTTATACGATTCTTGATTTTGCGGCGACCTATTCGGTCAACGCCCTGCTGATGGGTGTATCCCGTCGTGGCACGATGCTCCGGGCTTTACATGGCGACACGCTTACCGCTGTGGCCGATCAGTTGCCGCAGGATATTCCGTTGCTGATTCACGCATAATGCGTTATTACCGCATAACCTGGAAACCACCGGATTAGGAAAGTTATTTTTTTTATTTTAAGGCTGTAGAACTCATGACTGCAAATAACAAACCCGATTGGCATACCAATCCATTGGCGGCGCTGCCCGAACACATCCGCGGATTAATTTTTGATTGCGATGGGACACTTGTTGACACCATGCCCATGCACTACCGGGCGTGGCAGACTGCATTGGGTGAAGCCGGAATTCCGCTTGCCGAAGACGAATTTTACCGCCTTGCCGGCATGCCAACGTTGCAAATCGCACAGGCCCTGGCCTTGGAGCATAAATCCAAAGTCTCCGGCGAGCATATAACCCATCGCAAGGAAGAAGCATATATTCAAAGCATCCCGGATATTGCGCTTATTCCCGCAGTCGTTGCCATTGCCCAGCGCGAAAATGGCCGTCGGCACCTTGCCGTGGCCAGTGGCGGCATACATCGCATTGTGGATCAGCAACTGAAGGCCGCGGGGCTGATGGATTTATTTCCCATCATTATCTGTGCTGATGACGTCGAGCACGGCAAACCGGCACCGGATTCATTTCTTGTCGCAGCTTTACGTATGGGACTCAAAGCCGAAGAATGTGTCGTCTATGAAGATGGCGAGCTGGGATTTCAGGCTGCGGCTGCCGCCGGCATGAGTTGCGTGGATGTAAGGCCGTGGTATGGACTTCATTAGCCCCCTATGGCTCAATGCACGTCCACCGGTTTGCTGCGATGTTTTGGTATTTTTAGAAAAAAGATAAATGGAATGCAACATAATACCAGCAGCGCCATCAGGCGAAAGTTAAATATATACGCCATGACACCAGCTTGTTGGCCGACTGTCTGGTAAATCAATGCAAGTGCCTGCTGATGGGCCGTAACCAGTGGAGCGTGCACGGAAAACATTCCCTGTAACTTATGCATTTGTGTATTGAATACTGGATTGAGCTTTGAAGTATGAGACACCAGCATATTCTGGCTGCTCTGACTTTCGCGGCTAAGCAAAGCGGTGGTAACGGAGATACCGAACGCCCCGCCGATATTCCGCATCAAGTTGTAGATGCTCGTGGCATTGCCCATCTGATCGTTCCGCAACGTGCCCACGGCCGTGGTCGTCAGTGGAATAAACAGCATGCTGGTGGCAAAGCCGTTGATAATAATGGGCCAAGTGACGCTGAATTTTCCGATTTGAGTGTCTACATGCCCCAGTAAAAAGCTGGAATAGGCCAGGGCAACTAGCGCGCTGATCATCAAAAAACGGTTATCAATCAGGTTTGTCAATCGACCAATAAGCAATATTCCCACCACAGATCCCAATCCGCGCGGACTTACCGCCAGGCCACTGTCCAGAGCCGAATACCCCATTAATGTTTGGAGAAACAGCGGCAACAGCGCTGTGGTGGCATAGAGCACAATTCCAACAATGAATATCAGAATTGTACCAATCAGCAGATTGTGATTTTTTAACACCCGCAAATCAACCAGTGGCGCGTCACTGGTCAATTCCCATACAATAAACGCCAGAAAGCCCAGTACCGCAATCGCCGCAAACCAACGCACCCATACCGCCCCAAACCAGTCCGCATCCTGTCCTTTGTCCAGCATGATCTGCAGTGCCGCAATCCAGACCGAAAGCAGGATAAATCCAACCATATCCAGCTTGGTTTTTACGGCATGACGGATGTAGGGCGGATCCTCCACATACGTTTGCACCATTAGAAATGCCACAATTGCAACCGGAATATTAATATAAAACACCCATCTCCAGGAAAACGAATCGGTGATCCACCCCCCCAGCGTCGGGCCAATGACCGGCGCACAAATCACGCCAAAAGTATAAAACGCCATTGCCTGCCCCCGTTTTTCCGTTGGGAAGCTTTCCAGCAAAATCGCCTGCGCGCTGGGCTGCAATGCCCCCCCGCCAGCCCCTTGAATAACCAATGCGAAAATCAGGAAAGGGAAATTAGGCGCCGCACCGGCCATTACCGATGCCACCGCAAAAATCGTGATGCAGGTTAAGAGAAAACGTTTACGGCCAAATGTTCGGCTTAGCCAGCCCGCAGCCGTTAACACCACGGCGTTCGAGATCAGATAACTGGTCAGCACCCATGTTGCATCATCCGGAGTAATGGACATGCTTCCGGCGATGTGCGGCAAAGCCACGTTGGCAATGGAGGTATCCAGCACCTCCATAAACGTGCCCAACATAACGGAGACCGCGATCATCCATGGATTGGCCTGCGGCCTCCACATGGCATGGTCTTGCGATAAGGCGCTGCTCACAGCCGCACTCCCGCAGTTGTTTCTGCCTTCATCCTGCCCCGGCCATTTTTGACACCACCGTTAACACCGACGTGCCACTGCGCTGCGGCACTTTGTCGCCACAATTCGGAATTCGCCATCATCGCCTTCCCGGCAACCAGCAATTCGTTCCGCATGGCTGCTGGCAGACCTTGAGAAAATTCCTGTATTTTCCGATAGTAATCCGGCATTACCGCCTTCATCGTGGCTCGGCCCTTGTCGGTAAGCAGAATAACGCTGCTTCGTCGATCGCCAGCCGCCGGTTCTCTGCGAATTAATCCACTGCGAATGAGTCCCCGAATTAATTCGGTCATGGTTGGGCGCGATACGCCGCAATATCGCGCCAATTCCGCGGCACACATGCTATCGTGTTTCTGATGGCGCAAAATCATGAGAATCGCAATACGTCCACGTGACAGGCCATGCCGGGCGAGATGGGCCTCCACCACGGCGATCATATCATTAACCAGCCGTAACAGCAGAATGTAGAGTTCCACAGCTTCAATATCCGCCTGCGGATAATCTTTGGCCATCGCTCTTAGCGTCTGATGTTTAGGCAGGTCCTTGAGATAAATAATCTGTGAGCTCATGGCACTCATTGTAAGGCACCTAACAATAAATGTCCAGAAGAACCACTGGTGTGTGTTGTCGCTTGTCGCGGCGGAACATCCAAATGGCGCGATGTTCCTTTGGAATATGGTTTTTACCGCGAAATTATGTTTCAGGCGGGATTGGCGGCGAGTTTGTACATAACAAACCGAACCATCGTATTGACCGTAAAGACGTCACGGAATTTACTGATATCCGGATCCTGCTCAAACGCGGTCATATCCGCCACGGCAAAAGGCATGCGTTTCTTGAGTTCTTCCAACCCCTTTGCGGTGAGTTTGCCATTGCTGACCAATTCCGGATTCGTCAGGAACGATTCAATGCTCATATCACCGGGTTGGATCTTGATTCCAAATGCTTTTTCCAATTGGAATTGAATATCCAGATAATCGATCGATTCCGCACCGAGATCCTGCGTGAGCTTGGAATCCGGTTTAACATCATCACTGTCCACCGCCAGAGCGGAAGTCAGCACATCACGAACCTTGGCAAATACTTCTTCTTCTGTCATCGGCATTGTATACCCCCGTTATCCTTCTGTAAAAACCACGTATGAAAAAAATCACGATCCGCTATTGCTGCCAATCCGGGGCAACAAGCCTGAAATATTTCAAGCGGCTGTGGCTCGCTGAAGTTGCTGCCACTGTCGCCGTAATTGCTCTATCATAATACCATCGAGATCACCCAGATCGGCACACGTGTCCGCAATATTTTTATGCGCCAGCTCAATGCGCCCTTGAATCGCTGTTGCCTGCCCTACCGTTCCGCGAATTTTAAATTCACTGCCTTCGGCAGAGATGCGAACAACTTCCGCATGTACCCGCAGGGCATTTCCCGGAGATACGAATGTGCCGTATCGGATGCCTTTTGCCTCGCGCAACACCACAAGGCTGTGCTGAAACGCATCAAAATCGCGCACCAGCCACGCAGCAGCCTGAACCGCCGCCTCCAGCATCATCACGCCGGGAAGCACCGGAAAGTCCGGAAAATGGTCCGCTAAATACTCTTCCGCCAAGCTCACCTGCTTAATCATGGTGATCGATTTGCCGGATTCCAGGCTTACCAGAGCATCAACAAGGAAAAACTTCAACCGCGAAAACCTCTTTTAAGCTGCTGTCCGTCCAATCACCACCGGGGCAGCACGCGCTTTCCAACTTCCGATGGCATTGTGCATTTTTACACGCTTTGCGGCGTTTTGACAAGAAGCGTTACCGGATGTTGCCAATCCGCTACGTTGTGGACGAATTGCAAAAGACGCGAGATTTTTGAAAAATCCGCAAAGATGCGACTGTGTTTTAGCCGATGGTGAGATGAGTATTTTGGAGGTCAATCTATTTGTATAAGTATCTGTGTCAATAATTAATTTGACATTGATAAAAAACAATTTATCATGAAAGGAGGTGAATAAGGTGGCGGCAAACCATCGCTCGGTTATCCGTGTCTGGTTCGCCGAGAGTTTTTTACCTTATCAAAGTAACCGTTTCAATTGCCCCGCGTATCGGGGCTATGGCGGTATTGTTTGAGTTAATACCCAAGCTGCATTTCGGAGTATAAATTATGGTATCCAAACCGGACATGGAACAAAGTCAGACAGAATTATGTGATTTGTTTCGTCTTCTGTCCGATCACACGCGACTGCAAATTGTTCTGTTTTTGGCCACCGGTGAACACACGGTCACCGACTTGTGCAATGCCTTGAATTTGCCGCAGCCCACGGTGAGCCACCACCTCGGACTTCTGCGGATGAACCGCCTGATTGTGAATGAAAGACAGGGAAAAAAGGTGATCTATTCGCTTGGTGCTTCCGCCAAGAGCTTGAAGAAGACGCTGAAATTTTCTGTGCCGCCATACGTGATAACCGTAGACGAAAATCGCTGAATTTAAATTTCGCGATGGTACGATGGTGCTTACACTATCTGACCATCCGCAAATTAAGAATTTAAAGAGGCTATTAGCCGTCAGATCCGGAGTGCCTGCGTGAATGGTGTCAGGTTCATCCCCGATGACTTCGCATGCACGATTCCGGGCCTTAATTATCTGCGAACACATTCGGGTAACGCTCTGCTTGCGGCCATTATCGAATGTCTGATATTGCGCAAAAATATTGCGGTTGCCGATGTAGCCAAATGGCGACGGCAACATCCGGAACCTGCGGTGGCGTCCGCCATTGCCGTTGCGCAAAGCCGTTTGAAGGCGGAGGCGAAATTTCCTGACGAGGCTGACCGGTTATGGGCCGTTCCGGAAGCATTGGAACAAGCGACCTCCGCACGCGTGGCGCAGTATAAAGCGCAAAGAATAGCGGAATTGGCACAACCGGAAATTGTTCTGGATCTCTGCTGCGGCATCGGTGGCGATATGCTGGCGTTGGCCGGCATATCGCCGGTTATCGCGGCGGACATCAGTGCTGTTCGCGCTTGGATGGCGCGAACCAACGCAATCGAATTCCCAAGGAAACACCCCGTTTTGGTTGTCCGAGCGGATATTGGCATGTTTCCGGTTCGAATCACGCCAAAATGCTTTGCACATATTGATCCGGCTCGACGTTCGGCTGGCAAGCGCGGCAATGAGTTTGCGTCCATGCACCCAGGCCCAGCGGTCATTGCCTCTATGCTGCAAAAAGTTTCGTCGAGCATTATTAAACTAAGCCCGGCTGTCAATTTTTCAACGCTTCCGACGGGACATCTTGAATTAATCAGCGAGCGCGGCACGGTTGTGCAGGCGCTTTTGTGGACAGGGGCCGTCGGCGCGGAACTTGGTGAAAATACGCGAACTGCCACTGTAATCGACCGCGGCATAACGTGGTCGATTTGTGATTCCATCGCAGATATTGCCACGCCGGAAATGCTGGCCCATCGGCCCGAAAAGTGGCTTTATGAAGTGGACGGTGCTGTTACCCGCGCAAGTCTGTCTGGTGCGCTGGCACAAAAGCTGAATCTGAAATGGCTTAGTCCGGACGGTGGATACCTCACTGGTCAACAACGTATTGAGCATCCGGCGTTAACGCCTTTTGCGGTATCTGATGATTTTGTATTCACCGAATCTGAACTCTTCCGCCGCGTCAAAAAAAAGAGCTTGGAAACGCCATCCACCGCTCCGGCAATTGAAGTTAAAACCCGCGGTGGCCTGGGGCTGGATACAAATCAATTGCAAAAAAAACTCTCTAAACTCGGCGGCCAGGGTTGCACCATATTAATTTATCGCTCCGCCCGTGGAAAAGGCTGTGTCATCGCCCAGCGCAGCGATGTGGCGACTTCAGGTACTTAATGACGGCTATCCCGCGTGTAGTCACCTCCCCATTGAAAGTCGAGGATACCTGCTGCATGAAATTCACCGCCCGGCATCGGCGCGCTTTCCCACCAACTGCGTCTTTGCTTCCGCGGCAAATTCAACCCATTCACGAACGTCCGGTTCGGTTGAATCGGTAAACCGGCGCAAAACCTCGTCATACGCGGCGAGTGCCTCCTTTGGTTGGCCATTCTGTTCCAGCGTTTCGCCACGATAAAATAATGCGTTGGCGATAAACCCGCATATCTCCGGATCAGAGGCGTCACCAAATTGTGCCAGGAGTTGTTCGTAAACTGCCAGTTCATCCGCGTGGCCATCTATTTTGGAATATGCGATACCCTTCTTCAGTAAACACCGGGCCACCCAAATGTTTAATTCACCATCAGTAGTATTACTTATCCGCTGTCGGCACTGGTCATATAAGACAATGGCTTCCAAAGGCCTGCCCGCTTCAACCAATGCAACTCCATGATTCACCATTGCTTTAGCGGCACGCCCTAACAGTTTTGGCTCGGTAGCATCAATGAAACATCTCCAAGCTTGTTCGTACATTGCCATGCGACCCGGCGCGTCCCCCATTTCGCCCGTCGCCCAACCCTTGTTGTACATGGCAATCGCCACAGAATCCCGCACCGATAGATCAGTTGCGTCGCCAAAGCGACGGATCACGGTATCGCAATCGGCGATCTCCCCTTGAAAATCGCCCATCTCCCCTTTGGCGTGGCCGCGGTTAAGAATTGCCTGGGCAACCTGAACATCAAGCTCCGGATTTGTGCCAAACCGTTCCACAATATTGTTGTAAAGTCCGATGGCCGTTGCGAATTGCCCCAACTTCTCCCTGCAAAGCGCCTTGTTCCCCATCGCCCAGGCCACTGAGTCCAACAGTTCCGGATTCGCAGCGTTGTCAAATCGCCGCAACACCTCATCGTAAGTGGCTATTGCATCCTCGTATCGTTTTAAATCTTCATACGCAAGCCCCTTCGCCAGCAGGGCGTCGGCAACACATTCACGAAGTTCTAGCTCGGTCGCGTCTTCAAAGCGTTCAAGGAGATTGCCATACATAGCAAGCTGCTCTTCCGGCTTGCCCGTTTTGCCCAAGACGTAAGCTTTGTCGATCATCGCTTGCACAAGCTCCCCCAGCAATTCTATGTCGGAAGCGTTGCCAAATCTGCGCAATAGTTCGTCATAGCTGGCAATGGCCTCCGTATACATGGCGAGTTCGGCAAAGCCGCAGCCCGTGTTGGAAATAGCACCAGCCAAAGTTCTTTGTAATCCCATATCGGCAGCGTCCTCCAACCTGGTCTTTACCTCATCAAAACACGCGATTGCCTCATGGAATTTTCCGCCCCGGCCCAACGCAAGGCCCTTGTCAAAAAGTGAATCTACTACAAACTCAAGCAAGCGTGGCTCGGTGGATTCGCCGAATCGTCGAAGGACCTCGTCATAACTTTCAATTCCCTCCCCATCGCGCCCAATTTCGCAGAGGATATCCCCCTTGTAGTAAAGCGCTTTGGCAAGTTGGATAATCAGTTCCAGATTCTCTGCATCAGAAAAATTCGCCAAAATTTCATCATATATGCTCAGTTCCTCGTCAGGCCGTCCGATCATTCCCAATGTAATTGCCTTGTTGATGCGTGCTTTTACCGCCCATACCCGGAGTTCCGCCTCCGGACAGCCATCCATCTGCCGGATTAATTCATCATAGCAGGTAATTTCTTCCTGTGGCCGCCCCAGGTGACCTAGGCCAATGCCCAACTGGACCTTTGCATCGGCAACCAGAGACCGCATTTTCATGTCTGTTTCCATGCCGAAAGCGTGGATTAATTCTTCGAAGACCGCCATTGCTTCGGCATGTTGTCCGGCCTTGGCAAGATCAAACCCCCGGCACAGCATCGCCCTGGCGTGATTGAAATGATCACTTTTCGGCATAACCAACTCCACGGACAGCCGCGCTAGAGGATACGTTTTTTCGCTGCCATCCGCAATTAAGTTATCGCTTCACTGGCGCACGCATTAGCGAAATCAATAGAGTGAAGTTACAATTATTGTCTTGGTTCAAGTGAGAGAGTCGTGGGTGATACTGGTCTCAAGCGTTCGTTGCGCTGGAGGAGGTTGTATGCTATTTCGCCGTTGCGCTATTGCTTCTGTTATCTTACCGCTGATGTTGTTAACGCTGCGCGCCAGCGCTGCCGGAAAGATGCAAGATTCTATTTCTGCCGAACTTCCTGCGGACAGCGCGTTGTGTGTGGTGGGCAATAACGTGGTGCGCCTGGACCGGCGCATCAGTCGGATGGAAATGCGTATTACGGGACATCGCTCCCAATTTGATGAATTTACCGCTCTAAAAATGATTTTAGGCCCGTATTGGAATATCTCCGGCCCGTTGGCCTTTGTCATGCCGACACCGGCCAAGGGAAGCACTTTGCAAATGCGTCATGCCGTTTTAATTTTACAGGCTACAAATACCGCGAAGTTTATCGCCGGTTTGAAAAATGGCACAGCCCGGGGCGGAATAACGCCGGCGCGAATGGAGGGTTCGCCAGCCTATATTGCAACGCGCGGCCCTTGGATATTTCTTTCCCCCTCCCGATCCGCATTAAAGCATTATCTGAAAGCCAAGTCTGGCCTGACGCTGCCTGCCAAAATGAATTTGGCAATGCGTCAATCAGATATCACCATTGAGGGTGATTCACGGGCAATTAGGAAGGTGTTGTTTCAACCGTCGGAGGCTATGATTTTCGCGGCGATGCCGGGAAATCAATTGCCGGTGCGCAGTGCGGCTCTGCGGGCGATATTGCATCAGGTGGGAAGCGAAATGAGTCAGCAATTACGCACCGCGTTAGACCGTAGCGCGTTGACGGTTCATTTTGGCCGTCAGGCGCTGGTGCTTAATCTTGTCAATCGCTTTCACGCTAATTCACCATTGGCCAAACTTATCGCGTCACAGCCGCCTCTGCCTACCAATGCCCTCGCCGGCCTGCCGAACCTGCGCTATTCGGTACTTTATGCCGACAGTATCAACGGGGTTGCCATATCACAATGGTTACAGGCCATGTTGTCCGCCAAGGGACAAAAACAAGTCAGCGGAAGCAAGGAAATTCGCAACTTTTTAGCCGCCATCGCGGATCACACCGGTACCGGCGCAATCATGTTGCCACCCATACCGTCCAAGCCTCCGCCCCGTCCCAATATGGTGAATCCCTGGGCCTCCGGCCCGGCGATTATTATCCAGTACTCTCGGCATCCAAAGGCTCAAATGCACAATTTGGCGGCTTATTTCAATGGTCATGCCGCCACTATTGAGCATGGCACAACCAGTACCCACCCTGATATGCAGATTATTCAGGCCACCGTCATGGGCTATCCAAGCATTCGCATTGCCATGCCGGCAAAAAGGCTTGGAGGAACTTCGCACCACATTGAACTTATGAACATCGGGTCCCATCGGATTCTCGTGTGCGTGGACGCCACGAAAAAATTATTAAAATCCGCCATTGCCGCAGCCAAAGAGAACGTTCACGCAATCTCTAAACGTCCTGGCTTGGCGCAAAGCGCAGGCGAAATCTTGCCGGGAACGTTTATTGCCGCGTACCTGCCGATCGCCCGTTGGAACCAACTGCAAAACACCACCACCGTTCCGAAAGCCGCCAATGCGCTAACATTAGGCCTTCCGCCACCGCCGGCAGTTTTCAGTGTGGGAATTGGTAAAAAGTCCTTAAATATGCAATTGTATATTCCCGTGGCAACATTGGAGCAAAGTTTGTCCGGCAATTCCGCCGGTGCACTATTTTGATGTATGCCTTATTTGTGTTCCACTAACTTCAGGAGACTTTCAAGATGTTAAATTCCAAACAGGTTCTTAAAGCTGCCGCCATTGCGTGCATGTTCCTAGGCACTGGCAGTATTCTGGCTGCGAGTACAAACGCAAATCGTACAGTTACAGATGCAAAGCTCCTGGCGGATATTCCCTCAACAGCTCAGGCTGTTGTGATCATTCATGATATGGCCGGCTTGGATAAAAAGGTGGCCATGCTGACCCAAAAGCTGAAAATTCCGGTATTGCCACCATCCTTACGGCACATTGAAAAAACGCTCAATCTGCCGCGCGGAATTACCGCCCACGGCACCGCCGCGATCGTCATGGTTCCCGATGGCAATGCCACCGGATCCGCTCACAGCGTCATGATTCTGCCCGCGAAAAACCCCGCATCTGCCATTGCCAATATGAATTTTTCCACCGACAAGAATGGCCTGGCGCACGGGCAAGCCGCTGATGGTCGGGATATTTATGCCATGGCCGGAAAAGGCTGCATTATGGTATCCAATCATCATCAGGCATTATTGCAGTTCAAATCCGTCAGTACGGCCATAACGCCAATGCTCACAACATCCGAAAAACCTTTGGCGGACAATTCAGACGTTTATATTTTGCTAAATGTTCCAGCCATTCGTAAGCCCCTTGCGAAGGCCATGGCCAAAACCGATTCCTCTGACGCGACCAGTAAAGCGGCCAATGGAGCAGAACTCAAAACAATAGCCAAGAAAGTGGCAATCCGCATGGCAAAAGATACTCATTCCGCGCTAATTGGATTGCGGATTTCCTCTGCGGCTATGACACTTTCCATGATCTCGGATGAAAGGGCGGGTTCCCCAACTGCACAGGCTTTGGCTTGCCTGCGGCCATTAACGGCCAATCCATTGATGGGCTTGCCGGATTCAACGAACCTAATGGAAGCTGCGGCCAGTAATGTTGATGGCGCATTGGCAGCAAAGATTCTGGATCAGTGGGCTGCTGCGCTGTCTGCGACGGCTTCAGACAGCAAGGCTGGTAAAAACACGTTCTCCGGTGCAATCAGAGGACTTGCCAGGTGGATAAAGCCAATGTCTCAATGCAGCAGCCTTTTGAATGTCGCTTCCAAAGCCACCGGGCCGGTTATGCCGTCCATTGGTCTGGCAAACTCTCAAACGCCCGCGGCATCGGCGGCGGGACTGCAAGAGTTGCTTGTAAATGAGGGGCGCTGGCTCACCAGCTTTCAATTGAGCATGGGAACAAAAGTGCGCTATCACACAACGGTCTCTCCGCAGAAAGTTGTAATTGCGTCGCTACCATTTGCTTCCATTACGCAAGCCATGGTATTGCCCGCCGCCGGGACCCCAAAAGGCGATGCGATCCGTAGCGCCATGAAAATGCAGCAGACGCTCCTTGGAATAAACGCGCAATCGTATTTAATCGGCAGCAATGACAAACAATTGATTGTGGGCGGCAATTGCAGCCATAAGCTAGTTGCTCAAACCGTTAAAGCTGCAGGAGCGGGGACCGATGCGCTGGATTCCAATGCCGAAATTATGGTGGCCGCCAAGCATACGCTCGACGGCCCTTGTCTTATTTCGTATCTAAATCTCTCACCATTTATGGGAGCTATGGCCCAACGCGTACAAGCTATGGCCAATATGAACGCCCCCATATTGAAGATGCCGGCCACAGAGCCAATGTCAATCAGTGTGGCGGTCAAGAACAACACTTTGACCGGGCAATGGCGTATGCCCATGAAGAATTTGGAGCAACTCTCCGCGCGCATTCACGCCCTGCTGCCACTGGTAATGATGATGGAAATGCAATCCATGCAAGGCAATCAGGGTGGACAAGGCGGAGCCGGACAACCGCAGTAATGCCAGCTTCGGTTTATGGCACATCCGGTGCGGTCGGAAAATCGCTGGACTGGCTTTCGTCAGCGACGAAATATTTGCGCTCTATGTTAGCGAAGGCAATTCTTGTCGCTCCTAACAGCGTGAGAATAAAGCCGATGGCCAGCGTCCCCAACCCCAGCATTTTTTGCTGTTGCATGCCAGGCGGCATGAATCTTTGGTACCTAGGTCCCATAACAGAACGAGGCGGAAAGCCACCGGGCGGGCCAAATACCTGGCCTGCGTTTCCTGGACCGTTAGCACCACCAGGTGGCGGCATATTTTTGCCATCTGCGGGAGGCCTGAATCCCGATGTTGCGCCCGGCCAGGGCATAGAGGCGGCACGCTGGCCGTTGGGATGCCCAACACGCATCATTCCAGGTCCAGGTCGCATCAGTTGCGATCCATGACCATGCGCCATCACTACAGCGACGCCTCCAACGATTAACAGGGCCACGCCCAATGTTGCCAGCATAATTCCCTGTCGCAGTGAGCTTAACCACATCGGCAGCGCTGCCGGCAAATGCGTTACGCCTTTCTCTATGGCCAATTTCAGCACCGCCAAACGCTGCCGATCATGTTGCCAGCGCAATAACATCCCCAGCGCAATGAGCGCGGCCACAACAATAATCAGCGTAATAACCACAGGTGAATGCGCAGGTGGTGGAAACGGCGGCATAAAACACGTCCTTTCTGCCTAAACGGCATGCGGTTCATGGGTTTGGTACCCCCTGGCCGACCGATGGTTTCAAAAAAAAGTATAATTTTTTAAAACCATCGGCGATTCCGGATACACTAATAGAGCAACCGAAGAGGTACGGTGATGGAATTGCTGGACACACCGATGGATATGGCGAGCCTGCGGGCCGGTGATGCGGAGGCATTTGCAGAACTGGTGCGGCAATTTCAAGATCGCATTTGCAGTCTGTGCCAATCTGTGGGCTTGCGCGGTGCGGATATTGATCAGGCAGCGGCGGATATTTTCTCCGCCGTTTACCTGGCGCTACCGGGTTTTGATGGGCGCTCGGCTTTGGGAACATGGATTTACCAAATTGCCTTTCGCACCGCCCTGAGGCATAAAAAACAGGCCACCCGACATGTGCATGGCATATTGCCGGAAAATCTTGCCGCACCAGAACAATCCGATGCGCTGCAGGAAGCTGATGCGAGGCAAGACATCTGGAAATCAGTGGCGGCATTGGGCGGCCAAACTGCCATGATCGTAAAATTGTATTATCAGGATGATTTGCCGCTTCCGGAAATTGCCGAAATCACGGGACGGCCCGTTGGCACGATTAAAACCATTTTGTTTCGCGCCCGACAACAATTGTCTGAAAGCCTTGCGAGGTATAAGCCATGAGCAAAACAGTTGAATCATTTTCCGCAGATGATGCCGCCATTCGCCAAGCCTTCGCATTGGCCAGTCCGCACCTGCCGCAGCTAGATATTGCTTCAGCGGCATTGGCGATGGCTAATAAGCGACACGCTGCCGCATTGCAACGCGCGCACGCGCTTCAGCGCATCAATCGGTTATGGCGGGCTGCAGCTTTGGTGGCAATGTTAGTGATCGCTTCTATTATCGCTTTTGCCATGTTTTGGAGTTTTACCGCCGCCTGGCAAAACACTTCCACCGCCAGTAATAGTGCCACTGACACTGCAACCGCCAGCACGAATGCCTCTTTCACAACCGGGGCACTGGAGTGGATTTTACTGTTGGCCAGTTTGGCGATTGTATGGCTGATAATCACCAGCGTGGTGCGTGCGGTATCCGCGGAAACGTACGAAGGGCTTCTGGCGTGATATGCGGCACATTAACTCTGTCGCAATATGCCTTTCAAATTGGCCATTGTGCCGCCAATGTCGCCGCTGCGCATGAGCGTTTCTCCAATCAGCACGGAGCGAATCCCGGCCGCATTTAACCGTTGAATATCCGATTTGTCACGGATTCCACTTTCTGCCACCAGGACAGCTTTGTCATCCACAAATTCCGCCAGTCGGATGGAATTAACCAGGTCCACCTTGAACGTTGCCAGATCACGGTTGTTGATTCCCAAGAGGCTGTAACTGCGCATCGGAAATCCGAGCATATTGATCATCCGAAGCAGGCTGTCCATTTCATGGACCTCAATTAACGCGGTAAGCCGTAACTCGGCGGCCAGTATCAGCATATCAATCATTTCTGAATCGCCGAGAATTTCCGCAATCAGCAGAATGGCATCAGCACCTGCCGCCAGTGATTCCCACACCTGATAAGGATCAATGATAAAATCTTTCCGCAGGATGGGGATTGTAACTTCCCGGCGAATTGGATGCAGATAATCCAATGATCCATGGAAATATTCCTGATCCGTCAGCACCGAGAGTGCATCGGCACCCGCAGTGCTGTATGCTTTGGCTATGGCGACGGGATCGAAGTCATCGCGTATAACGCCTGCGGAAGGCGAGGCTTTTTTTACTTCCGCTATAACGTTGACCAGCCCGACAGGTTCACGGGTCATGGCGGCGAAAAAATTACGGGGTGCCTCCACGTCCTTACACCGCGCCTGCAACTCAGTAAGCGGAACGCGGGTCTTGGATTGAGCAACTTCGCGTTTTTTTGTTTCGACGATCTTCTGGAGAATATTCAGCGTATATTCCTTTTTCTGGAGACTATCTTATCCATCCACAACCTCTTCAACATCCAACCGTATCCGTCGGTTTTCTCAAGCACCTTGAAAGTTTTCTGGCAGCGCATATTTTCGCGTTGCTGCTGGTTGCCTTGGCCACCAGCATTTATGCCATTATACGCTCCGGAGTATTTTCCGCCGAGCCGCTGCAACAGGCTCCGCCACGCAATAACATTTTGAGTTTTCTGGCTGTGGTTCTGGTTTTTCTTATCTATTTGTTTATGGGAAATCTTGCTGCGCTTGCGATCATGCACTTGCCAACATCACAGAAATCCTCAGTCAGTGATATTATCGCAGGCTTGTCGGCTATTGTGGCAACGTATTTATTCAGCAAAAAATGGTTTGAAAACGGCCTTTCCGGAATAGGAATTGTCGCGCGTAATATTCCGCGCGGTGTGGGCATGGGCTTATTGGGTTTTCTGGCAATAGCGCCGATTTTATATTTTTCCATTCTTGTTACGGATGTTGTCTCCAAGCTCATTACACATAAACTCCCGCCGGTTCATCCGGCGCTGAAAGCTTTGGCAACCGATCATTCTCCGGTAAGCCTGGGCTTACTTGTGCTTATGGTGGTGATTGTCGCGCCAATTTCCGAAGAGCTTTTCTTTCGAGGATTGATTCAGTCCTGGCTAAGCCAGAAATTCATGATCATCGGTTCAAATAAAATGACCACCGCTGGAAATCCGGCTTCCACACCGGATACCTCATGGGTACCGCCGAGCATGATTAATACCCCGAATGATGAAAATCCACATGCGGATATAACCGCAACCATCCCCGCTGCTGCACCTCCCCCGCCTATCCAATGGCCGCACTCCCCCTGGTTGCCGCGCAACCGCTGGATTGCCATACTGATTACTGCCAGCGTATTTGCCGGCGTGCATTATGCTGTTACGCCCGGCTATGACGAATATTTCCCGGTTCTGTTTCTGCTGGCCATAGGACTTGGCTATATGTATGAACGCACCGGCAATATCTGGACGAACATTACCATGCACGCGTGCTTTAACCTTATCCCCACGGTGCTTATCCTTTGTGGCATAAAGCCGAAATGAGCCACCAAGTCCGACTCGAAGTTCGCAAACGTCCCTTCATGTATCAGTGGGCAATATGAAAACAGCGTAGTGGAGAAAGTAGCTCATTGGCCTCATCAATGACATTGCGTGCTGGCAGAATACAGTAACGACTATTGCAGCGGCAGATCAAGTCGGAAATTTGTTCCCTTGCCTGGTTCACTGTTAAAGGAAATATGACCGCGATGTTCTTCAATAATGCGGCGCGTGGTGGCCAGCCCCAGTCCCGTGCCTCCCTTTTTGGTGGTGAAATATGCTTCAAAAATATGCGCTGCCGCTCCGGGTGCTACGCCCAATCCTGTATCCGCAACATCCACATACACCCGGTTCTGATCCACATGCGTGCGAATAATTAATTCTCCGCCATCCGGCATAGCCTGCACACCATTGAGTATCAGATTCAGCAGCGCCTGCTTGATTAAATTGGGATCCAGTGGGCAGAGAGGTTCCTCCGGACACAAGCTGGCATGGAGCCGCACATTGGCCGCCTGCGCCTGTGGCCGGAAAAAGTCGATCAAGTCCCGCACCAGATCATTGAGCCGCGTTGGTTTGGTATGTAACTCCAGGCGGCCAGCGAAGCGCAGGAAATCATCGAGCGTATGGCCAAGCCGGTCCACCTCTTTTCGCAAGGTGGAAGCTCTTGCTCTGCTGGATTCCGCACCGGGCAAGCGCAGCAAATCCTCCTGCAATAATTGCAGATTCAGCTTGATGGTCGAAAGTGGATTTTTCAGCTCATGTGCCAGCCCGCCGGCAAGTTCGCCCAGGCGTGCCAGTTGCTCCAGCCGCGCAAGTCGATCCCGTTCCCGGGCCAAGTTGTCAACAGTGGTATCTTTAGATACCACTGTTGCCGCGCCGGGGTGTGCTGCAGGCTCTACCATGATGCACCGCGTAATTAAGCCGAGGCTGTCGGTGCCGCACTGGCTACCGCCGGAGCTTGAGCCGCGGGTGCCGCCGCCGCCGGTTGCGGATTTTCATCACGCATGGCCTGCTTACGCGAAAGCTTGATTCGCCCCTGATCATCAATGGCGATGACCTTAACGCGAACCTCCTGGCCCATCTTCACTTCATCCAAGGCATTTTTGACATATTTATCAGATAATTCGCTGATGTGGCACAAGCCATCGACACCTGGAATTACCTCAATAAACGCGCCGAATTCTTTAATGGATGAAACCTTACCATTGTAAATTTTTCCGACTTTGACATCCTCAGTAAGGCGTTCAACTTCTTCGCGGGCGCGTTCAGCGGCGGCCATTCCCAGTGCGGAAATAAATACCGTGCCGTCATCTTCAATATCAATTTTGGCACCTGTGGTTTCCACAATCTTCTTGATGGTCTTGCCACCGGGGCCAATAACTTTACCGATCTTCTCGGGATTAATATGAATGGTCAGCAAGCGCGGCGCAAACGGTGAAATTTCCGCCCGGTGTGTTGGAATAACGGCCTGCATTTTTTCGAGTATCTGCAAACGCGCCACACGAGCTTGTTCCAAAGTCGCCGCAATTTGATCGATGCGCAGGCCGTGAATCTTCAAATCCAATTGGATTCCGGTAATACCCTGTGTGGTGCCGGAAACCTTGAAATCCATATCGCCGAAGTGATCTTCCTCACCGAGAATGTCGGTGATTAAAACTTCCCGGCTTCCTTCGCTTACCAGACCGATGCTGATACCGGCAACGGGACGAATTAAAGGCACTCCGGCGTCCAGCAATGCCAGCGTGCCGCCGCATACCGAAGCCATGGACGAACTGCCGTTGGATTCAAGAATATCAGATACCACGCGAATAACATACGGGAACTGATCCGGTGAGGGTAGCACAGGCTCCAGCGAACGCTCGGCCAAAGCACCGTGTCCAATTTCCCGGCGGCCCGGCCCCATGATGCGTTTGACTTCACCCGTGGCGAACGGCGGGAAGTTGTAATGCAGCATGAACTTCTTGGAATATTCCTCGCCGAGTCCATCAACAATCTGCTCATCATCACCCGTGCCAAGCGTGGTGGTAACCAACGCCTGCGTCTCACCCCGGCAGAACACCGCTGATCCGTGCGTCCGCGGTAATACGCCAACCTGCCCGGATATCGGACGAATGGTGGTATGGTCGCGGCCATCTGGACGCACACCCGATAGAATCAACTCACGGACAACTTTTTCCTCAACTTGGGAAAAGGCATTGGCCACCAGAGCGGCATCATTGGCTGGTTTGCCGGTGGCAGAATCAACCGCTGTGAGCTTTTCGAGGATTTCTTTTTTGATAACCTTAACGGCATCGTTGCGATCCTGCTTGCCAGGAATTTGCCGCGCCTGCCGGAGCCGATCTGAATAGCCGGCAACAATTTTCACCAGTTCCGCCGGAGCCGAACGCAGCGTACATTCCTTGGACTTGCCAACCTTGGCCATCATATCCCGTTGTAACGCCACCAACTGCCGGATGAAAGTATGCCCGAATTCAATGGCTTCCAGCACCGATTTTTCCGATTGCTCCCGCGCCCCAACTTCAATCATATTGATATGATTTTCCGTGCCGGTCAGCAGCAGGTCCATGTCCGAGGTGTCCATGTCCGCTTGCGTGGGCATGAGCATCAGGTGGCCGTTGACCCTGCCAACGCGCACAGCCCCAATCGGGCCTTCAAATGGAATTTTGCTGATCGCCAATGCGGCGGAAGCACCGACCATTGCCAGAATATCCGGGTCATTCTGCCCATCGGCAGACAACACCATCGACTGAATTAAAACTTCATCCATGTAGCCCAGCGGGAACAGGGGACGAATCGGACGATCAATCATCCGGGCCGTCAGCGTCTCTTTCGTGGAAGGACGCCCTTCGCGCTTGATAAAGCCACCGGGGAATTTGCCGGCGGCGGACGTCTTTTCACGATAATCAACGGTCAGCGGGAAGAAATCAATTCCTGGCCGCGGATCGGATGTTACCACTGTGGTCAAAACCACCGTATCACCGAATTGTACCAACACCGCCCCATCCGCCTGCTTAGCCAAATACCCCGTCTCAATGGAAAACTTGCGACCGTTTAATTCCGTCTCAACCTTAACTACCGTCATCTTTGTGTCCTTCAATAAAAAAACTGCTTAACCAACAACTTCTACAACAACAACATCGCCCGTAATTACTCCACGATTACCGTAATCGTGGAATGGATAATCTCAGGCGGGCGCGAGTAACAACAACTCCCGCAACATTTATACAGCCGACAGACTGCGAACGCTTTTTCGCGATTCACAACTTTCTGCCGCCGCTCCTATCCATGAACTGGATTGGAGCACTCTAAAAAAGACGCCGGAACAATTACCTGCATCTGTCTGCGTCTGCCCGCCCGAATCTGCCTGATAAATGTAGCAACCCACAACATCATGCAGATCATGCGATAAGCAGGCAAACTATTTGCGCAAGCCAAGGCGGGTGATAATAGCCTGATACCGCTGTGGGTCTGTGCGGGTCAGATATTTCAACAGGCTGGAACGCTTTCCCACCATCTTGAGCAACCCGCGTCGCGAAGAGAAATCCTTCTTATGCGTTTTGAGGTGCCCCGTCAGGTCATTTATCCGCTCGGTCAGCAGGGCAATCTGCACTTCCGCTGAGCCGGTGTCTTTTTCATGGGTACGTGTATCGGTGATAATTTGCCGCTTCTTTTCCTCTGTGATCATTTCTTGAATGCCTTTCGCTATTTTAACAACGGGATACTGTCAGCGCATGCCAACACGTTCCTCGCGGGAATTTAAGCTCCTGCATTATAACCCATGCCGCGTCTGCTGCAACTATGCGAAGTTTATGGTAATCTCGTTTACATGTTGACATGCTCGAAAATGTGGAATGGAAGCTCAATGGGTTACCTTGAGTTGACACTCCAACAAACTCCTATTAAACTAATCGGAATAGTAGCTAATTGGTAATTGTTACCGTTAAATCAGGATTTTCAAATTATGACGCTCAAACTTACGCATCTCAAAGAACTGGAAGCCGAGAGTATTTACATAATCCGCGAAGTCGTTGCCGAATTTCAAAATCCGGTCATGCTATTCTCCAGCGGCAAAGATTCCTCCGTCATGCTGCACTTGGCCCGCAAGGCGTTTTACCCTGCCCGCGTTCCCTTTGCGTTTATGCACATTGACACCACCTGGGACTTCAAGGAAGTCTACGCCTTTCGTGACCACTTGGTTAAAGAATATGACCTTAATCTGATCGTAAGTACGAACTTTGACGCCATTAAAGCCGGTATCAACCCCTTTGACTCCGGAAGCGTTAAATATACCCATAACATGAATCTGCAAGGCCTGTTGATGGGATTAAAAAAATATCAATTTGACGCCGCCTTCGGTGGTGCCCGCCGGGAGGAAGAAAAATCCCGCGCCAAAGAACGAATCTTTTCTTTCCGCGACAAGCATTATCAATGGGACCCCAAGAATCAGAGGCCCGAAATGTGGAATCTGTATAATGCTCGCATCAATAAGGGTGAAAGTATCCGCGTATTTCCATTGTCCAACTGGACTGAACTGGATATATGGCAATACATCCACTTGGAAAAAATTCCCATCTGCCCGCTTTATTTCGCCGCCGAACGCCCCGTTGTCCAGCGCGATCCGCAATTAATTTATGTCAATGACAGCCGCTATCCGCTTAAAAAGGGCGAAACGCCGGTAATGAAAAAAGTGCGTTTCCGCACTCTCGGCTGCTACCCGCTGACCGGAGCCATTGAATCGCAGGCCGATACGCTTCCCAAGATCATTGAGGAAATGCTGCTGTTTAGACAATCCGAACGTTCGGGCCGGGCTATCGATCATGATGAGCAAGGTTCCATGGAACAGAAAAAACGCGAAGGATATTTTTAATCACCGTGCATTACCCGCATATAGCCTCCGGCTTTGCCGCAGGTAAGGCTGAATGGAACTGTTAATACAATACCGAATGTTAAAATCGTGATCCGAGAATAATTCAAAAACAAAAATCCAGGAGTTCGCACGCATGACCGCAATTGAATCCGCACTGCACGAAGATATCAATACCTATTTGGAACGCAATCAAGCCAAAGAGATGCTCCGCTTTCTGACCTGTGGCAGCGTCGATGACGGTAAAAGCACGCTTATTGGCCGGCTCCTGCATGACACCAAAATGATCTATGAAGATCAGCTTGCGGCCATCCGCCGCGACTCCGTGCGCCATGGCACAACCGGCGGCGAAATTGATTTGGCGCTTCTTACTGATGGCCTGAAAGCCGAACGCGAACAGGGCATTACCATTGATGTGGCCTATCGCTACTTCTCCACCGATAAACGTAAATTCATCATCGCCGATACCCCCGGTCATGAACAATACACCCGCAATATGGCCACGGGCGCTTCAACGTGCCAATTGGCCATCATTCTGGTCGATGCCCGGCACGGCGTGGTGGCGCAAACCAAACGCCACAGTTTTATCTGCTCTCTGCTGGGAATTCAGCACGTTGTCGTGACCATCAATAAAATGGACCTCGTGGACTGGTCCCAGGAGCGCTTTAATCAGATCAAGGCCCAGTACACCGAATTTGCCGCCAAGCTGGATATCAAAGATGTGCACTTTATTCCCATCAGTGCGCTTAAGGGTGACAACGTTGTGGAAGTCAGCCCCAATATGCCCTGGCATAAAAGTGGCCCGCTTTTGAATCACCTGGAAACTGTCCATATCGCATCGGATCGCAACATGCAGGACTTCCGATTCCCGGTACAGATGGTGCTGCGGCCCAACCTGGATTTCCGCGGCTTCGCCGGCACCATTGCCTCCGGCTCCGTCCGACCAGGTGATGAAGTGATGGTCTTGCCATCGGGCCGCAAAAGCACCATTCGATCCATTGTCACACTCGATGGCAAACTTGAAGAAGCCCATTGCCCGATGGCTGTAACACTGACCTTGGAAGATGAAGTCGATATCAGCCGCGGCGATATGCTGGTGCATCCGCATACGCCCCCGCAATTTGGACAGGATTTCCCGGCCCGCATTGTCTGGCTGAGCGAAAAACCGCTGGATTTGACCGCCGGTTATCTCATCAAGCAAACCACCCGCACCACCCCCGGCGAAATTACGCTATTAAGTGGTATAGACATCAATACTCTTGATGACAAACCCCTTGATACGCTGCATCTTAATGAAGTCGGGCGCTGCAGCGTATCGGTCACGCAACCACTGGCCTTTGACCCCTATCGCCGCAACCGCGCTACCGGCTCGTTTATCGTTATTGACCGCCAGAGCTTTAACACCGTCGGCGCAGGCATGATATTGGAGCGCGAACAGCCCAAAGGAGCAGTCGATCCATGGGGAAGTGCCGCCGCGCCGCGAAACCGTCCGCAAAGCCGAATTTCACCCTTGCAGCGGCAGCAGCGGCTCGGCCAAAAACCAGCCACCCTTTTGCTCACTGGTCTGACCAGTTCTGGCAAGGCCACCATCGCCTACGCACTGGAAGAGAAGCTCTTTGAACGTGGCAAAATCGCCACTGTATTGCACGGCCAGGATTTGCGCCGTGGCATGACCAATGATCTGGGGTTTTCCGCCGATGACCGCTCGGAAAATCTCCGCCGTGCCGCCGAAGTTGCCCGCATATTTAATGACAATGGGATAATCTGTATCTGCGCCATGCTGTCCCCCCATGCGGCTGTGCGTGAGAAAGTCCGGCGGCTTATTGGCGAAGACCGCTTCCTGGAAGTCCATCTATCGGCCCCACTGGAAATATGCAAACAGCGCGATCAAAGCGGCATGTATAAACTCGCCGAGGCCGGCCAGATTAAATCGTTCCCCGGTGTCAGCGCCGCGTATGAGGTGCCAACCAATCCTGATCTCGTTTTGCCAACCCATGAAATAAGCGTTGAGCAAAGCGTGGAAGCGATTCTGGCATTGATGACAAACAAAGGCCTGCTCACCGGTGAAAGCGAGTGGGAAATTTGATGTTTTCGGCGCTCATCACCACGCTCTTGAAGTTGAGCCAAACGGTTCAATGATGTTGGGACTGTTTTCCATTTCAATGCCCTCATAACAGGATTGAATCGCCACGCGCCCCGGCCCTTTTAACCGCAGCCATATATGCCGCCGCCGAAGCATTCCGGCATGGCGCGGGTACTCAAAATGCAGCCCAAGATGCACTGTGGCATCGCAATAAATCAATGAGCGCGGTTTTACCAGAAGCGTTTCACCAGGTCCAAGCGTTCGCAGAAAGCAGTTCCCGGCACAATGCAACAGCAACAGCCCCGGTTCTTTTTCACACCGGAATACATCGATATACCTTCCGATGGGATATACATAATCCTGATCATCGGAGTTATTACCTTTACGCACAAGGAAAAAAATACCCAGATCCGTCCAGTCATAGCTGACCTGCCCCGTCGCCGCCAGAAATTTGTGCTCCAGCACATGCACCGCCTGTCCGGGATTCAACGGAACCGCCACCGTCTCCCCCGGCTCATCACGCGATAAAGCCATACGTCCCGGCCCATGGGCCTCCAGCATAAATATTGGCAATCCGGCAAACATGCGCGTGATACCCCCGCGCAGGGACATCTGCCCCATAAGCACCTGATCATCGCGCCACAAAAGATAATGGTGTGAAAAATAAATATGATTGCCGGAGCCAAGCTTAAAATCGGCCACCGGTACGCTGTGGCCTTCAATCTGCACGGAACTGGCGCCAAATTGTATCCGTGCCATATCCGCTACCGGTGGCAATTCTGTCCACCCCCCGTCATCGCGCCGCGCTGCCACGCGCAGGGGCGCGCCACAGCGCGGGCAATTTGCCAGCGCTGAAACCTGGGTAAATGTATTTCCGCACCACTGGCAGCGCGCGGAGACAGGCGTTGTTTGCGGCTGATCCATTTTTTACACCCTTATTTCCGATCCTGATGATGGTGGTGGTACATCGACTGAATCCCCACCCGCCCCGGTCCGCGAACCCGCGCCAGTGCCATGGCTTTTCCTCCCAGGAAAGCCCCGCCGATTTTCTGAAATTCCACATCCATCGCCACCGACGAATCTTTATATAAAAATCCCCCCGGCTCAATCAGGATACTTTCGCCTGGTTTAAGTGTTCGCTGGAAAACATTTCCATAGCCGTGCAGCATGAGCAAGCCCCGCGCCGTGCGGGTAACAAATCGGTCCATAAACATTCCCTCTCCGCCAAAAAAAATATTCGCCAGCCCCTTCACGCGCACAAAAGAATATTCCAGCGAATAAGACGCCAGCACAAACGCATGTTCCCGTACATCCATTTCCATTCCAGGATGCATCGGGAGCACCACAAGTTCTCCCGCGGCATCACGCGAAAATGCGATATGCCCCGGCCCTTTGGCCATGGAAATACTAAACGGCATACCCGCAAATAACCGCGTCACACCTCCGCTTAACGAAAGATTCTCCAGCGGAACCGAATCATCCTTCCACAACATGACATGATGCTCAAAGAACACCGCGTCACCGGCACCAAGCTGCAAATCCGCCACCGGCACCATGTGCCCCTCCACCTGACAGGTGCTGCTGCCAAATTCAATGCGGGTCATATCCCGTATGCGTGGGGCCGCAGTCCAGCCGGAATCGCTGACCACATTGCGGCTGTCCAGCGGTGCGCCGCAACTTGGGCACGAGGGCGTACCCAGCGGGCTTTGGGTCGTGCACCATTGGCATTGAATAAACGTCTGGGCGGTTGTCATCACGTCGCTCCTGCCGAATTTGAATCAACTACTGTTCTTCAGTTTATAACCGGGAATAATTTACGGTCAAACTTCAATTTAACATCAATACGGATACAATCCCCGGACGAAATGGATGCAAAAAGGATATGGACGCATGAATAATCCCGAAAAAATCCCCGCTCGGCTCTGGCTGGTTCGCCATGGCCAAACCGATTGGAATGCCGAACGCCGCATTCAGGGTCACACCCCCACCGAACTTAACGCTGTAGGCCGCCAGCAGGCTGACATGCTTTCGCATTGGTTCGCAACGCGCAGCTTTTCCGCCATCTGGTCCAGTGATCTGCCCCGCGCTCTGCAAACCGCGCAGACGATTGCCACCCGCCAGAGCTGTTCCATCACCACGACGCCGCAACTGCGGGAACGCGGCCTCGGCGTCTTTGAGGGGAAAACCTGGGACGAAGTCCGCGCGATGCGTGCTGATTTAACCAACAGCGCCACCAACAATGGTGATTTGGCCGATTGGACCGGCGTACCCGGTGTTGAAAGCGACCTGCAGCTTTGGACCCGCACCCGCGGCGTATTAGATACCATGTCAAACGCCGCTCCGGGAAATGACGTTTTGGCCGTAACCCACGGTGGCGTATTAAAACATATTATTTGGCATGTGCTGGGCCTGCCGGCCGGTGCGCCCCGCCGATTCGGGCTTTCCAATGGTCTCACCGCTGTTTTGGAAAAGCGTGGGGACAATTATTATCTCATCAGCCTGCTGGATATTGAAATGCTCATGGGCCGCCCGTCATCCGCCGATACCGCTAATGCTCCATCCGCATAAACTCGGGAAATTTTCGCTCATAATCGCGTTCTGAATTATCTATGGTAAAATCAAGTTCAACGGTCAGGAATGTGTGAGTTGAAATAAGGCGGACGTGTGATGGCAAGCAGCAACAAATCCCAGCGCAAGCGCGGCAAAACAGCTTCATTCAATAGTTCGACAAATGCGCCCCGGAGAAGCCCTGGCGAACAAAACGGTACTGCCGCTAGCAGCCCCAATAATGCCGGCAACCAAAAGTCCAGCTTCGCCCCCCCCTCTACCACCTCGAGTTCCTTTGCCCAATCCAGTGGAGAAACGTATCACCGCCCCGATCAACCCGCCGCGGTTGTACCGCGCACCACCGCCCGCGATTTTCCGCCGCCCCCATTGCCCGTGCGAAAACCCGCTTTGACAGATACGCCATCTCAGGCCACACCCGTCAGCGATGATGACCCCACACAGCCGCTGTTGTTTGAAGTGGCATGGGAAGTTTGCTGGCAACTCGGTGGTATTTATACCGTCATGCGCACCAAGGCCAGCACCATGGTCGAATCCTGGGGAAATCGCTACTGCCTGATTGGCCCCTATAACGCCGACACCGCCAGCGTCGAATTTGAACCGGCCGAACCCACCGGCCCTATTGCTCAAGCCATCCGCCGACTGGAGGAAATGTCCATTCGCGTGCATTATGGTTACTGGCTTATTGATGGCCGCCCGCGCGTGATATTACTTGATTTCATGGCCGCATTCGGACGACTTGGGGAATTTAAATACACTCTCTGGAAAGATCATGGCATTCAAGCTCCGGATAACGATGTCGATACCAACAACGTGGTGGTATTTGGCATGTTGGTTGGATTGTTCTTTCAAGAGCTTTGCCGCTTTAAACCCGACAGCCGTCCCATTATCGCTCACTTCCATGAATGGATGGTAGGCCCAGGCCTGATGCGCATTAACTTCCTGAAACTCCCGGTCGCCACCGTATTTACCACCCATGCCACGCTCCTGGGACGGTATTTGTGTACCGACAATCCTGATTTTTATTCCAAGCTTGATTCCATCAATCCTGATCATGCCGCTGGCCACTATGCCATTTACGCCCGGTATTGTCTGGAGCGCGGTGCCGCGCATTGTGCCGATGTATTTACCACCGTCTCCGATGTCACCGCCCTCGAAGCGGAAAAACTCCTGCATCGCAAGCCCGATGTCATCACCCCCAATGGCCTGAACATACAACGCTTCGCGGCACTGCATGAATTTCAAACCCTGCACAAACAATATAAAGAAGCCATTCACACCTTTGTCGCGGGCCATTTCTTCCCCTCCTATACCTTTGATCTGGATCGTACCATTTACGTATTTACCTCAGGCCGATATGAATACACCAACAAAGGTATTAATCTGTTTATCGAATCTCTGGCCCGGCTTAATCATTGGCTTAAATCCGGCAATATTCCCATTACCGTGGTCGCATTTATCATCACGCGCGCCCCATATAAATCTATCAATGTTGATGTGTTAAAAAGTCAGGCCATGTTTGATGAACTCAAACTCACCTGTGAAAGAGTCTCGGAAGATATTGGGCACCGCCTGCTGCAGGATGTCAGTCAGGGCAAAATGCCTGACACCACCAATCTGATCACCGAACAATCCATGGTGCGGCTCAAACGCGGCCTGCACGCCTGGCGCACCTGGAAGCAGCCTGCAATTGTCACCCATGATCTCTGGGACGACGCCGGAGATTCCGTTTTGCAGCAATTGCGTGCCTGCCACCTCTTTAACGCCAAAGAAGATCCAGTGAAAGTGATCTTCCATCCCGATTTTCTCTCCGCCACCTCACCGCTTATTGGCCTGGATTACGATCAGTTTGTCCGTGGCTGTCACATGGGCGTATTCCCCAGTTATTACGAGCCATGGGGCTACACCCCCATGGAATGCGTGGCCAACGGCGTGGCCGCAGCGACCAGTGATCTCGCTGGTTTCGGCAGCTATGTCTTGAAACATATTCACGATCCGGCCAACAACGGTTTATTTGTCGTGGGACGGCGTTACGCCACGTTTGATCAATCCGCCCATCAGCTCACCGAAATACTCTTTAACTTTGCGCTCAAAGATCGTCGCGGCCGAATCGAATTGCGTAACCGCGTGGAACGCCTGTCTGAATATTTTGACTGGCATAATCTTATTTCTCATTATGCCCACGCGCATCGCCTGGCGCTATCGCGTAAAGCGGGCACCGCTGTGGCTTGACCTCGTCGGCACAATCTCTCATTTTAAGGAACACTTTATGAAAGCAATGACGCTTTCCGCCAATGGCGGCCCGGATGTTTTAGCTTTACAGGATGTACCCAAACCGGAAATTCAGCCGGATCAAATTCTCGTAAAGGTCCAAGCTGTGGCAGTCAATCCAATTGACTGCAAAATTCGTAAAACCGGAGCATTCGGTTATGGCGTCGGCTCAATTCTTGGCTTTGATGTTTCCGGCACTGTGGAACAAGCCGGCGCACTGGTGCACAACCTTCACGTTGGCGATGCCGTATTTTATTGCCCCGACTTTTCTCTTCCCGGTGCCAATGCCCAATATCACGCCGTCCGCGCGGACATTGTGGCAAAAAAGCCCACGCATCTCGGTTATGTTGAAGCCGCATCCGTGCCTCTGACCGCGCTAACCGCTTGGGCAAGCCTGATGGAACAGGGTGATCTGCGGCTCGGCCAAACCGTCCTGATCATCGGTGCTTCCGGTGGCGTCGGTTCCATGGCGGTGCAACTCGCCCACGCGGCTGGCGCTTACGTATTTGCGGTTTGCACCGCCGCCAATGCCGGCCTGGTGCGATCACTGGGGGCGGACCGGGTAATTGACCGCCAAAGTGAAGATTTTGTATCTGTTGTTCAAAAAGAAGCCGGTACCGTTGATCTGGTTTTTGACTGCTTTGGTGACACCTATGCTTCGCGCAGTATCCCGTTTGTTAAACCCATGGGCCGGATTATCACAATTGTTGATCCGAAAGGAGATTTGTCATTGGGCTATCGACATAACATTGCAATCCACTATGTCAGCCTCGCGTTCGATTCTATCCGCCGACGGGTTGATAACATGAAAATCATCGCCAAGCTCCTGGATCGGGAACTTCTCAAACCCGTGGTCCACAAAGTTATGCCACTGGAAAATCTTGCCGAGGCCCATCGCGCATTAGAATCCGGCGGCGGCTTTGGAAAAATTGTTCTCACGGTTTCGCATTAACCTCACCGCAGTCGCACATAAAACGTCCGCAATGTATCGCCGGTCATGTTCACCGTAAATGGCGGACTGCCGGCCCCGCCAGCCGATACCTGTACGGTACTGTTGCCTTGCGGCAATTTTGCGGGAATGACATACACCGTCCGCGGCAGCATTTCCCAGTAACGGGTATCCGCCTGCGATGAAGCCGCCAAAAGTGCCCCCACGCCCGCTACGCCCAAACCAATCAGCGACTCCGTGCCATTATTGTTATACGCTCCATTATCCATTGCCGCCGCCCCACCCACCATCATGCCTGTTCCAATAACCGCCTTGGCCTCACGTATCGTGTCCATGGTCAGCCACCGCTTATCCTGTGCCAAAGCCAGCGTATCAACCATGTTGGAATTGGCGATGCCCGAAATCGGATGATTGTTGTCCCATGCATATACCGGTGGAATCGGGCCGGCCTGCCAGGGCGTGGGCGTAAAAATGGATTGTTCACCATACCAGCCTGCGGGCCGTCTCCTCGGCCCAAAGCCCCAATCCACAAATATCAAAGCATTAATACCCGGTTCATACATTTTCTTCACCACTGTACTTAGGTACGGATCCAACTGCTCGGCACGTTCAAAATTCGCTGCCGCCAGCTTCGGGTGTCCTAATTTCATGTAACAAACACCCAGGCCAAAATACCCCAGCGCAAAATTAGAATCGACTCTGGCATATTGCTGTCCCGGTGGAACCTTCGCATTTGCATTGGCGTATTTGCGCAACCGAAAAAGACTGTTGGCAAATGCCGCCCGCGCATTTTCATAATCCCCCTTAATCAGAAATATCAGTCCCAGATAATAATGCGCCATCGCCCGTTCAAATGGCTGCCCCTTCCATACCTTTACCCCCTCATACACCACCACCGCTCCCAGTACCCGGCTGCCCGTATTTGCATTCACGCTGTCCATAACCCGGTACGCCCGCAGAAAGGCCTGTTCCGCATTTTCCAACTGCCCCGCCGCCAACGCGCACGAGCCGTAACGGCAATTATTCAATACATAATTTTTATTGGGCTTGTGAATCAGCGGTGCCAATTCTTCTGCCGCAGGCCCGTATTGACCCGTGTAATAAAGCGTCACCGCATCGCGCACGCGAGCTGATGTTTCACTGCATGCCGGCAAAAACAGCGTACACGCCAGCAGTATCAGCATGACACACTGCGTATGCCGCCGCGACCACACTGTCTTTTTTTCGTTGATCATCACGTCACAATTCTCCACGCCCGGCCCATCAACTCTAATATATAGGCGTGACAGAGCATTAGTCCAGAAAGCCGCTATGGACCGCCTTTTTCGTTTCATAACTCCCCTCCCAGATAATCTGCCCCGTATGAATATCAGTCAGAAAAAAAGTACATAGATAATACGCACTGCGATATTCCGGCGACACCTTGTTGTCCGAATAAAATGTCGCCTGCAACGCATAGCCCGGCTGCCGACGATTCGCATTTGGCCCCAGGTACTCTGAACCGGTTTGTTCCCGCGCCGCCAACCGCTCATACGTGGCCTTATTCAACACGAAAACAAATTCCCGCCGCAAAGATTCATGCGCCGTTAACAGCGCCCGCACCCGATGTAAAAATATATCCCCTTCATGGCGTGGAATAATTTGATCGGTTTTATTTTTCAGCGCTGTCAGCACAATCGTCATCGGTCCGTGCTCAGTGATCTGCGCAATCACCGGGTCTGCTGCTATTGCCGCCGCCATTTTATCTGTCATCACAACCAGATCATGCGAATCCAGAAATGTATTTTGCATATCCGGATTCAACGCCGGTCCGCCACACCCGGCTAATCCCAGCAGAAACATCCCCACCGCAAGCAGGCTCAAAACCCGTATTCCACAGCCCTCAAGGCCTCGTGCTTCGCAAAGACTTAACATCTTTCCATTCCGCCTGCTTAGCTTGGAACCCGCTGCACCTCCGTTAAATCAATACAGATTCAGCGTGCGCGTTTCGTAATGCCCTTCCCATACCACTTCACCGGTTTGCAAATTCACCAGTTGGAATGTGCACAGGTAATACGTTGTGGCGGAATTCGGCAAATCATAAAAAACGCCCTTGAGCGCATACTGCGGAATCATACGGGTATTCTGCGGTACCTGTCCGCGGCTGGATTGTTCAAATGCATCTCCGCCCGCCCCGCCAAGTTCCTGCTGCTGCAGTTGTTGGAGTTGCTGTGGTTGAATCACAAATGCAATGCGATCACGCGCATATTGATTCAGCAACGCCCGCATGCGCGCCAGGTATATCTGGTCATTTTGCCACGGCTGACTGGTTTTATTGTCAATCCCCGTCATCACAATAATGACTTTATTAGGATTCTGCGCAATTTCTGGAATTTTCAACAAATCGGCCGCCAGCCGATTGGTCATGTCCACCAGATCACGCGATTGCAGCCCTTGATCCCCCGGTTGAAATGATGAAACGCCCGGGCGATAAGCATTGTACCCCGGCTGTGCGCACCCGGTCAGCAGTAGACACGCCACCAGCGCCGCACCACAACACATATTGCCGTAATGACTTTTGCAAACGTTATAAGGCATGGGAAATTACCCTCAAAAACAAGCCAAAGGTCCGGCAAACAAAGCCCGGAACGCCGTGAAATTATCCGACCGTTTATACCAATGGTCAAATCGACGCGTTATTGCCTTGCTCCGAAAATCCATTTCAACAACACCCTACCCGTGTTCTGTCACGCCTAGTAATAGTTACGTACAAGCGAATATTGTGCTTATGCAACTTTTTACGCCCCCGTGCGTAGGGCTTGGTGTCAGTTTGTGTCTTTTTACGCAGAGGAGTCTATCATGAAGTCAGCTATACATCGCGGCTTCACCCTCATTGAACTTCTGGTGGTCATCAGCATCATTGCTTTATTAATCGGCTTATTAATGCCGGCACTCCAACTTGCCCAGCAAGATGCCAAACGTACCGCCTGCGCCGGTCAATTGCACAGCATCGGCGAGTTATTCGCCGCCTATATGCAAAGTGAAAGTAATGAAATTTTTCCGGCTTGCCCCATGATACCGGACACGCCCAATTTCGTAGCGTGTGCCGATGGAGTTACCGTTGACTCCGCAACCTCTAACCCCGCCGGCTACGGACCATCACCCGTTCAGAGTGTTATTGGGGGTGTGCTGCCGCCGGCAATTATTCCTACGCCCAATTACGTTCCCACCGCAAATGACCGCGGTGCGGCAGAAGCTTGGGATTGCCCGGCTGACGTTAATGGCTTTTTTGATCCGATTAACAACAAAACGTATCAATCCTATTTTCTCGGGGAAGGTACAAGTTACCAATATGACATGGCGCTGTCCGGCGATCGAATTACCAACTATATGATCGGGCCACCCAATAATCGCATCAATGTGTACCAACTGCTGCAATCATCGGGTATTTGGGTATTGGCTGATATGAGCACCTTTCATGGCCCGTCCGGCAACCCGGACTCCGTCAATATACTTTTCGCTGACTGGCACGTTGGCAGTGCACTGGATATTTCCTCACAGGCTGGAAAATCGCTGTGGGGTATGAGACACCAGTAAACCAATAAACCAATATCTTTGAAAGAATGGAGTTTTTTATGACCAGCCTGAAACAAAAAATAAGCAAGCAATGGTCGGCTACCAAAAAGGTGATTAAGGAACGCAAGCAAATTGTTACACTCACGGCATTGCTTCTGGCCATTGTCGTGGTGTACGGTTGGATGTTTATACGCACACGGGCTGCATCCCCCCGAGACGACACGTCACCCCAGGTGGCCAAGGTACTGGCAAGCTGGAAGGGCCAGTTACCGCAATTTCCCATGTTCGGCCCGCCCGCAGGCTTTCATCGCGGTGACTGGCGCAAAATGACCGCCGCACAGCGCCACGCCATGTTCATGAAACGCCACATACAAATGCAGGCATTTTTCCTGGCTTTTGCGCATGCTAACGCAGCCCAGCAGGCCGCCATCATTGCCGCTGCCAAGGCTCGCTTCGCCGCCATGCGTGCACGTTGGCAGCAGCATGGTGCCGCAGGCGGCCCCGGCGGCCACCATGGCGGCCCCGGCGGTGGTCGCGGCAACTTTGCCTCTCATTTTCCACAGATGATGGCGAATCATCTTATCAGTGGAGGCAACCCGCAAATGCACGCTGCCATGATGGGTTTCTTCATGGCCATGCACAATGGCCACTGATTGCCCGATCCAAAATCGCTACTTCCTGAAAAACGTGGTGCAGGCCCTCGAACCTGCATCACGTTTTTTTATTCCTCAACCAATCCTTCAGCTTTGACAAACACCCCTCTTTGCGATTATTTTACATCCTGTAAATAAAATGCCCTTTGCATAGTATCATGTATTTCAAGATGTTCGGAGTATCCATGATGGATCGTCACACCGATGAATCGCTTAGAAAAATGGCCGATGAAATTTTCGGCCTTACCAAAATGTCCTGGCGGCAGCGCCTCGCCAGCCGACATCAAGGCGAAGAGGAACTTTCAGAGTCCCAATTTCTCACGCTTGACAGCATCGTCACACGCGGCGAGCCGCAGACCGTCGGTGATTTGCAGCGTGCCATCCATGTGGTACCGGCACAGATGTCCCGCATTATTCGATCCCTGGAAAACGATTTTGACGATCCGTTGATCCGCTGTGAGCTCAATCAGGAAGACAAACGCAAAATTGACGTCCGCCTGACCGACGCCGGAAAAGCAGCCTATTCGGAATTCATTAAATCCCGTATTGGCCGCACCCTCGATCTTTTAAGCCAGCTATCAGAAAAAGATCGCCTCGACTTTATTCGCGTCTGCGGCCAGATGAGGAAGCTCTATGATCGCGATGACATCAAAGAAAACTGACTCTCTGCCCAGGCAATCCACAATTCACGCGGATTCCAAAATCCGCCTAGAACGCCCAGGCTACAATCGTCTTGATTCGCGTATTGGCTCGTGGCAGCAGTTCAACGCTGCCATGGCCGTGCTTGTTGACGCCGGAGATTATTTTTCAGTTCAAGCTTGGCCAGTGCTTGGTCTGTGAGCCGCCGAGGGCGCGTGTTGATCTGGATTGGCAACAATCCGTGGCTGCGAGTATCAAGAACTTGGGATCCTACCGGGAAAACGATAAAGTAGCTCCCAACCGTGTTGGCCGGATCACCATCAACGTAGTGCAGGTTCGTCAGCGTGACGGTGTCGACGGGAGTGGTAACCTGTGGGTAGGCAAAGCCTGTTTCTACGATCTTCCCGGGCAACATCAAGCCGCCAACAACTTGAAAATCACTGCATCGGCCGATTAAACACAGCGCGTGTCTGTCGGGTGGATCGGTGATAAATACTTTCAGGGAAAGCAATTCCAGTTTTGGCTTCCAGCGGTAAACCCATTGATATTCAAAGGTGATTATCGAGTGGACGACCTTTTTTTGTTCTATTGAATATGCGGATGCGGGGCTGTTCCGGTTCTGGGTAAGTGAAAAACGGTCGGCACCGATACGGGTGAATGCCATCGCGCCAAGCTGCTTGCGACCTATCCAGTGCCAACGCGTATCGGAAGGCGGCCCCAGGAACGGCGGGCATAATCCCAAGGCCCACACAATCGGCAGGTGCATAGGTAATCCTAGCGCTTTCTGAATCACGCCGAAAGGGTGTTTTTCAATGTGGAGATTGTAATTTAACTCTTCATCTCGAGCCGGCGTATACGAGCGAATTTGTTTCACAATGCCGGCGTTGTCGCCGCCCGGGCCGGTCAACCGTGCGACCGTTTCGGGCAGCATCGTTTTTTCATACAGAACCCGCCCCAGAAGAAAAGAGAAGCGACAGCGGAATGTATAATTCCCGGACATTGTGTGCCCGAAAATGGCACCTGGGTTTTGTTTCTGCATACGCTTCCGAATCTCTCGGAGCATCTTTTTCATGGCCGGTGTGGGCGGAGGGGGCGTCAAGTTTACATCCATGTCATAGCTGGCGACGATATTACGCAGCAATGTCAGCCGCACTGCCACCGCATCAATTAAAGACTGCTTGGTCGGCACCGCGGCGGCCTTGGCGACAGCCGATTGAAAGACTGGCACCGGGGCCGCAGGCGTCCGCGAGCCTTTGAACACCGCTGGCACAAGCACGGCAACGGTGGCCGCCAACGCCGCCGCAGCGGCAATGATGGTAATATGTGCTGTATGTCTGAACATGCGCTGGTTCATTAACGTCTCCATTTCGCGCGTTGGCGAAGTTCTATTGCTATATGGCCACCGGAGCAGATTCTGGACATATATTATCCGGAATTTGGCAATAAATAATAGCACGAAGCAAATAATGAAGATTTTGTTCGGCCGGCGTGGCCGGTCTACAGCTATCCTGATCCGGGTATTGGTCGGTGGCAATAATTTAACGTTGCGGCGGCTGGACTTATTGACACCGGAGATTATTTTCCTGTTCAAGCTTGGCCAGAGCCTGATCGGTAAGCCGCCGGGGGCGAGAGCAAGCAACCAATGGCATGTTGGGAAAAATAACGCGGTGCCGCGGATATTGCCGTTTCAAGCCAGCAAAATTATGTCCGGAATTCCGGTCGGCGGCCATATACTATCTGTGAACGGAATCAAGGAGTGGTATGAAACGCGATGCACAGCCTATGACGCAACAGCCGGATCAAGTAGCAGCCGCCAAGCCCTGCGCAGACAGCTTATTTGAAAACGGCGTAGCCGGACACATCGGCTGGATTTACAGCATGGCCTACCGGCAGCTTGCGGACGCCAGCCTGGCGGATGATGCGACACAGGCGGTTTTTCTGGCCTTATGGCGAAAACACGGCAGCCTGAAAAAGCCCATCGGCGGACTGCTGGTGCGGGCAACACGCTATGCCTGCAATGACATTCAAAAATCGGAGCGGCGGCGAAAAATCCGCGAACGAAAGGCGGCGGCGATGCGACATGAAGAAATACAAGGCTTCGCCAGTGCGGCGGCCGAGGAATCGAAGCTTGAACAACTTCTGGCGATGGATGCGGCACTGCAAAGGCTCTCCACCGGTGATCGCGATGTGCTGGTGGCGCGATTCTTCCAGAACCAAACCGCCCGGCAAGTGGCCGAGCAGTTCAACATTTCCGAGGCCGCGGCGGGAAAGCGTATTACCCGTGCGGTGGAAAAGCTACGCCATATTATGGCCCGAAAAAATATTCCCATGGATAGCATGGCACTGGCAGGCTTGCTGGCCAGCGGCGCGGGAACCGCGCCAGGCGAGCTTACCGAGGCGGTGCTGCAGGGGATTAGCGGCAAGGCACCAATAAGCCTGACTGCCGCCCACGCCGCACGCAGCATCACCTTTCACACCGCCCACATCCCGGCCATCGCCGGCGCAGCAGCAGTCGCGCTGACTCTCGGCGTTGCGGCAGTTGTACCGACGGCTCTGCACGACCACGCCGCCGAGGCAAATGATACCACCCTTAAATCTCCAATTCCAATCAGTTACGCCACCACACGCCTTACCGGGCCGTTGGCCAAAGACGGCCTGGTGGATTACGCGGCGGCGTTTAATAAGCGTTTCGGCAAAGGCGTTACACCACAGAATAACGCCGCCGTTCCGCTGCTGATTTTATTTCGGCCCGAATCATTTCGGGGTGATGATTTCAAAATGGTGGCCGGTAAAGCGGTGGCGGTGCCGAACAAACAATGGGGGCACCGTTTTCGTAAAGCCTTGGGAATTTCGTTGAGAGATTTAACCGGGCCTCGCTATATACCGCTGCAAGTATTCCTTATGAAAGCCGATTACACGGCTATTCCCAGTATGCGTGGCTCCGCAGGGCGCGGGGCCATCACGCCCGGCTACATGCGAAACCTAGCCCGGCGGCCATGGTCGGTGAAGGCGAATCCTCTCGTGGCGGCTTGGCTGCGGGCTAACGAAGGTGCCTTGGATATTGCGGCGGCGGCTTTTGCGCGTTCGCGGTTCTTCCTGCCAATCATCAGGGCAAGAGCCAGACAGGGAATGTTCACCGCAAGCGTCGGAACAATGGGAACGCTGAACGATATCAAGAACCTTGCGCCAAATCTGGCGCGGAGGGCTATGCTGGAACTGCACCATGGCCAGATCAGGCGGTGCGAAGCTGACCTGATTGCCGCACATCGCTGTCTGATACTTGCCACTTATGAACATTTCCTACCGATACTCCAGAGGGGCTCAGGCCACAGATCGCGGCAGTCCACGGTCACGGCAGCCGACGAGGCCTTGGCCAACTCCGGCAAGCTTTCATCCGCGCAGGCGTTGGCGTATTTGAGCATGCTCAAGAGCCTTCCGCGTCCATCGCCGTTTTCCGAGGATGAGCAGACGACACAGAGATGGTTTACGTTGGATGAAATACAACGCGCGGCGGCACGCGGAAGCCATGCAGAATTGGCCCGATTCGATACATTACTTCCGCACGGCGGCAAACCATGGCACCAATCCTATTTCGCTGAGGCGGCAACGCGACTGAACAGCGTCGCAGACGACATCGTCCAGGTACTGGGCGTCCAAGGACCCTTGAATCAGCAACTCTTATTGATGAAACTGGCGGCGAGGCTTCGCAGCGGGTATGAATTACCTACGCGGGTCGTTACCGGGATGCAAAGCGCAATGAGCGATTTAATCACCAGCGAGTCCCGCAGCACCTCCGGCACCAGAATCGATAAACTATGTTTCGCGCTTGCCGCATATCTCGGCGATCACGGCGTATTCCCCGCCCGCCTTGCACAACTGGCTCCAAAATATTTGCTCACGATTCCCCGCGACCCCTTCACCGGTAAACCGTTCAAATACACCGCCGGGCCGACCGGCTGCACAATTTCCAGTCCCGGAGAATTTCCGCCACAGTTCCTCGCCACGCCGCAACTCCCGCGGGGCCGACCTATTATAGTCCACCTGTCCCTGCCGCCGGGAAGGTTCAGTCCATAAGGAAAGCTCTCGCATAACAATACGGAAATTCACCCTACCGGGCATTATTTGGCGCAATAACTTGGTCTTGCCGCAGATTTGCGAGGTTCCAGATGGCAACGGGAAAATGTCGCACCGCCTGACGCAATTGCCGCTGCTCCCGGACGGCCCGTTGTTATGATAAACCTAAAGTGCAACTTTAGAATTACTAATGTCGACAGCCACATATCGAGTCAGGCCACCTCACCCAAGGGAAAAACCACCGAAAAATATGTCCCGAATCGGCTCGGCATGACATAATACTATAGGAATCGAGGACTTCGGATGGTTGATCGCCCGACATTGCCGGAACTTGCCAACGGTGAACCCAGCGCGGAATTGCCGCAGTTGATCGCCCGGCACTTGGATTGGGTCTATTCATTGTGCCGCCGTAGCGTGCGCGATGCGGAATTGGCGGAGGATGTTACGCAGGATGTGTTTCTAATCCTGATCAAAAAGGCGGAAAGTTTGCCGCAGGGAGTTAATATGCCCGGCTGGTTGTTTAGGACCGCCCCCTATGAGTATACTCTACACGCAATTGGACAACCACAAAAGCAGGCAAAATTATGACCACGCTGGATGTCATCCTTTCGTGGGTCTTGGAGAACAGAAATGGTACCTTATATAAATCGGGCCGGCAAATTCGCGGGCAACAGCTCCCGCCTAAACCCCTTGGTCGGCGTGGTGATGGCGCTCTCGGCGGTTGCGCCGGCTTGGGGGAAGCCTGCCACAGCGAAGGATACATTGCTGAACGCAGTTCAAGCGTTCCGGCAAGCCGTTCGAGCAAATGTGACGGCGGGCTATGGCATCGCGGAGGAAAGGACGACCGATACCCAGGTGAATGCGCGGGGAACGCGGGTCAGATACCAGCCGGAGCGCGTAAAATTTTGGTTCTCCGGAAACGAGTGCCTGACGAAGCAGTACAGCTTGGTTCGCCCACCGGTGCTTTTTCAATCGGCCCTCAGGAAAAATGGCGTATTGATCCATTTCCGGCGTTACTCGATGGGCCTGAAACTGGGGGCACCGCAAGTGACTGTAGGCTCGGGGATACTACCGAATATGACGAATGATTTGCGGCCAATTGTATGGACCTACCATCGGATTACGGAGATTTCCAGCGTGATGGAGCCGGATTCGCAATTCTTCCTGATCGCGGCGCGCCAGTCGGCGGCAACCGTCAAAAAAGAGGGGGCCGGGATCATTGTAAAGTTTAAGTACCCGCCGGATCCGCCGAATTTCTTCGGGGAAAAGTGTGTGATTGATTTCGACCTCTCGGTCGGCGGGATGGTGACAAGCTTCCACCACATGTACGATGAGCTCGATGCCGGCCACAAACGGATGATAGAGGTTGACACCATCAAGACGAAGTGGCGAAATGCCAGTGGTTGTTGGTTGCCAACCACAAGGACGCTTGAAAGCCATTATTGGGAGAACGGGAAGGATCGCGGGTTCACACGCACGAATATCCGGTTTATAAAATTCGTGCTCGCGCCCCTACACAGGGGGGCGCTGTCCGTCAAAAATCTGGGGATTCCAGAAGGAACATTTGTGGATGACACCGTGCATCAGGAATTGTACCACTTCACCACCGCCTCTGCGGCGCGTATGTTCGGCGCAGTGGCACCTGGGCCGCCGCACCCGCAGAAGGGGGGAAAGTGACCACGCTCCGCTATTTCCTTGTTTCAACTTGCCTGTTCGCCATCGCAGAGGTCCTCGGTGCATTCATTGCCAGTGGGCCGCATGTGGCCGTTCTGGGCCCTCTGTGGCTCCCCGCGAACAATCTAACTTATAGCTTCCAGCATCTCATCAACAATTTTTTCATTTATCCCACCCCAAAAAAGCAAATCATGCCGCCCCTGCGCTCCAAACATTTTAAGTGGCGCGAAGTCCCGGCGAGCCGGGCTCTCATTAAGGCCAAGCCGTCTCATTAACCCCGTCGCACCGGGTGTCTTATCCCTCTTTGCCCTTGCCGTTGCCCGGCATGGCGGAACCAAAACATGCGTGCAGGTTATTCCACGCGATAGCCCTTACGTCCGGAGATAGCGGCAACGCGGCGGTGGCTTTGGAGGTACCAAGGCACACCACAAAAGCCGATTTCCGGTAGCCTTGTATGGCATCGGCAAGGCGCGACAAAGACCGTGCGTCGCCAGGCATTGGCGTGCGCGTCGCTTTAGCCTCAATGAGGCACAGATTACGACTGCCATTGTCTATGACAAAATCCACTTCCAGCCCCTGCATGTCTCTAAAATAATACAAGCTGCGATCTTCTCCGCGATTCAGACGGTGCTTGACAATTTCCGACGCCACGAGTCCCTCAAACAGCGGCCCAAGAAATGGAGATTGTTCCAGCGATTCCTGATCCCGCACGCCCAGCATGTGACAGGCCAGGCCGGAATCCGCAAAGTAAAGCTTCGGCGTTTTTACTAAACGCTTTCCGAAGTTTTCAAAAAAGGGTTGAATCAACAGAATCTGTCCGGTGATTTCCAAAATGCTTAACCAATGCGTGATTGTCGGCACGCTGACGCCCAACGGAGCTGCAAGGTCGGTTTTGTTGAGCATTTGTCCGCAGCGGCTGGCCAACAAGCCCATGAAGCGCCGAAACACCGCCAGATCACGAATGGATGCGGCCGCGCGCACATCGCGTTCAAGGTAGGTTTGCATGTAAGATCGAAACCAGATATCCGCCACCTCCGGAGCGGCCAGAACTTCCGGGAATCCACCGGTTAATAAAGTTATATCCGGCGTCTCTTCCGCGCCCAGCGGCAGCAATGAGAAAACCGCCACGCGACCCGCCATGGATTCCGTGGCACCCTGCATGAGGGGTGCCTCTTGCGAACCGGTCAGAATCCACTGGCCTTTCGAGGATGGATCAGCATCAATGCGGGCACGAATATAGGTAAACAATTCCGGTGCATTCTGAATTTCATCCAGAATAACCGGCAACTTCAAGTTCGCCAGAAATGACCGCGGGTCCGCCCGCACACGGGCGACTACATCCGCCTCTTCCAGCAGGAAATAGGTGGCACCGGGAAACAAGTGACGCAACAACGTGGTTTTGCCGGATCGCCGCGGTCCGGTCAGCAGCAACGCGGGGAAATGCCGCACCGCCTTGCGCAGTTGCGGCTCCAATACTCGTGGCCGATAGTTCATGTTGAGAATTCTAAAGTTAAACTTTATAATTGTCAACATTAAAACATCACGCACAGACCGCCAGCGGAGGAAATCTTCCGCAATAAATGTCCCGAATTCCTCCGGCGTGGGATAATATAGATAGGAGTCTGTCCAGGTAATGGCCGCGATTACTTGGACAGGCTCCCAGGAAAAGGAATTCGGATGAATGACGGCCAGACAAACCCGGAAGTGGGCCACGCCACGGCTCAATCGCAAATATCGCCCTTAACCCGGCGGCATTTGGATTGGGTCTATTGCCTGTGCCTGCGGTCTGTGCGTGATCCCGCCTTGGCGGAAGATGTTACACAGTGCGTATTTATGGCCCTGCTCAAAAAGTCGGAGCGTATGCCGCTGGAGGCCCATATTTCCGGCTGGCTTTTTAAGACGGCCCGGCACTGTTGTAATCGGGCGTTGCGGAATGGCAAAACACGGCGGCGGCATGAACGGGCCGCAGCACGAATGCGGCCTGATGTGGTTGAAGTGGAGGCCCCCATGCATGATGAAGAATTAATACCGATGTTGGACGAACAACTCGCCCGCCTGGGCCAAGCCGATCGCACAGCACTGCTATTGCGATATTATGAACGCCGCAGTTTGCGGGAGGTTGGTGCCGTATTGGGCATCAGTGAAGAAGCAGCAAAAAAGCGCGTGCAGCGGGCGATAGAAAAATTGCGTACACGCATGACCCGCAAGCAGATGCCGCTGGGGGCAGAAACACTGACGGCAATATTGGCAGAGAAACTCGTGCAGCCCGCCCCGATCAAACTCGCTGCGGCCATATTGGCCCACACCGTGCACGGCACAACGGCAACGGTAATGACCGCCAGTCAATCCAAAATTTCAACGCACGTATCACTCAAAGCTCTGGCCGGCGGCAAAACCGCACTTGCAGCCACGGGTGCAGTTCTGGCAACCGCGTTGGTGGCCGCCGGAATCACGGTGGCACTGGCCAATCACGGCCACCCAAAATACCCGCAGAAATTAATCATCAGCCGCGCCATAACATTCATCACCCGCCCCTTAGACAAAGACGGCCTGCCGAACTACAAGCTGGCGCTGCAACAATATCTGATGAAAGGCGTCACCCCGAAAAACAACGCCGCCGTGCCAGCCATCGAGATTGCGATGCAGGGGTACCACCTTGCGCCAAGTGGCCAATGGGTTGATTACGGCAAATTGGGCGCAATGCAGTTAAAGTTACTGGGGGTTAAACACCCGCATGGAACGTTTCCCCATATTCACAGTATCGATCTTTTTTTCAAGAAACACCCGCCGCAGGGTTACGAACTCCCAAACAGCCGGGCGACTGGCTTGGGCGGGTCCACTTACTGGGATCTTCAACAACTTGAGGAAGGCTATGCCCATGACTTCCCTTGGCGATCGTCGCAGTGCCTGCTGCTTTGGGCGGCGATGAACAGGGACAAAGCAGCGGTTAAAATTATGCAGAAAGCCTCACTTCTGCCACGTTTTTATTTGCCGGAAGTGTTAGGCAAGGCATATACCACGTGGCCTCTTTTTTACGAGGAACCACTCCGGGATGTGCTTTGCTCGACAGGCGGCATCCTTGCCTACAGGGCTACCCTTGAACTGGGGCGTGGCCACCCCCACAAGTGCTGGCGGGACGCGATGACAGTATACAGACTGGCACTATTGGCGCGCCACGAAGGGGGCATAATGGGAATCGCCGGTGCTGACGGACTTCTTCGCCAATTTCTGAACGTCGACCGTGTGTTACTTGGGACGGCGCGCTCGCACCCGCGCGAGATCTCACACGTTTGGCAGATAATTCATGAAATCCCGTTGTCCTCACCGCTCACGAAGCGATACATCCAAGTGCGCCGCCTGCAAGCCCTGCGAACGCTCCTCATATGCTATCGAAAGCAGAGGCAACCGCCGATGCGTCCGCTTGCCGAGACATTTTCCAAGCAAACACTGCCATGGAAGATCGTGTTACATCCGCCGGCAGCCGTCAACTGGAATTGGCAATTTTCCCATCTTAACGAGACTTTCGACCAACTCATTGTGATGGCCGCCGCACCCGCGTATTCTGCTGCGGGTAGGCGACTTCGATCCTTGCAGAATTTGTGGACCAGTGCCGGAGACGACATTAGCGTGATGGCAGGGTACAGTCCGCCTGTGCAACCCGGTGCCGTCGGGTACATCCCGAAATCTCTGAACCGCCTGTTCTCAAAAAAGCTGCCGGTAAATCAGCGGTACCACAACATGGTGCTATTGGCCACGAACGGTCTCTACGGCTGGTCGCAAAGCGGATATCAGACACTCCGCTCGCTTATGCTGATAAAGATAGCCTATGCTCTTGAAATGTACCGTGATAAATACGGAAACTACCCCAGCACACTGGCCTCGCTTTCGCCAGCTTTTTTCAAACACCCACCCGTCGACCCCGTGACCGGCAAATTTCCCATCTACATCCGGCAACGCCGCGGATACGAGTTAACCTTGTACAAGTGGATGCTACGGCCAAATCTAGCTCCACACGTCCCCTTTTTTGGCCCCCAGCGCATCATCATGCCCCCACCCGCACCAACCGGCTGGCAGAAGGGGCCGTTTCCGTGACGCGCTTCCGAACCTGCGGCAAGTTGCGAAGTCCTGTGCGCGAAATAGCTGATTGCGTTCTTATTATTTCCTTTATCTCACCTCTCACTGCAACCTTACAGTAAATCAACGAACAGTTCAGACCTGCTGAACACTGTTCTTTGAAAAGTGAATATTCCCTGCATCAAGGACTGGTCTAAGCTATGGTGATCGCTCTATCCCATGATGAAACCCGACGCCCGCGCCCAAACCTCCTTCTAACTTCTATTCCTGGACTTTACTCTTTGACACCCGCCTGGCCAGCGTGCGAATATGAACTGTGACTACTAATGAAAGCAGTACCGCGATCGCAAAAAGATAAATGCCAATTTTCGGCGAAGCCTTCAACGCACCGCCGGATTTCGCAATCACCACAATCATCGCAACCACAAACACATCAAGCATGGACCATCGCCCCAGAATTTCCAGCCACTTAAAGGCGCGCAGCCGCTGATCATCGGTAAATTTTCCGCACCACAGCAAAAATAATGTGCAAAGCTTGGCAAAAGGAAAAAATATTGAAAATGTCAACAGAATCAATCCCAAGCTGTAGTGCTGATCACGAAATAAGCCAATCGTTCCCGACCATAGTGAATACTGGCTTTTCCAGAAGACAAATTTCTTTATCGACAGCACGGGCAGGCACTGCGCGGTAATCAGCAGGCCCAGCAGCAGAATCAGATACACCGGAATATCCACGCGCTTGGGGTAAAACGCCCAAAGTGATTTTCGTGATGCTCCAGCCATTCCAACCGCCCTATTCGTACCAGCCGTCGGGTGTAATACCCAAGTCTTGCCGTAAACTATTCGGCGATTATAGCCACGTCGCTTCTACAACGCACCGCATACTTGATAATTGCGCTTGGTCAAGCCGGTCGAATTCACAAGTTGAACAACTCCGTATAGACTACGCACGCTTTGATTGCGACCGGCGCGATCTCACTGGCCAGCGCCCTGCCGGTGACGTGGCATTTTGGAAGTGTCTAATGGCGGCGGTAACGGCGCTGCATTTGACTTCAGGTAGCGGAACCAGCAGGTACACCGCGAACCTCGGATATGGGAACGTTTCATGCAGGCTCAAAGAATCACGCATCAAAGGACGCTGGCCGCTATGGCCCGCGTGCGCAGCCACATTGTCGCTGCTGCCTGTCTGGCGGTATTGGCAACCTCCGGCCTGATGCAGGCCCAGACCGTTTCTACACCCCATCCCGCCACCTCGCGTCCGGCCAAACACCGATCTCATCGCCTGCCGGCAAGATCGCATACCCCCAGCCCGTTTAATGGCTGGCCGGTAAAGAACGTTGAAATTTCCGGTAGCGTTCCCGCTGATCGCACGCTTATTGAAAATCAAATTCGCGTGGTGCCCGGTTCCGGCTACAACCGCGCCGAAGTTGGCGTGGATGTTCGATCCATCGCCTCGCTGGGAAGGTTCTCTTCCGTTCGGGCAGACGTTATCCCCACCGCCCATCATGAGGTGATCGTCCGTTACATCGTTAAAGAACGACCGGTTATTCGTACCGTGCAAATCATCGGCAATCAGCACGTTAAAACCGCGACAATTTTAACATCGCTGATGGCCCATCCAGGCGGCGCGGTAGATCCCTTTGTTTTCCAGACCGACCGGCACGACATCATCCGCCTATATCACAGCAAAGGATTCCTTTTTGCCCGTGTCAGCGTGAATCAGAAAGATTTAGCCAACGGAGTTGTGCAATATCACATCACTGAAGGGCCGCGGGTGTATATCAACAAGGTCTCCTTCGTTGGAAATAATTATTATCCCGACTGGTTTTTACATTTTAAGACCGATGTTACCGCCCGTTGGAAGTTATTCTGGCTTATTCCGATTCATGATGGTGTTTTGCGGCATTCGGACTTGGAAACCGATCTGGTCACGCTGCGCAATTTGTGGCTGAAAAAAGGTTTTCTGGATTGCCGAACATCATACAGTTTGAAATTCACGCCTGATCTGCATCATGTGCAGGTGCAATATGTCATTCATCCCGGCACGCGCTATCGGATCGGACAGATCATTTTCAAAGGCAACCATGTATTGACCACTGCCGCCCTGATGAAAGATGTTACCATGCCGCCGGGCCACTATTATGACCGGGGCCTCATTGAAGCTACACAACATCGCATCGCCGATATCTACGGCAAACTCGGCTATATATATAGTCGGGTTAATCCGTCTTTCGCCTACACATCCAAGCAGGGATATGTCAATCTGGTAATCCGGATTTCCGAGGGACTCTCCTACCATGTTGGCCGCATTATTATTCGTGGCAACGCCAAGGTGGAAGATCATGTAGTACGCCGTGAAGTGAGACTGTATCCCGGCAAACTTTATGATACCACGGCAGTCCGGCGGTCCATTTCCCATATACAGGATTTAGGGCTTTTTAATCACGCCAATATAACGCCCATCGGCAATCAACCCAATACCCGCAACGCTCTGGTGAATCTGGACCAGGGGCAGACCGCACAATTTATGATCGGAGCTGGTGTATCCTCCGATGCCGGCCTGATTGGGCAGGTCAGCGTTACGCAGAAAAATTTTGATATTACCGACACCCCCCATTCGCTTGGCGAACTGCTGCGGGCACAGGCATTTCAGGGCAATGGCCAATATTTTAACATCACCCTGGAACCCGGCACGGTGTATCAGTTGTATCGGGTAACGTTTGCTGAGCCGTATCTGTGGGACAGCCCCTACAGCTTCCGTAACAGTGCGTATTATTTTACAGAATATTACAACACGTATAACATCAATCGACTCGGTGATCGCGTCACGTTTGGTCGCCGGATTACCAATCATCTGGAAGTGACACTGGCATTCCGCTGGGAAAATGTGGACATCAACAATATTACCGATGTCGGCCCGGCCGGTTATAACCCCAATTATCCTGATGCCGCACCAGAGGTATTTGCGCAGGCGGGCGGCCATTATTTAAGCAGCATCAAGCCTGCTATTGTATTTAATGATACCAACAGCAGCATTTTTCCCACCCGCGGTGTGGTGGCGGGAATTTCAATGGAACAGTTTGGTGCCATGGGCGGGGCCTATACGTTTACCAAATTTGATGTCTTCGGCACCTATTATCATACCATCTACACCAATTTATTCGGCCAGAAGACCGTGTTGATGCTGAAAAACGATTTTGGCTTTATTCCCTGGGGCACCTCGGTATTTTTTGAACGCTTTTACGCCGGTGGCATTGGATCTTTACGGGGTTATACCTATCAGGGCGTTACCCCGCGATCTGGCCCGCTGCAAGACGGCATCGGCGGCAACTTTATGGATGTAGCAACTGCGGAGGTCAATTTCCCGCTGTATAAGAAAATTTTGCGCGGTGTGGCATTTATCGATGCCGGTGATGTGGAACCCAACGTACATCTCGGCACCACGGTTGTTGATGCCGGTGTGGGTATCCGGGTTGTGCTGCCCTTCTTTGGCAAGCTGCCGCTGGGTATTGACCTGTCGTATCCCATCCACCATACGCAAAACGACCACATTGAATACATCAGTTTCGCCTTGGGCATTCCGATGTAATCAGTACCGGCGAATGATATAATGTCGTCTGGTCCTCATGCCGGTAACAACGGAACTTGCGAGGTTTATCGCCATGGCAACGTATCACCGGAACGCTTCCGCATTTTTTTTCATTGGATTGTTGGTCCCCTTGGTGTTCGGACCCCATTATGCGCAGGCCGGTGTCCCTGCCGCATCCAAACCACCAAGCCTTGCCGTGCTCCCATTTGTTCCCGCCACACGCGACGCCAAAAACCTGGCGCAGCGTATGCGGTTTGCCGTGGCCAAAAAACTTTCCCGTGATGGCCATTACAAGCGGGTGGATGACCATGATGTCAACATGTTGATCGATGCCCTGCAAATGTCCTGGACACCGCCGGTCACTACCGCCGATATTCAAACGGTCATTAAATCACTGGCCACCGACCAGACCGTTGCCGGTTTCGTTAAAGCTCGGAGGCTTACGCTGGAATTGTTTATTGGAACAACATTAGCCAAAACCGTTTCGGCCACCATTCCACCCAATAACACCAGCCCCCGATTGACCATTGAGAAAATGCTCACGGATTTATGCCATGTTCAATTCCATCATGTGCGATCCTGGCAGATTGATCCCAGTGCGGCATTAAAAAAAATCTTTGACTCCCGCCCCAATCTGGTAAAAGACCCCGACTTTTCCCAAGCGGCGCAATCTGGCTTCCGTGCGGCCAACTGGGATGTTTTCCTGATGAAACAGGACTATCACCCCCCCCTGCTTTCCAAAGAAGCGGCCAAAACGCTGGCCACCAATCATGCCGCGATTGTGCCACAAAGCGTGGTTTCACCCCGGGCCAAAGGCTATTGCCTGATGCTGCGCACCGATTTGGGAATTGCCCAAAGCAATGGCCTGGCCTGTGAAAGCACCTGGATACCGGTTATTCAGGCTAATCGGTACCGGTTTATTGTGCAGTATCACAGTGACGCCCCGAGAATTCGGATTTTTATCAATGGCTTTGCCTACAGCCCTGATCAATTCAGCAATGCCAACAACCTGGCGAGCCAACGACGTGAAATATATCGCTGTCAGGTATTGCCTGTGACAAAAAATACCGGATGGAGCCAAACCGGCATCGACTTTACTCCAGAATCTATAAAAGGCATGAGAAAGAAATATCCCATCCGCTGGGTGCGCATCGACTTTTACTCATACTTAAACCCCGGTGATGCTTTTTTCCGTCATGTACAGCTAAAAGATATTACGCCGCCGGCGAAGTCCACGCAATAACGTCATAAACGACCACCTGCCGGAGGGTCTGCCGGATCGGCCCAGCGTCGCCCATGCCAATGATGTTCCGCAATCGCAGTCTGGTCTGCTGCCATTTCGGCTTCCACCAATGGCGACGGTTATTGCTGCACAATGCCTACGGGCGCAGCCAGCAGCACGTTATCCTGCCGCAGCACATGAAGAAGTTCATACATTTGTAACATCGTATTGCGGTAGGATTTTGGCAAGCCAGCCGTCATCATCGTCAGTCCGGCGGGAACTTGTGTTTCAATGCCCAGCCGCTGACGAATGACCTGCGCTAACGTCTGTGCCCGCGGATAAATCAGCACACGGTAAGTCCCGCTGATTTTTCCATCCTTCGCTGCAATGACAATCGAATCGTGCAGCGACCCCACGCGGTCTACCAGCCCCTTGCTCACAGCCATAGCGCCGGGATATAACCGGCCACGCGCTACTTTTTGAATGTCCGGTATTTTTTTGCCGCGCGATTGCATGACCCGCCGCGTAAATAGCGCGTAAGTCTGTTTCATCATATGGGTGATAAACGTACGCTCTTCGGGTGTAAACGGCGTAGTGCTGTCAAACATCGCGGCATGATCACCCATGGAAAATGTTTGGACATGCAGCCCGATTTTTTTAAATAATCCTCCCAGCACCACTTTTCCACCCACCACGCCAATCGAACCGGCAATGGTGCCGGGATCAGCGATTATTTCCTTCCCGGCTGTCGAAATATAGTAGCCCCCGCTGGCGGCTTCCGCCCCCATCGAAACCAGCAGCGGCTTTTTTCTGCCGGCGGCGTGCAGTATCTGCCAGATTTCCTCGCTGGCCTCAGCTGATCCACCTGGCGAGTCCACCCGCAGTACAATGGCTTTAACGGAAGAATTTTTCAAAGCGGATTTTACTTCCCGACGAATCCGGGCCGGCGTTACGAGGGTGGCATTGTAGCTGGTGCCGGGAGAATCATCGGTGATGGTGCCATCGGCACAAATAACCGCGACTGCCGGCTTGACGCTGGCTCGGGCATGACGGGGCGAACCGAGCATCTGCAAAAGCGCCAAAGGGCTGCTTAAATCCATTGGAGAAACTTTTTTGGTGCCATAATGGGTTATAAGTTTTGCCGGGCCGTCAAAATCAGTCTGAATCCATTTTCGGATATTCTGCCGACTTTCCAGTTGATTCACAAACCCACTTTTTTTGGCACTCACGCCTTCCATCCATCCCGTATTGATCGCGGAAACAATCTGGGAATGGGTAAGTTGTGGTTTGTTTTTCGCAATTGTCGCGACGATCTGCCCATACCATGCGGTAATCAGCCGATTTATTTGTCGGGCGAACGCCGGGCTGGCGGAGTTACGGGTCATTGGCTCTTCAGCGCCTTTAAATTTACCAATTTGAACCATGTCGGCCTGCAAATCCAATTTACTAAGCAACCCTTTGAAGAACATCAATTGAATGGCCACACCAGGTAGAAACAAATCTCCATGTCTGGACATGATCGCGTCATTGGCATAGCTGGCCAGAAGGTAGGTATTGGTATCCAAATCCGGAGAAAAAACCGCCACCTTTTTACCTTTGGCCCGCAAGTCCGAAATAAGTTCGCCAAGTTCCTGCGATTGCGTTAAGGATAGATCAAACGACCGGAGATTCAAAAATACGCCCTGAATTGCCGGGTCATGTGCCGCCCGAAGCAACTGTGCCATTGTCTGAGTCAACGAAGATTGTCGGCTTGGCCCCATGGTAAGCCAATTAAAGGAAAACCCGCTGGGATGCTCCTGCAATTGTCCTTCGAGCGTAATTTCCGCAATTCGATTAGCCGCCGATACACGCGGCGCGCTGGCAAAGGCCAATGCTCCCACCGCCAGTGCCGCCATGGCGAGAACAATTTTCCGACATTGAAAAAGTTTAATCATCAACGCGCTCCTCAAAAGCAGCCTTCGGACAACCGGTATTGCTAATTGTAGCGTGCTGCGGCATAAAAGCCGAATCGCCAGTCGCACCATGGATTGGTCCGCTGATTTCCCAGTGCTGTGTCACGCCTAAATATAAGGCCTGACACAGCACTAGCTCCGGCGAATATCCAATAAAAATGCGACGACAAACCCGAACAAAGCCAAAATAATCAGTGGTGCGCGAATGACATTAAACCGGGCGATATTAATGATCCAAGGTACCGGCGGCACGGGCTTAGGCTCAATGGGTTTAAGGGCCTCATCAATGAGACTTTGTACATCACGCGGACGCGTGTCATTGGCCAGTGGCAGTACCTGTTCGGACGGGTTCACGATGTTTAACTGCCGATCCGCCAGCCGCTGCATGAGCCGTTGATCACTGTCAGCAAGCGTGATGAAACGGTTTTGCAGGGCAATTTTTTCATTTATCAATGCCAGCGTGGCGCGAAGATTGTTGCGTGTCACTTCAGCCTGATGCATGTCATGGATTGCCGGTGAAAGAATAATCAGGGCCACCGCCAGCAACGACGCGAATAAAACCGCCCAACTGATGACGCCCACACTTAAAATTAAAGGCAGAATTAAAATTCTGTTCGTATGCTTAATGCGACGCATTGGCAACCATCCGTTCGAGCACCATCCATGGCACATCTATATTGTGCGCCAGCCGGGGAATTCTGTACAGTACCAGGGTCAAGCCTGTCCAAGTATGCCGGAGGAGCGGGTTGCCAACGTTGTAATAATTCCGTTTATTGATACCTCCACAAGCCACAGCAAGCACCATAATCCGCCAGGTTATCATTGCGCTATCCTTTGACATTACACATCCTCCGTGGGGTGCGTGACACTCTACGCGGGTAATGAAAATAAGGTTTCCGAGTACCGCATGATAATTCGTTGGTTGATCTTATGCCGCGAACCAACCACCGGGTTATTCCCGGCGCGCCGGGACTCTATGCGGCCGAAATCCGTTCTGTAGTGGTATGGTTCAACCGCGGATTATCGCCATTGCCCGCGGAATCTATCACGCATTGAACCGCAACGCGCAATTAGCTCAATGCGGCAGCGTTGAGTTCGCCGCGGAATGGAACCTGATGACACCACATCTTCCGCCCGTCGCCATCGGCGCAGCAATCGCCATATCAGCGTACACACAATCCCGAAATCACGTACCCAATTCAACCACAACGCGCAATTAGCTCAATGCGGCAGCGTTGAGTTCGCTGCGGAACGGAACCTGATGACACGACATCTTCCGCCCGGCACGATTGGCACGTTGCGTGGCATAATGGAAACACATCGCCTTCACGACGACGGCATCCCGACAACAATTTGAATGCTCTGGATATCGGGACAGGCGACACAACGCAATCCACAGTTTTCACAGCTTCCGCCTGCCCAACTCCGACTACCGGATCCCTCGCAAAATGTTCGTTCAGCGCAACCATCTTTTTCACTCATTATTCATTGAGCGTAGCGCCGCGACCATAAAACCGCCCGCAAAAGGTCACTTCACTCGACGCAGAAAGTTTACCCCGCCGCCCCGGCAATGCAAGGCAAACTCAAGCAGGTCGGGTCCGCATCGCGACACTTGTCTACCGTTTCACTTTCGCAACGCCGATATTTATGGGTGACTGTCCCTAGTATTTTGCCGCAATCCCCTAAACCGGAGTTTAGCCCGCAGAAATGATAAAACCCTTGCAGTACAAGGGTTTGGTTCATTTTGTCACTTCCCGTTACTGGGTACACTCCAGTAACTCAAAGGCCCGCCGTTGCAGGACGGTGGGCATCGC
>Ga0209012_1000361_pt1 | contig 65231 bp, 54 predicted proteins | sample RS3BMetagenome_FD_184735 | JGI IMG/M metagenome (GOLD analysis project Ga0209012, IMG submission 184735) | Ferric oxide microbial mat and aquatic microbial communities from Rainbow Spring, Yellowstone National Park, USA - RS3B (SPAdes) (version 3) ... | reverse complement strand
CATATTTTGAAAGTACTGCTATATTCTTTATTCCTCTATCCATTCCCAATACTTTCACATCCTCTTTTTTAATCACCTCTTTATCTGGAATATTCACCTGAACCATTATGAATATTCTATTTGTCTTTTCATCTATTACCAATTGAGCATTTGTGTATTCACCCTTGTATTTGTCAATTAATGGAGAATGTGACACTGGATACACCAATCTTCCCTGCACTGTTGTCAAGGATATTGTGTGTGAATCTGGATAGAATTTGAATGTTCTGTTGTCATATCTTATTGTCAAGGATTTCTTCTTTATTTTCTTCTTAAGCTCTGTTGCTTTTAATGCTTCAGATGCAGTGTCTCTTGCTGTTTGTACGAGGGCGGATGGCAGTGTGGGTATCCTTTCCCTAACAGCTGTATGTGACTTTATTGAGTTTGTTTTTGTTGAATGTTTTATTCTCAAAACCATAGTCCAGAACTATTTGCGTTGCTTCCTTGAACTGCCTTGCAGTTTCAATGAGCTGTTTGATATGGGAGCTTCAGTTTAATAGTTCTGAACATTATTTATTAGGTTATTTATTAGGAAAGAGAACTTATTATTAAATTTTCTATTGAGGGAAGTCCGTGTATCTCCTCCCTAAAGGTCAGAGTTTTACTGCTTCCCTCAAACTCCTAATATTTTTGTATAATTCTGAGGAATTTATCTGAATTGCTTGAATTTATGAGGTAATAGTTGCACATACATCGTATGTATGGGCTGAGGCGGAATTGAACCGCCGACCTCCGCGTTTCGTACCCAGAGGCTGTAAGCGCGACGTCATAACCACTAGACCATCAGCCCTTCAATTTCAGTATATCCAGGTATTAAATTAAAATTATCAGTCTCGATGCCCAAGATATTTCGTTTTACTTAATTTTACTCTGCAAGCTATTGAATGTTTATGACTGGCAATCTCATTTGCCAGTCTTTTCTACTTAGCAGACGCGAGTCCAGCAATTCGACTATTCACTGAGTGAAGCATCTTTCTTGCTGTTCGTTATGTAAGTGGAACTTACGAGATTGCCGGAGAGAAATATCTGAAAGTCGTAAGTTGCTCTCTGAACATTTATTTTGAATATCTGATACGGACAGGCGATATCACCCAGAAATACGGGCGAGGCTCGACTGCCATTGACACTCATCGTCATATACAGAGAGTAATTGGTTCCTCCTGAAAGATTAAAAGGCGGACATACAGCTACCACTTCGCTAACTCCAATGGGGACAGTATAATTGGTTCCTGAAATGATAGCGCCCCAGGTGCCTGAAGTATCTGCATAGCTCAAAATAAGAGATGCAGATGCGAGCAATATGTTCTGAGCGGAAAGGATAACAGAGCTGCCCTCGTAAACAGTGATATCGCATGATTCTCCCAGATGCTGGAAAAATTCAGAAGTGTTGAGATATGCGATGCCAGACGAAGATGTATATGAAGAAATAATTGCGTTGTATGAACCAAAGAAATTGAATTCGAATCGTATATGCTCAATTGGCTTGCCGGTGTTGTTCAGTGCGATTGAAAGGAATGACCCGTCATGATCTCCAGTCCCCTCAAATACCCATATGTCAGGAGTGTTGGGAATTCTCACGTGCAGTGTATACTGATATACAGAGTAGAATAGAATTGAAAGAGAGAGTAGTATTATTATTGTGAGGGCAGTGACCTTTCTGCTTCTCGATCTTGTCAAGTAATTTCAATATGTGCAAGTTATTCTGAGATTTATGCCTGTGCTTTGGCAGATGGGCTCTGTCCGTAAATACAATGTTGCAATATCTGGAAGTCATGAAATAATTGATGCTCTACTATACCATAGAAAGGGTGGATTCTGATGAAGCTGGTACACACTTCAATAACTGTGAGAAATATGGATGAAAGCATTGAATTCTATACAAAGAACCTTGGCATGAGGCTTTCGAGAAGGAGGGAAATACCTCAGAACAATGCTGAGATAGCGTTTCTTGAGATGGATGGCACAGATCATGCAATAGAGCTAACATGGTGGAAGGACAAGAAGGACTATCTGGAAGGAGATCAGCTTGATCATATTGCCTTCACAGTGGAAAAACTGGATGAGTTTGTTGAGGAGATGAGAAAAAGAGGTGTGGAGATAGCCAGGGAGCCTTATATGCTGGGATCAAGCAGAATAGCGTTTATCAAAGATCCAAATGGCATCTGGATAGAATTAATAGAGAGGAGGTAAACTAACCGCTCCTGTAAGGCCATCTGTAAGATAGATTAGCTTAACTGCAGCTGGGCCTGTGGGGTAGTCAGGATCATCCTATTGGTCTTCGGAACCAAAGATCCGGGTTCAAATCCCGGCAGGCCCGTAAATATTATTGCATGCAAAAGATATTATTGAACATTTAGTTCATTAAATCGCACAGGCAGCATTATCTTTCGCATGCTGTTTATCGATAATCGTGCATGTAATACAGCTAATAAATAAAAGAAGAAACTCAGTCTCCTGAAACAGAATCGTATCTGTTCAATTGAATTTAATAAAATAAGAAAAGGAGCGATGGAAAAGTTGGAGGATGGATATTTTGCACTTCTCAGCGATTCAAACTTCGTAAGATATTGGGCTTCGGTTCTCACAGCAGATCTGGGATACGGTTTGTTCGAGCTTGCATTCACATGGCTTGCAATTACTGTAACACACTCTCCTGCAATAACAGGACTGGTCCTGTTTGTGGAATTTTCAACCTATTCGCTTACAGCCCTTGTTGGTCCTGCAATAGATAGTTCAGGGGATAAACGTAAATTCATAATTACAATATTCCCGGTACAGGCAGCAATAGGCGTTGTTGTTGCATTCCTTATTGCATATCATCAGATAGGAGTCACTGCAATACTGTTCATTGCTTTTATTATGGCCCTTCTATGGGATTTTCCATGGCTCGCCCAGTCCGCAATACTCCCTCTCATATTGAAAAGGGAAAGACTGTTGAGGGCCAACGCACTCATGCAGGCGTTCGGAGGAGGCTCCACCATTCTGCTGACTGCAATGGCTGGCATAGTCATAGCGTTCATAGGCGTACAGGGGGTTGCAGTCATATACGCATTCACTTTCTTAATCTCAGCTGCACTGATGAGAACTGTCAAAGTGCCAAAATTGGGGGATGCGAAACTCTCCCTGAGTCATATTATGCACAGTCTCTCTGAAGGCTGGCATTTTGTGATGAGTGGAACTAGAAGGGAGCTGAAGGAGCTATTTTTCGTCTCTGGCGCGCAGGGGTTCTTCTCCATAGCTCCCTTCCTTTTGATTACAATAACATCCTTCACATATTTCCATGGCAATGTAAGGGAGTATGGTATACTGAACGCTCTTCTCCTTGCAGGAGGCTTTCTGGGAAGCATCGTCTATGGAAAAATAAATCCAACCGGAAGTTTGGGGAGATCTGTATTGCTCTCAACAGCAATTGAGGGGGGACTCATCGCACTGAGCCCACTTGTCCTCAGCAGCCTGCCGCTCACAGACATGCTCTGGTTCACAGTTGGCATATTCGACCCCATATTCTACAATGGATACAATTCATACATCCAGGCAACGGTGGAGAACACCTATGTTGCGCGGGTTAAGGGACTTGCCTATCTACTGAGAGGAGTGGGAAGGGGAGCAGGAAATGTGGCACTAGGCTTCCTCATACTGTTTGCAGGATTTACCTTTGGTGCTGAGTTCTTCGGACTGATGCTTCTCATAATACCAGTAGCGCTGCTCCTGACCAATGCAAGCATTGCGAGGATGGGATACTAAACTACTTTCTCCTGAGCTGAGGGAAGAGTATAACATCCTTTATGCTCTGTGCACCTGTTATGAGCATCACGAGCCTGTCAATGCCTACGCCCAGACCACCTGTAGGTGGCATTCCAAACTCAAGTGCAGTGATATAGTCCTCGTCATAGGGATGAGCCTCCTCATCTCCTGCCCTCTTCTTCTCCATCTGCAATTCAAAATTCTCCTTCTGCTCTATCGGATTGTTGAGCTCTGAGAATGCATTTGCAACCTCAAACCCATTGACGAAGCACTCAAAGCGCTCTGCGAAACGAGTGTCCCCCCTTTTCTTCTTGGCAAGTGGAGAGACTTCTGCTGGATAGTCAAATACAATTGTTGGCTGCATGAGCACTGGCTGTACCCTCTGGTCAAAGATCTCTGCAATCAATTCCCCGGAGCTCATTCGGTCGGATATGTCGTGCAGACCAAGTGATGTGCATAGGGAATAGAGTGCTTCCCTATCCTCATACTCTGGCAGATCTATTTCCCCTATCTCCCTTATAGCATCGAGCATTGAAATCCTGCGCCAGGGTGTCCTGAAATCTATATGCTTTGACTGATATTGCACTTCAAGAGAACCGTTTGTTTCAAGCACAGCTTCAGAGATCATTTGCTCCGCCAGATCCATCATATCTCTATAATCTGCATAGGCCTGATAGAGTTCCATCATTGTAAACTCAGGATTATGGGTGGTATCCATATCCTCATTTCTGAAATCCTTTCCAATTTCGTACACCTTCTCCATCCCTCCGACAATCAAGCGCTTCAGATAGAGCTCTGTGGCTATCCTGAGATAGAAGTCCTGTTGCAAAAAGTTGTAATGTGTTATGAAGGGACGCGCAAGCGCACCGCTGGGTATTGGTGTTAGAATGGGCGTTTCAACCTCTATGAAATCGCGCTGATCCAGCCATCGCCTGAGGAAAGAGATGAATCTGCTGCGCTTTATGAAATTGTTGAATGCATCCTCATTTACTATCAAGTCAACATAGCGCATCCTGTATCTGGATTCCACATCCTTCAGTCCATGGTACTTTTCAGGAAGGGGTCTCAGCGATTTGGCAAGCAGCTCAAAATGAAGGACGCTGACTGTTATCTCCCCCTTTTTCGTCCTGAAAACATTCCCTTCAACCCCTATTATATCCCCCTCATCCAGTTCAAGGAAACTGTTATACTCCTCCGTCCTGTCCACGCTTGCATAGAGCTGTATTCTGCCACTCCTGTCCTTGAGATCCACAAAACATGACTTACCGTGGTCCCTGACTCTCATAACACGCCCTGCAAGCCTCACCTTTTCCGCAGAGGGCTCATGCCCTATGTTACTGAACCTGCTCTTCACCAGCGAGGCGTCAGCATTGCGGTTGAAGGAGTATGCATATGGGTTCTTATGTTTAGAGATGAGCTTCTGAAGCTTCTCATACCTTATCCTGATAAGCCTGTTCAATTCCTCTTCCGAATACGAATCTTCGGGCATTTCCTATCCCGCCATCAGCGCAGCACTTACTGTAATCGCACTTGTCTAAAAAGAATTCCTATGCCCTAATTCAGGAGCTTGCTGAAACGGCTGAATGATAAGGTGTTTGCCACAGCTTCGGCTTCCAGCCATCCGCGTCTGGCCATTGCTATGGCGTATTTCATATTGAGCAGGGAGGTGCGATGATGCGCATCGGTGCTCAGCAAAAATTTGCATTTGAATTTGGAAGCTTCCATGACCAGTGCATCGTTGAGATCCAATCTTTCAGGCGATCCGTTTATTTCCAGCAGAACGCCCTTTTCAGCAGCTTCTCTGAAAACAGTATCTGCATCAAATGAGTATGCCTCCCTCCTCCCCAGCTGTCTCCCTGTTGGGTGCCCTATTGCAGTGACATAATCGTTGGAGATCGCATTCAACAGCCTTTTGGTCATCTCCTGCTTCTCCATATTGAAACGGGAGTGCACAGATGCGATAACAAAATCAAGTTGAGATAAAATCTCATCAGGATAATCGAGGCTCCCATCAGGAAGTATATCGACCTCGCTGCCGCACAGCACGTGTATTTCGCTCTCCTTGTCTCTCAGCCTTGCAATGCGCTTAATCTGCTCTTTCATTCTTTCAACTGAGAGCCCATTTGCAATCTTTTCACTTGGCGAATGGTCTGAAATGCCTATGTACTCATAATGAAGCTGCTTTGCTGCCTCAATCATCTCCTCCAGTGGACTGCTTCCGTCGCTCCAGTTGGTGTGGACATGCAGGTCCCCTCTTACCTGCTTTAGCTCCACAAGTTTAGGCAATCTGCGAGAGGCTGCTGCCTCTATCTCACCCCTTGCTTCCCTCAGCTCGGGAACTATGTAATCGAGACCGAGTGTCGCATATATCTCCTGCTCTGTTGAACAGGAAAGCAGTTCTTCACTCTCCCTTCTGAACAATCCGTATTCGTTGAGTTTCATCCCCTTATCTATAGATATATTGCGAAGTTGCACATTGTGATCCTTTGAACCTGTGAAATAGAGCAGTGCAGCGCCATAGCAATTGTCCTCCACCACCCTGAGGTCTACCTGAATGCCAGATTTGAGCAGTATGCTTGATTTTGTCTCACCCTTGGCTATGATAGTCTCTATATCATCAATGGATGTGAAGCGATCCATCACTTCTGAGGGTCTGGGGGATGAGGCGATTATGTCTATATCCCCGACTGTCTCCTTTCTTCTCCTCAGTGAACCGGCTGCATCAATCCTGGAAACATGCGGCCTCAATATCTCAATGATCCTTTCAGCGACCTCATCTCCTTCAGAAAGCAGGAAACGCCTGCTTCCCCTGTAGAAGCGAATACTCTGGAGTATCTTCTGCTCTGTCTTTTCACCGAACCCTTTGAGTTTCTGAACTCTGTGTTCGAGACAAGCTTTTTCCAATTCATCCATGTTTGTGATCTTCAGTTCAAAGAAGAGCCTTCCAACCTTCTTTGGACCGAGGTCCTGAAGCTTAAGAAGTTCAAGAAGCGATTCGGGAATCCCCTTTTTCAGATTATCCAGGTATGCGAGTCTCCCTGTTGTGACGAATTCCTTTATCTTCTGAGATATCGCTTCCCCAATTCCGGGGAGCTCAGATATTGTCCCGTCCCTTATGTATTCTGAGATAGGCTTTGGCAGGGCTTCAACAGTCCTTGCAGCACGCCTGTAGGCTATGGGCCTGAAGCGGTCAGAGCCTGTCAGTTCAAGTATGTCAGCAATCTCATTGAGCAAAGAGACCACAGGTTCGTTCGCAGGATCCACGTAAGATACATGGGAAGCAATGTATATTAAATTAGAAGGATTGTTAAAATCCATGGATAAGAAAATTGTGAGGATAGTCTACTGCCAGCCATGTGGATATATGCCCAAGGCACTTGATATGGCCCAGAAACTCCTTGAATCATACGGTATGGTATACAACAAGAAGTTCGGCGTTTCGCTTGAACCTGGTGATCAGGGAATATTCGATGTTTATCTTGATGACAGACTGATTTTCTCAAAAAAGGAAGAGGGACGTTTGCCTGAACCGAAAGAGATCGTGGAGAAGCTGAAGTAGTGCAGACAGATATAATTCCAGGTGGACTGATAGAGCATCTTGACCCTAGGATAGCTGAGGTGCTCTTCAAAAGAAATATAGTGAGACTGCACACGGTGCAGGAGAGTGTTTTTCGTGACATATATGAGGGGAAAAATGTGCTCATATGTGCTCCCACAGGCATTGGGAAGACAGAGGCTGCAATGCTTCCCATATTGCAGAGGATGATTGAGGAGAGGGGAAGAAGATGCCTGTATATCACACCGTTGCGATCTCTCAATCGTGACATGCTTTTAAGGCTCGGGGAGCTTGCCTCTGCTGTAGGACTTGAAGTCTCTGTAAGGCATGGGGACACGCTTCCCACTGAAAGGAGCAGGCAATCAAGGCACATGCCTGATGTGATAATAACAACTCCAGAGACAGTGCAGCTGCTTCTGCAGGGCAAGAGATTGAGGGAGGGTCTGTCTGGTGTCAGATTCGTCGTTGTGGACGAGATACATGAACTTCTTTCTGGCGAGAGGGGAGCACAGCTTTCTGTTGCGCTTGAAAGGCTCGAGCGTATTTCCCCATCCTTTCAGAGGATTGGGCTTTCAGCAACAATAGGCTCTCCAGAGGAGGCGGCGTCGCTACTCTGTGGTAACAGAGATGTTGTCATTTCAAACATACCTGTTGAAAAGGGGAGGGAGATACAGGTGCTTTGTCCCCTCCCGGATAAAGATACTGGAACAATAGCTGCAGAGCTGCAGATAGATGAAGGGTTTGCATCTACACTGCAGCTTGGAAAGAGGCTGATAGAGGAGAACAGGAGCACACTCTTCTTTGTAAACACAAGGGACCTTGCAGAGGCAATCGCATCGAGATATCATCTCTGGCTACCTGAATTCCCGGTGGGAGTGCATCATGGCTCTCTCTCCAGAGAGCTCAGAGTGCAGACAGAGGAGTTTTTCAAATCTGGAAGGCTGAAGTGCCTGATCTGCACTTCATCCCTTGAGCTTGGCATAGATATTGGTAGCGTTGACATGACCATACAGTTCAATTCGCCGAGACAGGTCACACGTCTTCTACAGCGAGTTGGAAGGGCAGGACACAGGGCGGATGAAGTTAGCAGGGGAAGGATACTCGCTTATGATGAGGATGAGATACTTGAGGCTGCGGTGATAGCACGCAGGGCCATGAAGGAAAACATGGAAAGGCAGAGGGTGAGGGAAAATCCTCTGAGCGTTCTTGCAAATCAGATTATTGCCATGGCCTCTGAGGGGGCATACGACAGGCAATCGATGTATGAGACTGTGAGGCGGAGCTACCCCTTCAGAAATCTTGAGAGATGGCGCTTTAATGAGGTCTTCGACTTTCTGGTCTCAAATTCACTGATAAGGGAGGAAGGAGAGGTCAGGAGAACGATGAAGGGGCTCCATTATTTCTATGAGAATATATCAATGATCAGGGATGAAAAGACATACAGCGTTCGCGATATCAGCACGCGCAGAATAATTGGCACACTCGATGAGAGTTTCATCTTTTCACTTGAAGAAGAGGCTGTATTCATAACACACGGCAGGAGCTGGAAGATTGTGGAAATAAGGGAAAAGGAGGTGCTTGTGGAGCCTGTGGCTGTGCTTGGCGCTCTCCCTTCATGGGTTGGTGAGGAAATACCTGTGCCATTTGAGGTTGCACAGGAGGTGGGGGAGCTGAGGCGAAACAGGCAGCTGCATCTCTACCCTCTGGATGAGGAGGGAAAGCAGAAGATACTCAGCTATCTTCAGAGCGTTCCTGAACAGTACCTTCCCACCGACAGGAGGATAGTTATAGAGAGTGACAGGAGAAAGATTGTTGTACATGCATGCTTCGGCACGAAGGTAAATGAGACACTGTCAAGGATGATTGCAGCCGTCATTTCAGCGAGAAGTGGTGAGGGGGTGGGAATAGACATAGACCCCTATAGAATAATGATTGACCTTCCTTCAAATGCAAGGAAAGAATGGGTGGGGGAGGCGCTTAAAAGTGTGGCGCCTGAAGTGCTGCCAGAATTCATGCGAAAGATAGTTTCCAATGTCTCCTACGCAAAATATCAGTTCCTGTATGTTGGAAAGAAATTTGGAGTGATAAGGAAGGATGCTGACTACAGAGAGATGAATCTCAGCAGGCTCATGGCTAGCTATGAGGGAACTCCTGTTATGGAAGAGACCATTGAGAAGACAATATGGGAATCAATGGACTTGGAAAGCACAGCTGAGGTTCTGTCACGGATAAGGTCAGGAGAAATAGAGATCGTGTATGCCCCGCTCTCCAGGTTGGGTGAAAAGGGGCTGCAGGAAACAAGGGAGATGTACAGACCGGCCAGGGCAGATAAGGGAATTATAGATGCACTCAGGAAGAGGCTGATGCATGAGGAGTTCAAAATGCTCTGTCTTCACTGCAGGGCCACAAGGCACCTTACTGCAGCAACTGCTGAAAGGAAGATTCTATGCTGGAAATGTGGAGGGGAGATGCTCGCTGCACTGAGCAAATTTGATATGGAAACATATAGGAAGAATGTAAAGGATTTGAGATGGAGGAATAAACTTACGAAGAATGCAGATCTTGTGAGGACATATGGCCCAAAGGCGCTCCTTGTTCTTGCAGGAAGAGGCATAGGGCCGGATGCTGCTGCACGCATACTCAGCACTACAACTGATGAGGAAAAGCTACTCAAAAAAATACTTGAGCAGGAAATACAGTTCGCCAGAACCAAGCGCTTCTGGGATTAATTCAAAGGACACTGCTGTTCGACAGCAGCGTCTCCTCGATCAGTTCGTTTCTTTCAAAACGCTCTGGAAGGAATGGCCTCAGCAACTCATCAACCCTCCCTGTCGCTATGTACTCTGAGATATAGTGGCCCACTGCTGGGGAAAGCATGAAGCCATGGCCGCTGCTACCTGCTATTACTATGTATTTCGCGAGTTCACCCACAGGACCAAGTACAGGGGAGCTGTCAGGTGTCATGTCGTATGTGCCAGCCCATTGTCTCACTATCTTGACATATTTCATGAAAGGCAGCAGCTTGATTATGTCCTTTGCAAACCTGATCATGAAATTCAGACTTGCACTTATATCATAGTTCTGTGGCTCCTCAGCATGCGTGTGGCCGACGAATTCGCCCCTGAGGCTCTGATGTATTGTTATTCCGTATTTTAAGGAGACAAGCATGGGTTTGAACAAACTTTTCAGTGGTTCAGTTGCAATGAGTTCTCTTCTCACAGGCCAGACAGGAAGCTTTATGCCCAGCTGTGAGGAAAGCTCGTTGACCTTTGAGGCAGTTGCATTCACAACATACTGGGAGCTGAATTCACCGTTCAATGTGCTGAGTATGAATTCATCTTCCCTTTTGCTTATTCGAACAACAGGGGTGTGCTCAAGTATCAGACCTCCGTTCCTTTCAATCGAGAACATGAGCCCATGCAGAACAGCATCATGATGCAGTGTCCCATCCAGGGAGTGGAAATTTGCACCCACAAGCCCTTCCCTGTTTATGCCTGGGACCACTTCACTGACCTCATCCGCCTCCAGCCATCTTGTTTTTATTCCATTCCTGTTCTGTGTCTCTCTTGCCCTGCTATAGATGGAGACATCCTCATCACTGTAGCAGACGAAGATGTATCCATCCTGTTTGAAAAGTATGTTGTAATCCAGTTCTCTTGATAGGCCGCTCCAGAGCCTGATTGCTTCAGACATTAACCTTATGGTCTTCTCATTCCCGAACTGTGCCCTGATTCCACCGGCATTCCTGCTCGATTGGCCACTGCCAATAACATTGCTCTCGAATACAACGACCCTGCCGAAGCCGCGCCTGAGCAGTTTGTGTGCGGTCATCAGGCCATTGACGCCCCCACCTATCACTGCGGCATCAATGCTCTTTGCCACCTGAAACCTCCTCCAGATCTGCAAGCGCAAGTGCTCCTATGAAGACCGGGACAACAGGAGGTCTGATTGTTGGCATATCTATCTCTTTCCCTGTACACTCTTCAAACTTTTCAAATGCGTTCCTGAAGCATCTTGCCCCCTGACAGGGTCCCATGAAGAGGCCGGAGAAGCGTTTCATCCTGTTGAGGGTGGAGTATCCATTTTCAGCCATGTATTCAATATCCTCTGCATCCACATCCATGCAGAAGCATATCATACCACTTCCAGTCTCTACTTTTTCCATAGATTCAGAGTGCTCCTCTTCCCTCCCCTCTGCAGCCGCAATCCCCTGAAGCAGTGCATCAGGAGATGGTGATAGAAGTGAGCCACAGGCATGGATTGTTTCAGAGCACCTGTACCTACCATCTGTCTGTGGGACGGGCATTGAATAGTGCGTGCTGTAACTCATTTTTAGTTTTAGAAGCGAGGCCAGTTCAATGCGCGGCTGTTTTCTTCCAGAGATTACAAGCAAATCGCACCTCATGTAGCTGCTCTTCCCCTCACTCTGTATTTTTACAGTTTCTACATGCCTTGCACCAAAGGCAGAGCTTACATTACCACGCAGAACCTCTGCGTTTAACATTTCACGCACTTCAGAGATGTATTTATCATCAGCCCTGCGCACGACAACTGTGCTGAAATGAACTGCATCGGAGAGCATCTTCAGCGTTGAAAGCGGAATTGAGTTTTCAAGATATAGCAGGGGGTATGATGCCCCTTTAGCAAGGAATGGATACCTTATGAGTGTCTGTCCTGAGATAACCCCTGGAATTCCGTTTCCTGGAAAAAGTGGCTTGATATCCTCTGCCCCGGTACACAGGAATGTTCTCTCAGGCTTTATGAAATATATTTTGTTGTACCCGCAGACTGCTGCGAACAGATGTTCCCCTTCTGCGGCGAAGACAGTTGTGTCAGCAAGCAGCTTTCTGGAGCCATGGAAGAGATTGTTGCTTTGAAAATCTTCAAGACTCATTGCTTCAATTCTGCGTTTAATTATTTCTTCAGGCAGCACATCAGCAACCAGCACATCTTCATCCTCGAGCGCTGACAGTACTCCTATTCCTGCCCTTCCAGCACCTATTACGAATGTCCTGGGCCTCAGCACTTCTGAAGATTTGAAATCAAGTTCGCTGATGCCTGCATCTTCCGGTATGGATGCTGCGTTTCCGCCATAGTCATTTATCTTCCTTATGAAATTGAGGAAAAAATGCCTTATGCTGTTGATATAGTAAAAGTGTCTGTAATAGAAGCCTGCCCTGGAGTGCCTTGCTATGAGAAAAGACAATCTCCTCTTCGATTGAGGCTCAATATGCATTCCATCTCTGAGCTTTATTCTGAAGGCGTTGAGGTTTGGCACGCCGTTGACCGTCACCCATGCAGATGGGGTCTCCTTGAGCATATGGGGTTCATTGCGCCATGAATGGAGCCTGAAGCTGTAGTTGCCAAGTGGGAGTTTGTTTTGCAGGAGTGCCTCAGCTACTGTGGCATCTTCAACTGTATTGTATTTCTTTCTGCGGAAGTCAAACATACAGGGCTGCCTCACTCAGAGCGTATGTCTTCGAATGACTCAGATGCACGCAGGCAGGTAGAAGCATAGTGGCCCATTGCTGCAGTATAGATTAAGCTTTTCTTGAATTCAGTTTTAGCGGAGGGTCAAGCAGCACTGCCCTGGCTGGGGCCGCCTCTCTTTCGGTGAATTTGACAGGCAGTGCAATGAGAGTGTATTTGCCCTCCTTCACAGCTCTGAGCTTCGCGCCTTCAAGTATTGGTATGTTATGTGAGAGGAGTGTGTGGTGGGCTGGAGCCTCAGAGGAGCCGAACTGCTCTATGGAAAGATAATCTATGCCAACTATGCCTGGCCTGAGTTTAACAAGCTCTTCAGCTGCCCTGCCTTCTAAATAGACAAAATCTCTGGTGAATTTCTTTGAATAAAGCGAGGAGTTACTTGTTTTGAAGAGAACACCTTCACCCCGCCTGATACTCAGCCTTTGTATATCCTGGACGCCTATGCTCTTCCCCCTGCAATGAAGAACCTGTGCATTCAGTATGAAACTATTGAGTGGCATCGCGTCAATCTTACGACCCTTCTCTATGAAATGATATGGTGCATCGATGTGAGTTCCTGTGTGGGCACCCATGGATATGCTGCTCAGGTTAACCTGGTCCCCATCAGCTATGCGCATTGCCCAGGAGAGAGCAAGGGGTGGATTTCCCTCATAAATGGGTGTGCTTTCATCCAATCCCACTGAGATATCTATTATCCTCATAATAACTGGGAATAACGCTTCAAATATCTATCAACTGCGTCAACAAATGCAGCATGGCTCCAGGTGAGAGGAGTGGCTGAGACAGGCCTGCCTATGCGAGGGTCTATCTGCTCTGAAAGTATTCCACTTGGTGTGGCATATCTGACACACCACTTAAGTAACTCCATGGCAGTGGATAGTTCTGCTCTGGACGAGGCCTTGGCTATCTGCCAGTCTGCAAGCCACAGTGTGCAGATAAACCAGGGATTCCCCTGAACATCAGCGTTCTTCTGATCTCTCTGATACCAGTCACCATCGTATCTTGCAATGCCGCCAACTGGACCTCTCACCCAGAGCATCTTCTGCACAGCCTCCATTGTTGACTGAACCATAGGGTGTGTGGCCTCAAGTACACCAAAATAGAAGAGGCCTGAGAGGCTGGCATCCACCGCTGTATCCTGCTGTCTAGTTCCATCCTCCTTGAATAGCAATCCTCTGATGAATCTGCCGAGCTCCTTAGAATAGAGGTGATGAAGCATTGCATCCTTTATTGACTCGGCTGTCTTTGAATATCTCAGAGCTATTCCCTCTTCACCAAAACTTTTTGCGAAGCCTGCGGCAGCATTCAGCCCTGCATAGACAGCGGAACATGTAAAGGTGAATATGCCTCTGCGTTCCTCCCATAAATCGTAACTGTCCAGTGGAAGACCTGTCTCATCATCCACATACATGCACAGAAAATCTGCTGCATTCTTTATCAGTGGCCTGTACATGGGCTTAATGAATTCCACATCTCTGTACAGTGTGAAATGATTCCAGAGTGAGTGAAGAACAAGTGCTGTCTCGTCCTCCTGTATGGGAAGGGAGGGTCTGGAGTAGAGAATCCACGGATGCCAGCTGCTTGCAAAAGAACCATCAGGGTTGTACTTCTGCAGAAAGTACCCCCTGCTGCTTATTGTTTCAGCACAGAAAGAGTAGAAGCGTGCTGCAGGTTCATAATATCCGGCATTATCAAGCGCAAGTGCAACCAGTGCGCCGTCTCTGGGCCAGATATAACTGTAGGTATCCCTGTTGAATTTGAGCAGGTCTGTGTCATTGCCTGCAATGATACCACCATTCGAGTCGATGTTGGTCATGATTGTCAGAAGGCTGCGCCTGTAGAGGGAAAGCACTTCAGGGGGGAGGGGTGAAAAGTCCCTGGGTTCCTTTCTTGCCCAGAGCCTCCAGTAATTTTCAGTTCTTGAGATAAAATGCTCCACGCCTCTTGAGCGAATCAATTGCTGCAGCTTCTCAACAGCATGGTAGTTTTCACCTGCTGCCATGAAATAATAGAGGGAGCGACTTTCTCCTCCTGGAATCACGAGGTTGAGCCCTATGACTGAGTCAACAGATCCTTCAGCTATCGGGTTGCCTGAAAGGAGGCCATCCTCAGCATCTCGCCATGTTCCCTCCTTTCCATCAAATTCCTTCTGTCCACAGGCATACTGTGAAATGCCGATTTCCCCCTCCATTGTACCGCAATTGCAAAGGAAGTAGCGCATATCCTTGTAGTGTAAGACGGCGTTTAGCTCTGGATCATAATATGCTGTATCCCCTATGTCATTGCCATATAGATGGAAATCATGATGGAAAAAGAGCCTTACTTCTGCATCTCCCCCTGAGATACGCTTCACAGTTACATTGCGGAGCATCGCATCTATAACGAAATCAACTGCATCCCTGAAATTTAGCTCAATGCCGAGTGCACTGTTCTTTATAGATACGTTTGTGACAAGCGTATCCTCTGCATAGCTCAGTTTCTTCTCCCACCCCTGCTGGTCAATCCAGCTGAATGTACCGTTGACCCAGACGCCTATCCTGAATTTGTGACCCACAGAATGATTTTCACTGCCAACATGCGGATAATAGATATCCCTTATGAGATAGTCCTGATCGAAGCAGATGAGCAGTTTCTCATTTGAAAGAGGTAGATCTCTCGGCAAGGTCATCTCCTCCAGTCAATTACCACCTTGACGACATCAGCCCCACGTGCACTGAATGCAGCTGAATATTCTTCCACTGCGAATTTGCTTGAAATGAGTCTCTCCAGCAATCCAGGGAATTTGCTTTCTATTTCCAGCATATGCTGGAGAGCCATCTTAAAATAACTTATGTTCGCATTGACAATTCCAACAGTGATCAGATTGTTGAGTACAATGGATCTCATTATCTGAACGGCAGGCATCTGATACACCTGAGAACCACCAGGAATACCCGTAAGTGCAATAATACCGTTTGGCGAGAGAGATGGGATAGCATCCAGTCCAACCACTGCATCACCTGTTGCCTCAATAATTATGTCGAACTTTCCTTCGCTGCCCGCAAATTCATCTATCGAGGTGTTTGAGGTATTGAGATGAGCAATGCCAGCTGCATTCAGTATGGATGCCTTTCTTGTGCTATCGTCGTGTCTGTCAGCAGCTACAACCTTGAACCCTTTGAGCCTGAGTATAAGTGAGGCCAGAAGGCCGACTGGTCCTGTCCCGAGCACCAGCGCCTTCTTGCATTTAAGTCCTTCCTTGCAGTCCCAGCCCCACTCCACACGCTTCTGCAGTTCCAGACACTGATAGACAGCCTTTTCACCTATTGTCATGGGTTCTGTCAGAACTGCAACATCTCCGAGCCCGTCAGGGACGCGAGCAATATATTCAGGCAGCTCTACCACACGCTCGGTGTTGTAGCCATCCATCCCCTTTATCCCTCTCTCTTTAAAGTTACCAGTGAAGCACATATCTGACTGGCCGTGAAGACAGCTCCAGCATACGCCACAGGACCTCCTCACAGTGGGAACCACTAGATCCCCTTCCTTCAGCTCGTTGCTCTGCCCCTCAACGACCTTGCACAGGGATTCATGTCCTATTGTGAGGAACTCCTCACCTGGTGGTGCTTCTCCATAATAGCCTGAAATTATCTCTCTGTCAGTTCCACAGATGCCTACAAGCAGCGGTTCGAGTTTTATCTCTCCCTTCGCTCGTGCGGGCTCTGACTTTTCAATGAGTTTAACGCCTGGCTTTCCAGGACTTACTCCTATAGCCTTCATAACATCATACTGCCAATATTGTGTCTGCATTTAACTCTAAGTAGACAACTTGGTGGAAATCACTTCTCTAAATGAATACCGCTCTGCAAAAATGGAGTGGTTCAGCTACCAGGGAAAAGTCTTTCAAGCAGTTCAATGTCCTCAGGTGTGAACAGTTTGTCCCCCAGTGCAGCATTTTCAGCCACATGCTCAGGTGTCCTCGCCCTGGGTATTGGAAAGACAGCATTGCTCTTTGATATGAGATAGGTGAGAGATACCTGTGCATTTGTCTTGAGACCATATTTCGTCTTTATCTCGCCGAAAGAACGTTCAAACTCCTGTCTCGCAAGTTTTCCATGGGCAACAGGATAGTAGGCCATGAGTGCAATACCCTGCTCTTCGCAGTAGGGCAAAAGGTCCCGTTCTGGATCCCTGTGCATCAGATTATACTGTACCTGAATAGATGCCACATGCGCATGCTCAAGGCAGGATTGCGCTTCCTTGAGCTGGGAAACAGAGAAATTGCTGACGCCTATGTGCCTTATCTTTCCTTCTTCCTGTAAAAATTCGAGTGTCTTCATTGTCTCAGAAATAGGTGCCCTTAAACTTGGAAAATGAAGTTGATACAGATCTATGTAGCCAAGACGCAGGTTGGCAAGGCTTTTCTCACACGCTCTGATGAGCTTCTCCCTTCTGAAATGTGTTGGAAACGCCTTTGTGGCAATAAACAGATCTTCCCTCCTGTATCCCTGTATAGCTTCAGCCACAAGCGGCTCCGACATATAGAGCTCAGCAGTGTCAATGAGATTGATGCCAGCATCAAGACCTGTGCGCAATGCCTTGATGATGCCCTGTCTTCCTGGGAATCGCCTGAAAAGCCTTGCTGAAATTATCCAGCCGAAATCGTAGTACGTTCCCATCCCTATGGCCGAACACCTGAAGCCTGTACTGCCGAAATTCCTGTAAATCATCTATAGACCAAATAACTACAGAGATAAATATTAAAACCTGCGCGCAGAAAGGTTGTATAGAAGCCAGCTGAGCCAGAGATTGAAGATCAAACCACCAAACACTGTGAACAATATGAACTGTGTGCCATCCATGATGAAACCCCTCGCAAGGCTTTCAATAATGATAATATGATGCTGATAAATACACTTTCTCGCATTTGAATCAATACAATCAGTGATGCAATATAACGTCGATTTTAAGTTCGTTTTTTGTCTACAAAATTCGTCTAAAATTGAGCATGCTAATTCGACACAAGGTTTTAATATCGCTCGCCTCTGGGCATGGGGCTGCTTGAACATGCAGAGAATGTGTCAATAATGAGAGGCGATATGGATTGAAAGGCGCCAGGCTGCTGGTCAATACGCTGGAAGAGAGGGGTGCAAAGGTTGTTTTTGGCATCCCAGGTGGAACAAATCTACCTCTATATGATGAAATGAGGGAGAGCAATCTGACACATATACTTGCAAGACACGAGTGCAGTGCGGCACATATGGCTGATGGATATGCAAGGGCATCAGGAAGGATAGGCACATGCCTTGGCACATCCGGACCAGGTGCAACGAATATGATAACAGGGATATGCACCGCCTACATGGATTCCTCACCTGTTCTCTGCCTCACAGGGCAGGTCTCAACAAAACTTGTGGGAAATGATGCGTTTCAGGAGGCAGATGTGTTCGATCTGATGATACATGTTACAAAGTGGAATTTCAGAGTTAGAAGCCCTGAAGAGATACCACAGGTCATTTCAAGTTCAATAACGCTGGCGACAAGCGGAAGATATGGCCCGGTAGCAGTGGATCTCCCGACCGATACAATCTCCTCCGAAACAGAGGATTATACAATATCAGAGATAAATGTGGAGATGCACACCGACCTGAGCGATTTGGGACGTGCTGTTTATGTATTGAATAGCTGCAGCAGACCAGTCATTCTTGCAGGGGGAGGCGCGAAATGGTCAGGATGCGGACCCCTCCTGCTCCAGTTTGCCGAGAAACTGGGGGCGCCAGTGGTCACAACTGTGATGGGGAAGGGAACTGTGCCTGAAGATCACTGCCTCGTTTTGGGTACTACAGGCATGCATGGAAGAGGCTCTTCTGCACTTGCGCTGAGGGAGGCTGACACCATCATTGCGATTGGAACCAGATTCAGCGACAGGACAACAGGGAAGACTGGTAGTTTCGCTGCAGGGAAGCGTGTGATTCACATAGACATAGATGCCGCTGAGATAGGTAAGAATTTGAAGGATGTTGTTGGGCTCTCTGGCGATTGCGGCGCAGTGATTTCACTTTTACTTCCTCTGATAAAAGGGAGGGATAGAAGTGAGTGGCTGGCGAAGATCTCAACAGCCAGGGAGTTTTGCAAATGTGACTACAATCTGCTTGATGCTCCACTGAAGCCTCAGAAGATAATATACGAGATGAACAGGGTACTCCCGGATGATACTATACTTACAACGGATGTTGGACAGCATCAGATGTTTGCAGCCCATTTCTTTGAAATAAGGGGGCGCAGGCGTTTCATCACCTCTGGAGGGCTCGGAACAATGGGCTTCGGTCTTCCAGCAGCTATTGGTGCAAAGATAGCATCAGGAAACAGCACAGTGGTCTGTCTCGCTGGAGATGGTGGTTTTCAGATGACGATGGCTGAATTTGCTACTGCTGTGGAGAATAACATAAAGGTGCTAGTGGTGATAATGAACAATTCAAGCCTAGGTATGGTTAGGCAGTTTCAGAAGCATTTCTATGGAAACAACATCTTTGCTGTAGACTACTCCAGAACACCGGATTTTGTGAAATTTGCTGAGGCTATGGGAGGGGATGGCGTGATTGTGGAAAGGCAGAGCGAAGTCGAGGAGGCGCTTAAAAGGGGGCTGAAGAGCGAGGTGCCGTTCATAGCGGATATGAGAGTTGACATCAATGAAGATTGCCTGCCCATGAAGCCCCCATGGGCTGATGCTAATGGCACAATATATGGCAGATGCAAATGGAGGGATGTGATTGCTTAGATTAGAGATTAAGGTAAGTCCAGTCGATGGGATACTGCAGCGAGTCCTCTCTGAATTCAGCCGCAGGAATCTGGAGATTGCAGAGTTTATGTACAGAAAGTACAGTAACAGCGGGTCCATTGAAATAAAATCTGAAGGAAGAGCTGAAAGTGTTTTGAAGCACCTGAACAGAATATATGGTGTCATAAGTGTGAGGGCAGTTCAATGTGAGGGTGTCGAGAGAGAAGGATCGAAGAGTGAAATATCTGCCCTCGAAATGCTTGGGTGAGGAAATGAAGGCGCTATATGATAAAGATGCAGACCTTGGAGTGATTAGGGAAAAGAGGATAGCAGTTCTGGGCTACGGTAATCAGGGAAGGGCGCAGGCGCTGAACCTCAGAGATGCAGGACTGAATGTGAAGGTTGGCCTGAGAAAAGGTCAGAGCTGGGAAAGGGCGGAGGAAGATGGATTTTCCCCAATGGATATCAGGAATGCTGCATCCTGGGCTGACATAATAATGATGCTGGTACCTGATGAGGTGCAACCCCAGGTTTACGCAGAGATGCATGATTTGCTGCACAGGGGCCAGGCACTTGAATTCGGGCACGGCTTCTGTATCCACTATGGCTTCATTATCCCCCCAGAAGGGCTTGATGTTATAATGGTCGCTCCTAAGGCGCCGGGAGCACTGGTGAGGAAGACATTCCTTGAAGGATTTGGAACGCCAGCACTTGTTGCTGTTCACAGAGACTTTTCTGGAAGGGCGATGGACATAGCCATGGCCATTGCCAAGGGCATAGGTGCCACCAGGGCAGGAGTAATAAAGACAACGTTCAGGGAGGAGACAGAAACGGATAATTTTGGCGAACAGGCTGTCCTTTGCGGTGGAGTATCGGAGCTCATAATGAAGGCATTCAGGCTGCTGGTCAGGGAGGGGTATCAGCCAGAAATAGCGTACTTCGAAGTGCTTCATGAGCTCAAGCTAATAGTGGATCTAATACAATCGGGCGGACTGGAGCACATGTGGGATGGCGTTAGCAACACTGCTGAGTACGGAGGCAGAACAAGAGGGCCCAGGGTTATAGACGAGCATGTGGAGGAAAGAATGAAGGAACTGCTTGAGGACATAAGGGATGGCAGCTTTGCAAAGGAATGGATGGATGAATACTACAGGGAAATGCCTGAGCTCAGGAGGCTCAGGGAGAAGGGAAGTAATGAGCAAATAGAACTTGTGGGAGCAGAGCTCAGAAAGCTCTTCAAGAGACAGTAGATTAACTCCTTTTGCATTTTCATTCAACGGTGTTTAACTGACCGGAAGAGTGAGTGAAAGGAGGGTGCTCGTCACTGGCGGCAGCAGCGGCATTGGATTTGAAATTGTGCGTGCACTTGCTGAAGAGGGTGCCTATGTTGCAGCTGCCGCAAGAGGCGGACAAAGGCTCAGGGATGCAGCCGCTTCTCTGAAGGGAAAGGGTCTTGATGTGCTAGCGCTCGTCATGGACGTGCTTTCCGATGAGTCTATTGAGGAAGCGATGAAAGTAATAGAATCACACTGGGGAGGATTGGATGTGCTAATTAACTGCGCTGGCATCTGGATGCAGGAGTTCAATCCACATTTCACTGAGAGAGCAATGCCCTTCTATGCATATACGAGAGAGCAGATGATGAGCTCCATGGAAATAAACTACCTCGGATATTTTGCAACATCACAGGCTTCAATGCGTTTTTTCCTGCGCCAAGGGGAGGGAGGCATCGTCAATGTAGGCATGGACGAAGAGCTCTTCCTTACCCGTGGTTTTGCGCCCATAATACCAACGAGGGCTGCAACCAATGCGCTGACAATGCTGATGGCAGCTGAGTTGAAGGGAAAAGGTGTTGATGTCAATCTGTTAACCCCTGGAGGCTTTGTCGCTGGCAATTCAATGCCTTCAAATGCGGATAGAGCTCATTTTGGAAAGCTTCTTCCGACGGACATATGCAATGAACCCATGATATTCCTATGCTCCGACAGAGCGAGGGGCATCAGCGGGGAAAAGATCGTTGCCTCCAGGTTCGATGAATGGCTCAGACAAAAGGGGCTGGAATGGAGGAGGGAGAAAAAAGAGGGATAAACCTTTTAAAAGCCGGTCCCTTAGGTCAAGCTGTGCTGAGGATAGAGATGTACAAATGCTGGTTCTGCGGTCGGGAATACACCGACAAGGCAAGCGCTGACAGATGTCACGATGCTGGCAGCTATCCGGTATACAGGGATGGCACAAAGAGAAGAAGAAGTATTTTTGGAAATTAACGACCACAATCAACCCTGTAAGGACAGTGGATGCATTTCCATGTTTCAAGTGTCATCCTGTTCTCCCCGTTCCTCATCCTCGAAATTATCTCCAGAATATATGCCCTGTTTCTCTCATCCCAGGGAACGCTGAATATACCATTTGCGTAGATGATTTCTCCGTGGGAAACTGGACCTATAACATCCTCAATAATAAGGCAATATGCGAGTACCTGAGCAACATCCCATTCCCTTGCCTCACCTCTGCACAGAACGCTTTTGAGTTCAACAGGTATGTACGACCTTCCCTTTTTCCTTATTGCATCAGGCTTTCCTGAAATGGAATAACGGTATGAGATTAACACAGTTCCTTCAGAACCTAAGTCCAGATACACTGATCTGTCCCTGAGTATAAGTGCAAGCAAAAGAATGACGATGGCTGCTGCCACATAGATCAGATATGAAGCCATTGTATCACTGCAATGAAAAACATCGCAAACGATGCAAGAAGAAGCAGCAAAACAATCAGTCTCCTGAAGTGGATGCGTCTGTCAGCAGCTTCATGCACCTCCAGACCTGCCAATCTGGACGAGAGCAATTCAGTGTCCAGCACACTGAACGACGGCGGATGCATGGTATAATGATATTTTCTGCTGCAATATACGAAGGTGGCTATATCCGAAGCTCGAATAGGTTCCCGGTGGCCGAGATCCATGCTTCACCCTTCAATTTTAATATATTTAATATTGAAAGGGAGTGGACCGAATGCTTAGAGCGGTTCAACCTCATTTTCATGTTTCAATTCAATGCCATGACGTTTGAGTATGGAGAAAAATTTGCTTCCAATTTCCTGCATAAGCCCCACATACTCTGGCGGAAATACCCCCTTCTCCTCTATCTCACCTTTCAATACGAGCCTAGCAAACGAAGCGGCAGAGAAACCTGTCATCCTGGACATTGAGCTCAATCTTCCCTTTGCGCTTGACCTGTCTATTCCATAATATCTCTCCCATGCGGAACCTCGACCCTCAATCACTGTAATGCACATGTCTTCATTGCTTTTGTAATGTTCAAATAGCCGTTCTGTAAGCCTTCTCGGCACAAAGCCATCTAACCTTTCAGAAGAAAAGAAACCAAGATCTCTCAGCTGTCGCATCAGTGTGAGATGCCCTGGATAGCGCAGTGTTCTTTCGAACATGTTCCGAACCTTCAGTGTACGGAGCATTGTACGAAGGCCATCGCTGTAGAACGCCTCTAAAGCACCTATCTCATTCAGTGTGATTGAAGAGATATCTGACAGAGGGTCTATGGAAATTATCCTTCCATCGCGGACAATGCGCGCCGGGCGAAGATATTCGTCTATCAGCCCTTCTGCGTTGAATGTTACTGCGTGCCTGAAAGGCTCTGATGCATGCTGTGGCAATCCGGCCACATAAATCCTAATCTCATTATCCCCTTTGCCGAAAAGACTACCAGCAATGACGTTGGTCAAACCAGGGGCATATCCTGCATCTGGGATGTACAGAACATTATTTTTCCTTGCAATATGATCGAGCTCAAAAGGATCCTCTGGCATGAAAGAAGTGTCAACCACATCCTTACCCAGTCGCAGGAGCCTTGCCACTGTCCTGAATGCCACACCCCCGGGCAGAGTGGAAACAACAAGCTCAGTTTTCTTGATTATCTCCCGTTGCTTGAAAAAAGAGGTTGTGAATTTATGCGCCACGTTAACAGAAGCAAGTGCAGCTGGGGATGGATCAAAGACTGCAACCTCATTGTCAACCTGAAGCTCAAGAGCAACAGCCCTCCCTACCCTTCCAGCCCCCAGCACCGTTATCAGAGTTATCTCCCTGATAGATACGGATGCCGTATTTAATTATGAAAGCTGCTCATCTCTTTGTCCTGGCAGCCTTCCCTTTTACGCTACGCTTCCGTTTACCATCAGATGAGAGCCTCGCTTCTATGACAGAAAGCATGGAGGATGAAAAGGTGTTTATAGCCCTGACAAAACGTAGCAAATCGCCGTTATCTAAATCACCAGAGTGCGGATAATGCGCATCAGATATGTCATCTAATTCTGAAACTTGACTATCAGATAGTGTGTCCGACATATGTAGGACATACGAGAACCTGTATTAAAAATGTTTCAATTGCGTTCCTGCCAGGATAAAGGCTTAAAATGAAAAATGCTCTATTAAATAAGGGTGGCGGATATGACTGGAGCAGTGGACGTTCAGGTCAGGAATGCAGGAGCAGGTGTTGCCATACAGAATATTTATTCTTCAAAGGGGTACGGGCGCAGGAGGGACAGGTTTGAAAAGGCCGGACTCTATCTCGTGCTGATCGGAGTGCAGCTTGCTGTTTATTCTCTACTTTCATTCTATGAGATAAGCATAAAGCACAGGTTCCTGCTCAGTCACTCAGAGGTCATCGATTATTACATCTATCTTGGTATTGCAATTGCAGTGTATGCATGCTGCGGCGTTGCCTATCTGTTGAAAATGATGAGAACAGAGGAGCAATGAGCCTATGTTCATCGAGCTATTTCATTCCTTATCTTTTTAAGCAATGAGAGAAACATGCGACCTGTCAATGTGCCAGTATTTGTATTTCTCGGGCTTGGATGATAGGATGCATACAGCGATGGTAATCCTTTAAACCTATACACTGCGCCGTGCCTGAAAACCTTGCCTGAAGCATCTGCCCCCATTTCTTCAATGAATTTGAGGGAGGCGTCAAAGGCGAATCTGCCCAGTGCGAGTATGACCCTCTTTTTACTCAGAAGCAGGAGCTCCCTTCTGAAATAGGGATAGCAATTTGCAGCCTCCTGGGAGGTTGGTTTATTTTCAGGCGGGACGCAACGGACAGCTGCAAGCATGTACGCATTGAACAGCTCCAGCCCATCATCTGCACTCACTGAATCTGGTTTGTTTGCGAAACCTGCCTCATACAGATTTCTCATAAGGAAACGTGCAGAAAGGTCGCCTGTGAAGACGCGGCCTGTCCTGTTTCCACCATGAGGGGCTGGGGCCAGGCCAACTATTACAAGCTCAGCCTCTCTGTCTCCAAAGCCAGGCACTGGCTTTCCCCAGTATTGCCATTCAGCAAAACGCTTTGTCTTTTCCCTTGCTATTCTTTCTCTGAACTCAACAAGCCTGCTGCATTTTCTGCACTGAATGATCTCCTCGGTAAGCAAATCGAAGCTGTCCCTGGAATTGCTGACTTTGCTCATGCACAGACACTGATTGAATAGTTAAAATAGCAAGGTGTGTAAACTTTTCCTTTATCTATCAAAGGAGGCAATAAAAAGCATACACATAAAATAGTAATTTAATTTAAACTAAGGCAGATGGCTGAGACGCTTGTGGAGTTTAGACATGTGACCAAGGTTTTCCCGCGCACACTTCTGCTGAGGGGAAGAAGCACGGGAGCAGCAATAGAGGATGTCTCAATGGAAGCGCTGAAAGGGGAGGTTGTTGCACTCCTTGGTGAAAATGGTGCAGGCAAAACGACACTGTTGAAGATTGCTGCAACGCTCATAACCCCCACTTCAGGCAATGTCTACATCTCAGGCATCGATGCAGTGAGGAATGATAGAAAGGCAAGAGAGTTAGTGTCCTTTGCAACAAACAGCGATCGCTCCTTTTATTACAGGCTTGACGGATGGAACAATCTTCGGTTCTTCTGTGGCCTGTACGGCATGAGCCTTAGAGAGATAGAGGAGAATATTGAACCCTATCTTGACGCGCTTTCAATGCGCGATGCTATGAATATCGCTTACATGTATATGAGCACTGGAATGAGAAGGAAGCTGGCGCTGCTCAGAACACTCGCGCTCAGAAAGCCTGTGATACTTCTCGATGAGCCAACGAGCAATATGGATCCACGTTCAGCGAAGCAGGTTGCTTCAATAGTCGGGGAAATAAAGGCACGTGGTGAATGCACTGTGCTTTTGAGCACAAATAATCTTGAAGATGCTGAACTGCTTGCGGACAGGGCAGTTATTTTGAAAAAAGGCAAGGTGGTGCTTTCTCAGAAGCTTCCTCCCAGGGAAAACAGGAGGGGCACTGTTGAGATAGAGGTGGAGAGGGCAGCATATGTTGATGTGAATACAATACTTCCAGGTGCAGTTGAGACTGTAACGGAGAGAGGAAAGAGGTTTGTGAAAAGCTCTGAGGATGCAGTAAATGAGCTCAACAGGGCACTTGACAAGCTGAGGGCACAGGGTATAAAGGTACTGTCCGCGGATATATCAGGTAGCACTGTTCAGCAGATGATGGAGAGCTGTGTGGTTGAATCGAGTAATTAGAAAGGCTTACATTTTTACATTCATCAGAGGGCTCAGGGTCTGGAGCACATATAAGTCGCAGGCACTGTTCACTGTCCTCGGGTGGCTTCTGCCTGTATTCCTCTATTATTTCATAGCGAACTATTTCAGTCACCAGATTTCAGATGCTGTGAGCCCTTATGCAACATCATACATCGGCTTCTTCATAGTGGGGCTTGCATTCCAGGGGTATGTGAGTGCTCTCGTTTCCTCGCTATCGCAGAGAATAAGAACAGAAGAGGAAATGGGCACACTTGAACACCTCATGCTCTCACCGACATCCCCATCCTCAATACTCATTTACACAATGCTGTGGCCACTATTGCTCAATTCGGTTCAGGCAGCAGCGGTACTGCTTGTAGGCATATACCTGCTAGGCGTCAGGCTGCATGTTGATGTGCTCGCCACTGTAATTCTCGCTGTCCTGGTGCTTGCAAGTAATGTGGGCATTGGTATGATGGCTGCAGCATACACTCTTTTCGCAAAGCAGGGAAATCCAATATCGCTTTTCTTCAGCACATTCAGCGTCTTCATATCAGGTGCTGTATTTCCTGTGACACTGCTTCCAGCAGCAATCCGCTATATCTCCTATGCCATACCGCTTACATGGGGGCTTGTCGCACTGCGGATGACAATGCTTCAGGGGGCCTCACTTCAGCTTGTCTCTAGCTACACCGTATATCTCGCTGTCGCCTGCCTCATAACTATACCACTTGGACTTTATGCATTCAGGCGTGCATTCGACTTCGTGCGGAGGCAGGGAACCCTATCAGGATACTGAGAATGCAGACGGACAGAGCCTTTTCACTGGACAGTGGGCACAGTCAGGTCTCCTCGCCTTGCATACAGCCTTCCCGTGGGCAATGAGCACATCTGTGAGTTTTCCCCAATCCTTCCTGGGGAACAGTGACATGAGTTCCCTTTCTATCCTCTCTGGATTCTTCTCCTTTGTGAAGCCAAGTCTACGCGCTATTCTGGACACATGTGTGTCAACCGCAATCCCTTCATTGATACCAAATGCAACTGAGAGCACGACGTTCGCTGTCTTCCGTGCAACGCCAGGAAGCTGGAGCAGCTCTTCAATTGTCTTCGGAACCTTCCCTCCGAAGGATTCTATAAGCTTCCTGCAGCTTTCTTTAATATAACGGGCCTTCTGTCTATAGTATCCACATGGTCTTATTATGCGCTCCAGGTGCCTGAGCGGTGCTTCAGCCATCTTTTCGGGGACAGGATAGCGTTCAAAGAGCTCGGGGGTAACCCGATTGACCATCATATCAGTGCACTGGGCGGAAAGTATGGTTGCCACCAGAAGTTCTTCTGGTGAATGGAAATTCAGTGCACACCGCGCATCAGGGTATGCCTGTATGAGTTTTTTCAGTACAAGCCTCGCTTTCTTTGCCCTATCCTCCTTTTTCAAGTTAAGACCTTCCAGTTGAGAAGCTGTCGTAATAGAGGATCATCCAGGTACCAAGACCCTTCGCGCACAACCTGCCCTTCTCGTCAGTCACGTCCATTTCGCAGACAACTATATTTTTACCAGCCCTGACAACCTTTGCCTCACAGAACGCATCGCCTTTCGGCATGGCTTCCAGGAAGTTAACCTTGAGCTCCACAGTGACCTGGTTCCTGCCCTGGTTCACTGTTGCAGTTGCAGTTCCCCCAGCAGCGTCTATCAACGTTGCAATTGCACCTCCATTAATTATGTCCCCATGCCTCAGGACTTTGTCAGAGGATGGCATCTTGAGCCTGGCTCTTCCCCTTGAAACCTCAAGCACCTGTATGTCGAGCTGACTAAGAAAGGGGTCACCTCTGATAATAGATGCAAGTGCCGCAAGTGATATATCGTCTGCCATACAGTAATGGAAGGGCACTGACAATTAAAAAATTGCGTTCAGCCTGCGATCTTCTTCAGGACATAGTGAAGTATTCCTCCGGCAGCGTAATAGCTCACTTCCACCTCATTTTCCAGCCTGATTATGAGTTCAGTCTTTCTACTATTTCCTCCCCTGTCCTTGAAGTGGAAAGGTACACGCTGTCTTGGCTTGGGGTGCTCTGGCAACTCTATTGTGACCTCCTTAGAGGGGTCTATTGAAAGGGAATTGTAGTCCTCCCCAGGGAGGAATTCCAGGGGAAGCACACCCATGCCAATCAGATTGCTCCTGTGTATGCGTTCAAAGCTTTTAGCTATCACTGCCCTCACGCCCAGAAGCTTTGGACCCTTTGCAGCCCAGTCCCTGGAGCTTCCTGTACCATATTCACTTCCAGCAATCACGACAAGCGGCACACCCTCTTCCTTATACTTCATTGCCGCATCATAAATGGTCATCTGCCGACCATCAGGGAAATGAAGTGTGTAGCCTCCTTCCACGCCTGGAAGCAGGAGGTTCTTTATTCTCTTATTCGCAAACGTGCCCCTAGTCATCACCCTGTCGTTACCTCTCCTCGAGCCATAGGTGTTCATGTCCGCTGGCTGTACTCCGAGTGAGTGTAGATATTTCCAGGCAGGTGAATCCGCTGCAATCGCTCCTGCTGGTGAGATATGATCAGTGGTCAGTGCATCGCCGAACACAGCAAGCACCCTCGCATTATGTATGGACCTTATCCCCTCCTCACTCTGCTCAAAGAAAGGAGGGGGCTGTATGTATGTGCTCTTTGGGTCCCAGCTGTAAAGAATGCCAGTGGGAGCTGGCAGCTTGTTCCAAGATTCATTTGCAGTGAGGATATCTGAATATCTCTTTATGAACATATCAGGGGTGATATATCTGGACATGAAATCCATCACCTCCCCATTGGAAGGCCAGATATCTCTGAGCCTGACATTGCTCCCGTCCTTCAGCGGCTCATTCGTCAAATCTTTCAGCACAGTTCCTGCAATTGCAAATGCAACCACAAGCGGTGGTGACATCAAGTAGTTTGCACGCACATCGTTGTGTATCCGGGCCTCGAAATTCCTGTTGCCCGAAAGGACGCTGGCCACAATCAGCTTATTTTTGACAACCGCATCTGCAATTGGTTCAGGCAATGGGCCACTGTTCCCAATGCACGTTGTGCATCCATAGCCTACAAGGTAGAAACCAAGTTTTTCCAGATATTCCATCAGCCCTGCATTTCGAAGATAATCAGTGACAACCCTGGATCCAGGTGCAAAGCTTGTCTTCACCTTTCTGCTCACTGTAAGGCCTCGCTTAACAGCATTTCTTGCAAGGAGGCCCGCAGCAAATATCACTTCAGGATTGCTAGTGTTGGTACAACTGGTAATTGCAGCGATGACAACATCCCCATCCGAAAGTGAATCCTCTGTTCCATCCTCATATCTTATTTTAACACTCCTTGGCCCAATGCTGGAATGAATCAGCTGTGATTCACCTGCAGCCTCCATCTCCTCTGTTCTGGAAGAGGTTGTAGAATTTCCAAGGAATTCGTGCTCAAAATTTTCCCTGATTTTAGAGAGGTCCACCCTGCTCTGTGGAAGTTTTGGCCCTGCTACAGTTGGCCTTATTTCAGATAGATCCAGATCAATTACAGAGCTGAATTCAACCCTGGAATAATCTATATCCATGAACCCCTGTGCCTTGAAGTAGTTTCTTACAAGTTCCACATGCTTTTTGTCCCTTCCTGTGAATTCAAGATATCTGAGCGTCATTTCATCCACAGGGAAAAGGGCGACTGTGGCACCGTATTCAGGGCACATGTTGGTCAGTGTTGCCCTATCAGGCACAGTAAGATTCTTCACCCCTGGCCCGAAGAATTCTATAAACTTGCCCACAACATTTGCCTTCCTGAGTATTGAGGTGAGTGTCAATACAAGATCAGTGGCATTTACACCCTCTGGCAATTTATTGGATAAACGAACACCCACAACCTCTGGTTGGGATAATGTCACAGGCTGATTCAGCATGGCTGCCTCTGCTTCAATCCCTCCCACACCAAAGCCAAAGACACCAATACCGTTTATCATGGTTGTGTGTGAATCTGTGCCAACAAGTGAGTCCGGATATGCAAGTAACTTCACATCTCTGTTTTCAAGCATCACAACGCTTGAAAGGAATTCAAGGTTCACCTGATGGACAATACCAAGAGAGGGGGGAATAACCCTCAGCTTATTGAAGGAACTGGAGGCCCATTTCAGGAAGGAATATCGCTCTGCATTGCGTTTGAACTCGTACTCACTGTTGAGTACGAATGCCTGAGGTATCCCGAAGAAATCGACCTGGACCGAGTGGTCTATTACGAGATCAACAGGCACCTGCGGCTGAATGATCTCTGGATCCTTTCCCATCTTCTTGACAGCATCCCTCATTGCTGCCAGATCAACCAGTGCGGGCACTCCTGTGAAATCCTGCATGAGCACGCGTGCAACCTTGAAGGGCACTTCTTTATCAGCAATATTTTTTGCATTCCAGCTGGCAAGTGACCTGATATCCTCCTCTGTTATCTCCGTCCCATCAAAATTTCTTATCATAGATTCAAGCACAATTCTAAGGCTGAGGGGAAGCCTGGAAATATTTCCAACACCAGCCTCCTCAAGAGCATTTACAGAATAGTAATGTATCTCTCTTCCTTCAGCATCCTTGAAACTGCGCAATGCATTGAAGTGATTGTGCATCACATCTGACATATGTTGCAGAAGGCATCTAAAATAGTTAATCCTTTTGAAATAGTGGCAGATACCGTATCATGCCTGAAATAAATAACAAACATTTCGGATTAAATGAAGCGGCTCATGACTAAAAAATGCTAGTTAATTTTTACTTAACCTAAAGTATTTTCCTTTTTCCAATGCCTAGTTAGAAGCATTTGAAAGACCATACAAAATTTGAGATACTGTTATTTACCTATCAAACGCCTTAATTTCTCCACAAGATTATCAACTCTCTTAGAGTAGAATGACCAATTTCAGAAGTGTTCTCAATATTGGGGACAATTAAGAGATGCTGGTCCCATATAATTGGTAAAAGCTACACTTACTGGATCTGATTATATTTCAAAACATATTAATAAAAATAATGACGTTGAATGTTAGATTTAATTCATTTATAATATTTTTACAGTTCTTATGTCTGCTCCTGTGCAAACAAAAACTTGACAACGAGTAGGGGGACATTAAATCAAATTATGAGAGCCACCAGGGAGATTTGAACTCCCGACCTGCTGATTGCATGGGCTGGCTTACAAGTCAGCCGCTCTACCAGCTGAGCTATGGTGGCAGCATATCATTGCATAACAGAAAGCAATATATCTCTTTCTCAGAGGTGTTCATCTCTCCAGGATGTGAAGGTCCCTGTACTGAATGTAATTTCGCCAGTCTTGAGCTCCTCCGCCTCTTCCTCTGAAAGCTTTGTGATTGTAACTGTTCTGCCAACAAGCGCACTGTTCCCGTATGGATCGTCAATTATTATGTGGAACGGTGAAATGCCATCCTTCATCCTCTGGATCGTTTCAAGCAGCGCATCGCATTTTTCGCATATGTCAGCCTCTGCATCTATTCTGAGTATACGGATTACATCAGCAACCCTCTCAAGTACTCCCTCTGCATTTGAAATGAAGCTTTCAGAAGCAATGCCAGGCTCTATGTCCACACCAAGCTCAGGGATTCTCAGTGTCCCGGAATTTGATCTTATAACCCTTATTGAAAGGTCCTCCTCTCTTTCTATAAATGCCTCAAATCGGAGCGCGCCTCTGTTCTCGAGCATTATAACATCTGAGTGTCTGTAGCCACATGCCTCACACATGTACGTTGTCTGCACAGCCTTTCCAAGCATGGGCAGATCAAGGTTTGCAATAACATTAACAACTGACTTCTTTCCACATGCAATGCATGGATTATCAAGTCTTATTTCAACTGGTTTGCCCTGGATGACAGAGCCCTCATCACCTTCTTTTTCATCCATCAGATCTTCAGAAAATTCAATGTTGCAATACTTAAACCTATCCCGCTGCTGCATGGAATATAGAATATATTGTCTGTATAGTGCTATATATTCAATTTTTTCACTGTTGGCATTCTCTTAGTAATCGCACTAACTACTGAATTCCAGAGGTGACAATTTGGAAGAAGAAAGGAAAGATAGCGATTTCTTTGACCCTCTGAATAAGGCAAAGGTGAGTAGATTCCACTTCAGAACTATCCTGATCTCAGGGCTGGGTTTCTTTACAGATGCATACGACCTCTTTGTGATAGGTGTCATTGCAGCACTGTTTGGTTTTTATACACCTTTCCCTATTCCATCCAAGCTTCTGGTATTCCATCTGCTTGGAAAGACGGGGGCCATAACTGGCATCGAACTGATATCTGCTGCTGCCATATTTGGCGCAGTGGTGGGACCATTTGTATTTGGAAGGCTGGGAGATCTGCTTGGAAGGAAGAGGATATATGGAAGAGGATATATGGACTTGAGATGGTTATACTCGCAGTAGGTGCAGTACTCTCAGCACTTTCATGGAGCTTTGCAGCGCTTGTGATTTTCCGATTCATCCTTGGTCTCGGCATTGGTGGCGATTATCCAATGAGCGCCACTATAATGAGCGAATATTCCAATGTAAAGAGCAGGGGGAAGCTTGTTGGAACTGTCTTTGCAATGCAGGGTTTCGGCATACTGACTGGTATAGTGCTTGCAATCGGATTGCTTGCAACAATTCCCGCGCAGCTTTCATTGATATGGAGAATACTGCTTGCAGCAGGGGCAATACCTGCAATCTCAGTCTACTATTACAGACGAAAGATGCCTGAAACACCAAGGTACACGCTGACAGTGGAGGGGAATGTGAAGGAGACAAAGAAGGTCATAGAGCATCTGACAGGCTCAACGCCTTCCTCAGAAAGTGCCAGCGTAACAGGGAGAAAAAGATATAGCGAAATGCTGCGCTACTATCTTCCGATAATAATAGGCACTGCAGTGAGCTGGTTCCTCTTCGATATCTCCTTCTACGGCACCTCAATCTACACCCCCACACTGTTCACTGCGCTCAGTCTCACATATGCACCCCATCTCTCACATATCTCACACCTTCTGATTGCTGAGGAGTATACCGCTGTAGTGGATTTAATATTCACAATCCCTGGATACTGGATAGCAGTTGCGCTCATTGACTGGGCAGGTAGAAAGACGCTACAGCTTGCAGGCTTCGCTGCTATGGCTGTACTGTTTGCAGTGCTTGGACTTGTTCCAGGCATCATCTCGCTTGGTCTTCCATTTGTCGTAATCTACGGTCTGACCTTCCTGTTCGGAAACATTGGCCCAAATACAACCACATTCATTATACCGACAGAGCTCTTCCCAACTGCATTCAGGGCATCGGGCCATGGCATTGCGGCTGGAAGTGGAAAACTCGGCGCTGCGTTGAGCACTCTGTTCTTCGCCACAATTATACTTGCAATAGGGGATGCAGGAATGATGCTCTTCCTTTCATTCGTTGCAGTGCTAGGTGTCATATTCACAGCGGTCTTCATCAGGGAAACAAAGGGACTGACACTGGAAGCATCCTCGGAGGAGAAGAAACTGGTGGCCAAGAGTGCAGAATGAATGCGCTATCAAACCTCAATCAATTCTTTTTTTGCATTTGTTAACACCTTAACACCGTTGCCCGTCACCACAACATCGTCCTCAATCCTGACGCCCCCGAAACCTGGGATATAGGCACCTGGCTCAACTGTCACCACCATATTCTTCTCCAATTTCTTATCAACACCACGTGCAAGCACCGGCAGTCCGTCGTGCACCTGAAGGCCGAGACCATGTCCAAGTGAGTGTATGAATCTTCCCTTGAAGCGAGCATCGATGACCCTGCGCGCTGCAGCATCAACCTCACCTGCGACAGCACCTGCCCTGATTTGCTTGATTGCTTCTGTCTGAGCTGTCAGAACTGTTTCATATAACTCCTTCTGCCTTTCTACCGCTCTGCCGAATATAAAGGTCCTGGTTATGTCGGAGCAGTAGTTGCTGTATCTGCATCCAAAGTCTGTGAGCACAAAATGTCCCTTCCTAAGCTTCACCTTTCCTGGAAAATAGTGAGGAATTGCGCTTGTCTTTCCAAATGAAACTATGGGAGAGAAGGAGTTGCCCTCACCTCCTTCATCATACATTGCCTTTGTTATGAGCGTCGCAAGCTCCTTCTCAGTCATCTCCTCCCTGAGCATGGAGGGCACCATGTCTGCAACCCTGGAAGCTATCCTGCAAGCCTCTGCTATCCTCCTTATCTCCTCATCATCCTTGACGCCCCTGCACTCCATGAGTGCCTGCGAACAGTCCTTCAATTTTCCCTTGAAGCACTTTCTTATAAGATTGTAGTAGCTTACTGGCAGCGTCGCCCTGTTGATCCCTATGCTCTTGTATCCCCTGAGCTTTGAAGATAGAAGCTTTTCGAGCTGTTTGGCATCCCTGTAGGTGTAAACAGTTACTGGAAGTCCTTCCAGGGCTGAGCGCTCAAGTATGCTTGTGAATACATATGTTCTCTTCTGCGTCACAACTGCGAATGAGTGCTCGAATATGCCTGAAAAGGGGTTTACGAAATACCTGAAGTTGTAATCTGAAACGCCCTCACTACCGTTCGCGACAAGCACTGCATCCACTTTCCCCTGCATTAAGGAAAAAAGTCTGGCATTCCTGTTCATGCAGCTGAAATGCCTCGAACCTAAATAATACTGCCTGAGAATTGGAGTTCAATCAACTGGATGGCACAATGCAGCAGTGCATTATTTGGGTGCAAAGGCTTGAGGCAACGGATAACATCTTTGGACCAGGCATGCTTTTGTGCATAATGTTAACGATATATACGCAACAAAGATATAAGCACAGCTCACTCTGCAGATGCGTGAAATACGAACTGCTTGAACACACTGCAGATATATTCATTAAGGCGTATGGAAAGACAGTGGAGGAGATATTTGAGAATTCAGCATTTGCATTATTTGATCAGATAGCTGATTTGAGCAGGGTTAGCCCTGTGGGGGAGGAGAGGGTTGAACTGCGTGGAGAAAATAGGGAACTGCTGCTTGTCGATTATCTGAATGAGCTGCTCTATATGCATGATGCGTTCAACGAACTCTACTGTGAGTTTGATGTCTCATTGAATGATGATATGCTCAGCTCCTCAGTGCGCGGGGAGAAGATAGACAGGGGGAAGCATGTGCTTAAGACAAATGTTAAGGCAGTTACCTATCATATGCTTGAGCTTAATGAAAAGGAAGGGTACGCAACTTTCATAGTGGATGTGTGAAATGTGTCAATGAAAGCAACTGCCATTGCACACCCGATGCAGGGGCTCATAAAATATCATGGCCTCAGGGATGAAAAACTGAGGCTTCCATATCACGATTCGATCTCAGTTGCGACTGCGCCACTGTCAACCATAACAACTGTTGAATTCGATACATTCGAGGTCAGCATAGCATCCATTGATGGCCATAGAGTCACTGGCAGAGGGCTGGAGAGGATAGAGGCGGTGCTCGGGGAGGTAATGAAGAGGGCCGGGCTGGAATTGAATTTCAGGGTGGAATCCAGGAACAACTTCCCTTCAGGCATAGGTCTGGGGGCCTCCTCATCTGGATTTGCTGCACTTGCCACAGCTGCAGCTGCTGCAGCCGGGCTGAGATGCAGTGAACAGGAGATATCTGCGTTGGCAAGACTTGGTGCCGGCTCAGCTACAAGGGCTGTAACTGGAGGCTTTTCAAGATGGAAGATGGGCAGTAATGCGGATGACAGTTACGCCTACAGGATAAGGGATGACATGAAAATTTCAATCATAGTCGCTGTTGTTGAATCATACAAACAGACAGAGGATGCCCACAGGGAGGTTATCACCTCTCCCCTGTTCAATGGGAGACTCGCCTATCTGCATGCTGCACTGACAGAAATGGAAAGGGCAATCATTGACGGTGACATTGAGAGAATAGGCATGCTGGCAGAGAGAGACACGCTTTCATTGCATGCCATCACAATGACAGGCAGTTCAATGATGCTATTCTGGAAACCTGAAACAGTGGCTGTAATGCAGGCAGTGAGGGAGATGAGAAAGGAGGGGTATCATTGCTATTTCAGCATAGATACAGGCGCCACTGTCTATGTTAATTCACCTGAGGATGAGGGTAAGGAAATAGAACACCGCATCTCAGAACTTGGTCTGAAGACCATAAGATGCAAAGTGGGAGGACCAAGCAGGGTTATCGGTGAGCACCTCTTCTGAGCCTTTCCTCCATCTGCAATCTTATCGCATCCTCCATGCTGCTTTCCCCTCTTGCCACTGCAACCGCTCTGCTTCTAGATATAGTTGTCAATCCCCCACTCCTCAATCTGCTCCTCCTCTGTATCTCCCTTATCTCCCCCTCAGATGGCCTTACCTCAGGCATTGAGGTAACCCTGACCCCGCTGCTCATACCTATGAGCGTCGCTGCCTCCTCATGAGATCTCAACCTACTCGTCCTCCTTTCATCCACAAGTTCAATTGTACCACATCTCTTCCAGATCGCCCTGATTATCCTGTCCCTGTTAGTCGGATCTCCATTTCCAATCCTGACCCTTACCCTCTCCCTTCCAACCAGCGAGGATAGGACGTTGGTGAAATAGCTCACATGTTCTGGCGAGCTCGCTATTGCAGTCACAATACGCTTTGTTGAGGAGAAAATGGCTACGCCAGGTCTAACTCCTGGATCAATGCCAACATAAACATCTTCATCCAGGTGTGTAAGACCGTTTGCAATCAGCCATGCCTTTGCACTGGCTTCCTCAGCATTACCATAAATCATAATTCTTGAGCCATCAACTATGACCTTCGGCATTCCCTTCTTAATCACCACGCTGGTCCCACGTGGTATTGTTTCACCATAACTTATAACCCTGAACTGGACACCAAGCCTCTTGAGCTTCACAGAAACATCATAGAGGAATTTGAAGTCCTCTGATACTATGCCAATCATTCAATCCCACCCCTGAAAGTGAGATGGAGTGGGGCATCTCGAACCTCAAGGCAAGGATAAATCACCCTCCACTGAAACATTACTCTGCTTGGATTTAAGCTTGCTCATAATCGCCTGCTTTATGGCGCATGCTGAGGTGAGGTCTGCTCATTTGTAAGCAAAGGAGCGGAGAGGGCCCCCGCCAAGGATTGTTCCACCTATAGAGCGTGCCCTTATCATCCCCCTCAATGGAACACCCTTCAGCTCATTCAGACTGCTCTTATTCACCATAACAATGCAGAGGAGAGGTGTCCCCTCTGCCTTCAATGTATCATCTATAGCGCATTCCATTGCATGACCGGTGGAGAGGACATCATCAACGATCACTATCTTCTTTCCCCTGGGTGTGGCATAATTGGAACTGAATGCACCACCTGAGCCTGTTCTTTCAGCAGGAGGTCTGTAGACAGTGAGCTCTGCATTGAGTATCCTTGCCATTTCGGATGCGAAAGGAACACCATTAATTGCAATGCCAGCCACTGCGTCCACGACCTCATTCCTGTTCTTCAGCTCCTCAGCGACTATATCTGCAAGCACCTGAGCAATTAGAGAGACACGGCGTGGGCTCACGCCTATGGACCGCCAGCCTATCTTTACATCGGATGGTGGAAGGAGCCCTTCTGCGCCTTCCTCAAGCAGATAGTTGACAGTGTCAACACTCAGATGAAGCTCGTCTCCTATCTCGAATGGCTTCAATCCCTTTCTGTGAAGCTCCTGCGCCTTGTTTGCAAGATCCTTTACGTCGACCATTGCAATCAAGGATGAGATAGTTCCGAGTATTTTAATAACTAACCTGCGCTGGATGCACCTTTTACAAGCATGAGTATTGTGCGGTTGACAGGTGCATCTATACCTGCTTTCTCAGCCATATCGACAAGGTATCCATTCAGCTGCTCTATTTCCGTTTTCCTGCCTTTCTCAACATCAACAAGCATGCTTGATCTGTTTGCAGACGTCGCCTCAGCCACACGCATTACTTTCCTGAATAGCACAGATGGGGAAAGAGTGAGATGCATCATTTCAGCAATCCTTGAAGCCTCGACACATATGGACATTGAGAGCGACCTTAGCTCCCTAATTTCACAGACTGCACCATTATTTCTCCTCGTGAGCGCTGTCAGTGGGTTTATGCATGCGTTGGAGACAGATTTAAGCCATATCTCCTTCAATATGTGTCTGCTGAACCTCGCCTCAAGACCCACACTTCTCAATATGCGCGAAAATGTCAATGCATGAGGCTCTGCCCTTTTATCAAGTGCACCTGTCAGAGTGATGCCTTTTGATACAATCTTAATTGAAGCTGCATCAAGCTGTGTCACTGCAAGGGTTGTTGTGCCTGAGACTACAGGATTTGGCAGAGCATTTCTTATGATGCTGAAATTATCAAAACCGTTCTGAAATGACACAACTGGAACGTCCTCAGGCAAATGAAATCTGAGTGTTGAAAGCGCATCGTGTGTGTCATATGTCTTAAGGGCGATGATAAGATAATCAATATCGGCGAGCTCCCTTTTAGATGATGGAAAGACAGAGATATCAGGTTTCAGATGCCCGCTTTCAACCCCTTTAACAGATAGACCCTTCCTCAGTGCAAATGCTGCGTCCTTCTTTGCGATCAGAAGTAAGTCATTTTGTCTTGAGAGAAAGAAGGCAAAAGCCTTTCCAGTTGCACCCGCACCGAGTATAGCTATGCGCATACTGATGAAAAGGAGCAAAAGATATAACAGTTGATCGTTTGCTCACATTTACCCATCGATGGCCGGGGTGGGGTAGCGGTATCCTGTGGGACTGTGGATCCCTAGACCCGGGTTCGACTCCCGGTCCCGGCCCTTCAGTATCTCGGTTTTGGCTTTCTGAGCAGGAGCAGTACAAGGATCACGGCTGCAAAAATACTTGCAACTATCAGATAGTCATCTATGTAGGTACCTGACTTGCCAGGAATGTAAATAGTGAAACTTGTAACACTCTGACCATTGGCGAAAACAAGACCACTGGATGAATTTATCACCACTGTTGCTGTGTTTTTGCCTGCGGGATAGGAATAGGCCACCCATTTGAATGTGACATCGGTGCTCTGCCCCGCAGAGAGATTTACAATCTGGGAGCCAACATAGTGGCCGTTAACATAGAGGGAAACATTGGCGTCCTTCACACCCACAGACCCAGTGTTCTGAACAGGAACTGTTATAACTACCGGATCAATGACAGTGATCAGGAAGGAGCGCGTGACATTGACCTCCGAGCTTCCATGACCAGAGGTTATATTGAAATTGACAGTTATTACCTCAGCTACCGGCCCTGAGCTTATGTTGAGATAAAAGACACCAAGTGCGCTTGAGCCTGAGATGGGCGAGACACTCAAACCAGTGGTATTTTTTGCGTGAATGGTTGCTGTGTACGTGTAGTTTCCAATTCCTGAAGCGGACGGCCCTCCTTCCACTATGAGCTTATACGCCTGTGTCGAGGAATTTGCTATAAGCGCCGGACCCTTTAGTATAGCTGAAACAGGGACGGTAGAAGCTGAGGCCTGGGCAACAGGAAGAAATGAAAATATGAGAAGAAGAGTGAGCAGCAGGACATATTTCATCTTATCAGCCTCTTTTTCTTGGCAACATAAACTGAAGCTATGATGATTGCTGAAAGTATGAATATCACTGTAGCGCGCCTGAATGTTATCAGCGGAGGCGGAATGGCAGATGCTCCATGACCTGAAACCTTCACACCACTGAGAGAGACAACAGGATTGGGTAGGGCAAGGGGGACGGTGATAACATAAGTTGCATTTGTCTCCCTCTGTATCACAGTTATTGTTGCCGGCACCACATTTGTTGTGTTGAAGCCATATGCTGTGAGCGATACTGTCAATGTCTGATTCTTACCAGGATTGAGTGTGAAGAAGGTCTCATTATAGAATGGACCTGAAGAGGTAGTGTATATGCCTCCATGCCATCCTTCTTCCCTGAGCGCAGGGAGATTGCTCATTATCGCCACAAAGTTTGATTGTGTATTGCCTGTGTTGTTAACCACAAGAGTGAAGGTGACTGTCCTGTTGGGTACCTCATCTCCATAGCTGAAGAAGGATGCAGAGAAGCCATAGTGCTCCGGAACGGCTATATTCACAGAGGCGGTCGCATTGGTAGATGGTGATATGGGCGAATAAGCACTGAAGGTCACCCTGTCAATACCTCCAGCCGCATTTGAAGAGGAGAGAGAAACATTGACAGTCGCATTGGAATATGCGCCTGTTCCAAGCACAAGATATGTTGGGTCAAAGGATGCATACCAGTTTGGTGTATCCACTGCCAGGTAGACAATATCTGGAACATCTCCTGTATTTCTGACTGAAAGCACAACCTGAGCAAAACCGTTGGAAGATGGTGAATTCTGGTGAGAGAGAACTGTGAGATTCAGGGAGTATGTGGGTACGAGTTGCATTGTAATCGGGAAGACTGTGGAAGAGAGGAGATACAGAGAGCTATTGAATGAATAAATGTAATGTGTTCCTTCGTTAGTATAGGAATAGGTTGCACTTACATTGTATGAGCCTGAAGGAAGCAGCAGTGAATAATGACCATCCGTTGATGTTATATTGAAGCTTGAGTCTGAGCTCCTGAAGGTTACAGTGGCATTGACAGGGCCTATGCCGTCTGCATACACAGTGCCTGTCACATTATAGGCGAAATCAAGCGAAGGACTGAAAGAGCTGCTCGTCTGTAAATGCAGTGTGGTTATATTACTTGCATCTGAGGCATATGTTTCAACAGTGTAAACACCAGGAGAGAGTTTTATGCTGTAACTTCCGTTGCTCAGCGTAGTGACGGTATAATTCATTGCTGTAGCTGAAATGGCAATGAAATGCAATGTTGCCTGAACAGGTATACCGTAGAACATTTTCACAGTCCCGCTGACCGTATAGTTCAAAGGTGTCTCTGTAGCGTTCAGTGTTATGTTAACAGAGGAAACCAGATCCACTGTGGTTGAAGCGTAATACAATACGACACGCGCTCTTCCATTGTAACTTGCTGTTGTGAGATATGTTGAATTTACCAAATAATTATCTGATGGAAGGGAAACGCTGAAGGTGCCGTTTGACTGGACTGCAGCCTGAATAACAGCGCCTGTGGTTAGCTGAGTTATATTGACGCTCGCAGAGCTGATGACAATGCCCCTGTATTCTGTCTGCCCAGAGAGCTCATAGACTGTTGATAGATGCATGGTGTATGTTGTTGGAACCGAAAGTGTGAATGCAGTTAGGAATGCAAAAGCGCTGCCATTGACTGAGGCATAGGCGTAAAGTGTATAGTTTGCAGGTTTGAGGAACAGACCCTCGCCATTGACAAAATTGTTTATTGCTATAGGTTCTGGAAGCGCATGACTGAATATATCCACACGTGTGATTGCAGTGCTGTTAGAATAGCCGTCAGGGTAGGTGAAATATACAGCAAGACGGTATCTCACGCTGAAGGTTACGTTTGCATAATAAGAATGTCCTGGCTTAATGCTCAAGCTGCTGAGGGAGGGAACGAAGGCTTCAACAGTGTTGTTATAACCAGTCGAATTGAAGAGGTATGTTCCTGGTAGAAGGGCCGCTTGCGCTGTATCTCCAGAGATGGAGAGCTTTATCATATAGGCACTATCGTTCGCGGGTGAAAGGTAGAGATATGAACCCTGTGGCAGCGGAACCTGAGTTGAATAATTTATGACAACATTGACAGGCAAAGGATTCAACTTTAACTCCACCCGGGGTATATTTGAAAGGGTGTACTGTGCTACTTCATATCCAGGCGCGGATACAGTGAGCGGATATGTTCTACCTTCGGGAAGGTTGATTGAATATGACCCTATTTCATCTGTGAAGAAAGTATAGTAATAGTGGTTGTAACTGATACGCACATAAGCAGCACTGACATTGCTCTCCACTCCTGTCAGGATCGTATATGAATATCCAGAATAACCCATTGCAGCAAGTTCGCTCAAACGCAGAGTTATATTTGTTCCACTGACACTGAAGCCTCCAAGATAGGCACCCTGACCAGAGGCCCAGATGCCATAGGTGCCGTTGGGGAGCAGCGTGCTGAACATGCCCTGCTGGTTTGATGAGATATTGAGTATTGTAGAACCATTTTCAATATATATGAGTGACTGTGATGGTGCACCTGATTCTCCGGTGACCGTTCCTGTTACCGTGTACGCCCTGGAGTATATCAGCGTCAGACCCGATCCTGTAGTAATATTTCCAAATGCAACATATGGAACTGAGTTCAGATAAAAGGTTGAGTAGTATGTATAAATCCCTGAAGCAAGAGAAAGGTGGAACCTCCCTCCCTGCGTTGTAACAGTGTAATAGTTCCCCTCTCCTGGCACATCGCCATAGAAAAAGATATAGGCGCCAGAGACTGGAACTGAATTGATATACGCAACGCCCTCAATACTTGACTCTGGCATTGCCAGGAGCTGGAGCGAGCTGAAAGGCTTAGTAACATTAAGGGGCGAAGCGTCAACCACCTGAGGCTGCATTATATATTTTTCCGAAATGAGCGAGATGGTATAATTGCCTGGCAGAAGATAAGAGGCGCTGAAAGTTCCATTCAAGCTTGTGGTCACATTCTCCTGCAGATTCCCTGACACGCTTCTAATGTTCACTGTGACGCCCGAAAGGGTGGAGTTGTAAAACTTCACAGTCCCGTTTATGAAATATGGGGTTATTCCAAGATTCTGGACTGTTGAAGATGCATAAGAAACAAATACATTTCTTGCTACAAGTATGGACTTATTTCCGCTGACAACATAGAGATTATAATCTCCAGGTATCATTGAACTGAAATTATAGAAACCATCATGAGCATAGGTCTGATAGACAAGATTTGATGTTGAATTGACAGCCCTGACACTGACATTCTGCACAGGAATAGCATATGAGGGATTATAGGTGAAATTGCCCTGATGCTTGAAGAAAACGTGTCCCAATAACTGGGTACTGCTGAGCACTGTGGTGCCCATCTGTATGTCATAAACAGGCAGACCACTGCTCTGGTTTATCAAAGGCTCCCTCATCGCTGCAGCATAGCTTACATTAAGGGATATCTCCTTCAAAGGATTGCCTATCTGGGTCAGGTTTTCCTGAGCGTTAATGAGCGGCCCAGAGCTGAACACGAGAGTATCATTTCCCATCATGGCAATGGCAGAATACTGGCCATTGCTGTTGGTGTATGTGACATAGTGTGGTATCCCCCACTGGTCGAGTACAGTGACTCTTATACCCGAAGCAGGTTTTCCGTTGCTAAGCAGTACTGTGCCATTTACATAGGCACCGGGGAAGTACTGCATCAGGACAATACCGTTTTCAAAGTCGCTAGTCGGACTAAGATCTATTGTGTAGTTGGTGAAGGAGGGATTTTCTTTTTCAAGCTTGAGCGCAGTGGCATAATCTATAGCCCTCCAGGCATTGGGATGCGCTGCAACATACTTCAAGGGCCAGGGGTTGTAATATGCTGTCCTGTAGACCATTTCAAAATGGCTGAGCATCCAGCCTGGCAAGGGTTGGAAACTGGAAATCTCAGGATCTGAGAGGAATGCACCTGAAATGCCGGGTAGGCCGCTTATATTCTGACCTGTGATATCATAGCCGGAGTAACCGAGGAAGAATCTGTAAAGTGTCATGTTGTAGAAGAGCGGCTGGTACTGGATTGTATATGAGGATACCTGTGAGCCTGGAGGAAGATCCTGTATTGGATATGTGAAGCCTGTTGTGGTTGTTGCCTCAATCTGATAGTAATCATATGGCACATTGTAAACCCCCGGACCTGCCACTGGCCTTCCGCCAAGGAAGGCAGGAGCATAGAAAACACCTGTATCAGTCGCGCTGAATGGTATCAATCGCGAATCCACAGAGAAGAAATCAATGAATTTTCCGGTTAGCTTTGAAACCTGCTGATAGAGATTCACTGCATTATTGAGCCCTATCTTCGAAAGTGTAACCATAAGCACTGCATACATTACACTTGGAGGTGTAACTGAGCTGGCAAATGGACCGTATATGGCCGGGTTGGAAAGTACGGTGGAGGTGTATGATGCTGGATTCCGCAGAACATTGATTACATACGTTACATTTATCCCATATGAAGAAAGCAGAGAACTCATTGGAGTGGAAAGTGAACTGTGATTTGCAACAAAGGAGCCGTATATCAGTCGAGCGGTCAGCAACGATATGGCCTGTGTTTCATTTTCACTGAACAGGAAGGCGGATGCGAGATGATATCCCTGCTGGAAATCATCCGCCACAGTGGGCACCTGAGCAAAGGTCACAACCTCACTACCGTAGTCCCACCAGCTTAGATAGGCAGGTCTTGCACTGTACGGCACTATGTTGCTCGTATAATTATCAAGCCAGGCCCATTCTGCGGGGAAGTACGTATTGGGCGATTCGAGGCTGTAGCCAAACCCTCCGAAATAGAAAGGATTGCTTCCATTGTTCACATATCCCGGAGGATGTAGAAAACTCGGAAGCAGGTTGTAGACTTGAGTATTTAGCGTCTGTTTGAGTGTTGTGGGTGTAGCTGCATCAATGGCCATCCAGCTGACCGGCATTGAGATGACAAACGCAACAAAGAGGACCGCAAGAATATGCTTTATCTTAACGCTCCTTCTCAATCCTGTCCAGCTGAGACCAAAATTCTCAACACCCTTTCTTACCTCACCAAAATTGACCCAGTTAATTAATGAGACCAGACCCTGAGCTGCAAGCAACGCAAAGACTGTTGTAGCATCCAGAACAAACCTCACGGTTGAAACTGCCATGTAGGTTGCTATTATGAACCATATGACCAGAAGTGTGTGACTGTTGTCCAGCTTTCTGGGCCTGTATAGCATATAAAGCAGCTGAGCAAATGCTATAAAGAATACAGCACCACCCAGTGAAAGGACAAGTAAACTGAAGGGGGGTGCCAGTGCCTCGGCAATCGTTGTGTAGACAGGTGACTTTATGAAATAACTCTGTGCGAGAAGTATTCTTGCAACTATAGTGTGCAGAAAACGTCTGTCGACCAGTTCAAATATACCAACTATGACAAGGACAGCAGCAACAAGCGCCGTCAGAAGCGTCAGCCACGGGATATCCCTTGCAACCGTATAGACAATGCCCAGAAGCATTGTTCCCAGGAAGAAAACTATGGAGACGTAGTACCATGGATATATTGAGTGCGTCGTATAATAGACATCAAATGAGAAAGTGAGCAGAGTGATATTCTGAACAAAATAAATGGCAGTCAGGGCGAGCGTGTCTCTGTTCTTGAACTTGTAGATGAAAGACTGGATGAGATAGAAGAGGGAGACAATGACAACTATGTATGAGTAGCCCTCCCATGCATTTGCTATGCTTGCAAGTACCACACCTGACATAAAAGCATAGAGCAGGGATCTCTTATTTTCACTGAAATAAAGCCTCAGACCCCTGTCTATTGAAACGAAATCTGGAAGGTAACTGTTCTTACTCTTCCAGCTCTCTATCCACCTGTGCCCCTGAATAGTGTTGAGGGAACGGAATAGGAAGAAGAAAAACAGCGCAGTCAGCATGAGTACGAATGGGTCGTGAACACCAAATCCGGCTGTGCTCTCAGAAAGGAGCGATGGGAGGAATGCAACAAAGGCTGCAGCAATGATGCCTGCTTCCTTCGAAAAGAGTTCCTTGCCCAGGTAATATGCAATTATTGTTGAAACAATGCCTGAGATGGCTGAGATTGCGGAAAAGGCGGCAACGGCTGCATCAAGCCTGCCTGAATGAACAGCTGTAAGCAAAGGTAGGTGAAAGAAAAATGCGGTGGGCCACGTGATTAGCACTGTCATCCAGACATAGAATGGAAGGAACGGATTATATGAGCCCAGAGGATAGTTGAGCATAGGATCAAACAAAAGCTGGTGGCCTGTGCTTAACGCATAGGTGAGCACATTGAAGTAGAAATCAGCATCAGATCCACCGCTGAGGGAAGGAAAACCACCGGTTGTGGTGAGACCAAAATCAAAATAAAAGCGCAAATAGGCTGCGAGTATAACCAGCAGCAGAACTGAACCAAAGGCTGTCCAGTCCACCTGCGCAAAGGTGGAAGTAAGCCTCGATATGTAACCGTTTTGTTCCTCCATCTGCCTCTTCAGCCGTATGGAAGAGCTCTGATTGTTTGTTGCCACTAAACACAGCCCACCTTGTATGTTTCCTGCGCAAATAAGTGCATTTGCTATTTAAGTGTTGCAGGATCGTGCAAAATATGAATCTCAAGATCTCTTTCTGGCATACGCGATTTCAGAAAGAAAATTGTTTACTGCTTCAATTGGTGCCTTTGATGCATATATACTTCTTCCCACTATCAGAGCGTCTGCGCCATTCAGTATTGCCTCTCTAGCTGAACCTCCCTGAGCTCCTACACCTGGCGCGATGATGGGCATTGAGCCCACTATCTTCCTGAAGGCAGCTATTCGCTCAGGTCTTGTGGCAGGTGCAATTATGCCATCTGCCTTCAGCTCCACAGCCATTCTTGCTATCTCTTCAGCAAATTTAGCGTTGATCTCCTGTGCCCCCGGATTTGAGAGTTCAGCAACCACAAAAATTGAGGCACCATGGGAGCTGCTTATGCAGGCTTCGAGCGCATCCCTTCCTCCGAAGCCGTGCACAATGACACCTGAGGCCCCGAGAAGCACAGCCTTTGAAACTATCATTGAGTTGGTGTGAGGCACATCTGCAACCTTGAAATCACATATCACCCTGAAATGGTTTGAAATTTCAGTTATGATTTGAGGACCAATTGAAAGTATAACAGGCCAGCTGAGCTTTATTGCATCGACATACTTGCCTACAGAGTTAACTATTTCGATTGCCTTCCTGTAATCAGTCTCATCCATAGCGAGTATGAGACCCCTTTCGAATTCTATCCTGTGCATCTCACCCATCCTTTCGATGTTAAATATGTGCCACAATAATAAAGCTCTTCTTAGACAATACAATCACATCCATATGAACGAGCCTTCGCAGCTTATCAAGCTACTGCGAACGCAGGCAATTGAGCTGCAATTGGATAATGTGGCCTACCTCTTTTCTGGAGGGCTAGACAGCTCTTTGATTGCTTCAATTTTTCTTCCTTTCAACAAAGGCAGGCTCTATTGCATAGGGATGAGTGGTTCAAACGACGTGATAGCTGCTGAGAAGGTTGCCGCGGAAATAGGAGCCTATCTGGAGATAGTTGAAGCTAAGGAAGAGGAGATTGTAGAGGCAGCGGAGAAGGTAATGGTGCTCATTGAGAGGTCTATGAAAAGAGAACCCAGTTATGTGGAAGTATCTATCTATACTCCGCTCTATCTGCTTCTTTCCAAGATAAAGGAAGAGGTTGTGATTTCAGGCCAGGGAGCTGACGAGCTGTTCGGTGGTTACCACAGGTATCTTTCAATGAATGCTGAAATGAGGGCATATGAGATGGAAAGGGATATAGAGTTCCTTAGAAGAGAGGGAATAAAGAGGGATATTGCCATCGCGAATGAGTTCAGGAAGAAGCTGATAACACCTTACCTGTCGGAAGAGATTGTTAAATTTGCACTTACACTGCCCCCTGAATGGAAGATAAAGGGGGATGTACGCAAGTTTATTCTAAGGGAATGTGCAAGGCAACTTTCGCTCAGCACTGCAGAGAGGGAGAAGAAGGCCATTCAGTATGGAAGCGGTTTTGAAAAGGTGTTGAGAAGGCATGGTTTCATCGATAGAATGAAGAACGTTTCAGAGGGTCCTTGAATAGTTCATCTGAAATGTTCTGACTGAAGATGTTCCTTCTATTCCCATCTGCTCCATTGTGATGAAGCGCATCTGGCTGATCCTTCTGATTGTCCTGAAATCGTATGTGTTGGGGTTCTCGATTGGAATGAATAGAAATTCGTCCTTTTCAGACTCATATTCGCATACGTATCTTCCCACAGGTTCGTCGTCAATCTTCCATTCACTGAGTATCTCTCCGCCGTCCACCCAGATACGAAATTCCCTATGAACTGAAGTATCCCCGTATTTCAGCTCTGACCTGCCCTCAATCACTCCGTTTTCAACGATACAGACAAGTCTATCTGAATAGCCTGCTTCCCCTTCAGGTTTCCCTTCCCATTCCCCTTCGAGAAAATTCATTCTTTTGAAAATTGCAAGAGTTTCCATTGCAAAGACCAATGCGCCTGAATGCAAAAGTCTTTCCTGTGTTAGAAAACATAAAACTTAAATTTCAACATGGAGTTAAGTTCGCAGGGTGTTATTGTATGGCCAGACCAAAGTATACTGCCGTTCCTTTGAAATATAAGGAAGTTGAGGGAATTTCTGCGAAGACATTTACAGAGCATTTCAAGCTGTATGAAGGATATGTGAATAAGACCAATGAAATATATGAAAAGATCGCAAACAATTTTGCAGACCCCACAAAATCAGCGAGCACCTACAGCGAATATGGCGAGGCAAAGAGGCAGCTATCCTTCAACCTGGGTGGCATGTGGAACCACAAGCTCTATTTCGGCGACCTGGAGAATGGAAAGGACACAAAACCCTCCGAAGCACTGCTCAATGCAATGAAGGAGGATTTTGGCTCTTATGATAAGTGGAAGGAAGATTTTGTAGCAACAGGTATGGCTGCAAGGGGATGGGCCATGTTATGCTACGGTCTTGATGATGGCCACTTGCACAACGTTGTGCTGGATGCTCAGAATGCTGGCTTCCCTGCAACTGTTGTACCGGTGCTCTTGATGGATGTTTACGAACATGCCTATTATATTGACTATGGTACAGCACGGAAGCAGTACATAGACGCATTCTTCAAGAATGTGAACTGGAACATAGTGTCAAAACGCTATGAAAAGTGCACAAGAATGCACAAGATATGGAACGAGTGAAAAATCATTTCCTTCTTTTTCCATAATTTTCATAGAATACAAGGAATAGAATGGCTGCAAGAGAGATTGATGATGCAGCATAAGCAGCAATAGCCTCTGTGTAGGTTGTACATTTTGCGCTTAAGTGCGCAGGTCCACCTGAGACTTGATAGACAAGATATGGGCTGAACTGGTAGCTTCCGCTCACTTCAATTCCCCTGGACAGTGCCCACTGCGAATTAGCGCCTGCAGGAGGTATGAATACGAGATAGTAGTTCACATTCAGGCCTATTAGCCCTGGCATGGAGAGGCTGTAATCCACCGGATTAATCTCACTGCTTGCAACAGGTATGAGGCTTGAATTAGAACTGTTCATACCCTTCCCATATATCCATGCGTAGTCAAGCATATTGACACTGTTTGATACATTCACAAGAGAGGCAAGAGAAGTGAAATACCTCACACCTGTGACGGTGAAGGATCTGTAGACAGGGTGAAGATTTAGAAACAATGCGGCCGAACTTGAATTTAGAATAAGTCTCAGATCCCTCTGTGAATAGAGAAAATTGTAGTGTGTGAAATCAGCGCTTTTGCTCAGAAAGATGTATTTGACATCGAGCAGTGAAAGGATGTTTCCGAGGTCATGTATATCATTTCTCTCTGAGAGTATCTGAAGCATAAGCGCAGAGGCGAAGGTGGTGTTGGCCCCCTGGCCTCCAACATAAACGTCCTGTCCACCTGAGATAATATTCATTTTAAAGAAACTGGCAAATGGAGAGGCAAAAACAGTTCCTGTCCAGTTGTAGTACATGTAGGTATGCCAGGGGAGGAAGAGGGCTGAGTTGTCAGTGATATTTTTCATCATTATATTCCTCGCAACATACCATGAATGAGGATATTCCACGTTTGACAGCTGCCCGCTGAAACCGTTGAGTTCAGTGTAGGAATATAGAAGAGGTGAAATGAGTGATACTATGAGCACAGCTGAGATGAATATGACCAGTGCGCATTGCTTACTGCCTACTGGGAAAGCGAGTCGTTTGAGATGTTTTTCAAGCTCAAGTATTCCCAGGTATCCCAGATAGGAGTATGACAGTACGAGAAGGGCTACGAACTTCTGTGGCTCCCTGAAACCATCAAAGAGTGGCAGGTGTTTGTAGAGGAATATGTAAATTGAGCTGGTTAAGGGGGAGGAGATGCCCGTAGCAAATATTACTGAAAGTACCATGGATATGAGGAGTGTGGTCGCCACCGGCCCTCTTGTTTTCTCCCTGAAACCTGAGAGGAAACCGTAAAATGAGAGGAAGAGGAAAAGCGGAAGAAATACAATGAGCCACTGCATCAGGTCTATTGGATAGATATAGCCTGTCCTGAAGAAGCCGTACATTGCAATTATGCTAAGCATAGTATTTCCATATATCGTGGGGCGCGATGCGAATGCAATTGCATCAAGCAGATTAAATGATCCGAGTATCTGATGGACTGCAATTCCTGACGAATATATCCAATAAATATTCAGGAGTAGAGTAAAAAGAACAAAATTAATAAGAGGTATATAATAAAGTCTAAATTCATTCAGTGAACTGTAAAATGCGAGGTATATTGCCCTGATAATGGTGTATAGCAGGGAAAGGCCGACAAGAAGAACGAACATGTGAATATCAAAGACAGCAACAAGGGAATAGAGCATTGAAGCAACCGCAGGGATCCTATATCTCTTACGCGCAGGGGAAAACAGTCTGAGGAAAAAATAGAAGGCAAGAGGGAGGAGCGCATAGGCAAAGGCAAGTCCCCATGCTCCTGCGAGTATACGCACATAGATGAACGGATTGAGTGTATACAGCAGCGAGGCATAATATCTCGAAGGTCCTCCAGCTTTTCCAGTGAGTACATACATAGAGGAGGCGGAGAGGAAAAAAATTAAGAAAAGAAAAAGTTTCTCTATGGCCCATCCAGGAAGTATATAGCTTAACATCACCTCGAAGGCAGTCAATGCATTGCCGCCTCCCAGCACCGGGGAGAGAGAGTAAAGTGAGGTCACCGGGAATATGGGACCAAACACCATATCTGTAATGAGCACATAGCCAGGCAGCAGCAGATCTGAAAGTATAAGAAGTGAGAGTGCAACAAAGGAGATATAAGGAAGATAGGGAAGTAATCTTCGAAAGCTCCGGGGCAGATGGAGATGTTCCAACCTGTTTCGCACGCTGAAATATAAGCTGTCCGGTCTTTGCTGTATGTAATCATCAACTATCATGAAAATGACGCCGATGGAGAGAAAGTAGAAAAAGAGGATGGCAAGATCATTGGCTGCACCACTATTTCCAGATGCGAATTCTATGCCCGAAACAAGGAGCAATATCAGTGCGATGGCGACAAGATATCTGGGGTCGACTCTTTTAATGAGATAAAGAAATGAGAATATAACCAGAGTGGCAAGCGCTATCTCATCGTAGAGCTCCAAATGCTCAACCTCTAAAGGGATAAAAAAGGTTGTTAATAAACTAAGCCCTGGAAGTGATGAAGCAGTTTTATAGTATTAATCACAATACAGAAATTGCTTGTCCAGAGTGCAGGTATATCAGTTCTTCAATGTCTCCGTGACTGTCCCACCCAGGGCAGGTGATTTCCTTGGAGAAACAATGGGGAAGGGTTATTTCAAGGACAGGGAAGGTGGCATAAGGGTCTTCGAAGGCGCAAGGGTTGAGAGCGACCTTGAAGCTTACGGTGATCTGTGGATCGGACGGGGTGCTGTCATCAGGGGAAATATAAAAGTTGAAGGCGACCTGATTATGGAGCCTGATGCAGTGGTTGAGGGCTCCGCCTTTGTCAGGGGATCTGCAAACTTCAAGGAAAATTCGCTCATAAAGGGAGATGTGAGAATAGAGGGACATATCTACAGAGGGAACAACCCTCCACCTTATATGTTCAGAAGAGCGCGAGAGACTGGTGGTTTTGAAGAGAATTCCCGGGATGCGGAAGCTCTTGCGCTTATCAAGGAGGGCAGAATAAGGGAAGGTGTTCCACTCTTTATAAGAGAGCAAAAACCTGAGCTCTCTTATGCAATTTTGCGCCAGTTCTTTGTAAAGGGGATGGGCTGCCTTATTGTTGGAAGAGAGCCGCCTGAACGTATAAGGGAGACAAAGGGACTGCCCATTGAAGATGAAAATGTTATATGGTTGACCACACTCGTAGGAAAGAGATGCTTCAATCCAACACATCTCAATAACATTGCATCTTCAATTTCAAAATTTATTGATGGAAACAGAAACGGAGTGATACTTGTCGATGGCATTGAATATCTCATTACAAACAATGGATTTGAGCAGGTTGTCAAATTTCTGAACAGACTTCAGGATATGATTGCATCCAGCTCCATGAAGCTGGTTGTATCTGTCGATCCAAGGACCATGGACAAGCAATCGCTTGCCCTTCTTGAAAAGGGTTCGTATGTCATAACTGCAGAGGCAGTGGAGAATAGCGACCATTCAGCTGAAGAAAAAATGGAGGAGTATGTGGAAAAGATGCAGGAACTTGTGCAATCTCTTCGCAATATTACAGGATCTTCAGGAGGAGTAACTGAACGATTAATTGAGAGGATTGAAGCAGAAATGAAAGAAATGAAGGAGCAGCTGAGAAGGAGCGAGATTGCACTGATGGAGATGCGGAAAAACAAAAGCAATGAGAATAGTGGTAACATACATGAGATTGAGGAACAGCTCAGGGAGAATGCAGAGCTTCTTTTGAGGGCTGTTCTGCTTGCAGAAAAGCTTTCTGAAGAGAGAAGAAAGAGGGAATGAACTTACCTTATCCTGTATTTTCTGAAGAGATAGACTGAACCGCAGATAAGAGATGCGAATGGTGGTATGAGTAAATAAAAGAATATCAGGGCTGATGAGGGCTGTGTTATTGTGACTGTGAATGAGACATCTGTGTTCCCAACACTGAGGATATATTCGCCTGCAGGTACCTGGGGGAACATTATGTATGAATGAACTGTCCCTGACTGTGATGCATGCACAGCTGCAATGCGTATGTTGTTTAGAAATACAATGTAAGTGTGATTAGGAAGCAAACCGTTCATCTCAAGTAAAATAGTTTCCCCAGAAGCTATCATTGATGTGGAGACAGAGACGGAAGGAAGAATAAGCAAATCAAAGACAGAGGCATTGTTACCCTGGCTGTCGATGGCATAAAGCCCCACAGTTCCTCCATGTATGAGTGGGACAGTGAAATTTGCTGAGAAGGAACCGTTAGGGTTGGTCGCAACATCACCCAATCGCACCCCTGATATGTAAACAGTGACCAGGGACCTTGGGTAGAAGTAATTCCCTGCCACATGGATTGTCTGGCCCACATGCACTTCCATATTCCCTTCAATCACAGGTCTTACTGTCAGCACTGTAACGTTGCTGGTATTCCCGTTTGAAAGGGCCTCCAGGGTGTAATGACCTGCTGTCTCTACGGGGACCTGAAAATGGAAAATAGCAGTTCCGTTGGAAAGGGCATTGGAAGTCGCATCTGGTATATTGTTATATAACAGCTGCACCTCGCCTTCAGAATGGAAGCCTTCGGCAAGCACCGTTATATTGTCACCTGGCAAAGCGCTGTATCTTGATAGCAGCAGAGTGCCATTATCAACATTATAAGGCGCACTGGCAGATAGGTTGCTTGAATTGACATACAGCAGGTGAATTCCGGCAGACAATGGAGGGACAGTAACAACTGCTATAACAGAACCATCACGTCCTGAGTTCAGGGCAAGCACCGGCCCTTCCCCCCATGTAATGGATATGTTCTGCAAAGGATAAAAACCACTGATCTCTACAACAGCTTCCTGCCCAACATGACCGTAGGATGGGATAAGCCTTGCAGATGGGAATGAGTCAAATCTGCCTGTTGTCTGGAAATAATCTGTAAGTCGTATATCATGGACACCCCCAGGAAGAGGAGGGGGAGGAAGGTAGACAAGAAATGCGCCCAGTGCGTTTGAGCTTATCGTGACATTGTAGCTGTAGTTACCTATTACAGGGTTTCCGAGTACCCTGTCTGCTGGAAATCCAGAACCTGCAAATAGAAATGTTGAATTTCCGCATTCCACTGAATAGAGGGCAGGAGAGGAGGGATGAGAGGAAACACCTGCGTATTTCAGCATGGCTGTAAAGTTCATCTCCACAAATGTAAGTGAAAATATTCCTTCTGGTATGGTTTGAGATATGAATGCACTGAATCCAGTGAGAGTACCATTGGATTGCACCTGATATGCACTGTTTTGAAGAGAATAGGTTGAATTGCCGATGGTGATATAGGTGCTGTTCGGTGCTATGAATACATCTGGTTCGAAGCCATATATGGGCCCTGCTATGAGAGACGAATTATTTTGATTTTCAATGTATATAACATGCGTAGAATGCAATTGAATTACGTTGGCAACAGCCTGAGGCGTCTCCATGCCCTGGTTCAACTGCTGATTAACATGTATTGAAGGGAAAAGCAGCATTAATGCAAGGAATGCATATAGACCTCTGAGTCGCACGGCATAACCACAGTTCAAGGTCACTTTGGTCTTTTTACTTCATTATCATTGTTGATAATGACTTCCTTAATTTATTAATTGAATGCCAGCTCATAATGTCACGAAAGGGATGCATAAAGTGCACGATGTCCTACTTTACAGCGAAAGAATGGTTATTCATCATGGGGAAGTATATCTGATTGAAGAGCCAAGACCTGATGTCTTTTTTGAGATTTTCAGCGAGGCTATGGTGCAGGGCATAAGGACATTCCTGCTGACAAGAGAACTTCCAGAGAGGATAGAACAGGACTATAACCCGGAGGCTGGAACTGTGCTATGGCTTACCAATGTCCTTGGTAAGGACAGAATACCGCCTTCAAAGCTGAACCTTATATTGAGCAAAATTTCAAGTTTTCCAAGGGACAGAAAGGCGCTGATCATGCTTGAAGGTGTTGAATATCTAATAAACCAGAATGGCTTCAACGCCGTTGTCTCTTTCCTGAATAACGCAAGGGATCAGGTTATTGTGAAAAATGCATCAATGGTTGTAGCATTGGACCCTGAAACAGTGGAAAATAAAGAAAGGGCGATATTGGAAAAGAATGTAAATGTGGTGCAGGTGCCTGCTGAAAAGGAAACTCTTCTGAAACTCGAATCTGGTGTTTTGAAGATAGCGAGCAACAGAAAAACTGCCTGATTTCAGTATTCAACTCTCCCTTATCTTTCGAGCGTAAAGCGTTCCAGCAGCTGCAACAGTAACTGCAGCTGCAATAACTGCAGGGATAACAATTGCGCTAGGATTGAATGTATATTTCTTCTGTGAGATGAGGAGTGAATAGACGGGAACCGGGGAATAAACGCCAACGACCACATAATTGCCCACTTCAGTGACATTCCCTGCAGTAATGTTCCAGTATGGATTCTCCAGAAGTAGAGGCAGTGGTTCATAACTGCCTATATTTTTACCATTTATCTTCATCAAAAGATCCAAAGTTGAGAAGATTGCCCTATTGAATATAAGGAGCAGAACCTCAGGCCTGAGCGCGCTTGAATGTGCCAGCATGAATATGTTGCCTCTGCGAATGGAGAGATTTGAAACAGTGAAGGTATTCGAGTAGAATGATGCATCATACATTGAGTAACGGGCCTCCGCATTCCAGTATATTTCAGCGAGATATGTGAGTGTATTGTACTTGAGACCATCAGAAGCGATTGAAAGCGCAGAGGATGAAGGATCTGCCCCCCTTGGCACAGTGAATGTGTTGAAAAATGTATCTGGAGCTATCTCCTTAGTCACTGAATAACTTCCACCCTGAAGAGCAGTTTCAGTAAAATTAGAACCTGAGGAGACCATGTAACCTTCCATCTGGCTGTTATTGAAAACAAGTGTGATAGTCTCTCGAGAAGATGACTGTAGCCCTTTCACTGTCTGTATTTCTAAGCTTCTGGAAGGGTAGAGCCCTACAGGCAAAACAGAGCTTACGGTAGTTCCATTGATACTTGAATAGACCTGAAGAAGTCCTGTGGGACTATCGTGCACCAGAACAATGATGCTGCTTGAATAAGCATAGAAAACAGAACCCATTATCCCGGCCCTGAAGGACTGCGGGATGCTGTTCTGAACAACCAGTGTCTCATACATCAGAGTATAGTTGGTTGAATTACTCCAGACAGTGAAGTTTGAAAGCACAATAGCATACGGACCCATCACATTCATGTAATAATGAAAGCTCACAAAACGACCAGTAACAGAAAAGTTCGAAAGGTTCAGTTCAAAAGGGGCAAAAAAACTTGTGCCGGAATTGACATTTGAAGATGAGTCATTTATCATCTGACTGAAAAATGAAGATGATGGAACGGACATGACTGTCTCCCCGTTCGTCGCGGCAATTGGATTGTTAAAATATGTAATGAGGGGGATGAGTAGGAGTGCAACGAAAGCAAGAACCATCAATCGCGCTATTTTGCCCCGCATCGTGCATTCACTTCCATTCAATTCTGCAGCGGCACTATATAAAATTGACTTTTAACATCAAACGATAACAAACATATAGCAGTATCATAGCTCAATACTAAATTGAGGATGCAGCTATTAAGGGCATGAATGAAATTGCTCTTTCATTAATACTTGTTGTGCTGGGCTTTTCGCTGCTGCTCTTCACAATAGCATTGCTGAGTGCAGTTAGGGTAAGGAGTGCTAAAACGTCACTGCTATCAATTGCGTTCCTCTTCTATGTGCTAAAGGAAATGTATGTACTGTATCTCTTCCTTACAGCAGGCTTTGAGTACTCTGATTTAATAATTGGTTTGAGTCTGCTAGATCTGATTGTCCTCTTTTTCTTCTACGCAGCTGTCTTGAAGTGAAGGTAAAAATGGAGAAAGACCCTCTTACCCTCGAGACCAGGCGAAGGATATTCCAGTTCATCAGAGAGAGGCCTGGAACATATATGAGGGAAATGGAGAGGGAACTGCAGATGCAGCCTGGAGTGCTGCAGTATCATCTCAGAGTGCTTGAGGAAATGAGGCTGATAACCGCAGAGGGGGACGGGTTCAGAAGACGCTATTTTGTTTCCAGCGAGATACCTCTAAGGGAAAGGAAGATACTCTCAATGCTGAAGCTTGAAACACCGCGAAGGATATTGATGTATCTACTGCAGCACCCACAATCAAGCTTCGAAGAGCTTAGGGGTCAGTTTGGCTTTTCCAAGAGCGCCCTTACGTTTCAAATGAAGAGATTAATGGCGGCAGGTCTGATCAGTGCTGAAAAACAGAAGCAGGGAACTGTATACTCTGTAGTTAATCCTGAAGAGGTGGCAAGAGTGCTGATAACATACAGGGTCACATTCCTTGACAGGCTTGTTGACAGCTTCGTTGATTCATGGCTAAGATTATCATGACTGTACCTGATTTCAGCGATGACTCAACGGTCCGTTGTTTTCACATACATAAACTCCTGGCACCTGCTGAGATCCAGGATAAGAATTTAGAAAGAGTTCAGCCTTTCCTCCCAATAAGTTTGTAAATACAAAATTGAGGTTTGCAGTATCATGCTTGATAAGACAGATGTAAGCATACTAAAGGTGCTGCAAGGAAATTCAAGGAAGAGTTTCAGGGACATTGCTAGGGAACTTAGGATATCAATAAACACTGTGTCTACAAGAATTAAGAGAATGGAAAAGGAAGGCATAATCAGAGGGTATTCTGTATCCCTGGACCCTGTGAAAGCGGGCTTCGATATGGCTGCTGTTATAGGCATACAGATATCCAAGGGAAAGCTGATGGAGGTGCAGAGGAAGATAGCCAATGATGCACATGTATCAGCGGTCTATGACGTGACGGGTGAATGGGATTCTCTTATAATAGCAAGATTTGCAAACAGGCAGGAACTCAATGCATTCATCAAGCGGGTGCTGACAATGGAGTATGTTGAAAGAACACTGACGCAGGTTGTGTTGAACACAGTCAAGGAGGATGTATCACTGCCCCTGTGAGCACAACTCTCATGAATCGCAGAAAAAATGTGATTATCGTATCTCAGTTAGAAGTATTTAAAGAACGATAAAAGTATAAAAGCAGACGGTCAAAACCTATTTGTAACCACGGCACCAATAAAGAAAAGCAACCTTGGGATGCGGCAGGCTCCTGTCTGCTAATGCCGTGGTTTGTTTTAAGGCAAACAACGGCAGGAGGTTCGATGTAGTGTGGTCGCGAGTAAGAAGTTCGGCATTGTGTTTGACCCTGCCCGCTGTACAGGGTGCCGACTGTGTGAACAGGCCTGCGTGGATGCACACCCTGAAGACATAGTGAAGGAGCCACGTATCAGGATAGAGTTCAATGCAACAACAAACGCCTATGCAGCAAGATACTGCGTGCAATGCGATGAGTGTGCCCCTTCAGCCGTCTGTCCATCTGACCTTATCTGGTTTGAGCCCAAGGCAAAGACATGGATACTTGAAGAGGAAAGATGCATAGCGTGCGATGCGTGTATTCCAAAGTGCGATTATAAGGCAATATTCATAGACCACACGCTGGGCATTGAAACAGCATACAAGTGTGATATGTGCATCAACGCAGGAGGTCCAAAATGCATCCCTGCCTGTCCCTCATCTGCTCTGTCCATAGGCGTTGAGGAGATTGATAAGGTGAGGGGGAATGAAGTTTGACATCCCAGACAGAGAAGGGAGAGGAGCGTTTCGGTCTACCTGACTGGGTTCCAGATTGGGCCAGGTCAGCGCCGGCCATCATTACTCCTCCCCCAGGTCAGAAGAGCAGGGAAGTAATGAAGCTTGACAGGGAGTATGTCTCACATGCATACGACAGGGTATTCAGCTTCACCATAGACAGGGCTGCAGGTGCAGCTGTTGCAGATATAGATGGAAATCTGTACATAGACTGGACATCGGGCATTGCAGTCATGAACGCAGGCTGGGGGCATCCGAGGATTATAGAGGCAATAAAGAAGCAGAGTGAGAAACTCATCCATTCATTTGCCAACGACACATATTTTGATAAAGAGGCTGAAATGGGAAAACTTCTTTCAGATATCTCCCCTGGTGGAAAGCTGAAGGGTTCTTTCTTTGGGAACAGCGGTGCAGAGGCAGTGGGCGCAGCGGTGAAGCTCGCAACTTATTACACAAGAAAATTTGAATTTCTTTCCTTTTACGGCGCATATCATGGCAGGGTCGGCCCTGCGCTCAATCTGACAAGCAAATTGAAATACAGATTTGGCTACGGGCCACTCAATAACGTTCTGTTCGCACCGTACGCATACTGCTACCGCTGCCCGTTCAAGCTCGAATATCCTTCCTGTGACCTGTATTGCATGCATTTTATGGAAGAGCAGGTAATGACGCTGGGCGGCAGTACAGGTTCCCTTGCAGCTGTAGTCGTGGAACCTGTGCAGGGGGAAGGTGGCTATATATTTCCACCTGACACATTCATGCCATTCCTGAGGGAATTCTGCAACAGGAATGAAGCCCTCCTCATCGCAGATGAGGTGCAGAGTGGCCTTGGGAGAACAGGAAGGCTGTGGGCATGCGATTGGACAGATACTGTGCCCGATATACTCGTAATGGGCAAGGCTGTCGGCGGCGGTATTCCACTCGGTGCCATTGTGGCAAAGCCAGAGATAATGAAGAAATGGAGACCGGGTGCTCATTCCAGTACCTTTGGTGGAAATGCAATACAGATGGCTGCCGGGATAGCACACATAAGAGCGATTGTGGAGGAAAAGCTTCCAGAGAGAGCACTGAATCTCGGGGAGTATGTGCTCAAGAGGCTTAGAGAGCTGCAGCAGCGACACTGGAGCATCGGGGATGTCAGGGGACGCGGGCTCATGATTGGCGTTGAATTCGTGAAAAACAGGAAAACAAAGGAGCCGCTGGACATCACACAGCTACAGGCAAGATGTTACAAGAAGGGGCTGTTAACACTCACAGCTGGAACATATGGAAACGTGATGCGCATTGCACCCCCACTTATCATATCCAATGATTTTATGGACAGGGGCATAGAGATATTTGAGCAGTGCATTACTGAAATGGAAAATGATCTTGTTGCTGGAGAGAAGAGGCCCGCTGCATAAAATCAAAGCGGCTGGGACATGTAATCAAAGATTGCTTCTATAACTTCCGCGGTCCTCTGCATATCTGGTTTTGTCATGGCTGTGCAGAGATACCATGGCTGTCCAGGGACAACAAATATGCCATTGTTGAGAAGCATCAGGTCGAAGAGATAATGAGCAGCTGCGTCCTCCTTGAACATATCTCTGTAGTTCAGTATCTTTCCACCTGTGAATACAGTGTTTATAATAGAAGTGAAACTGAGTGGCTGTATGTGCAGATTGTAGGTCTGTGAAAGGCCCTCTATCTCCTTCTTTATTGTCTGAGCAATCTTTTCAAGGTAAACATATGTGCCCTCGCGCTTGAGCTGGTTCACCGTTGCAAGGCCGGCAGCCAGGGAGAGCACATTGCCACTCGATGTTTCAGAATGAAAGACCCCCTTTTCCCCCTTTGAAGGGATGAGCAGCTCCATTATATCCCTTCTTCCGACAACTGCACCCAGGGGGAGACCTCCGCCAAGTATCTTGCCCAGCGTTGTCAGGTCTGGGGTGATCCTGTACCTTTCCTGGGCACCGCCAAGTGAGACGCGAAAACCCGTTGTTGTTTCATCCAGAATTAATGGAATATCGTACTTCTCAGTTGTCTCCCTCACGCCTTTAATGAAATCCTTTGAGGCCGCCCTGTAACCACCAGATACAGCTTCCATTATTACACAGGAAAGCTCCCTTCTGTGCTTCTTAATCAGTGCAATTGTTTCTTCAAGCCTGTTAAATGGCATGACCACAGTGCTATACAGCTCATGTTCTCCAACGTCCTTCGAGCAGGGATATGGGTATGGAGCATAGGATGGCCCCCATTCCCCCCTTGGTGTCCTGGAGCTGATTAAACCATAACTGAAAGAGCCGTGGAACTGGCCTTCGAATTTTCCTACCTTTCCTGCCTTGCCGTACGCCAGGCACAGCCTTATGGCAAGCTGATTAGCCATTGTACCAGTTGCTGTGAACCTGACCATCTCCGCCGACCTGATTATATCAGATAATTGCATCGCGTACTGGAGCTCAAGCTGATTTGGGCCCGGGGAAACAGTGGTGCCCAGTGTCTCTATTGCTTCGCTGATTGCCTGCACAACCTTTCTATTTCCATGACCGAGTATCAGGGTGCCATAGGCGTTGTTGCAATCTATGTAGCTGTTTCCATCCGCATCCCTGATCATCGCCCCCAGCGCTGAATCGATACGCAGCGGATATGGATCCACGAAATATTCGTTTCCTGCCACACCGCCAGGTATGATCCTGCCCGATCGTGCATGTGCGTCCCTTGAAACGGATGTTCTTTTCCTGAAAATTCTCAGCTGCCTCTCCAATTTTTTCTTCAGATCTGGGATCATAATAGCGCCTGGAACGGCAGGGGTGCAATGGTGACGTTGAGTTAATAAATTATTCGCAATACACAAATTTTACATTTTTCAAACAGCGAATTTTGTATCGAAAGCTAATTAATCAATGCAGGGGAAAGACCAGGTGATAATTATGAAAATGATGACGCTTATAGCTGTCCTGATAGTTCTTGCATCTGCACTCTTGATCGTGCCCGCTGTTCATGCTTCGAGCGGAGCTGTTCTGACTGCGAACAATGTGTATGGGAATATACAGCATAACTTCACAGTTGGAGGGGCTATGTTCTTCGGTCTGTACACAAATGGTTCACAGAGCGTGAGCGTTCTGCTGATAAACAAAACAACTGGAAGCATTGTTTCATCTTACACAGTCAAGACAGGGGCTAATGGAATATATCAGTCCTGGGTGACAAACAACTTTTTCTTCTTTGACCTTTCAAATCTTGGTCCTGGAGCGTACAAACTCCAGGCATGGATAGCAGGCAGTCCAGTGGCAAATGTCAGTGTTTCAATAAGCTATCCAAGATATACAAGCTTCATTGAGACAAAACTCTCATCGTTCTCATCGAATAACTCCTATTTTGTCCCGGGTAGCATCATTGGTGTGAGTGTCTTCACCGAAGATCAGTTTGGAAATCCCATGTCGGGCAATACAAGCGCAGGTCTCTCAATAATACTTAGCGCAGGCAGCTCAAACAGCTCTCTAAATTCCATTGTATCGCTGACACCCAACGACTACGGTATTGCAACATATCTACTTGATTCCGGCGTGATAGGTATGAATGCAGGGAGATATGTGCTCGTTACTAACTTCTCCGGTTCACCGCCGGGTTCATCTGCAGTCAATCCTGAGACAGGCTATGCATTCTATTACATAGTGCAGGATACAATGACAATTTCACCTTACAGCCCTACAGATGTTTATGGCCAGGGAACAACGCTTAAGTTTAGTGCGGATCTCTATCCATATAACGGAAAGGTGAATTTCACTGTCGCTTCAATGAAAGGAAAGGTTTACTGGAATGCGACTGCGCTTGATACCTCAGGTGGTTTCTGGAACTACAGCTATTTCATAAATTACTCATTGCCAGACGGTACGTATTTCCTTAATGTGAGCGAATATACCAACGGCTATCTCTTTATTTCAAATTCTGTGAGTTTCCAGGCACTGGTCGTCTCAGTTTATTCGAATGAGCTTTCATATCTACCTGGCGAAACTGCAACATTCTATTACACAGTTGCCAACACATCCAATAATGGACCTGTACCTGGGCTGGGTGTGAATTATACGTTCGAATACAGGACTGCCGCAGGGCACCAGTCAATATCGGGCGTTGTATCTGGAGGTGTGATCAACATAGTCGTGCCTAAGAACTCACTGACCTCCTCCACTGCAAAGATGACAGTTTCGGCATCGAACGAATATGGTCAGAACGCTTCAACTACTGTGCCAGTCTACATAGAGAGTCTGCAGAGCGACATATCAATGAATACGCAGCTGAGTGCAGGTGAGATAGCAATAGTCCAGGTAAATGCCTACACAAATAGGGTAGTCTCCCCCGTGCCGGGCGCGAAGGTATATGTCAATGTAACTTTTGGTGGAAATGTCATTGCGTCTTACAGCATGATGGGTCTCATAACAGATGCTCAGGGAAGCGCTTCATACGCATTCATGCTCTCAAAAAATGCAACGCCTGGTGTCTATGTTGTAGATGCGCATGTGTATGCATACGGTTGGTCAAGCAATTCCACAATATCGTTCACAGTTTCAGCACCAGCACAGTCCTATTCACTACAGCTCGTTCCTTCCCAGGCCACATATGTTGCCGGGGAAACCTTCATGGCTTATTGGGCACTGCTGCTAAACGGAAGTGAAATAACAGGTGCTCATGCCACCTATGCCGCATTTGTAGGCGAAGGCGCTGTTGCCTCTGGAGTGAACAGCAATGGTACCATATCTTTCCTGCTTCCAGAAGGGCTTCAGGGCGATATGACACTCACAGTAACTGCATCTGCAGATGGAGGTGCAACAGCATCCTCCACTGTATCTGTCTCCATTGTGAAATACATGCTCATAGTTAACCCGAGCGTCACTGAATACACGCCAGGACAGACAGTTAAATTTACAATGACAATCCTGGGACAGGGGTTCACCTCCTCGGGCTTCTATTACGAAATAATGGACTCAAACGGCAACATGGTACTCTCAGGCTCCACATCTCTGAATTATTTCGAATTCAAAGTGCCTGCATTTCCATCCCTCAGCTACAGCGTTCTTGTGGTTGCAAGCAATAGGTCGAACGGTGGCGCGTTAACAGGCTCCACATACATAACTGAGTATTCTGGTCTTACGATGTATCTTTCACTTTCAGCATCCCCGTATGTTGGCGGATACTACACTCCAGGTGAGACAATAACGCTCTATTACAACATCAGAACAACTGGATTGGCCACATCATCAGCCCCGTACACCATATTTGTGGAACTGTACGGCGTTCCGGGCTCTGAGAGAATGTATACAGTCACTTCAGACAAGGGAAGCGTCCTGTTTACAATCCCATCAGGCCTGAGTTCAGGGGACTATGTGCTTGTGGCAAATGCCCAGTCAGGGAATGGCCTTTCAGCTCAGTCGCTTCAGACGGTTGGTGTTTCAGGCGCAGAGCCGTTCTGGAACTACAGCATTCTTCCTGGTGTGAGTGTTGGTTCTCTGCTACTTGGCATAGTTGCACTCGCTGCACTTGCACTCGCAGCAATTTCACTGATAATCATCAGGCCCAGGAAAAGGGCGAACGTGAAGGAAGAGGAAAAAGAGGAGCATCAATAGAGTCGAATAGAACAGTAACCGACAACCTCTTTCATGCTCTCCACCTGGCCTGAGTGGCCGTAGGAGAGCATTTCTGCTTTATGTGGCCTGATGCAGGAAAGCATGGCAATCACTGGTCCGTAGCCGCACATGGAGATGTCCTCTGAGACGACAGTGTCATAGAGACCTTTAGCATCGCATTCGAGTATGCGCTGTATAGCCTTCATGTCCTTTTCCCTTGCAACCTTCTCAGGCACATAATGAGAAAAGTCAGTTGAGGCTATCACCACATAGTCTCTTCCCTCGAGCGTTTCTCTTAACCTCTCCCCCACCTGTGAAGCGAAGCCATACTCCTGTATTCCCATACAGACAGGAACAAAGGAGATATCTGGTTTCAGATACTGAAGAAAGGGGAGCTGCACCTCTATGGAATGCTCCTGAGACTGAGCCTGCATATCATAATCAAAGAAGCCTCCTCTAAGCCTGTCTGATATCTGCCTGTCTACCCTGACGGTTCCAAGAGGTGTCAGATAGTCCTCGTCAGATAGCAGGGCCATGAAACTCGTCCCATAATGATTTGGACCTATTACCACAGTTATTTCAGGGAGCCCATCCTCCCAGAGTGCAAGGTAAGCGTGGGCAGCAATATGTCCTGAGTATCTGTATCCAGCATGTGGTACAACGAGCCCCCTTACGCGCCTGCTGCTTCCTGGAGGTGGAGATGGAAGCCGTCCTGGACCCAGAGGGGAAAGGAAGGCCCTTTCGATGCTCTTCAGAAGCGCATCCTTTCTGCTTTCGTAAAAGTAACCTGCAACTGCTGGCTGGCGCATATCAGAAAATAGATTGTTCTAATAACTGTTTATGTTTCCAGTGCATTGATGAGAATGGGTAAGTTGCCTTTCTAATTCAGCCAGACTGATGATGCACACAAAACAATTGCAGGTAGCCACAGGAGCAACATCTGCAAAGGAGCAT
>Ga0209012_1000348_pt1 | contig 66571 bp, 64 predicted proteins | sample RS3BMetagenome_FD_184735 | JGI IMG/M metagenome (GOLD analysis project Ga0209012, IMG submission 184735) | Ferric oxide microbial mat and aquatic microbial communities from Rainbow Spring, Yellowstone National Park, USA - RS3B (SPAdes) (version 3) ... | reverse complement strand
AGGGTATGGTGTCTTCACGGTGGTGTAGCTCCTTCAATGTTTTCTAGATATCGAAGAGTTCCGCCGCCGTCTCGCTTTCGCCCCTCAGGGCATCAGCCGCATTCCCCCGCAAATCGCGTCAAGCTCGGACTCCGAGTCTTTGCCCCAAAATGCAATCGTCGTAGGATTTTGGCACGCGCACCCTGACGGTGACACCGTTGAAGACTTGAGCGGCCACATGGCGGAGGCTTGGCGAATTGTGAACTCGCACTTTGCGTCAGCGCCATTTACAATCTACACTAGTCTAGGGAGAGACCTTGTCTCGCAGGTGCTTATTTCAAAGATGAACCCAGCAGATGATCCGATGTATGATTCGATTGATCCAAATTATATTTGCAGAGGGTGTTTGCCATAATGAAAATATCAAAACAACTTCATGCGTATGCCGTTAGTGCAATGGTTCTGTGCCTCCTCGGCGTTACGTCGTCGAAGAGTGATTTAACACGGGCGGCATCTGTTCGGTTTTATGCGCTCCAAATGTGTGGTCAGTCAACACCGCGGGAGGTCAACCTCTACGTATCTACCTTGTATACTCATCGCCAACTTATTAAAAAACAACCGCTCACGAAAGTCAAAACCGATCTTTGGCGCACGAAGGTTCGTATTCCCAACGGAGCATATCAATTTTTTGCGGTGTCTCCCAAGTGCACGGCTACGGGTAATGTTTTTATAACGGGAGCGAAAGAACGACGTATAACATTTTTAATGAAACCGGAAATAGTTCTTGCTGATGCTAGCCCGACGATTTACGGGCGAATTGCAATTCGTGGCGTTAACGTAGCGGCTGTTTGTGAGGACAATGGTACCAGGCGCACTATCCCGTCGCGGAGCGATGGATCATCGTATTCCATCGATCTGATCGGCGACGAAAGCACGTGTAAGCTCGTTGTAATTTTTGGAAATTTTAATGGGGTGTTAATTACAAAGCGCAATATTTGGAGTGATCGGCTTAAATATGTGCGGCTAGACATAACGAACGCTTCGATTTCTAAATTTCAACAATACTCGTTAAAATAGGTGCGGTAAAATCACTCGAAATTGGCCTGGCCTCGGTCTTATGGACACAATTATTTGCCTCAAGGGGAGGCAGGAAAGAACGGAGTCCCATGGCACATCAACGCAAAGAAGTCAATGCGCAAGTATTTAAGCCTTTTGCGCTTCTTACGTAACGATGAAAGATACTTAATCGACTACTCCGGCGGTGCGGCGGTACTCTTCTGCAGGCGAAACGGCCGCGCGAGCTGCGCGAGTAGACCCGCCAACGCAAGCAGCGCGGAGCCGGCGGCGAACCGCTGCATATCGGTTGCATAGAGTATACCGCCGAGTACCCAGAGCGCGAGAATCGCAGACCCGAGCGGTGAGTGGTTCATTTCGCCGAGCGTTGGGATATTGCGCGTGCCTTCGCGCCGCGAACGTGCGATCCACCACAGAAACGGAACGATGCGCTGTAGGTAGCCGATCACCGCGCAGCCGACGAAAAACCAGAGCGCGAGCACGATCGCGAGGCGTCCGTCCCCGAACGCGAGCGCGACCGGCGCACCGAGTGCGCCGAGCCCCGATACCAGCGCATAGACGAGGGTCTCGCGTTGGTAGGCCGGGTTCCGATCGCGCAGGACGCGCAGGAGTGTGAAAAGGAAGGCTGCGGCCGCAATGGTGAGCGGTATGAAGACGAGCCCCGGCGCGAAGAAGACGCCGAGTAGCGCGAGAACGGCGGCGAGTCCGGTTGTGCCGGCGAGATACGGCGCTTGCGGTTCGATATCGAAGCGCTCGAACATCCGCATGAGGCGTAGCGTGACTCCGACGATGAGCGTTCCGAAAAAGCCCGCGAACCCAACGATTGCATGGGAAAATGCGGCTCGGCCAATTGCGTTCCCATCCAGGATGCGCTGTGCGCTCCAGAGGCCGACGAAGATGGTCGCGAGCAACCAAAGGAGCGAGAACGCCGCCGCTGCGGCGGGTGCAGGCGGACGATGCCCGCGCAGGGTCGTTGCGACGACAAGCGCTTGGAACAGAACGCCGAGAAGAAAGATCGTGCCGCCGTCGCGCACGGCGGAGAAATCGCCGTTTGCAAAGCCCGCGACGAGTGTCGCCGTTCCGACGATCGCGAACGCGAGGTGCACGTAGCAAAGTGGCTGCAAGCGCAACGGCGTCATGGCGACGACCGGGATGAATTGGTAGATCAACCCCATCGCCGTGGTGAGGAAAAAGCCGAGGATCAGCGCGTGAAGCGCTGCGAGCGGCGGCGGCGATCCGAAGAGGTTCCACAGCAGTAGCGCGCCGAGCCAGAGCAGCGCCGTCGCAACGAATGTGAGCGGTATCTGCGGCGGGGGCACGGTTGACGCGCGTTCTTTCACGATGCCTCCGAGTATAGCGTAAAAAAGAAGCGGCCGATGCGCCTTCGCACCGGCCGCTCTTCTTCCCGGCGAAGAGCGCGGTTAGCCTTTGATGTTCCCGCAGGCGACGTAGTCCTTCAGGTCCATCAGGCTCTTGTGGATATTGATCGCGTAGTGCGATGCGAGCATTTGCGAAATGGTAACTCCGCTAACGAGCGTTTTGCTGACGCCGTTGACGGTGTTATGTAAGGGCCATTCCGGAGCGGCATTGATGTTGCCGCAGGTTCCAGCGTGGATATGCGTGGGTTGTGCGGCTTTATTGCCGATGAGGTGCACGGTGACGACGACGCCTGCTTTCGTCTGTACGAGCGTCGCGGAGCCGTGTTCCCCACTATGGTTGAGCGATGCGATGGTTACGTTGAGGTGCGTCGGTGCGGCGAGCGCGGCTCCCGCGAGCGAGAGTGCGAGAAATGCGGTGGCGAGTACGGTGAAGATACGTTTCATAGATTACCCCTTTCCTGGGTGCAGTAACGCCGCGGCGATGAGTTTGGATGCAAAAGCCCGCATCGCCGGGGTGGGGGCGGCATCGACCCCATCGATGACCGGCAGCAATTCGCCGAGCTCGCCGTTGAGATTCGCCCACCGCTCGGCTGCTTTGCGATCCTTCCGAGCACGTGCCGCTGCAAACGCGGCATAGCTCGCGTTCATCGCCCGAATCAAGCGCTCGGCGAGGGCATATTGCGAGGCGTAGGTTGCAGCGCTGATGTGGATCTGCGGATCGGGGCGCAGCAACAGGGTTGCGTGCTGCACGTTCCCGTCGACGATGAGCTTCACGGTATAGCGCCCGGGCGGTGCAAGCGGGCCCTGCGGTACCTGCGGTGTCTTGTGCGGTACCGCGGAGATCGGCAGGTCGTAACCGATGCTCGCAGGCGCCGTCCCATGCAGATCCCAGTAGATGCGGTGCATGCCTGCGCTTGCCGAGGGCCGCGTCTGCGGGCGCTCCCACCACGCCGGTTTATCGAGCCCCGGCATCGCCGGGCGCTGCGGTTCGTCGGTCGCATAGCGGCGGACGAGCTTACCTCCGGCGTCGTCGATTTCGACGATAACATTTTTTGCCGCGCGGGCTAACGAGTAGTCGATCGCCGCGCCGTAGGGCGGGTTCATGCCCGTCGGTGTCTCGGGCGGGAGCGGCGTATCGGTATTGACGCTGCGCCGCATGCGATAGGCGCTTGCCGGCGCGAAGAGATGCACGCGTTGCGCGAGTACCTGCGCTGAGAGCGCGCGCAACGGCGCGATATCGTCGAGGATCCAGAAACCGCGCCCGTGCGTCGCAACGATGAGATCGTTCAGGTGCACGACGAGATCGCGAACCGAGGTATGCGGAAGATTGAGTTGGAGGCTCTGCCATTGCGTTCCGTCGTTGAAGGACACCGCAACGCCGTTCTCGGTGCCGGCATAGAGCAGTCCGGGGCGCTTGTTATCTTCGCGGACGGCATCGACCGGTTGCATCGGCAAGCCGGAGACGGCGAGTCGCCAATGTTTGCCGTAATCGTGCGTCACGTAGACGTACGGGTGCATGTCGTTGAGACGGAAGCGCGTCACCGCAAGGTATGCGGTCGCATCGCTGAAGCGGCCGGCATCGATCTGCGAGACTTTGCTCCACGGGGTCATGCCCTTCGGCGTGACGTTGCTCCAGTGCGCTCCGCCGTCGCGGGTTAGCCAGACGCGCCCATCGTCGGTTCCCGCCCAGATCGTCCCGACGCTGCGATACGACGGAGCGAGTGCGTAGACGACTCCACGCTGAGCGTTCTGCGCGTTGACTTGGCTGCGAAACGAACCCAGCGTCGCCGGTACGACGAGGTGTTTGTAGGCAAGGTCGGGAGAGATGCGCGCCCACGTGCGCCCTTCGTCCTCGCTGCGATAGACGACATCGCTGCCGTAATATAGGATGTGCTTATCGAAATGATTGAACGCGATCGGCGCGGTGCGGTCGTAACGATCGCGCGCGTGAAGGTTGGGGCCGTACGGCAGCACGTCAGGGGAGACTTCGAGCACTTGCCCGGTGCGCGAATCGAAGCGCTCGAGTTTCCCGCCGAAGAACCGATGCGGGTGCAGCGGATCGGGGACGACATAGCCGTACTCTTGGGCGCCCGCCGTCATCCAATTGCGCATCGTGATCTCACCCCACGGACCGTAACTGCGCACGCACGCCGAACCCGATTCTTGCTGTCCGCCGCAGACCCAGTACGGGTAGCCCGCGCTGACGTTGACGTGGTACATCTCCGCCGTCGGCTGGTTGTACCAGGAACTCCACGTTTTGCCGCCGTCGACCGAAACGGTCGCACCTTGGTCGGCACCGAGAATGATATGCGACGGATCGAGCGGATCGACCCAGACGGTGTGATAATCGTCGCCGCCCGGAGCGCCTTTCATCGCGCTCCACGTGCTTCCGCCATCGTACGAGCGCCACGTCGAGGTGTTGACCGAATAGACGATATTCGCGTTGCGCGGATCGACCGCCATCTCGGCGAAATCTTCGGTCCGTCCGCAGACGCGATTTTCGGCGTCGGTGAGCCGCCAACTCGCGCCGGCGTTATCGGAGCGATAGATGCCGCACGCATTCCCGCGTGCAACCACGGCATAGACGCGGTCCGGATTCGAGGGCGCAATAGCGATCCCGATACGGCCGACGCGTTTCGGAAGGCCGCTGGTGAGTTTCGTCCAGGTCGTCCCCCCATCGGTCGATTTGAAGAGCCCGTCTTGATGCGGGTGTTCGTAGACCGCTTGCAGCATCCACGGGCCGTTACGCGATGCCCAGAGCGCGGCGTAGACGACCTGCGGATCGCGCGGGTCGATGCGGACGTCCACCGCGCCGAGATCCGGGCCTCCGCCGAGCACGCGCGTGAAGTGCGTGCCGCCGTCGGTGCTGCGATAGAGGCCCCGCTGGGCGTTCGGCCCGTACGGGTGTCCGAGCACGGCGACGAATAAACGATCCGGGTTGCGCGGATCGACGGCGATATGTTGGATCTGCTGCCCCGAACGTAAGCCGAGGTGTTGCCAGGTTTTCCCGGCATCGTTCGAACGGTAGATGCCGTTGCCGACGGCAAGATCGGGGCGGCGGAGTCCCTCGCCGCTGCCGACGTAGAGAATATTCGGATCGCTCGGTGCGACCGCGAGCGCGCCGACCGAACCGCTCGACTCGCCGTCGAAGATCGGCGTCCACGTGCGCGCCGCGTTCGTCGTCTTCCACACGCCGCCATTGACCGAGGCCATGTAGAACGTATTCGGCGCCTGTCGCACGCCGCTGACCGCCACCGTTCGCCCGCCGCGCAAGGGGCCGATAAAGCGCCAATGCAGCGCCGGAAGCGGCATCGGTGCAGCTGCGATCCAGGCGAATGCAAAAAAAGGCACGAGGAGCGAAAGATAGCGGCGCATAGTCTCGGTCTCCTTACGGTAGCGGGCGGCAGTTTCGATTAACGGCGCGAACGGCGCGCCGTGCGTTTCTTTGGTTGGAACGGGGTGCCGGGTTCGAACTTCGAGCGGCGCGAGATCATGTCGTCGACATCTTCGCAACCGATCGGCGAGAACTCACGACAGTCGCCCGGGCGCCCTTCATAAACGCCGCAATAGTATCGGCCGCTTTTCGTTCCTTTGAGAAACACGCAGCGGTCTGCGACATCTTCGGTGACTTTCCGTACCCAGCCAAGATGGTAGCCGTCGGCGGAGCGACGTTCGATGATGTATTCGCGCATGACGTCGGCGACACTCATATCGAGATGCTCGGCGAGCCGCTCGACATCGGCCTTCGTGACGAAGGGTTCGTAACCGCTGCAGCACTCCGCGCAGCCCGGCGGACAGGCGATGTTCTCGGGCATGTCCTTGAGATGTTTGCGCGCGAGGTCGATGACGCCGGCGATCGCGCGTACGAATGCTGCATCGTCGTTATATTTATAGACCCATTCACGCTTGACGATTTCGTTCGCGTTATAGTAGCGCGTCGTGCGTTCGTCGAACTCGACGGTGATATGCTCTTCGTCGATCTCGATCTTGGTCACGTGCTCCATCGGGCGCGTATCGAGCATCTCCGGGTGCGTCGGTTGAGCCGTTTCTTTGGTATAAGCACGCAAGCGCGTGAGATCGATCGTTTCCATTCGGCAGTGATTCGACCAGCCTGGCGGGGGTGGCCTTTGCCGTTGCGGAATACGTAACGGTGCCATGAGAACTGCAATCGGTATCGATCTGGGCGGATCCCATGTGACCGCCGCCGTCATCACCGATGACGGGACGATTCACAGCCAGCACGAACGCGATCTGAGCGATCTCACCTTCGACCGCGTCGTTGCGGTCGTGCTCGAGGTTGCGAACGCCGCGAAGAGCGCAGCATCCGGGAAGATCGAGGTCGTGGGAATCGGCTCGCCCGGGAACATCGATTTACATGATGGCTCGGTACGGTATAGCCCAAATTTCGGCTGGGCTGGGGTTCCGCTTGGGAAACGCCTGCGCGATGGGCTGGGCATGCAAGTCTTCGTCGGGAACGACGCGCGCTGCGCGACCCTGGGCGAATATCATTTCGGGACCGGCAAGGGGGCGAATGATTTCGTCATGCTGACGTTGGGCACGGGAATAGGCGGCGGCATCGTCGCCGACGGCGAGCTCCTCCTCGGGCACGGTTTCGCGGCCGGCGAGATCGGGCACCACCAAATACGCCCGGAGACCGGCTTCATCTGCGGTTGCGGCAAAATCGGCTGTTTGGAAGCGCAAGCCTCGGGAACCGGGTTGATACGGCACGCGATGGCGGTCGCTCCATCGTTTCCGCGCAGCTTTCTGCTCGATCCCGATAAGGGAAAACTCGGCTCGAAAAAGATCCGCAAGGCCGCACAGGCCGGCGATCTCCACGCGCTCGCCGCCTGGAAGAATTATACAAGCGACCTCGCGCTTGGATTGGCGAACGTGATCGCATTTACGAACCCCGAACTCATCGCGCTCGGTGGTGGCGTCGCGAGCGCCGGCGATTATATGCTCGATGCTATCCGCGCTCGCGTGGACGAACTCACGACGATGGCGCCGAAAGGAACGACCCGTATCGAAATCGCACGACTCGGAAACGATGCCGGGCAGGTCGGCGCGGCGATGATGGCTTTTCAGGGAGGGCTCGATAAACATGGATAATCTTCACGGTGCGTTTATTACCTATGGCGAGCGCCGCGCGTACGTCGCCCTTCCCGAATCGCCGGGGCCGCACCGCGCCGTGCTGCTGTACATGGAAGCGTTCGGCGTCAACAATTATATTGCAACGGAGTGCGATCGCCTTGCACGTGCGGGCTTTATCGCGATTGCACCGGATTTTTACGACGGACGGACGTTCGCATACGACGATCTCGCAAACGTTCGAGCGATGCTTCAAGGGCGCACCGACGCGCAATGGCTCTCTTATATTCGCGAAGCGATCGCATGGCTCGATGCACGCCACGACGTCGCTAAAGCTCCGTTGGGTGCACTCGGCTTTTGCATGGGCGGGCGGCTCGCGTTTCTGAGCGCGTTGGAGTTTCCTCAGCGCATCGGTGCCGTAGTGTCCTTCTATGGTGGCGGTATCGCGCCGGACGAACCGAGCCTCGGCCGCCCGCCGCTGATCGGGCGCGTCGATGAATTGCGCGCACCGGTGATGTTTCATTACGGCGCCGACGATCCGAGCATCACGCCGGTCGAACACGGTCGCGTGGCGCAAACGCTCTCGGCGGCGAAGAAGAAGTTCTCGATGCATCTCTACCCCGACGCTGGGCACGGCTTCGCTTCGCGGGATCGCGATTCGTATCGCGGCGCGGTCGCGGAGGAGGCGTGGGGATGGTCGCTGGAGTTTCTGCGCGCGGCGCTTCCGTGAGCCCTCGCCCGCTCGCGCTCGTTACCGGCGCATCGAGTGGTATCGGGCTGGAGTTCGCTCGCATTCTCGCAGCCGACGGCTACGATTGCGCGCTCGTCGCGCGCTCGCGCGACCGTCTGGAGTTTATGGCCGCCGACTTGCGCGAAAAACATGGCGTTGCGGCAACCTGTATCACCGCCGACCTCACGCTCGACGGCAGCATCGACGAGGTGTTCGCCGCGGTTCCGCGCTGCGATCTCTTGGTCAACAACGCCGGCTTTGCGAACAACGGCCCGTACGCGGAACTACCGGAGAACGACATCGTCGACGAGATTCGGCTCGACGTGCTCGCGCTGGCTCGCCTAACGCGCCGCTATCTGCCGGGAATGCTTGCGGCGCGCAGCGGCGGCATCATTAACGTGGCGTCGACGGCGGCATTTCTCCCGGGGCCGCTCATGGCGACCTACTATGCGAGTAAGGCGTTCGTGCTCTCGCTCTCGGAGGCACTATCGGAAGAGGTGCGCGGCAGTGGCGTTACCGTAAGTTGTCTCTGCCCCGGCGCCACAAAGACGGCTTTTTTTACGCGCGCGAAGATGGAGGGCACGCCGTTGCTCTCGATGCAACCGCTCGCCGATGCAACCATGGTCGCGCGCGCGGGCTACGAGGGATGGAAACGCGGGAAGCGCGTCGTGATTCCGGGAGCGTTCAACGCGGTGCTCGCGCTCACGCCGAGGATTACACCGCGCGCGATGTTGTTGCGTATTTCGCGCCGATTGGTCGAGCGATAAACTCTGTCGCGCACCGCTCACGTTTGCCTGCGCCGCACCGCTCCTCGCTAGACGCTCGCGGCTCGGACAAGCAATGTCAGGGTCCTCGCCGCTCGCTTAAGCGCTCGTCGGGTGCATCGCAGGCGCCGTTCGCGGTGTAGCGCATACACGCCGAGTGTAATCTTGTCACGCCGAGTAGGGCGCTTTAGCGCCCGTATCGAGGCGCGTTAGAACGCGGCGAGTTGAAGTTGCGGTGCGAAGGGAGAATCGTCGGCGGGGATCGTTCCGTCGACCGCGATCTGCGAGATAAGCGCAGCGATGCGGCGCGATGAGGCTTTCGGCGCGACCTCTTCCTGGCGGATGCGAATCTGCACGAGGCGTCCCGGATCGGAGATCATCCGTTGCACCGCGCCGACGACCTGCGCCGCGCCGTGGAGAGCGACTTCGCCGAGGCCGTTCTTGCGAACGAAATCGACGTTGCCGCGTTCTTGCCCCGGCACGTAATCGTAGACGACGACCGGGAGCTGTGCGGCGTTCGCTTCGGCGAGCGAGCCCGGCCCGGCCTTGGTGACGAGCAGATCGACCGCGCGGAAATATTCGGGAATCTGATCGGTGAAGCCGAGCAAATGCATCGGCGTCGGCAACGTCGGTGCGAGTTCGGCGAGCCGTTCCCGCAGCGCTTCGTTCCGGCCGCAGACGACGACGAGCTCCACCGGCAAGCCGGCTTTCGCGAGCGCGATCGCGGTGGTCATTAATTTGCCGCCGCCTTCGCCGCCGGCCATTAACATCACGATCGAGGCGTTCTGCGGCAGGCCGAGGTCGCGGCGCAACTCTTGCTTGGTGCCGACGACATCGTCGAACTTCGGATGAATCGGATGCCCGAACCAGCGCAGGCGTGCGGGTGAGACGCCGCGAGAGAGCGCGCGTAAGTAGACTTCGCGGGCCGGAACGACGATAGCGTCGGCGTCGGGCGTGAGCCACGACTCATGGACCTTCCCGAGATCGGTTATGACCGTCACGATGGGAATATGGTTGAGCCCGGCATCCGCGCGCGCGCGTAGCGCGGCGTGATTGAGCAGCGGATGCACCGAGACGATGACGTCGGGGCGATATTCGAGGAAGAGATTGCGGAGCCGTTCGCGGTAGAGGGGCTCGCAGAAGCGCACCAATGCGCGGTAGCGTCGACGGCCGTTGGTTGCGTAGTAGAGCGCACCGTACACAGGAGGGGCATAGCGTAGCGCCATGCTGTAGCCCAGGCCAAGCTGGGTCAGCGGGAAAGCACAATGCGCCGCCACGTCGTCGATGCGGTGGACGAATGAAGGATCGGTGCGTTCGTCGAGCGCCGCACAGATAGCGTTGCTCGCGCTACGGTGGCCGCCGCCGGTATCCGAAATAAGAAAGAGTGCGCGCTTTGCCATTATCTCCCCGTTAGGCGCGCACCGGTATTCTCTTCGCTCGCCGACGTCGCGTCGACGCGTTTCGGGTGCGGCGGCTAGTCGGGGCGAGGAGGCTGATGAGCGCTCGAGCCGGAGCATCGTAAAAGCGGAAGATGTCGCCGAACTCAACCTCGGGGTTTCGGTGGTGGCCGTCATGATCCTCGGGCAGCACGACCTGGAGGGGGCGGAGGAGCGCCTCTATCCAGCGGGGGGTTCCCCAGCCGAGCTCGGTGGTATGGCGCCACCAAACGTGGAGTTGCCCGAGGAGGAGGCCCAGGGCCGCTCCTTGCCAGGAGAGGCGGGCGGCTCCCAGCGCCACGATCGCGTAGGGGAGCGCTCCCAGGATGCCGTCGAGGAGGATCGCCGGATCGCGCGAGAGGACGGCGTGATCCCAATAGGAACGACGACGGTCGTGATGGGTGCGAAGGTGCAACGTGAACCAGAGATGCTGCGGCACGTGGTAAAAGAAGGTCGAGCCGAGATCCCCGACAACGAGGACGATAAGTAATGCGCCGACGACGTGCATGGTTGCGTTCCCTTCTCGCTCGATCGATGTCGATCTCGTTTGCGATGTTGTGCGCTTGCAGTGCGTTCTCCCTGCAAAAGAATACGCTCGCTACGCGAACCTCTCGCTTCGATATAGTCTTGGTTAACGCAACCTTAAGTTGGCCACAACATCGCCTACTCGACGCTCTCGCCGGCGGCGATTTCGTGCGCGACGGCGGAGTTGCGCGCGACGACGCTCGTGCAATCGCGCGTGCGATACTCGACGATAACCCGCGTATCGACGGCACGTTCGCCCTCTATCTCGCGATCGTTACCGAACGGGCGGCGCGGGCGCATCGCTTGCCGCCGCTCTTTCTCGCGGCGACATTACTGCAAGAGTCCGCCTACGATCCGTATGCTCTTTCGTCGTCGGGCGCGATCGGCATCGGACAATTCATGCCCGGCACCGCCGCCATGCTCGGGCTCGATCCGTTCGATCCGTATGCATCGATCGCCGCTTCGGCGCGGCTCATCGGCGGATACGTCGCAAGCTACCGCAACGAGAGCGAGGCTTGGCCACGCGGCACTCCGTACGCGCTTGCCTTGGCTGCGTATAACGCCGGCCCCGGTGCGGTGAGCGCATATCGCGGCGTGCCGCCCTACGCCCAGACCGAGCAATACATCGCGTTGATTCGCTATCGCTGGGATAAAATGCGCGCCTATAAAGGGCTCGGGCGGATTCTTTTGCGCCTATAGAGAAGCGCGCCGACGATGAGTCGGTTCCGTCAATTGCTCGCGCGACAACCGATCGCGCGCGATTCCGTTCAGAGCGATGGGCCGACGCTCCGTCGGGCGTTAGGTTGGCCGGCCCTCACCGCAATTGGACTAGGGACGATGCTCGGTGGAATATTTCCGACGATCGGTGCGGGCGCGCACGTCGCCGGGCCGGCGGTTATTCTCGCATATCTCTTTTCCGGGCTCGTCAGCCTCTGCGTCGCACTCTGTTATGCGGAGTTCGCGTCGATGGTGCCGATCGCGGGAAGCGCGTACACCTACGCCTACGCGACCCTCGGGGAGTTCGTGGCCTGGGTGATCGGCTGGGATCTTATCCTCGAATACGGGCTCTCCGTTGCGCCGACCGCATCGTCGTGGTCGCAATATGCCGAGCACCTGCTCGCAAAAATCGGCATTCTCGTGCCGATGTGGGCTCGCGAGGCGAATGTCTTCGCGGCGCAGCCCCAGGTCGATCTTATCGCGGCGCTGGTCACGTTGGCGATTGCCGTGCTCGTTGCAATCGGTATCCGCGAGTCGGCACGCGTCAACGGCGCGTTGGTGATTTTCCAGGTGCTCTCGATGCTGGTCTTTCTCGCCGTCGTGCTGCCGGGGGTGCATGCCGCGAACCTCACGCCGTTCGCACCGCATGGATGGCACGGAATCGTGGCGAGTACGGCGTTGGTGTTCTATGCCTATATCGGCTTCGATACCGTAACGGTGGCTTCGGAAGAAGCGCACGAACCGAAGCGTCACGTTCCGATCGGTATATTGCTCGCGCTCGCGATCGGCGGGCTGCTTTACGTGGCCATCGCCTATGCGACCGTCGGCGCGATACCGTACGGGCGGCTCTCCGACGGTGCGGCGATGCTCGATGCTCTCGGAAACGTCTCGCACAATAGCCTATTCTACGTTATCGTTGCGCTCGGCGGCGTTGCGGGTAACACGACGGTCATGCTCACCTCGTTACTCGGGCAAATCCGCATTTTTTACGTGATGGCGCGCGACCGCATGTTGCCGCCGGGCGTCGCGCGCATTCACCCGGTCTTTCGAACGCCGGCGCGTGTGACGATCGTTACCGGCGTTATCGTGGCCGTTCTCGCTGCGGCGCTGCCGCTCTCGACCTTGCTCGACTTCGTCAATATCGGCACGCTCTCCGCATTTGCAATCGTGTGCGCGGGCGTGTTGGTGCTGCGAATCGTCGAGCCGGAGGCGCCGCGACCGTTTCGTGCCCCGCTCGCCCCGCTCTTTACGACGTTGGGCGCGCTCGGCTGCATCTATCTCATCACCGGCCTCTCGTTGCCGACCTGGTTGCGATTTGCGGCGTGGTTCGTAGTGGGACTCGCAGTATATTTCTTCTACGGGTTTCATCGCTCGTTGCTACGCACGGAACCAAAACAATGAACGTCGCCGATTTCGGGGATCGTTATCGCGAACGCATCTGGGAAAGCCATATTGCCGAAGATTTCGAGCGCGATGTCGTCGCCGGATTTGGAGCGGCACGAAAATCGCTGCCTTCGAAATATCTCTACGATGCATTGGGTTCGGCGCTCTTCGAGGCAATCGTCCTGCTTCCCGAATACGACTTGCCGAGGCGTGAAACTGCGCTTTTGGAGCGATATGCGCGTAAAATCGTCGAGGCTCCCCGAGGCCGACTCCGTCTCTTGGAATTAGGCAGCGGCAGTTCGCAGAAGACGCGGCCGCTCATCGAGGCGGCGCTCGACCGATACGGCGCGATCGACTATACTGCGATCGATATCTCGCTTGATGCGGTGCGCAATGCAGCCGTGCAGTTGCTCGACCGGTATCCGGGCGTTACGGTGCGCGCGCTGGTCGGAGACTACTTTCAGGTGCTCGGCGAGATCGCCCCGATGCCGGCAACGCTCGCGCTGTTTTTAGGATCGAATTTGGGAAACTATCCCGGCGAACGCGGAGTCGACGTTCTTCGCGCCGTTCGTAGGGCGCTCGCCCCCTCCGGTATGTTGCTGCTCGGCGTCGATTTGCGCAAAGATCGCACGCTCATGGAACGCGCATACAACGACGACATCGGAGTGACCGCGGCTTTCTCAAAAAATGTTCTCGCCCGAGTTAATCGCGATCTCGGTGCGGAGATCGATATCGGGAACTTCAAGCATTCATCCGTTTTCGACGAACGCACCGGGAGCGTCGAATCCTATCTCGTTGCCATTCGGGCAGCATCCTATTCCCTCGGCGCCGGTCGCGAGGCGGTGCGGTTTGAGGTAGGCGAACGCATCCATATCGAATCATCGCACAAATTCACGCGTGACGAGCTGCGAGTGCTTGCGGCCGGTTGCGGCTTCGTGGAACGGGGAGTATTTATCGACGAAGATGCTGCATTCGCGCTGGTTCTTTTAGAGTGCGGCGAAGGCGCGACGACGACGCTATAACCGTTGCGTTCGGAACTCGAGCGCGCGAAATGCGAACTCGCCGAGTAGTGCCAAGGCGACGACCCCGAGCGCTCCTTCGACGAGCATCGTGCGATTTTGCAACGCGAATCCGGTAAATACGATCGATCCTAGCCCGCTACCGCCGACGTAGCCGCCGAGGGTAGCCAGCGCGATACTGCCGAGCGTGGCGATGCGTAGGCCGGAGAGGATCGCCGGCATCGCCAGCGGCACGTCGACGCGTAATCGGCGTCTCCAATCGGGCAATCCCAATGCCGCCGCGACCTCGCGCTGCTCGGCCGGTATCGCGCGGATGCCTGCGACCGTACTTCGAAAGATCGCATAAAGGGCGTATAGGACGAGCGCGATCTCAACGCTGGTATTTCCGAGGCCAACGAAACGCACGAGAACCGCGAGCAGCGCGAGCGAGGGAACGGTATAGAGCGCCCCCAGCAGAGCCGAGAGCGGCCGCTCGAACCTCGGGCGTTCGGCGAGTGCGAGTGCAGAAGGAATGGCGATCGCGGCGGCGATCGCCACGGCGACGGCGCAGAGCAGAACGTGCGCGACGAGAGCAGAGATCACAGACGCCGCCCTCGTTCGTCGAGGCGCGCGAGACGGTAGCGATGCAGGAGCTCGTCGCCGCAGAGCAGTTCGGCGGTGAATGCATCGGGCGGGTCCTCAAGCAACGCGCGCGGCGTTCCGATGGTTTGCAATCGGCCATCGCGCATAACGGCGATTCGATTGCCTAAGAGGAGCGCTTCATCGACGTCGTGCGTCACGAAGAGCGTCGTCGTACGAGCCTCGCGCAAAACCGCGAGCAACTCGGCCTGAAGGTGCGGGCGCAAGATTGGATCGACTGCGCCGAAGGGCTCGTCGAGTAGGAGCAGGCGTGGGTAGGCGACGAGCGCGCGAGCGATTCCGATGCGCTGCGCTTGTCCGCCGGAGAGCTCTCGCGGCCGTCGGTTGCGATAGATCGTCGGCTCGAGGCGTACCGCTGCGAGCAACTCGTCGACACGCGCATTCGTTCGCTCGCGCGGCCAACCCAGCGTCTCGGGCACGAGCGCGAGATTTTCAGCGACGGTGAGATGCGCGAAGAGGCCGACGCCCTGAATAGCGTAGCCGATGCTTCGTCGCAACGCCCCGAGGTCGAATTCGCCGATCTCACGGCCGTCGATGCAGACACGCCCTTCACTGAGTTCGACCAGGCGGTTGAGGCAGCGCAGCAGGGTGCTTTTCCCCGACCCCGATGCGCCGACGACTGCCAGCAGCTCTCCGGCTGCGACCTGCAGCGAGAGATTTTCCAGGGCGGGCGCGGCACTTCCGGGGAATCGAACCGACGCCCGATCGAAGGCGACGGAGTAGGGCGCGTCGCTCATTTCGTCGCGTGGAGAAATGCGCGCGCAACCGCCGCCGGAGTCGCTTGTTCGGCTTCTATGCGTTCGTTCATCGAGGAAACCGCTTGGGTCGAGAGCCGAGCTGAGAGTGTATCGAGCGTCTCGCGCAACTTGGGGTAGCGAAGGAGCGTCGCTTCGCGGACGACGGGTGCGGCGTGATAGGCAGGCCAAAAGTGACGGTCGTCGCGTAAGACGACGAGTCCTTGCGCCGCGATCGTTCCATCGGTGGTGAATGCCGTTGCGACGTCGGCTTTGCCGGTAAGAAGGGCTTCGTACTTTAGCGCGATGTCGTACGTGCGAATCGACGCGAAATGAAACCCCCCATAGAATCTCTGTAATCCCGGCAACCCGTCGGGGCGAGCGAGGAATTCTTGTATCGTAGCCAGTCGCAACTGCGGAGCGAGCCGCGAACATTCCGAGAGCGTGGTGAGGTCTAGGCGCTTGGATTTCTCGCGGGTCGTCGCTAGAGCTTGCGAATCGTTCATGGGCGCGGGCGTCAGCCACGTGGCGCGATAGCGAGATTGAAATGCGGTTCTGAGCAGTGCGAGAATCGCCGATCCATCGCTCATCGGAGCGTGGTGTAGGACGTCGATGAGCGCGGTACCGGTGTATTCGGGATAGCAATCGATATCGCCACGCTCCAATGCGGCCAGGGCAATCTGCGTGGAACCGAGATCGAACCGACGCTCGACCGAGATGCCGACGCCTTCGAGCGCTTGCGCGTAGAGTTCGGCGAGTAGAATCGACTCGGCGAAGTTCTTCGAACCCACGCGTACCGAATGCGTCGGCGAGCAGCGCGCGAGCGCGAGCGCACCGCCGATGGTTGCCAGTGCGGTTGCGCGACGCATCAGGCGCGCATCTCGGCGCTGCGAGCCAGCAGTGAGAGTAGAGCGTCGACGGCGAAGGCGAGCGCGGCCACCGTCGCTGCCGTCACCAATAATAGGGTTTGGTTCCCCGTCTGTAGGCCTCGCACGATGCCGTCGCCGAGCCCGCCTCCGCCGATAAATGTAGCGAGCGTAGCGCTGGCGATGCACTCGACGCCGGCCGTGCGTAGCCCGGCGAGCGCGAGCGGCGTCGTTGCAGGGAACTCGACGCGAAGGAAGCGCGTGCGTGCGCCGAGCCCGAGTGCGTCGGCGACATCTCTCTGCGCCGCTGATAGGGAGCGCATACCGGCATCGACCGAGATCGCGATCGGGGGCAACGCGAGGAGCGCGAGCGCGAGGATCGCGGGCAGGCGCCCAACGCCGAGCCACGGGAGCAGCAAGGCAAGCACGGCGATCGTCGGCAGGCTACGGGCGATGCCGACTCCGCCGAGCGTCGCGGCACGCACGAAACGTGTTTTCGCCGTCAGGAGCGCGAGCGGCATCCCCACCGCGGTTGCGATGGCGAGCGCCGCCCCGGCGATTTCGAGGTGCGTGCCCGCCTCTGCGAGCAAATCGGAGAGCATTGAGGCTAGAGTTTCGCTCGCGCTCGGCGAATCCCGCGAAGACGATGCTCCAGCGATTCGAAGCCGCGGTTCCGCCGCAAAATGCAGAGCGCGGCGATGCCGAGCTCTTTTTCAGTCGCGAGCTTTCGTGGCTCGCCTTCAACGAGCGAGTGCTCGAAGAGGCGCTCGACGAGAAAAAACCGCTCCTCGAACGGCTGAAATTCGTATCGATTTTCGGAACGAATCTCGACGAGTTCTTTATGATCCGCGTTGCGGCGATCAAACAGCAGATCGCCGCCGGCGTCACCACGCGCTCCGACGACGGGCGCCTGCCCGCTGAGCACTTCGCCGCAATTTCCGAGAACATCCGCGAGACGCTACCGCGGCAGATGAAGCTGCTGCGCGACGATCTTTTCCCCGCCCTCGTCGAAAAGCGCGTGCGGATTCTCGACGTGACCGATCTCGACGACGAACGTGCCCGGACCGTCGAACACGTGTTTGACGAACGCATTTTTCCCGTTCTCACGCCGCTGGCGGTCGACAGCGGACACCCGTTCCCCTATATATCCAACCTCTCGCTTTCTTTGGCGGTCGAGCTCGAAGAAGTAACGCCCGATGGCATCGACGTGCATTTTGCGCGCGTGAAAATACCGCCGACGCTACCGCGGTTCATCGAAATTCCGGAAAGCGCGCCGGGTGGACGAAGCTTCGTTCTCATCGAAGATGCCATCGCGCACCATCTCGACGCTTTGTTTCCGGGCATGACCGTTCGGGCCTCGTACCTGTTCCGAGTAACGCGCGATGCCGACCTCGATTTGCAAGAAGATGAGGCCGACGATCTGCTGCAAGCGATCGAATCGGAGCTACAAAAACGGCGCTTCGGCGAGCCGGTGCGCTTGGAAGTCGAACGCGGTATTCCCGAGAATCTGCGGGCCTTTCTTCTCGACGCGCTCGATTTAAGCGAGTCGGATTGCTACGATATCGACGGCTTTATGGGGCTCAGCGACTTGATGTCGCTCTATCGTCTGGCCGGGCACGACGAACTGCGCGATCGGCCGTTTACTCCGGCGATTCCGACGCGCCTGCGAGGCGTAAGCGATCTCTTTGCCGCGATTCGCGAAGGCGATATATTACTGCATCATCCGTACGATTCATTCGATCCGGTCGTGCAGTTCGTACAAGCCGCGGCCAAAGACGACCGCGTCCTCGCGATAAAGGCGACGCTCTACCGCACATCGGGCAGCGATTCGCCGATCGTGCGCGCGCTTTTAGAAGCGGCGGAGAACGAAAAACAAGTGGCGGTCGTCATCGAGCTCAAAGCGCGGTTCGACGAAGAAAACAATATCGAGTGGGCGCGTCGCCTCGAGCGTGCGGGCGTTCACGTGGTCTATGGGTTCCCGGGGTTAAAGGTTCACGCAAAGGCGTTGCTGGTCGTGCGCGAAGACGACGACGGTATTCGGCGCTACATGCATTTCGGAACCGGTAATTACAACGAAAAAAGCGCGCGCCTTTATACCGATTTTAGCTTGTTCACGGCGAGGGCGAGGCTCGGGGCGGATTTGGCACAGATGTTTAACGCGCTGACCGGCTTTGCCAAAGTAACCGATTACGATGATCTGCTCGTTGCGCCGGTGACGCTACGGCGCGAAATTCTCGCCGCGATCGATCGCGAGACCGAGCACGCGGAGGCAGGGCGCCCATGCGGAATTCGGGCAAAGCTCAATGCGCTGACCGACAAGGAGGTGGTGCGCGCACTCTACCGCGCCTCTCAGGCGGGGGTCCCGATCGACCTCCTGGTCCGTGGTATGTGCACGCTGCGCCCGGGCGTGCCTGGCCTCAGCGAGAGTATCCGCGTTCGTTCCATCGTCGGGCGTTTTCTCGAGCACTCCCGCCTCTTCGCGTTCGCCGACGGCGGCGCCCGGAAGCTGTTTATCGGCAGCGCCGATTGGATGGGACGCAATCTCGATCGCCGCGTCGAGCTCGCGGTTCCCATCGAGGATCGCGAGATGGCCGCCGATCTCGACCGTCTGCTCGCGTCGGTGCTCTTCGCCGATACCCAACAATCGCGCGAGCTGCTCCCCGACGGCACGTATCGGCGGTTGGCGGCCCGCCCGGGGGCGGGAATCGACGCTCAAAGCGAGCTGCTACGCAGCCGCGAGCGCTCGGTTTCTTAATCTGCCCCTAATCTTTCCAGGATACACTCAGCGGAGTTCGGGGGCATCTGCGCCATCGCGCCGACCCTGAATTTCTCGTTTCATAACAGGAGGTTTGCTCTGAGTACATTCACTCGACTCCTGCTCGTCGCGGCGATCGCCGCGTTCACCGTTGGACCCGTCAGCGCGGCAACGGTTCAGAACGCGTCGCATCGCCTCGTCGCACAGGCTGAATCTCAAAGCACCGGATCGGTAAGCGGTTCGCTTCACGATGTCTCCGGTGCCCCCGTAGCGGGGGCGACTATCGCCGTCCGCGGCCCGAAAAGCTATTACGCGCTCTCCGATGCGAAGGGCAATTTTACCGTCTCGGGCATCGCGCCCGGCGTCTACGAAATTATCGTTACGAAGCCCGGGTATCAAACTGCGACCGATACCGATTACACGGTCGTCGCGGGACAGAGCCAGAGCGTCGTCGTGACGATGCATGCAGCGACGTTCTCATCGCTGCGCACGATTGCCACGGTGCGCGCAGTTGGCCGCGGTACGTTCAACACCACTCCCGCGGCGGTCAACGTCGTTTCGGCGGCCACCTACGCCGACCAGGGCGCGGTGCAGGTGACGCGCGTGCTCAGCCAAGTGCCGGGGGTGCAAATATCCTTCCCGTCGAGCAGTGCGAACGCTGCCGTTCCCGGCTCGATCACCGTCCCCAATATTCGGGGTGCGGGCTCATTTGAAACCGCAACGCTTATCGACGGTCATCCGCTCTCGGTGGGCACCTACGGCGACTATGTGACGACGTTCTTGAACTCGTATATGTTCTCAAGCACCGAGGTTGTGAAAGGCCCCGGCGCGACCGTTCCGGTCAATTATGCAATCGGCGGAACGTTGAACTTCCGTACGAAGGATCCGACCTATAAGCCCACCCCCGACATCGCGCTCGGAGTCACCAACCATGGCGGAACGTTCTCGAACTTTGGGTTCTCCGACACCGTGAGCCGTCTCGGCTTGGTCTTCGATGTCGCGACGGTCGACGATCCCTCGGTGCTCAACAATCAGCAAGTCTATTACGATCCCTCGGGGAACTTCGATACGGGGAACGGCGTCTCGGTCAACGGATTCAACGGCGCGAGTACCTACACGACGATTTCTGGAACCTCGTCGAGCATTCAGACGATCTATCCGCTCGTCGCTTGCTGCTACAACGTGCAAGGGCAATACACGCAGACCGCTGAGCTCGTAAAGTTTCGCTATAAACTGTCGGAGGCCACGACGGCGACCGTGAGTTATCTCGGTTCGCAGACCTTCGCCGACCAGAACGGTAATACCGGAAATCTTACGCTCGGGACGTTCTCCCCGCTCGCCGGCTATACCGGGAGCCTCGCCACAGGCGGGCTCGGCGTGAATTATCTGCATGCCGGCGGCACCGACCAGGAAATCAACAATGAGCCGATTCTGCAAGGAGAGGTTCGCTCGACGCTGGGGCGCGACACCGTGCTCGCGCGTTACTACCATGCGTCGATTCTGCGCCAGGTTACCGAGGGCAATCCCAACGGCACGCCCAATTTGGTGACGCAGACGCTCTATGGCTCGTCGTGCCCCGGCAAGATTACCAACAACGTCTGCTCCGCTGCGCCGATTTTCTACAACGGCGCGCCGGTAACGCTCTCGTTTAACGACAAATACCTGCAGACCGAGCAAGATGCTCTCTCGGGGATATCGTTTCTCTATCTCCACCCGATCGGCAGCAACACGCTGAGCTTCGGGGTCGACCAGACGGTCTCAACGACCACCTCCTACTCGCAAAGTTCGTACACCAGCGTCAACCTTCCGACCGGTTCGGCGCAAAAGTTTACTACGTTCACTTTGCGCGGCCACTTCCGGATCAATCCGAAATTGAGCGGCTACGCGACGCTCTACGAAAACATCTACAACAGCACCTACCCGATTTCGTGTCCGTTTTCCGGCCAATACTCCAATTGTGCTATCGACGGGTCAAACGTAACCTTTGGTTCGACGACGAACACGCACTTCGACGACCGCTTCGCGTTGACGTACCGCCCGAACACCGACACCGCCGTTCGTCTTTCGATCGGTTCGGCGATCGCACCACCCTATCTCTTGCTGCTTAGCCAGATCGCAAGCCCGACCGCAACCTACAGCTCGTCGACCGGCGTTGCGACCTTGAAGACCAACAATGGCGGCATTAAACCTGAAACGGCCTACGGCTTCGATCTCGGTGCGAGCTTCCGTATGCCGAAGGTTCAGTCGGTCGCCTCGGTCGATCTCTATCAGACCAACTTGTTCAACAAGTTCTTCGGCCAAACATATCCGAGCCCATATACCTGCGCGAGCCCACAAGTGCAGTGCACCAACGGTGGAGCGGCGGTTCCTCCGAATACGCCGGTCTTCTACCAATCGAACGTGAACCTTAGCAACGCGCGGTTCCAAGGCATCGAATTGGGGCTGCGTAGTCTCCCGCACGTCGGGCTCGGTTACGAACTTGAAGGCGATCTCTCGCGTGGTTACGTTTACAATCTGCCGCAGTACTTCTATTGCTCAACGCCCGGCCCGAACTGCACGCAGAACCAAAACCTCAACGTCATCGCCAACCAGAATTTCAACGGCGGCGGCATTGGGTACGGTAGCACGATCGGTTCGATGAATACGCGCCTGCCCTACGCGCAGGCGAATCTCGAGCTCAATTACCGTTCGAGAGGCGGCCTCTATGCTGCCTTCGGCGATACGCTCTATGGGAACAACAACTCGTTGAACCGCCCGCCGTTCGGTATCGGATATGTGACCGTGCGCGTGCCGATCAACAAGCGCTTCAACTTCCAAATCTCCGGGGACAACATCTTCAACGCGTATAACGGCCTCTTCCCGGTCTATGGTGGCGGCGTTCCAGTTCCGCTCGTCAACGGTTCGCAGGCAGCAACCGTCGGCAACGTGCTTGGGCCCGCGACCTATCGTTTCATCCTCACTACCAACTTCTAAATCGAATCCATCTTGGCGCGCGGCGCCGATAGTGAAGCGTTGGGCTTGCATCTGCGAGCCCAACGCTTCGCGCTGTTACGCGGAGTTGCTACGCTGTCACGCCGAGTAGCACCCCTCGGCGAGTTCGGGGTAAACTCCGCGGCGTATCGAGGCGCCGGGAGCGCCCCTCGATACGGCACCTGCGGTGCCTACTCGGGGTGACCGTGGTTCTCGCTCCTCGGGATGACACCGTAGCTACTCGGGAAGCGAGTGCGGCGCCTTCGTTTAAACGAGCTTGAGAATCGTGCGCCACTCGTTCGTGCGAACGGGCTGCACCGAGAGGCGTTGACCGCGTTGGAGTAGGGGCATCTCGGCGAGGGCGGGGATCTCACGAAGCATCGTCAGCGGAACGACGTCGGCAAACGTGCGAACGAACGCTACATCGACGTTGAACCATCGCGGTCGTTCGGGCGTACTCTTCGGGTCGAAGTATTCGCTGCGCGGATCGAACGCGGTGGCGTCGGGGTAGGCCGCACGGACAACCCGGCAGATGCCGACGATACCCGGCACGGCACAGGACGAATGGTAGAAGAAGCCCTCGTCGCCAACCGACATCGCTTGCATAAAATTCCGCGCTTGGTAGTTTCGCACCCCGCTCCACGGTGTCGTGCGGTCGCGTCGCAAACGATCGATGGAATAACTCTGTGGCTCGCTCTTGAAAAGCCAGTACTGTGCCATGAACGCCGACTACGGCGTTGGCGATCCGCTCGCCTCCGGCGTTGGAGAGTCACTTGGTCCGGGCGAGGGCAACGCGCTCGTCTCCGGCGTCGGCGCAGGCGTCGGAAGCCCCATCGCTTGCTCTGCTTCGCGTTGTGCGCGGTCGAGGGCAGGGGTGCCGGGATAATCGGAGCGGAGCCACTCGATGACGTGCATTGCGTGAATGCGCCCGCCCAACGTGGGAACGAGCAGATAATCGTGTTCCAGCCGAACGATATTCTTCGGTATCCAGTCGTCGTGCGGGTACTTATGCTCCCAATCGTGCATCGAATCTTCGATCAACGTCAACAGCGGCAAAGAATTGCGGGCATCGTGCGCGTTCTGCGAGCGCGATGCGATGAGATGCAGTTCGTTGCCGATCCCGATCGGGCTGAGTTGCAGGCGACCAAAATACTCGTCGAGCGGGGCTGCGGCCGCTCCCGGCGCTGCGGCAGTCGCGGCACGCGCTGGAGATAGGGCAGGCGGTGCGGCGAGCGAGCAGCAGAAAGCGAGGGCCGCGCATGAAGCAGAAAAAGCAATCGGACGCATGCCAACACTATCGGCAGCTCGACGGACGTATTCTAGGGTCAAAGGCGCTCTCGTGGTAGGATAGCGCCCATGCAGCGACGGGTCATTCACGCACGGGGAGAGGGCTGGGACGGGGTTGAGCCGGAGGGCTATCGCCCCGGTGCAGCCGTCGGAGTCACGCGCCATACCATCGTGGGCGCCTGGAAAGAGGATCCGGCAGTGGCTGGCCCGCAGCTCGAGCTTCGCTTTTTCGAACTCGAACCCGGGGCGGCATCACGCCTCGAACGCCACGAGCACGAGCACTATGTCATCGTTGGGCGAGGCGAAGGATACGCTTTCGTCGGCGATCGCGTCGATGAGATCGCAACCGGCGACGTCATCTACGTCGCACCGCTTGAATTGCACCAGTTTATCAACCGGGGCGAGCAGCGCTTCGGATTCTATTGCATCGTGACCGCCGCGCGCGATGGGGCGCAGATCCCCGAAAAAGCGGAGGTCGAGCGGCTCCTCGCCTCACCGGTTGGTGCCTTCATCCGCCCCGATGCCGTGCCGCCGCCGCTACGGCGCGGCCCCTAGCCTCCGCGCTCGACCGGGCGCGCCGGGTCGGCGCACCATTCGCTCCAGGACCCTGCGTAGATGCGGCCTCCGGGGAGGCCGGCCGCGGTCGCCGCGAAGAGGTTTGCAGCGGCCGATATGCCGGAGCCGCAGTAGTGGACCAGGCGATCGGGCTCGCCGAGCGCCTCGAACGCGCCGCGTAGTTCTCCCGCCGAACGCAGGTGCCCATCGGTGCGATAGTTCGCCCCGTAGGGGCGGTTTTTCGCCCCGGGAATGTGGCCGGCGACCGGGTCGATCGGTTCGACCTCACCGCGGAAGCGCTCAGGCGCCCGTGCATCGACCGGCTGGAGCGTCTCGCTTTCCAATGCCTGGAGCAGTTCGCTTGCGCTGACGACGGGATCGAGCGGCGTGCCGATCGGGAAATGGCGCACCATGCGGGCGCGACGATCGGCGCCGCGTTCCAACGGTGCCCCCGAACGCTCCCAGGCTGCAAAACCACCGTCGAGCACTGCCACGCGCCGGTGCCCGAGGTGACGCACGAGCATCCAGCAGCGCGCAGCGAACATGCCTGCACCTTCATCGTAGGCGACAATCTGGCTGCGTTCGTCGGCACCGATCTCGCCGAGAAACGCCGCGAAATCTTCTGGCCTCGGAAGGGGATGGCGGCCGTTTTTTCCCGTTTTTACGCCGCTGAGATCGCGTTCGACGTCGGCGAATGCCGCACCGGGTATATGGGCTTCTTCGTATGCTGCGCGACCGGCTGAAAAATTCGCCAGTGAATGGCGGCAATCGATCACCACCCACGCCGGATCGTGCAGGTGCGTCCGGAGCGTTTCGATATCGACGAGCGTTTCGTAGTCCACGCGCGTGCGTTAATGCAGATTGATGACGGGCTTGCTCTCCGCACGATAACCGAACGCATTTTCGAGCAGCGCCGCGAGTTCGCCATTCTCGGCCATCGGCCCGAGAATATCGGTGTCACCGTAGAATTTTCCGTCGATAAAAACCTTTGGCAACGTCGGCCAATCGGTCATTTTTGCCAGAGCTTCGCGCTTCGGCATATTTTCGAGAACGTCGATCACTTCAAACGGGTAACCGAAGTTGCTGAAAAACTCGATCGTCTCGAGGGTGAAACCGCAACGCGGCATCGTTTTCGTCCCTTTTCCGTAGACGAGAATTTTGTGGGCGGCGATCTCTTCGGCGATCTCGCTTTGCAGTACGTCGGACATGGTTAGTTCTCCGGTAGCTTCGTGGTGATTTCAAGGGCATGAATGCGCCCATCTTTGAGCGCCGCATCGAGCGCGCGATAGACCGCCCGATGGCGGTCGAGCGGGCTAAGGCCGGCAAATGCCGAGGAAACAACCTCGACGTTGAAGTGGTCCATCGTGCCGGTGCGATCGTGAATTGCAACCCGAGCGTCGGGCAAGGCGGCTCGTACGAGCGCGGTTAGTGAAGCGTTATCGATCATAAAAGCTCTTATGGGTTGAGGTGGGTGGGGCGCGAATCGCGCAGCGACTGTGCTAACCCCTTGGCTTCGCGAAGCGTTTCGGGAAGGGCCTCCCCTGCACGCACGAGCGCCCGGGCCGCCCCAGCAGCGAGCACGACGGCGGCGGTTCCGAGCAAAATTGCCGGAAAGCCGCTCGCCCGGATCGGGCCGATGCGGAGATCGAAGGAACGTTGAAGCTTTGCAAGCCCTTTAAGCGTGGAGCCGATTTTCATAGATCGACGGGTTTGGCGCCGCCTTCCGGGGCGACCTGCGATAGGTGAGAGAGACTTCGAGCGCGTAGGGCGACGGCTATGATTGCCGCTCGATTACATAGCATCGGAGACCCGTCGCACCTGCGCGTCGAGGAGATTCCCACGCCCGAGCCCGCCGCCGGGGAGGTGCGCGTACGCATCCGTGCCGCAGCGTTGAACCGGCGCGATGCATTTATTACCCGTGGCCTCTATCCCGGAATCGCGCTCCCCTGTACCCCAGGCTCCGACGGTTGCGGGGTGATCGACGCGCTCGGCGATGGGGTTTCGGGGCTGCGTCGCGGCGACGAGGTCGTTCTCGATCCGATGCTCGGTTGGGGTCCCAATCGCCGCATCTGGGCCGAAGGCAGCGCGATTCTCGGTATGCCGCACCCGGGGACGCTCGCGCAATTCGTCTGCGTCCCGGCGGAGAACGTGCACCCCAAACCCGCGCACCTCGATATGGAGGCTGCCGCAGCGCTGCCGCTCGCGGGGCTTACGGCGTATCGCGCCCTCATTACGCGCGCGCGTTTGCAGGCCGGGGAGACGGTGTTGATTCCCGGCATCGGCAGCGGCGTGCAGAGCTTTGCGTTACTCTTCGCCAAGGCGATCGGCGCTCGCGCGGTGGTGACGTCAAGCAGCGATGAAAAACTCGAACGCGCACGCGCGCTTGGAGCCGATCTCACCGTCAATTACGTCGCCGATCCGCAATGGTTCAAAACGCTGAAAAGTACCGGGCCGATCGATGCGGCGATCGATGGTTCGGGGGGCGAAACGTTGGCGCGTATTCTCGATCTCGTGCGTCCGGGCGGGCGCGTTGCAATCTACGGCGGTACCGGCGGCGATGCGGAAATTCGTCCGTTCTCGATTTTCTGGAAGCAGCTCGACGTCTTGGGCTCCTCGATGGGAAGCCCCGAAGATTTTCGCGATATGCTCGCACTCGTCACCGAACAACGCATCGAACCGGTCGTCGGCGCGCTTTTTCCGCTCGCCGATATCGTTGCGGCCGTCGAGCGCCTCGAGTCGGGCGCGAATTTCGGAAAGGTTGTGGTTACGGTCGGTTGAGGGAGTACTCGTAGATCGCATCGAGGCGCAGTTGCGCGCCGAGTTCGGCTTCGAGCAACGGCGCGTGTTCGGCGCCGACGACGTTGACCCAATCGGGGTTGAGGATCGCCTGTTCGCGCTGGGTCAGCGGGCGATCGAGCCGCACGGCTCGCACGCGGTGCTCTGCTTCGAGAGCGATGAGATAGGCGAGCATCTGCCGCGCCGCTGCCGCCCACAGGCGCATATCCGCGTCGCGATAGATGCGTTCGACGAGGTCGGGGATCGTTTGCGGCCCTGCTTCAAGCGCCGCGATCAGTTCGGCTTCGCGCCGTTGCCGGTGCTCGATATACTCTTCGATCTTTGCGCGCGGCTCGGTTACGATCGGTCCGTGCCCGCAACAGATCGCTCGCGCATCGCCGAACTCGACGAGCAGTCGGCGCAACGTTGCTTGATAGTGGCGCATCGCGCCGCCGGGCGGAGCGATCACGACGGTTCCGGTGCCGAGGATCGTATCGCCGGTAAAGAGCGTCGCGCTTGTGCGCTCGTAGAAAACGAGATGTTCGAGCGTGTGTCCGGGTGCGTCGATCGCGACGAGTTGGAGGTCGCCGACCTTCAATTCCTCGTTATTCTCGAGCGCGGCGTCGTGCGGGGCAGCCGAGAAAGGGTGTGCGTAGGTCTGCGCGCCGGTCGCTGCCGCAAGTGGCGGCGCTGCCGGCACGTGATCGGGGTGCCCGTGCGTGAGCAAAATGGCGCGCAGCGTCAGCTCGTTCCGGCGAAGGTATGCGAGGATGCGTTCGAGGTGCGCTGGAATCGCCGGCCCCGGATCGATGCAAAGTGCGTCGCCGTTCTCCGATGCGAGCAGCCAGGTGTTGGTTCCGTCGAGCGTCATCGCCGAAGGGTTCGGCGCGCGCAGAAGCGCGACGCGCTCTACCACACGTTCTCGAGATGCGCGGGCATAACGAAGCCGCGATCTGGGTGAGTCGTCGGCTGGATCGTCACGACCGGTTTTGTCAGTGCGAGGCGCATTGCAATGGAGTTGTCCTCGCAATCGACTAGACGTTCGAGGTGTTTTATCGTCGGATAGACCAAATTCAACGTGCCACGCTGATAGTTTGCGAGTGCTTTGCGCGCAGTTATCCAGCGGCCGTCGTGGGTCTCACTGCGATCTGCGCTCGCATCTTGGTTGGGCGGCGCAATCGCCATAAAAAAATAGGTGTCGTAGCGACGTGGCTCGTTCGGCGGAGTCACCCAATGCGAAAAAAGCGCGAGAGAAGTTCCTGAAGCAAGTAAATCTCCACTCTCCAGAATATCGAGGAAGTTCGATTTCCCCGAACGCAACGCGGCACGCCAGGCTTCGCGCTGGCGGGGCGTCGGCGGAGGTGCGGTGTTCTCGCGCGGGAACGCCATGAGGATGCCGGACTCTTCGAAGAGTTCGCGCAGCGCAGCGGCGATAATCGATGCGCGCTCCAACGGACCGGGGTGTTCGACGTCGGCTGGTAAGGCATCGTCGCGCCTCTCGCGGAAGAGGGCGCCGGTCTCTCGCGGCTCGGCGCCGTCGATGCGCGCGTGGAGTGCGGGGAGCGTATCGGCGAGATCGACAACCCCGCCCGGGAAAACGTACGCGTCGGGTGCGAAAGCACTTTTTGCGGTGCGGCGCACGAGGAAGAGTTGCGGCTCGCCTTCGATGTCGCGCAAAAGCATGACGGTGGCGGCCCGAGGAATTTTGCTCATCGCAGGCTTCCTTTTCTGCCGCAGCGCATCCGTCCTATGCCCGGTAGGAGGGGGGAAGCAATGATCGTTGCGGTAGGAAGCGATGCACGGCACGAGACCGCCGTGGCTGCCTGCGAAATCTTGCGGCGACGTGGCGAAGAGGTGCGCAGGTTCGGTGCGCTTGAGGATGGGGCGGCGACGGATTGGCCCTCGGTCGCGAGGGCGGTCGGCGAAGCGGTTGCGTCGGGGTTCTGCGCGAGCGGCGTGCTCTTTTGCTGGACGGGAACCGGGGTGAGCATCGCGGCCAATAAAGTCCCCGGGGTTCGAGCCGCGCTCTGCTGGGACGCACCGACCGCTGCCGGTGCCCGCCGTTGGAACGATGCGAACGTGCTCTGCTTGAGTCTCCGCTCGACGAGCCTCGCCGTCATGGGAGAGATTATCGACGCTTGGTTCGGCACGGCTTCGAGCGAGGAGCCCGAGGACCGCGAGGCGATCGCGAAATTGGAGCCAAGGCCATCCAAGCCGTAGGCTCGCCCGTTACGGAGGGCAGACGGCGAGATTCTACCTCGCCCCTCCCCCTGCGAAAGGATGATATTTTACCGATGAAACTCCAACGAACCCTCGCGGCGATCGCCATCAGCATCGCCACCCTCACCGGCATCGCTTCGGCGAGCAGCATGAGCGGCGACACGATGTCGCACGGCAAACTGCTTCCCCACGTCACGATGTCGCCCTCGCGTTTCTCCGGCCCCGGCGTCTATACCGGTGCTCCCGCGCTTCCCGTGACGCTCTCGATGATCGTTGCCGGCGGCGGCCCCGCGCATTTCAACGCGCTGACCTTGGTGAAGCGCCTCGCCGGTGCGAAGACCGGCGCCGAAGTCGCATCGCTCGATAAGAAGTTCGGAGCGAATAAAGTGGCAACGTTCCTCAAAGTCTTCAACTTTGTCGTCGCCGATTCATTAAAAATCGTCACGGCAAAGCATATCGCACTCCCGAAAGTGCCAAGCCCGAATCCCAACGACGGCAAGGCGCTCGCAGGTGCCCTCTGGGCCGCCGGACAGACGGGGCGCGGTTTTAACGTCGAAGTGCTGCTCGACCGTGCCGTCTCACACCCGATTCACGATCAAGTGATGAAAGACATCGATGCGAAGTTCGGCATCGCCGCAGATGCGGATTACCACGCCGTGTTGACGCAAGCGATGCACGATCTTGCAGCGGTCTATCACTTCAACGCGATGGGTCACTCCAGCTCGATGTAGCCACCGCTCCGTTCGCTTACGAACGTGAGAGAACGATGAGAACGCCCGCAAAATGCGGGCGTTCTCATAGCGTTCTAAAGATTCACGCCTTTTTTACACGTAGACTTCACCTCGTAGTCACAGTTTTCTATAACGAATCGAGGAGAAGATCATGCGCAATCAGGTTCTATTCGCCGCTCTCGCCGCGCTTCTACTTGCCGGATGCGGCGGCGGTGCGGCCGGGAGCGCCCCGAGCGTTCCCGGAAGCCCGTCCGGGGGCACGGGCACCGCGCCTCAAAGCGCGCAAACGCAGTCGGAGGATTCGATTTCGTCGGCGAACGCCGTCGGCTCGCCGGTAAAGGCGCTCAATAGCGTCGAAAGCGGCGTCGGAAGCCCGCTCGCGACGGTCGGCCGCGGGGCACAGGCGGTAACCAACGGACAGTGCAACAATGGGGTCGAGTATTTCGTACCCGACAAAAACGGCGATGCAAATTCCAGCGAGCGGATCGTATTTTACGACCAAGCGTGCACGCAAATTGCGCGCGATACCGTTCGTAAATATACGGTCATCGGCACCAACGCCGAGAGCGTATCGCGCACCGTTTCGCAGTACCCACAGGGAAACAACACGCCGACATCGGTTCGCAGTGATAGCGTAACGATTTCGAACGCGACCTTTGGAAACAATGGGTTTCCGATCGTTGCCGATGGATTCAACCGTATCGAAACGAGCACGTTGAACCTTACCGGCGTGAAAAGTATTGAATCGAGCGCTGAATACAGCATCGGTGCGGCGAATGCCGGAGCGAGCAGGTATTGTGGCGATAGTGCCGGATTTAACGCAACGGGAATTTCATCGCTTAACGAAACCTTCGGTTGGGCCGGCGGCGATCTCCCCGGTGGTACGCGTACCGTCAACAGCGACGGGTCGGTCACCTATAGCGGCACGCAATCCGGCACGAGCTACGTCGGCGGAATCGGTGCGCTCAATATCGCGACCGGCACGCAAAATACCTCATGTCCGATCTCGACACCCGAATTTACGCTCACCGGCGGAACGAGCAAAGGCACCTATTCGATCCCGATAACGGCGACGTATAAAGCGGGTTTGCTCGAGAATCTCAGCATCACCAATGCACAACTTGTCGACGGCGATACGCTCAACGTAACGACCAATACCTCGCAGCCGCCGACCAGCAGCAACTTCATCAGCGGCGTGCTCAGCAACGCCTCCGGCTCGCAGGTCTCGACCTTCGCCGTCGACGCCTTCGGTGACGGAACGCTCACCGTAACCCAGAGCGGTGCGCAGTACGTAATGAACGATTGGCACGTCATTAAGTAGCCCGAGAATTGTCACGCCGACAAGCCGAGAATTGTCACGCCGACAAGCCGAGAATTGTCACGCCGAGTAGCGCGAAGCGCGTATCGAGGCGCGAGAATTCTCCCTCGATACGCCGCCCCACGGGGCGGCTACTCGGGATGACAAGGCAGCGGTGCTACTGCGCGTGATAGCGATAATGTCACGCCGAGTAGCGCGAAGCGCGTATCGAGGCGCGAGAATTCTCCCTCGATACGCCGCCCCACGGGGCGGCTACTCGGGATGACAAGGCAGCGGTGCTACTGCGCGTGATAGCGATAATGTCACGCCGAGTAGCGCGAAGCGCGTATCGAGGCGCGAGAATTCTCCCTCGATACGCCGCCCCACGGGGCGGCTACTCGGGATGACAAGGCAGCGGTGCTGCTCCGCGTGATAGCGATACTGTCATGCCGAGGAGCACCGCTGCGCTTATGAAATCACGATACGTCGATTGCGAAGCAGCACCGTGCGATCGGCAACCTCCACGAGCGCGGGGTCGTGCGTCGCTGCAAGCGTGGGAATGCCCTCGTCACGGAGCGCGGGCAGCGCACCGGTAATAAAGGCCTCTCGCGCGCTGCTATCGAGTGCGGAGGTCGGTTCGTCGAAGAGCACGAGTTGCGGTTTGCGAGCAAAGGCGCGTGCGATTGCGACGCGCTGGCGCTCGCCGCCGGAGAGTTGATGCGGAAAACGCTCGGCGAGCCCTTCTACGGCGAATCGACCGAGCAACTCATACGCACGCTCGCGGCGCCGAACGCGATCGTCGAAAGCGAACGCGACGTTCTCCCACGCACGAAGATGAGGAAAGAGTAGGTGCTCTTGCGGAAGGTAGGCAATCGGTCGACGTTGTGGGGGTAGCCCGGAGAACGGTGTGCCCTCGGCGTCGAGCAATCCGGCTAGCGCGCGCAAAATCGTGCTCTTCCCTTCGCCATTTCCGCCCAATAGCACGGTGACCCCCGTGACGTCGAATTCGACCTCGAGTTGAATCGGTTCGAAGATGCGATAGGCAACGTGCAAGGTTTTCATGCGACACTGCGCCGCTGTGCGCGCAGCCCGAGCCAGAGCGGCAACGGTAGCGCGACGAGATAAAAGACCCAGAGAAGCGGGAAGACCGCGCCGAGACCAACGTCTTGTAGATTTACCCAGAGCCGCACTGGTATTCCCATCGGAAAATATGCGACGATCAAACAAATCCCGAACTCACCGAGGGCGCGTACCCACGCAATTGCAAGCGCGGCCCCCAAACCCACGCGCGCGAGAGGAATCGTGACGGTGAAAAAAATCGTCGGCTGGGATTTGCCGAGCGTCCGTGCGAGCGCTTCGTACTCCGGGGTAACCCCTTCGAACGCCGCGCGTGCGAGCACGACGTAGAACGGCAACGCGCCGTAGGTCAGCGCGAGTACGAAGGCCGGTGCGGAATTCGTGAGGAGTAGGCCGAGCCGCGCCAGCGGTTCACCCGCCGCTCCGTACGGCCCGTACAGCGTCTCCAAAACGATCCCCAATGCAAGCGGAGGGGAGAGCAACGGTAATAGCACGATCGCATCGGCGACCCAGCGCGCGGGGAAGCGCGTACGCGCAAGCCACCAGGCAAACGGCGTCCCGAGCACGACGACGAGAAGCATCGCGCACGCACCGTACCCGAGCGAGACGCCGATCGCCGACCAGTCGCCGCCGTCGAGGGAGAAATGTTGCCAAGGGGTGGCAAAAATTAACGCGACGAACGGTGCGATGAGAAAGAGCACCGCGGGAACCGCGAGCACCCATGCCGCGTTAGCGCGAGAGCCCGACACTAGAGCGGAGAGCCCAACGGACGATCGTAGCCGAATGAATGCAGGATGGCTTGGCCGTTCGGCGACCTCACGAAAGCAATGAATTCACGCGCGAGTTTTGGTTCGGCGGCGTTGCGCAAAACCGCGGCATAGAAAACTAATGGCTGTGGGTGAATGGTTCGCACGCGGCCATGAACGGTAGTGTCGATCGCTGCGCGCTTGTAGTAGGAGGCAAATGCCGGATCTCCGAGATCGATCTGCGGCGGGAGCGAAATATACGGCAAATGTAGCGAGCGAACGGCGCTTTCGTAGCCCGAGGAGGCATCGATCTCCCCACTCTCAAGTCGACTCAGCAGCGATGCTTCGGTGAAAATTTGCGCCGGATTGCGCGTGGAGCCGAGAATGCGCCGCGAGAGATCGGAGCGATGGTAATACGCTTGCGCGAGTTGAATCGTAAACAGAATACTTTGCCCTTGCGGGTCGGTTGCCGGGTCGGTGCGCCCAAAGCGCAACCCCGGCGTTTCGAGGACGCGCCACCACGGCGCCCTTCCATCTGCAGCGGCACGAAGTTGCGCGGCGAAGCGGCTCTTGGGGCTATACGCGATCACCATTTGCGTGCGCGCAACCGGCAGCGCGGTGGAGATGAGCCCCGCGCGTTGCAAAATGCGAATCGGCCCCGGCGTGATGGAGATGAAGACATCTGCCTGCAAGCGTCCCGCTGCGATGAGGTGCGCCAACCCATAGGCGCCGGCCCCTATTCCCTGGTAGGCTACGTGCGCGCCCTTTGCAAAATGCGGCCCGAGTGCACGGTCCATCACCGCACCCATCGAGCCTGCGTAGGCGATGCGAAGCGTGGCCTCTGAGGCAGAGATCCGCCTCGGCAGCGGCCCGACGACCATCAGAGCGACGAAGAGGAGCATCAACCGTTTCATTCGGCCACGGTTATCCACGTCGCCCGGTGATTCATTCGGCGGTTAGCAGGGAGAGGGTGCGCCCTAGCGCGCATAAGGGCGGGATGACCCGGTCTCTCGACATTGCCTCCCTTCATTAAGCACGACGTGAGCACGACACCAAGGGCGAGCGCGCCGCGGCCACGCTTGTTGCGAAAGGTCGGCGGCCTCGGCTTGTTGCTGCTCTCGTTTGCGTTGGCTGCGTTGGTCATTCGCTTTCAACCCGAGGTCGAACGTTTCATTCGCTCGCTCGGAGGTTGGGCATATCCGATGGCGACGGTGATCTTTGCCATCGTCGCGTCGGCGCCGTTTTCGGTGACCGACGCGCTTGCCGTGATGAATGGCGCGATCTTCGGCCCGCTCTGGGGCTCGGTCATCAATGCCGTGGGGCTCGTTTTTGCCGCGATGTTGGGGTATTGGGTGAACCGACATGCCACCCATCTCCTCGACCTCGACGCATATCTCAAGCGCTTGCCGGCGTGGACGCATCGTTTCAAGCCCGGCTCGCCGATGTTTCTTATCTGCGTTCGGGTGATCCCCGGTTTCGGCGGTACGGTCGCAACCGCTACTGCTGCGGTTATGCGCGTTCCGCTGATTCGACAGATCTATACCATGTGCGTCGTCGCCGTGCCCATTTGCACGCTTTTAGCTATCGGCGGCGACCGAGTGACGGTTCTCGTCCACGGATACGAACGTCGCGCGGGGAATGCGGTACGACGTTACGAACGTCGGGCGAAAGTGTATATCGATAAGCACGCTCATCCGTTCCACATTCATTTTCGAAGGGTCCGCCCATCTCCGGGCCCGTCGCCACTCGTGACGCCATGATGCACGAGCTCATCGTCGACGCGAACGGCGTCGCCTCGCTCTGCGCTCGCCTCGATGCAAGCGACCGTGTCGGCCTCGATACCGAGTTTCATGCCGAGCGCAGCTATGCGCCGCGTCTGATGGTCCTGCAGCTCTCGCTGCCGGAGTATACTGCTATCGTCGATCCGCTCGCGCCCGGAATCGATTTGCAGCCGATCGTCAAGGCGCTGCAGCGCCCGACCGTCGTCGGCCACGCCCTGCAAAGCGACCTAAAAATCTTCGCCGAACGTTTCGGGAGCGTGCCTCCACATCTCTTCGATACGCAGGTAGCGGCCTCGTTTCTCGGCTACGGCATGCAGATATCGCTCGCCGATCTCGTACGCGATCTTGTCGGCCTGCGACTGGCGAAATCTCAAACGGTTAGCGACTGGTCCACGCGCCCCTTGAGCGAAAAGCAGATGGAGTATCTCGTCGATGACGTCGTGCACTTGTTGCCGATGCACGACATGTTGCGGGAGAAGCTTGCAGAGCGGGGGCGATTATCGTGGTGTGAAGAAGAATGCATCGCGCTGGCGCAACCTGAAAAATATCGCTTCGATCTTCGGCGTGCGTATATGAAAATACCCGGAGCGGTTCGTATGAATCGACGCGAGTTGGCCGTTCTCGCTGCAGTAGTGGCCGAACGCGATGCGATTGCAAAGGAACGCGACATCCCGCCGAAGTTCGTCATTCCCGACGACGTCGTCGCCGGGATCGCGCAATTGCGTCCGAAGCACGTCGACGATCTCGCGCAACTCCGACGCCTCGAATCGAGTGCGAGGAGAAATTTCGGGGCACGATTGCTGGCGGCGGTCGAAAGCGGCGAAGCGGTTCCTGAGAGCGAATTACCCGAGCGCCCGCATCGTCCGCTTGGAGCCGATCGCGAGACGCTGGCGACGCTTTTAGGGGTCGCCGTCGGCGAGGCCGCACGCGAGGCGGGGCTCCCACAGGGGCTCCTGGTTACCCGGGCGGCTCTAGAGCGTGCGGCGCGCGAGGCTCCCGCGAATGCCGAGGAACTCGCCACGCTCCTCGGCCTCTCCGCATGGCGCAGCTCGCTCGTCGTCGAGCCACTCTGGAGACTTTTGTCGGGAGATACGCGCATTGTCGTCGAGGGCTATGCAAATGGGGAGCCGAAAGTAACGCTCGTATCATGAGCGCACAAAAATCAAGCTTCAATGCCGTCGACACACTGCGCGTCGGCGACCGCACCTACACATATTACCGCCTCGCCGCACTACACGAGGCCGGGCTCGCCGATCTCACGACGCTACCGTACTCGATCAAGATTCTATTAGAGAATCTTCTTCGCTTTGAAGATGGCCGTTCGGTAACGAAGGGCGATATTGAAGCGCTCGCACGCTGGAGTCCGCGGACGCATTCCGAGAAGGAAATTGCGTTCCGCCCCGCCCGCGTCTTGCTGCAAGATTTTACCGGCGTTCCGTGCGTCGTCGACCTCGCTGCGATGCGCGATGCGATGGCCTCAATGGGCGGCGACCCAAATACCATCAATCCCTTGCAGCCGGTCGAGTTAGTTATCGACCATTCCGTGCAGGTCGATCGCTTCGGTACCGCCGACGCTGCGGATCGAAACGCGGAGATCGAATTCGAGCGGAACCGCGAACGTTATGCCTTTTTAAAGTGGGGGCAATCGGCACTCGCGAATTTTCGCGCCGTTCCGCCCGATACCGGTATCGTCCATCAAGTCAACATCGAATATCTCGCGCGCGTTATTTTCGGTGCCGGTGGGGCCGGCGTTGCATACGACCCGGCGACGGCGGTCGCATACCCCGATAGCGCGGTTGGGACCGATTCGCACACGACGATGGTCGACGGCCTAGGCGTACTCGCCTTCGGCGTCGGCGGCATCGAGGCCGAGGCGGCGATGTTGGGGCAGCCGGTCACCATGTTGATACCCGAAGTCATCGGCTTCAAACTCGAAGGTGCGCTTCGCGAAGGCGTCACCGCGACCGATCTGGTGCTGACGGTCACGCAGATGCTTCGTAAAAAAGGCGTTGTCGGAAAATTCGTTGAGTTCTACGGAACCGGCCTCAGCCGGTTGCCGGTCGCCGATCGCACGACGATCGGCAATATGTCGCCGGAGTTCGGCTCGACGGTTGCGATGTTTCCCATCGACGACCGCACACTGGAATATATGCGCCTCACCGGTCGCGCGCCCGAACACATTGCGTTGGTCGAGGCCTACGCACGCGCGCAGGGGCTCTTCCGCACCGACGATGCTCCCGAACCGCATTACAGCGATACGCTCGTGCTCGATCTCGGAACCGTCGAACCGAGCCTCGCGGGCCCTCGCCGGCCGCAAGACCGCGTGCGATTGAACGAGGTCAAGAGTTCGTTCTCCGGTGCGTTTGCCGAATATGCGAAAACGCGTGCGCCCGCGAATGCCGGTGCAGAGCGGATGCAAAATGAAGGCGGCAACGGCGGCGTAGCGCTCGCCGACGGGCCGGCCGAACTCACCGATGGGTCGGTCGTGATCGCGGCGATTACGAGCTGCACGAACACCAGCAACCCCTCGGTGCTCGTCGCGGCAGGGCTGCTTGCAAAACGCGCAGTGGAACGCGGCCTCAAGCAAAAACCGTGGGTGAAAACATCGCTTGCGCCGGGGAGCAAAGTCGTCACCGATTACTTGGCGAAGGCCGATTTGCAGCGTCCGCTCGATGCGCTCGGTTTCAACCTCGTCGGCTACGGCTGCACCACCTGCATCGGCAACTCCGGGCCGCTGCCGACTGAAGTGAGCGAAGCAATCGCCGAGCGCAATCTTTTCGTCGGTGCGGTGCTCTCCGGCAACCGCAACTTCGAGGGGCGCATTCATGCCCAAGTACGAGCGAACTATCTCGCCTCGCCGCCGCTCGTCGTCGCCTATGCGTTGGCGGGGCGCCTCGATATCGATCTCACCGTCGATCCGCTGGGTCTCGGCAGCGACGGGAAGCCGGTCTATCTGCGCGATATTTGGCCATCGAACGAAGAGGTCGCGCGCGTGGTCACGCAATGCGTTACCGATGAAATGTTTAAGTCGCGTTACGCAGACGTCTTCCGCGGTGATGCGAACTGGGCGAACCTGGCGGTCGCCGCAAGCGAGCGCTATGCGTGGGATCCGAAATCGGAGTACGTCAAGAACCCACCCTATTTCGAGGGCATGCCGGCCGAACCGGGCGCGACGAAGGATATCGTCGGCGCTCGTGTTCTGGCGGTCCTCGGCGATTCGGTTACTACCGACCACATCTCGCCGGCCGGATCGATTGCGAAAAACTCACCCGCCGCGAAATATCTCATCGAGCGTGGGATCGAGCCCGCGGATTTCAACTCCTACGGAGCGCGCCGCGGCAATCATGAAGTGATGATGCGTGGTACGTTTGCGAACATTCGCTTGCGTAACGCCTTGGTTCCCGGTGTCGAAGGCGGCGTGACGCGCTACCTGCCGACCGGTGAGCAAATGTCGATTTTCGATGCCGCGATGCTGTACAAAAAAGACGGCACGCCGTTGGTCATTCTCGCCGGGAAAGAGTATGGGTCGGGTTCGTCGCGCGACTGGGCGGCGAAGGGCCCGGCACTGCTCGGCGTGCGCGCCGTCATCGCCGAATCCTTCGAGCGCATTCATCGCAGCAACCTGATCGGTATGGGCGTGCTGCCGCTGGAGTACGTCAACGGCGAAAACGCCGGTAGTTATGCGCTAAGCGGCGAAGAGATCGTTGAAATTCTCGGTATCTCCGGCGGGGTGAAGCCGCGCATGGAGGTTCAAGTGAAGGCCACGGATCCGCAGAGCGGAAAGTCGGTACACTTGAAGGCACGCGTGCGCATCGACACCCCGGACGAGGCTGAATACTATCGGCATGGCGGCATTCTCCAGTACGTCCTCCGTCAACTGCGCGCGGCCTCGAAACGCTAAGCGCGGCGCTTAGCACGCGAGGAAACGCCAAATGGTACCCGTGGGACGCCTCGATCGCTTATTTGAGGAGCTGAAGTCGGCGAATCAAGATTCGCTCGGCTACCCGGCTGCCAAAGATTTCGATTACTCCGCGATCGAGCGTTTCATGGCGTTCCCGATCAACAATATCGGCGACCCGTTCGCCCAGGGCACCTATCGCGTGCATACGCGCGAATGCGAGCGCGAAGTCGTTTCGTTTTTCGCCGAGGCGACGCGAGCGCCGCAAGACGATTGGTGGGGATATGTAACCAATGGCGGCACGGAGGGGAACCTCTACGGCCTCTATCTGGCGCGCGAGCTGCACCCCGATGGAATCGTCTACTATTCCGAAGCGACGCACTACAGCGTGGCGAAGAACCTGCATTTTTTGGGAATGCGGCATATAACGATTCGCTCGCAAAGCAACGGGGAGATCGATTACGACGATCTCCTGGAGACACTCAAAATCCATCGCGACCGGCCGCCGATTATTTTCGCGAATATCGGCACCACGATGACCGAGGCGCGCGACGATATCGGGCGCATCGTGGCGATGATGGAACGCATGGCTATCCGCGAGCGCTACATTCATTCCGATGCCGCGCTTGCCGGCGGATATGCGGCATATCTCGAACCGCGCCCGGCGTGGGATTTCGCCGACGGCGCCGATTCGGTCGCGATTAGCGGGCATAAATTTCTCGGTGCGCCGATCCCGTGCGGCATCGTCATCGCGCGCAAGCACAACGTGCAGCGTATCGCGCGCTCGATCGACTACATAGGGAGCCTCGACACGACGATCACCGGTTCGCGGAGCGGAGTTTCCCCGCTGATGCTGTGGTATCGCCTGCAACAACTCGGCGAGGCCGGCTTGCGAGAGCGGATCGCACGTTCGTTAGCAAACGCTGCGTATCTGGTGGATCGGTTGCTCGGGATCGGCGTGCAGGCCTGGCGTAATCCGAACGCGATTACGGTGGTGCTCCCACGGGTCGCTCCGGAGATCCAACGCCGATGGCAGCTTGCGACCGCGGGCGATATCTCGCACGTCCTGGTGCTGCCGAATGTGGGGCGCGATCAGATCGATGCCTTCGTAGCCGAACTCGTGACATCACACAAGGAGGATGCATGCAAAGCCTGAGAGCGATCGTTCCGAATAGGCCGGGGCTGCTTGCGGAGATCACCGAGGTTCTTGCGGGTCGCGGCGTCGATATTCATGCGATCGTCGTTGAGTCGCACGGCAGTGCGGCGTTGGTTCGGCTCGAAGTCGAGCGCGAAGACGAGGCGCTCGCCGCGCTTGCCGATGCGGGGCACCCCGCCGTTACCGACGACGTGCTGTTGGCGCGGATCGAGGACCGTCCCGGTGCGCTCGCTGCGGTTTCGCGCCGGCTCGGCGATGCGGAGATCAACATTCGCTCGCTCCATCACGTTCGGCGTGACGAGGGCTTCGCCGTGGTAGCAATTAGTACCGACAATAACGACCGGGCTCGCGTGCTGTTAGGCGATGCCGCGCTCTAACGTTATGGAGCGCGACGAGCATCTCGTCCATCGCCTCGAGGCATTCTGCGATATCGTCATCGGGTTCAGCCTCGCCGAGCTCACTTTTGGGCTAGTGATACCGAGCCACACGATGACACTCGTCCGCGATCCGTCGCGGTTTCTCTATTATCTCTTTACGTTTTCCATAGTCGCGCTCATGTGGTGGTCGCACTATCGGCTCTTTCGCGTCGTCTTCTATCCCGACACGATCAATATCCTCATAAATTTTGCTTGGCTCGCGAGCGTCGCGCTGTTAACCTACTTCATGCAGATCAGCGCGCATGCGGCGACGCTCCGCGATAGCGCGCTCGGCACGGAATTATATTTTGTGACGTTGGCAATAAATTTCGCGCTCAATGCCGCAATGACGGCGCGCAGCTACCGCCGGCGTAGCGTCTTTCTCGACGAGGCGGGGAAAGCGCGCATAACCAGGGTTATCGCTTCGGCACTGCTCTCCGCGCTATGGTCATCGCGTATGGTGGGGGCGGCCGCGTGTTGGTTGCCGCCTGGACGCGCCTCCGGAATCGACCGAAAGGCGACGCGCGGGAGGGAGTAAGCTAGCGCCGCTGATGGAGGGCGAAATTGTTGCCCTCGGTATCGGAGCACCAAACCGTACGGCAGGCCGGATAGTCCAGAATCTCGCTGTAGATCGTCACGCCCGTAGCGCGGACCTGCGCGAGTGCGGCTTCGATATCTGGAACAGCGAACATCGTTCCACCGCAGGGAAACCACCTATCGGGCATGTGCCCGATGGCGAACGCGGAGCCGTCGGCGAGTTCGAATTCGGTCCAGTTCTCACTCTCTTGCACGGCGCGTAGCCCAAGTACCTCGACGTAAAATGCCTTCGCTCGCTTGAAGTCTTTTGCGAGATAGTATACGCAGTCGATCCCGGATGCGCGGACGATCGAAGAAGTCGTATCCATTGGTTGTTTCTCCTAAAAGGCGGTGATTTCGCCTATCCTAGCGCGCGATACTTGACAGGTGCTGTCATATTTGCAAATCTATGGTGGTGAAGGCAGACCGACTTCTCGAATTACTGTTGCTCCTCCAGGCCCGGCCGCGTTGCACGGCTCGCGAACTCTCAGTGGAGCTGGAGGTATCCGAGCGCACCGTCTATCGCGATGTCGAATCGCTCGCCGCCGCAGGCGTACCCGTCTTTGCCGAGCGTGGTGCAAATGGAGGCATTGCCTTAAGCGAGGGCTACCGGCGGGCGCTTCTGCAATTCGGCGATGAGGAAATTCAAGCACTCTTCATCGCCGGGTCGTCGCTGGTCGCCGATCTCGGGCTCGGTGGAAAGGGAGAGCGCGCGCTCGAAAAATTACGGGGCGGCCTCTCCGATATTCAGCGCCGTGCTGCCGAAAGCGTTCGTGGCCGAATTTACATCGATCAGCGACGTTGGTTTCAAAGCGATCCCTCGGTGGAGCGGCTATCGCTTTTGCGCCGTGCCGTCTGGGACGACCGGACGATTGCGCTACGCTACAAAGATCGTGAAGGTAAGCTGAGCGATCGCTCCGCCGAACCCTATGGTCTCGTCTCCAAGGCGGGGGTCTGGTACGTGATTGCGCGGACCGATGCCGGCTTCCGAAGCTTCCGCGTCGATCGGATCGTTGAGGTTCGCATCGAGGAACGACACTTTCAACGAGATCCTGCGTTCCTACTCGAAAACTATTGGCGTGAGACCGCTGCGCGCATGCTTTCGGAGCGGCCGGCATTCGCGGCGACGGTGCGGATCGATGACGAAGACGTTCGTGCGACCCTTTGCGGCTATTATCGAACGGAGTATATCGATCCCGGGGATGAAAGATTCGTGCGTGTCTACTTTTCGAGCGAATCGGCGGCGGTGCGCAACGCCATCGCTTGGGGGGATTCGGTCGAATTGATCGATCCGCCGAGCGTGCGTGTCGAGATCGCCCGCCACGCACGCGCAATCGCCGGCCGTTACAGTGCGATCCGTTTGAAATCGCCGAGCAGATCGGCGACGAAGCGTAAGAAACGCGCAGCTCCGGCACCGTCGATGACGCGGTGATCGTAACTGACGCTAATCGGTTGGATGAGTCGCGGGACGAACTCCGCGCCGTCCCAGACCGGTTTCATCGCGGCTCGCGTTGCCCCGAGAATCGCGACCTCGGGTGCGTTGACGATCTGCGTAAATTGCGTGCCGCCGATGCTGCCGATCGAACTGATCGTGAAGCTGCCGCCCTGCATATCGGCGAGCGGTAATTTCCCGTCGCGCGCTTTTGCCGCCAACTCGGCGCTGCGTTGCGCGATCTCGATCAGGCCGAGTTTGTCGGCGCCTTTGAGCACCGGCACGACCAGTCCGCCGGGGGTATCGGCGGCGAAACCAATGTTGTAGTAGCGTTTCAGGACTAAACCGTCGCCGACGAGTGAGGAGTTGAACTCCGGAAAGTGCTGTAACGCAGCGACGCAGGCTTTGATGAGGAAGGTCAGCATCGTCAGCTTCGCGCCGCCGCGTTTGCTCTGTTCGGCGTTCACGCGTTCGCGGAATGCTTCGAGTTCGGTAACGTCGGCCTCGTCGTAGTTGGTGATGTGCGGAATCTGTACCCAATTGCGGTGCAGGTTTGGCCCGGAGAGCCGTTTGATCCGTGGCAGATCGATGCGTTCGATCTCGCCGAACGAGGCGAAATTCGGGGTCGGCCACGGCGGTAATCCGACAAGCGAAAATCCACCCGTCCCCGCGCCGCCGGCGAGTGCCGCTTTGACGTGCCCCTGCACGTCCTCGCGTGTGATGCGTCCGTTCGGACCGCTGCCGCGAACGTTGGGGAGATCGACGCCGAGTTCGCGAGCGAAGCGGCGAATCGCCGGGCTTGCGTGGAGCGGCGCATCGCTCGGCGCCGATGCCGCGACGGCAGGCGCCGGTGCGGGCGTCGCTGCAGGCGTTGGCACCGGTGCAGGCGTTGGCGTCGGCGCAGGCGTCGCTGCCGGCGCAGCGGCGGCCGTAGGCGGGGCAGCCGGAGCGGCGTCGCTCTCCAGCGTCAGCACGACGCTGCCCTCCGAGACGCGGTCGCCGGGTTTCACGCGCACTTCTTTGACGACCCCCGCTGCGGTGGCGGGCACCTCCATCGATGCCTTCTCGCTCTCCAATACCACGACCGATGCGTCGCGCGCGATGCGGTCGCCGGGTTTAACCAGGACCTCGATAACCGGTACGTCTTTGAAGTCGCCGATATCGGGGACCCGGAGTTCTGCGATAGCCACGGTGTGCGTGCTCCTCTGTTGTGGATTGGAGTTAGGCGAGTAACGGATTGGGTTTGTCGGCGGCGATAGCGTATTTCGCGATCGCTTCGCTTGCGCGCTTGCGCGGAATCGTGCCTTCGGCGGTGAGGGCGTTGAGTGCCGCTAATGCGACGTAGCGTCGATCGACTTCGAAGTGCGCGCGTAATTTTGCGCGATAGTCGCTGCGCCCGAAGCCGTCGGTGCCCAGCGTCGTGTACGATCGTCCGACGAACGGGCGAATCATCTCCGGGAAACTGCGAATATAATCGGTCGCCGCAACCGCCGGCCCGACGTGCCCTTCGAGCCGCTCCTCGACGAAACTCCGCCTCGGCGTCGCTTCGGGGTGAAGCATGTTCCAGCGCTGGGCATCGACGCCGTCGCGCTGCAACTGCGAGAACGAGGTAACGCTCCAGATGTCGGCGGCGATCTCGAAATCTTTTTCGAGCAGATCCGCCCCGGCAATCACCTCGCGCAAAATCGCTCCGGAGCCGAAGAGTTGTACGCGCGGCGTCTTCTTGCCGCCTTGGCCCGAGCGCAAGAGGTACATCCCGCGCAATATTCCCTCGCGCGCTCCTTCGGGCATCGCCGGGTGTGCGTAGTTTTCGTTGAGCAACGTGATGTAGTAGTACACGTCCTCTTGTTCGGCGAGCATGCGCCGCAGGCCATCCTGAATGATGACCGCGACTTCGTACCCGTAGGTCGGATCGTAGGCGACGCAATTCGGGATGAATGCGGCGTGGACGTGGCTGTGTCCGTCTTCGTGCTGCAACCCTTCACCGTTGAGCGTCGTGCGTCCCGAGGTGCCGCCGAGCAGGAAACCGCGCGCACGTGAATCGCCCGCCGCCCACGCGAGATCGCCGATGCGTTGGAAACCGAACATCGAGTAGTAGATGTAGAAGGGAATCATCGGCAAGTTGTGGTTGCTGTAGGCGGTTCCGGCGGCGATCCACGAAGAGAACGCACCGGCTTCGCAGATTCCCTCTTGCAGAATCTGGCCGTGCTTATCTTCACGATACCACATGAGTTGCTCGGCGTCTTGCGGGTGATAGAGCTGGCCGACCGACGAGTAGATGCCGAGTTGGCGGAACATGCCCTCCATGCCGAAGGTACGCGATTCGTCGGCGACGATCGGCACGACGCGCGGGCCGACTTCGGCATCGCGCAGCAGCGAACTCAAGATGCGCACGAACGCCATCGTCGTGGAGATCTCGCGATCTCCGGTGCTCTGCAACTGTGCATCGAAGGTATTGAGTTCGGGGACGGTGAGCGCGGTCGACTTGCGACGCCGCTGCGGAAGATGCCCTTGTTCGGCGAGCCGATCGCGCAGGTAGCGCATCTCCGCCGAATTTTCGTCGGGCTTGAAGAACGGAATCTCGTCGATCTTGTCGTCGGGGATCGGAATCGAGAAGCGGTCGCGGAAGGCACGCATCTCTTCGAGATCCATTTTCTTGGCTTGATGCGCGATGTTGCGCGCTTCGCCGGCCTCACCCATGCCGTAGCCCTTAATGGTCTTGGCGAGAATCACCGTCGGCGCGCCCTTCTGTGCGGCGGCGGATGCGTACGCCGCATACACTTTCAGCGGATCGTGGCCGCCCCGTTGGAGCGCCCACACTTGCTCGTCGGTCCACGAGGCAACCATCGCGGCCGTCTCGGGATAGCGGCCGAAGAATTGCTCGCGAACGTATTTCCCATCGCGCGATTTAAACGTTTGATAATCGCCGTCGACGCACTCCATCATCAATTGGCGCAAGCGACCGTTGCTATCGGCGGCGAGCAGCGGGTCCCAATTGCTTCCCCATATCACCTTGAGCACGTTCCAGCCTGCGCCTTTGAAGAAGCGCTCGAGCTCTTGAATGATTTTGCCGTTCCCGCGGACCGGGCCGTCGAGGCGTTGCAGATTGCAATTGACGACCCAGATGAGATTGTCGAGTTTTTCGCGCCCTGCAAGCGAGATCGCACCGAGCGATTCGGGTTCATCCATCTCGCCGTCACCGAGAAATGCCCAGACTTTGCGCTCGCCGTTATCCTGCAGTTCGCGGTCGTGCAGGTAGCGCATGAAGCGCGCCTGGTAGATCGACATGATCGGGCCGAGGCCCATCGAGACCGTCGGATACTGCCAGAAATCCGGCATCAACCACGGGTGCGGATACGAGGAGAGCCCGTGCCCGTCGACTTCTTGGCGAAAATTCAGCAGTTGCTCTTCGCTGATGCGCCCTTCGAGAAATGCGCGTGCGTAGAAGCCGGGAGCGGAGTGCCCTTGTAAAAATACCATATCGCCGCCGAAGCTCTCGGAGGGCGCGCGGAAAAAATGATTGAAGCCGACATCGTAGAGCGTCGCCGCCGACGCGAAGCTCGCGACGTGTCCGCCGAGTTCGCTGCTGGTTTTATTCGCGCGCACCACCATCGCCATTGCGTTCCAGCGCACGTAATGGCGCAGACGCGCTTCGATGGCGGGATCCCCCGGCATCGCCGGCTGGCGCTCCGGCGGGATCGTGTTGGTGTAGGGAGTTTCTAAGCCGAGCGAGACGTGTGCGCCGCCGGCTTGTGCTTCGTCGACGAGTTCCTCAAGGAGTGCGCGGGCGCGTTCGGGGCCTTCGGCGGCGAGGACGCCGCGTAGGGCTTCGCGCCATTCCAGCGTCTCTTGGGGATCGGGTTGGGGGGCATGCAGAGCGTCCATGCGCGCGAACTCGCTCGCAGCGAAACGCATCTCCTGCCGGTGGATCGATCCACTTCTAGGCTAGGAGCGAGCCAATGCTAGAGATTTTCGACGACGCTCAGGTCGACGCGCTCCTCGCGAAGCACGACGCCGATCGCGCCGAGTAGCAGCACGCCGCCGAGCAAGGCGAGCGCGGGAATCGGTTCGCCGAAGATCGCGAGCGCGAGCGCGCCGGCGATGACCGGCTCGAGGAGCGTCGCGAAGGAGACCGCGTTCGGGGTGAAGTGCCGGAGGCTCGCGTTGATCGCCGTGTGCCCGAGGAGCTGGGAGATCAGTGCCATCGCGAGAACGCCCGCCCAGGCGCTTCCGTCGGAGAGCGGCGGTGCAGGTTGATGCAGCGCGAAGGAGGCGAGGAGCAGTGCCAAGGCGGCCCAGCTGAAGGTTCGCGTCACGATCGTCCGTGTGGTGAGCGCGGCGCGCACTTCGCGCACGAGCAGAAGATATGCGCCGATCGCGACGCTTCCCATCAGCGCGAGAGCGTCGCCGAGGAGTGCGTGGCCGGGAATCGGCGCGGGCGTGCGGTCGACGCCGACGACGAGTAGCAGCCCGATTCCACCGACGATAAAGCCCGCGGTTGCAAGCCGCGAGAGCGGGCGATTGCGCACGAACGCGTCGTAGAGCGCGGTCCAGATCGGCGTCGTCGTGACGAGCAGCGTCGAGATTGCGACGGAGGTGTATTCAAGCGAGGCGATCCAGAGCGCGAAATGCGCGGCGAGTGCGACGCCGGCAAACGCAAGCGTGCGGCTCGCGGCGGCGTTTGGGCGCGCGCTGCGCGGTTGCGGCCGCAACGCGGCGAGTAGCAGCATGACGAGCGCGGCGATGCTTAAACGCGCGGCGGCGACGCCAACGGGCGTACCGCCAAGGAGTGCATAGCGCGCGAAGATCGCCGCCGCTCCGACCGCGATCTGTGCGAAAGCGAGAACCAACACCGCACGCGTCATGCGGCGGCGGTTGTGGGTTGCGGCGTCGACTCCCTGTTAGGTGTGCGCGGTGACGTCGCTGGGTTTGAGCTGGATGCGGAACCAATGCCCCGGATAGCCCGATTGATTCCAAACCTTCAGGAAGAGTTTGGTCGGTGCGGCACCGGTCCAGCCGGAGAGCACCCAGTTCACGACGATGTGCTGTTTTGGGTGCAACGATGTGGCGGCGAGAATTTTCGTTCCTGGCACGTTGATGGCGTCGGGCGCGCTCTCGCTCATCTGCGAGCCGTCTTTGAGCTCGAAACCGACCTCCATGTGCGGAACGCCGACATCGTTGTTCCCATTCGGGTTCTGCTCTGTCGCGGTGATGACGACGTAGCCGGGGCCGCTGAAGCCCTGCCCTTCGAGCACGGGGACGCTCGTGGTCGCCGAGGGCGGATAGGTCTCGATTTTATCGATGCGCAGATTCACGACGCCGGCGCGGAAGTAGCGGTGAAGCGGCGCGTTCTTTATTGCCGCAGCCGCTGGGGCCGCGATCAGGAAGGCGATGAGGAACGGCAGGGCGGCGCGTAGTGGAAGCGATTTCATAGGTTCCGGATCCCTCCGGTAGTAGTGCTGAGGCATCCGCCGAGACGGCGATGCCGATACGCTGAGTATACGCTCGTTTTGCTTGCTAAGGCAAGAGACGCGCATCCGCGAGGACGGCGTATCCGGTTTCCGAATTGTTCTGGGCTGGTGGTTTCTCGCGGGGTGGTGCTGATGTATATATTTCAATACGGCTCGAACGTCGATGAAAGCCGCCTTAACAGTCAGAGCCGACTCGGGGAATCTGCGCGGCCCATGGGGCTTGCGAGCACAATTGAAAGATTCGACCTCCGCTTTAATGTTCATAGTCGCCGTCAAAATTGCGGGGTAGCGAACCTCGTTCCCGGAGATCGGATCATCTACGGTGCGCTTTACGACATTCCGGACGACCGCGTCTACCGAGATAAAAAAATCAACGGGTTGAATACGCTCGATGAAATCGAAGGTGAGGGTAGCAGCTATCACCGGAAGCCGATCACTGTCTGTTGCGACGGTGAAGAGTATGCAGCCACGACGTATCTAGCATCGTCTGATGACGCCGAGAAAAAAAACGACGCGGGACTACGCCAACCACATCACGAGCGGCCTCCGGGTCATCGGGGCGCCACAAGAGTACATCGATTACGTCGAGCGCTGCATCGAGCGTAGTCTCGCACTTCCCTGAGGTCGCCCACGGGGCGACCCGCTTGGCTAAGGATTTCTGCGTCGGGAGGCCGGGCGGCGCCGCATGGTGTATGAGCTAACGGAAAGCATTACCGGTTTCCGGGAAAGGGCTCCATCGACGTATGCCGCGCAAGAAGCAGGAAGGAAACAAGCGAGCGAACTCCTCGGCCGTAGCGAAGACGTCGCGGAGAGGCGGCAAGAGCGACCCCGTTACGGGGACGGGCCGGGTCGTAAAGGCACGGCAGACCGCTGGCGGGAGCGGCGAGGCCCTCGGCTTTGAAGCGACGCTCTGGTCGATGGCCGATCAGCTTCGTGGTGCGATGGACGCCTCGGAGTACAAGCACCCTGTTCTCGGCCTGATCTTTCTCAAATATATCTCCGACGCATTCGAAGAACTGCATGCCGAGCTCGCGAGCGATCCGGACTCCGATGCGGAAGATCGTGACGAATATACGGCGCGGAACATCTTTTGGGTGCCGGCCGCCGCGCGCTGGTCGCAGATCGCCGCGAGCGCGAAATCCCCGCAAATCGGCGAGATTATCGATAACGCGATGATCGCAATCGAACGCGACAACCCGCGCCTAAAAGGCGTGTTGCCGAGGGAGTACGCGAAGCCCTCACTCGGCTCGACGCGTCTCGGCGCGATCGTCGATCTGGTCAATGGTATCGGGCTTGGCAACGCAGAGGCACGCAAGAACGACGTGATCGGGCGCGTCTACGAATATTTTCTCGGTAGGTTCGCGAACGCCGAAGGAAAAGCAGGCGGCGAGTTTTATACGCCGCGTTCGGTCGTGCGGTTGCTCGTCGAAGCGATCGAGCCGTATAAGGGGCGCGTTTTCGATCCGTGCTGCGGATCCGGCGGCATGTTCGTGCAATCAGAGCAATTCGTGCTCGCGCACGGCGGAAAGATCGGCGATGTGTCGATCTACGGCCAGGAATCGAACCACACCACCTGGCGCCTCGCGATGATGAACCTCGCGATTCGCGGCATCGAGGCCCATATTGCCTGGAACGAAGGTGGCTCGTTCCTCCAGGATGCCTTCCCCGATCTTAAGGCCGACTTCATTCTCGCCAATCCGCCCTTTAACGATAGCGAATGGGGTGGCCAGGGATTGCGGGACGACCCGCGCTGGCGTTACGGCATTCCCCCGGCGGGAAATTCGAACTATGCGTGGATCGAGCACTTCGTCTATCACCTCGCGCCGACCGGCGTCGCGGCGTTCGTGATGGCGAACGGCTCGATGTCGTCGAACCAAAGCGGCGAGGGCGAGATTCGCAAGAACCTGATCGAGGCGGAGCACGGCGGCCTCGTCGACTGCGTGATCGCGTTGCCGAGCCAGTTGTTCTACACCACGCAGATTCCGGTCTGCGTGTGGATTCTCGCGCGCGATCGACGCAATCATAAATTTCGCGATCGTACGGGCGAAGTGCTGTTCATCGATGCGCGCAAGATGGGCGAGATGACCGACCGCACGCACAAGGCGCTACGGGACGAGGATATCGCGAAGATCGCCGGCGTCTATCATGCCTGGCGCGGGAAGGAGGGCGGCTACGCTGATGTCCCAGGCTTCTGTAAAGCCGCGCCGCTCGACGAGATTCGCAAGCATGGGCACGTACTCACGCCGGGCCGCTACGTCGGCACCGAAGAAGTTGAAGACGACGGGGAGCCGTTCGCCGAGAAGATGGCCCGACTGACATCGTTGCTCCGCGAGCAGCAATCTGAAGGGGCCGAGCTCGACCGGGCGATTGAGGCGAACCTCAAGGGGCTCGGATTTTGGCCATAATAGCCGCTGCGTTTATTATGGCGCCGGAATGAGGGCCATAGTAAAGGCACGCGATACTATGGCGTGAAAGTGTTCCGGTGATGACAGCAAGGCTCGATCTCTCATCGCTTGAAAACGCCGTGCGACGGCTCGCCGAGGGGCTAGCACGCTACGAGCGGGATGTTGCCGACACCCAAATTCGTGATGGCTTGATTCAGCGCTTCGAGTTCACTTACGAACTCAGCCACAAGTTGCTAAAACGCTACCTTGAGGCAGTCTCGCCCTCACCCGAGGAACTCGATCGGATGCCCTTCGCCGATATCGTTCGTTCGGGGAACGAGCAGGGACTTTTAATGGGCGACTGGGCGAGTTGGAAGAAGTATCGAGAAATGCGCGCGATGACGAGCCACGTTTACAACGAGGAAGTCGCGCTTGAAGTCGTGCAGGGTATCCCGACATTTCTTCATGAGGCCGCGTTTTTGTTGAAGCAGTTACAAGAACGAACAACGTAGCCGCATGTCCGAACAGCCGCCCATCGACATCAGCCCCGCAAACTGGCAAATCGTGCACGATATCTTGCAGCGACACGTGCCCGATCGCGAGGTTTGGGCGTTCGGATCGCGAGCTAAGTGGACCGCGAAGGAGTACTCCGATCTTGACCTCGCTATCATCGGCGATGAGCCGCTGAGCCTGAGCGTTCTGGCTGAATTAAAAGATTCGTTCCGGGAATCGGACTTGCCGTTCAAGGTCGACGTCATCGATTTGGCAACAACGAAACCATCGTTTCGGCGCGCGATCGAATCCGGTAAAGTCGTTGTGATATCCAAATTCGGCGATTCTAGTGTAGTGCGGCTTACCGATGGGCAGTTATAAGCTTTGCTCTGGCACGTGCAACTTTTTCCAGGATGTCGGATGCCTTGGCCGCCCAGATGAATGGCTTGGGGTTTTGGTTGTGATTCTCAAGGTGCTCCATGATCGTGGTAATCAATTCTGCCTCGCTCCAGAAGGCGCCACGACGTAATCGATTGACGGTCAGGTCGCGAAAGAAGCGCTCGACCATGTTGAGCCACGATGCACTCGTTGGCGTAAAGTGCATGTGGAAGCGCTGGTGCCGGGAAAACCAACGCTGCACCTTCGGGTGTTTGTGCGTCGCATAGTTATCTGCGATGAGGTGAATGTCCAGCTCCGACGGCGTCCGTTTGTCGATGAGGCGTAGAAACTTGAACCACTCGTCATGGCGATGCCGTTTCATGCACGTGCCGATCACCGATCCATCGAGCGTGTTGAGCGCAGCGAACAACGTCGTCGTCCCATTACGCTTGTAGTCGTGGGTCATGGTCGCCAGGCGGCCACGCTTGAGCGGCAGTCCCGGCTGCGTTCGGTCAAGCGCCTGGATCTGGCTCTTCTCGTCAACGCTGAACACCAGCGCGTGCTCCGGCGGCGAGAGATACAGCCCGATGACGTCTTCGAGCTTCTCGGTAAACTGTGCATCATTGCTGAGTTTGAACGTCCTGACGAGATGCGGTTTTAAGCCGTGCATCTTCCACGTCCGCCGCACCGTCCTCTCACTCACGCCAACTTCTCGCGCCATACGACGCGTGCTCCACTGCGTTGCGTCCTTGGGTTGCTCCATCGTCGTTTTGGTCACGATGCTTTGAATGATCTCTGCAGCAATGCGCGGCTTGCGTCCTGCGCGCGGTGCGTCCTTCTCGATTCCAACGATACCCTGCGCAAGGAATCGTTCGCGCCAGCGTGCTACCGTGCGAGGCATAACGCTCAGCTGCTCAGCAATTTCGATGTTTTGCAGCCCTTTGGCTGCCAGCAGCACGATGCGGGCTCGTTCGGCTACGCGCACCGGAACCCGGCGACCGTGAGATAAACGCGCGAGTGCTTTCTGCGTTTCGCTCGTCAGCGTGATCCGTGGGGCAATGCGCATGATTCGATCTCCGGCGGCGTTTCCACGATCGTATCACGATTTTATATAACTATCTATATATACGCCGCACTACGCTAGCGCCGGGCCGGCGATCGCGACTCCTTCCTTCCTGGGGGCAATCGTTCCGGCGAGAGAGATGCGCGCAGGAGGCCAGAGTGTTGGGTCGCCCGCCTCGATCTGCCCGCTTACGCGGCCTGCTCGGAGTGACAGGGGTGCGGTTCGGGCTAGCAATCGCGGCTCGAGCGCGCAACGGCGCGCACCGTTGGGGCGTTACGTGAATGTGAATCAACGCGCGGCGATCGTCGTTTACGGAGCGGCGATGCTGCAGGGTTTCGCCTTTACGCTCGTGCCGTCGCTGGCGACGCTCTTTTCAGCTGCGCCATACGGGATCGACGCGAGCGCATTCGGCGCGCTCTTTATCCCGCTGACGCTCGGTGCGATTTTGGCGGCGGCGCTCGCCCCGATGCTTGCGCGCCGTCGCGGAATGGTCGGCGTGCTGGCCGTCGGCATCGTAGCGAATATCTCCGGGCTCGTGGCGCTCATCGTCTCGGTCGCAGTGCACGGAAACGCTGCGTATATGCTGCTGCTCGTCGATACGAGCGCGCTCGGTCTCGGCTTCGGCTTCAATTTCTCTGCGGTCAACGAATTGGCGTCGCAATTAAGCGTGCGAGCGACGCGCGACGTTACGTTCGCCAACGTCCTGACCGGGTTGGGAACCTCGCTGACACCGCTCATCATCGGTGCCTTTGTCGCGCGCGGTATATGGCCGCTCTGGCCGGCCGTTCTCGCGCTTGCGTTCGCGGGCGTTCTCGTTTTGGCGCTCGGCTGGAGCCCCGCGCGCCGCGTGCATGCCTCGCAGCCGCCGAAGGCGATGCCGCGGGCGTTGCTCCTTTTCGGAGGGGCGGCGCTGCTCTATGCTTTCTGCGAAGGTGCGTTTTCAAGTTGGGCAACGACGTTCGTACACGTCGATCGTTCGTTTTCGTTAGCAACTGGCGAGGCTGCGCTGGCCGGGTTCTGGCTGGCGCTCACGCTCACGCGCGTCGGTCTTGCGCTCGCGTCGCGATACATACCGGCGCGAATCGCGTTTGCGGTGCTTCCCTTTGCCGTCGCCGCAACGTTTGTCGCGCTTCCTCTCTGGCGCACACCGATGCTGCTTGTCGGTGGTTTCGTACTCGGAGGTGTCGCGTGTAGCGTGATCTTCCCCTACGCAATGGCGCTGGCGTTCGCTGCGATGCCCGCCGACGAAGATCGTGTGGCGGGGGTGCTCGTCGGTGCCCTGATGACCGGGGAAGGCTTCGGAACCTTCGCAATCGGCCTGCTTCGCAGCGATGCGGGAATCGGGCTCGCGGCGATCTACCGCGCAGCTGCGATCGTTGCGTTGGCCTTAGCGATCGTTGCGATACTCGCGGTAAGATCGTCGCCGCGCAGCGCGCTAAAGGAAAGTTCGTAACGACGTTCTTCGCCCGGTTCAAGAAAGGGCAGTATCCCGCGAGCGGCGGCGTACGCCCGTCCTTGAATTGCCGGAGTATTTGCCGGCTCCACCGCCATGACGTACTCGCCGTTGCAGAGCTGTCGCCAGCTAAAGAGCGCGGGAAGCGCGAGCGGATCGTACGCGATCTCGAAGCCTATGCCGCGCCCGCCCTCGAAGCCCGGATTAACGATCGCCGCGCGGGCACGCCCGTCGTCGCACGAGATCGGTCGATGAATAAACACTTGCTCGGCGAAATCGGCCGTGGGTTCGCCTCCGCAATCCCAATTCTCGATGCCCGCTCGCGCAACGGCATCGCGCGCCTCGGTTGCGCTTCGCGAGGCAGAGACGCGTGTCGTCTCGCCAACAAGCGGAAAACCGGCGTTGCAATGGTAGAGCAGCATATGCGGCGTGCGCCTGCCGCCTGCGTTGATGACGCGATCTTCCAGATAGAGCGTCGTGCCGCCGAGTTCGCTGCGCCAGCGCCGCTGAAGTACGAGATGCGCTCCGAGCGCTTTGCTCTCGTGCATCGTTCCAATGATTTCGAAGAAGCAGCGGTCGCCTTCCCACCACGTTCGCGTACCATACTCCTGAGCGGGTGTATTATCGATACGCCCGTGCAGCCCGAACGTGCCCCATTCATCGGTACCCGCTGGGCCGAAATTCGAAAGGCCGCACGTCGTGAGCCAGCCGCCGAAAAACGACCGGAGCCACTCGTCGCCGTTGGGATCGTAATACGCCGGCGCGGCGATCTCGTTGCTACTGCGCCACGCAAAGGGAACGCCGTCGATGGTTGCGCGCGCAATATCGAGCGCGCGGTCGAGAACGAACTCCACGCAGAGTCGACCCGTATCGACGCGCACGCCTCGCACCCCGCGCGCGCGCCCGGATGCATACTCAAACTCGGTTATTCCGCCGATCGCCGCAAGCGAGCCAATACGCGCCGAGAGCTCCGCGCGGGTGAGGTGTTCGCCGAAAAGATCGGGCATCGTCGGTGCCTTTTAGTGTTGCGTGATTTCGAGCAGAGCGAAACCCCCTGCATCGATAATCACCGGAATGCCGTCGAGGATCTCTTGCTTTTTGAGATGGCCAAGATCGCGCCAGGTATTCCAAATCGTTGAAAAGAGACGGACGGAGTGCCGCGCGCCCTTAATGTCGCGCAGCGATGCTGCCGTTGTGATCGCTTGATCGCTCGAGTTCCCGATAAAAAGTAAGAGCGAACTGTTCTCCGAGAGTACCACGAGCGTTACGCGAGGGTCGGTAACGATTCCGTTGGCGGTGAGGTCTTTCTCGTAGCGGGTGATCGGAGAACTCGATCCCAACTCCGAGGTCGTGAAAACGTGCAGCCCTTCGGGCATACGGACGCCGATCCACGCAATATGCTCGCCGCGAAATGGCACGTTGACTGCAGTGAGCCAGCGCCACTCGGCTGCTAAGCAGGGGTCGATTTTCGCTTCTTGCCCACTGACGTTGAGGCCGCCCGCGCCTTCGATCGCCGCCCACAGATAACGCGGTGCATCCCACGGCGAGAGCATCATCCCTTGATTGACGAGAATCTCTCCGTGCAGCCATTCGGAAAATTGTCCGGGAACCGTATTGTTGCGGCGTGGATCGCTCGAGAAGTGGCGAAAACTCGTTGCCAACGCCTTCGCCATGAATCCGGGATTATATTTTGCCGCCGCAAAGGCATACCAGTAGGTTACTGCAACCCAGACGCCGCCGAGTAATCCGTAGCCGTTGATCGGCCCGTAAATCAGATCGCTTCGGGGTACCGTGCGAATGCCGGCGTCGGTCCAAAACTCTGCATCGCTGAGGCGAGCAACGATGCGCGCAGCCCGGTCGGGCGGCGCGACCCCGAAGAGCACCGGGAAGATGAGATCGGCCGTTACATCGCTGCGTTTTGCCCCATCGACATCGATGGTGAGATAATAGAGATCGTTCGCCGGGTTGACAAGGTGGGTGTTGATCGCTTTGGAAAGGTCGTCGGCCGATTTCCTAAAGCGTTTGGCCGCCGGTGCGTCCTCGAGCAACGTCGCCATTTCTGCGAGCGCGCCGAGCGCCGCAAAGCATTCCGAGTTTACTTCAGTAGATGCACCGCTAATCCGGTAATCTTGGATGACGTTGCGCCAGCCGATAATTCCCCAATCCGAGGTCGCGGTTGCGGTACACCAAACGAGGCCGTCATCGTTCCGCTGCGAGAGCATGTATTCCATCGCGCGAATTGCGTGTGGGTAACACTCGCGCAAAAACTCCTTGTTGCCGGTAACTGCATAATGATGCCAGAGTGCGATAACCGCAAGCGGAGTGTTGTCGTTGACGTTGAGTGAGTAGTCCTCCCATTTATCGTTACGGACATCGTAGTACTCCACGATCTTTCCGTTGGGCTCTTGAAGCCGGAAGTACGCCTGGAGCGAATCGTGGGCAAAATCGTGATTGAGATAGTCGGCGCCGAACGACATCCATGCCGTGTCGCGCCCTACGCTGTTGTTGCTACGCGTTGGATCGTTGACGAAGCACCAGCCCGTCGGTGCATAGGTTTGGACGCGCAGCATGTTCGCTTTGGCCCAGAGGACGCCTTGGTTCACATCGTGGCTGGGCGTGCGTAGAACCGATTGCGAAAGATAGTTCCAATAATACCTTGACGTTGCATGTAGGGCTGCTTTACCGGTTGGGCAGCGTCGCCTGGCTCCGGCAAGATCGGCAGCGGAGACGGGCGAAAGCACGCAGATGAATTCCACCCAGTGCTCCTCACCGGGCTGAAGATCGATTGCCGAATGAAGCGCGCCGACCGGATCCGAGCCTGTCGATTCCACGGAGTTGGAAAGCACGCCCGGTGATTCGTGCGCGACTAGCCTCCCGCGTTGGGAACTGACATCCCAACTTGTCGCCGGCGCGAGCGTCCCGAAGAGTCGCACGTGCGATGGGACGCTTTGGTTCCATACAACGATGCCGCCGAGTTCGGCGTCGAAGCGTACCTGGACGTCTTGTGAGGTATTGCCCCGCAATTCACAAAAACCGTAAAGATCGAACGAAACCGGAGCCGCCGATTCGTTCTTGAGATGTACGCGATAATAAACGGCCGGCGGTGGTACGGAGCTTGCTTCGTGCCCCCCGTCGTTGTAGGCGAATACCTGTTCGTGAACGTGGATGCCGTTCTCGAGTTGATAGACGTAATCTTGTCGCTCGGGGTGAATGTGAAAGGCCCCGTTGCCGCGGGTGAGTCGAAGTTTGCTGCGCCGGTCCCAATACGAAATACCGAGTGCGCCAAAGTAGTCGAAACCGGCATCGGGGCTATAGACCTTGGCAATCGCTCCCGTAGGCTTCAGCACCACCGTGCAGCGCGGCGCACCGAGGGTGCTGCCCTGTGCCATCTGATCGTCGTCGAGAATATATGCGAATCGAGGGCTCGCAGCGCTGCCGCTCGTGGGATCGATCGCCATATTGACCATATCGTAGCGTGCCATTATAGGGAGCCCGCTTGGCGCATCATGCCGCCATCGATGACGACGGTCGTTCCGGTGATATATGCGGCGGCATCGCTGCAGAGCCAGAGCACGAGGCCGGCAACCTCTTCGGGCCTTCCCCATCGGTGTAAGGGAATCTCGTCGAGGAGTTCGTTGTCGAGTTTTTTATTCGCGATCGTCGCTGCGTCCATCGGCGTATCGATCGCTCCAGGCGCGACGTTGTTGACGGTGATGCCGTGCGGTGCGAGTTCGAGGGCGATCGTGCGCGCGAGCATGCGTACGCCGCCCTTCGAAGCGCAGTACGGCGCGTTGGTCGGGGCAGCGACATCTTCATGGATCGACGAAATATTCACGATACGCCCGCCGCGCGCTTGTGCGATCATTTGCTTTGCCGCCGAACGGCTACAATAGAACGGGCCGCTCAGATTGACCGCAATCTCGCGTTGCCATACCTCGTCGGGTGTCTCGACGAAAGGATAGCGTGCTTCGATGCCGGCGTTGTTCACGAGAATGTCGACCCCGCCGAAGCGCGCGACCGCCGCTTCAACGAGGAGCTGCGCGTCGCCGGGTAACGAGACGTTCGCTTCGCAGACGGCAGCTTTGCCGCCGCGGCTCGCCAGTTCGGCGACCAGCGCGTTTGCCGGGCCGGGATCGCCGACGTAATCGACGATGATATTGGTGGCTGCGGCCGAGAGGGCGCGGGCGATCGCGGCACCGATTCCGGTCGCTCCGCCGGTAACGATAGCGGTACGTTCCTGTAATGGCATACCGGTCGCTGTGCCCCACCCGGCGAGCTTCTCCTTCACAAGCAAGCGCTTCAATAAAGACAGCCCGCCGCGAGGCGAGCCGTCTTTATTGCATGACGCGTTGAGCGTTTTGCGTTACGGGCGGCACTTCCGTCCGTGGCAGATAGGCGTCGGCGTCGGAGCCGGCGTCGGGCTGGTGGTTGGAACCGGGGTCGGTGTTTGAGCCGGGGTCGGCGTGGGAGCCGGCGTCGGGCTCGTCGTTGGAACAGGCGACGGTGTCGGCGTCGGGCCGACGGAGCCGTAGGTAATCACGCAGCTGCTGCTTGCGTTGCTCCAGAGCGGCTGAACCGGGTAGCTCTGCCCGTTCGGGAACGTGTAGTTCTGGAGGTTCGTCCAGGCGCACTTGTCGCCGATCTCCGAACCGCTTGAATCGAGCCAGCCGTTGCCGGCGCCCGGGTCGGTCTGCGTCTCGGCTTCTTCATGGCCGCCGACAATGGAGACGCCGTCGAGCGTTCCCGGCGAATTCACGGAACCGACGCCGCAACCGGTTCCCGCATCGGGGGTGTAGGGTAGGTTGGTATATGCGAGCGGGTTGCCCGAAGGATCGGTCGTGGTGTTGTGATAGCCGCACCATTGCGACCCAAAGCCGCTTTGCGTGTAGCCGGTCGGCGTTACCACGACGAAGTTCGCATTCGAGCTATAGGTGCCGAAATGCGCCGCTGCGGTGAGGGCTTCCGCCGCTACCTGTGCATCGGTGTAGGTTGTCGGAGGCAACGAGCTGTCGTACCATACGCCCGCGTACTGCGGGTTGGTGTTGGCAATGTAGGTCGTCGCGCCGCCGAGCGTCTGGTAATACTGCGTGTCGGTATTTACCCAAAGGCTGCCGCCGATCGACTGCATGAAGCCGGTCAGGTAGGCCGCCAATCCGTCAGGATCGGCAGTCGTGTCGTTCTGGCTCTGCCATCCCCAGAAAACCAGATAGACCTGCGGTGCAGTCTGCACCGGACCGCCTTTGTAAAGAAGGTTCGAGGTCGTCGTGCGTAGTTTGCCCATCGTGGTGCGGGCGTTCGGGCCCCATTGGAAGCTCGGGTGCGAGGCTAAATAATTTTTCGAATAAAAAATCTGCGGTTTGCCGACGCGCACCGATTGCGCCGAAACGCGATTTGGAGCCGGATTCGATGCGGTGTTGTTGCTCTGCGGCAGCATCAAGCTACTATGCCCTCCGCTACAGGCAGCAAGAACAGACGATGCAGCAAGCATCGCCACAAGAATTCTGCCGGGTGTTCTCAAACGAGGATCCTCCAGAATAAGAGTCGAGTGTAGCAAGCAGTGCAGCAGATACGGAGAGGAAGGAGCGCAGGAGGGTACCTGCTGCTCCGACTTACGTTGTAGCCGAACTCTGAGTATCCTCTGAATTTCTAACAAAATATTTACAATAGCGACGAGTTGCAGATAAGGGTATTTTGTCACCGCTATACTTGGTGTTCGCCGCGCAGCTTTCGAGGACGCGCTGCAAGAGGAGCGAAGCCTACTGCTCCACGGGAGCCCGGCGTCGGGCTGAGAGGGCGGGCTCGCTCCGCCGACCGTCGCACCTGATCCGGGTCATGCCGGCGGAGGAAGTACCACGATGAAAGTTTATGCAACCGGCAGCGCGCCGTCGATTCGCGTCCCCATGCGCGCGATTGCACTCACCGACGGAAGCACGCATACCGTCTACGACACGAGCGGCCCTTATGGCGATGAGAGCGTCGTCACCGATATTCGCCGCGGCCTGCCGCCGCTACGCGTGGAATGGATCGCCGGGCGCGGCGATACCATCGAACTCGATGCCCCGACCTCGGTCTATCAGCGCGGTCGCGAGGCGATGCGCGAACTCGACGAAATTCGTTTCGCGCAACCGCGGCGCATTCGACGTGCGAAGCCCGGAGCAAACGTGACGCAGATGCACTATGCGCGACGCGGTGAGATCACGCCGGAGATGGAGTTCATCGCCATCCGCGAAGGGATCGCACCCGAATTCGTCCGCGACGAAATCGCGCGCGGACGCGCGATCGTTCCGAGCAATATCAACCACCCCGAAAGCGAGCCGATGATTATCGGGCGGAACTTCCTCGTGAAGATCAACGCGAATATCGGCAATTCCGCGGTCGCTTCTTCGATCGACGAAGAGGTTGAAAAGATGACGTGGGCGACGAAATGGGGCGCCGATACGGTCATGGATCTTTCGACCGGCAAAAACATTCACGAGACCCGCGAATGGATTTTGCGGAATTCGCCGGTACCGATCGGGACCGTGCCGATCTATCAAGCGCTGGAAAAAGTCAACGGCAAAGCCGAAGAGCTTACCTGGGAGCTCTACCGCGATACGCTTATCGAACAGGCCGAACAGGGTGTCGATTACTTCACCATCCACGCCGGTGTTCTGTTGCGCTATATTCCTTTAACTGCCGAGCGCGTTACGGGAATCGTTTCGCGCGGTGGGTCGATTTTAGCAAAGTGGTGCCTCGCACACCATCAAGAGAACTTTCTCTATACGCATTTCGAAGAGATTTGTGAAATTATGAAAGCCTACGATGTGGCATTTTCGCTCGGCGATGGCTTGCGACCGGGCTGCCTAGCCGATGCCAACGACGCGGCGCAGTTTGGCGAACTCGAGACGCTCGGCGAGCTCACGAAGATCGCTTGGAAGCACGACGTGCAGACGATGATCGAAGGGCCGGGGCACGTGCCGATGCACCTCATCAAAGAAAATATGGAGAAGCAACTCGAGCTCTGCCACGAGGCCCCGTTCTATACGCTCGGGCCTTTGGTAACCGATATCGCGCCGGGATACGACCACATCACCAGTGCGATCGGCGCCGCGATGATCGGCTGGTTCGGAACCGCAATGCTCTGCTACGTAACGCCGAAAGAACATCTCGGGCTACCCGATAAAAAAGATGTGAAAGACGGCGTCATCGCCTACAAAATCGCCGCGCACGCCGCCGACGTTGCGAAGGGGCACCCGCACGCGCGTCACTGGGACGACGTTCTTTCGAAGGCGCGCTTTGAATTTCGATGGGAGGACCAGTTCGATCTCTCGCTCGATCCTGAGACGGCGCGCGAATTTCACGACGAAACGCTGCCCGCCCCCGGTGCGAAGAGCGCACATTTCTGCTCGATGTGCGGGCCGCATTTTTGTTCGATGAAAATCACGCAAGAAGTGCGTGAGTACGCACAAGCTGGCATGGAAGAGAAGAGCCGCGAGTTTATCGAGCGCGGCGCCGAGGTCTATGTAGCGACCCCGTGATTGCAGCAGTTCTGCTCGACCGCGACGGCACGATCGTGCGCGACGAGCCCTATAACGGGGACCCCGATCTGGTGGAAGCGCTACCCGGTGCGAAAGCCGCGCTCGACGAACTGCGGGGGCTCGGGCTCGGTGTCGCGCTGGTAAGCAACCAATCGGGGATCGCTCGTGGATTGATCACACGCGCTGCGGTCGAGGCCGTGAACGCGCGCGTCATCGAGCTGCTCGGCCCGTTCGATGTGGTGCTCTTTTGCGCGCACGGGCCGGAGGATGCTTGCGCGTGCCGCAAACCTAAACCTGGTATGCTGCTCGAAGCTATGCGTACGATGGGCGTCGATCCGCATGAATGCGTGATGGTTGGAGACAAGAGCGAGGATATTGAAGCGGCGCGAGCGGCTGGCGCGCGTGCGTTGAAAGTTGACGCGAAGCTCGGGCTCGCCCACGCCATGCCGGCACTACGCTGTTTTTATGGGGAACCTGGAAACGGCGACGACGCCGAGTAGACGGCGTTGTCACGCCGAGTGTCCGCGCAGTGTCACGCCGAGTAGCTGCCGAAGGCAGCGTATCGAGGCGCGCTCGTTCGTTCGTGGCTACGGGGAACCGATGCTCTCGGTTGCCGAGATCCAGTAGCGCTCGTCGGGCGTGGGGTTGCGCAACGCGACTCCGTGCGTTGCGTGAACGCTCCGCGCGATGCGCCGCCAGATGCGCGTGACTTTCACGACGTAGTGCTGCGTTTCGTAATACGGCGGAATGCCGCCGTATTCGACCACGGCTTTCGGTCCGGCATTATAGGCGGCGATCGCGTTGCGATAGGGGTGGTGGGTTTTTGCAAAACGCTGCACCTGTTCGCTGAGATAACGCGCGGCGCCGGAGAGATTCTGGAGCGGGTCGCGCGGATCGACTCCCATACGCGCGGCGGTGCCCGGCATCAACTGCCCCAATCCGACGGCGCCCGCCCACGAGCGCGCGTGCGTGTGCCAGCTCGATTCAACCGTTACCAGTGCGACCAGCAAATTCGCGTCGATGTGATAGTGCCACGCGCTGCGAAGCGCATGAAGCGCGAGTTGTTCGCGCTGCCATCGCGGCATCTGTGGGTTCACCTTCTGCAGGAAGCGCGCGTAGGCACGGGCATTGCCGATCGTCGCCGGAATCGGCCGGGGGCGAGGAGCCGCGAGAAGGCGCTGCGGCGCGAGGAGGAGCAAGCCCACAGCAAATGCCGCGGGGAGCAGGTGTCGAATTCTCCGCATGGAGGCCGTGGGTTCGAGCCGTGCCGAAGAGAGCCCTGGCCTCTATCCGGGGGCGTCGAGGAATGAGTTCTACGGATGCTCTCGCGGCTCGACGCTTGGGATGCCAAGCGCCGGTCCGCACAAAAACGACCGTAGGGGACGTTCGAAATACTTCTTCATCGACTATCAGTTGCGCTGTTGCGGAGGATCGATCGGTAATGGATGGCTTTAAAGCGGGGAAGTTGCTCAGGATTTTCGTCGATGAAAATGATCGCCACGGCTCCCAGCCGATGTACACGGCGATCGTTGAGTTTCTTCGATCGCGTCATATTGCCGGGGCGACGGTTTTTCGCGGCATCGAAGGGTATGGTCGACATCAGGAGGTCCACGTAGCAAAAATATTCTCATGGCTCCCGAACCTTCCGGTTCTGATCGAGGTGGTCGATGACGCAGAAAAAATCGAACGCATTCTCGCCGATATTGAGAAATTCGTCGGCGAGGGCCTAGCAACAATCGAAAACGTGGAGTACTTGCGGTTGGGTAAGGCTACGGTATCATCGGAGGGCGACCGCCCCGTATGATGGCCGAGAAGACCGCCGTATTGATGCGCATATTTGTGGATGAAGACGCTCGCCTGGGCCGTGCGACCCTCGTCGATGCAATAATATCGGAATTGACTCGTCAACACTGTTGCGGAGCGACGGTACTCAAAGGCATAGAAGGTTTCGGCGTTCTCAACCAGTTGCATACGGCGCGCTCGATCGATATCGCGTCGAGCCTCCCCGTGCTTATCGAAGTTGCCGACAGTGAAGAAAATATTCGATCGGTTCTTCCACGCCTTCGTGAAATGATCGGTGACGGCCTGATTACGATTGAGCGCATTCGAATGCGTCGGCTGGGCAACAAAACATGACGAAGACGGGGACGAGCGTAATTTGCGATTTTAACGGCACCGTCGTGGACCGAGATATGATCGATTATCTCGCGATGACGGCTGCATATAACGAAGCATCTGCAGAGACCTCGCCAATACGTGGTACGCGAGCGGAGATCGCCAGAAAGGCGGCGCTCCTACGCTTCGATCTGGCCGAGGCCGAACGTCGAATAGAGAAAGGCATTCGCTTCGACGAGTCGTTTCCGGAATTTTGGCGTTCCTGCGAATGCCAAGGTTTTCAATTTACTATCGTGACGTCGGGAATCCGCGAGCTGGTAGAACGTTATCTAGGGCGCCGGGGAGTTTCGGCGCGTGTCGTAGGGAACTCCGCCGAGTACCGTCTTAGCGGCTGGGAAATACATTTCCGCGATGCAAGCGTCGCCGGTATCGATAAGAGCGAGTTTGTAGAGGAAGCTCGATCCTTGGGAAATCGAACGGTGGTCGTCGGGGACGATATTTCAGATTTTTCGGCCGCCGAACGAGCCGATCGCGTTTTTGTAAAGGACGGGAGCCCCTTGGATCGCCACTTGACCGATGCGCATGCGCCGGGATATCGGTTTTTAAATTTTGCGGACCTGATGGCCAAGTGGCCCGCTGCGACCTGGTGGCCGCAGGGCTGAGGCCGCTCGCTTACGAAGTTGGGAAGAGATAGGGGATGGAGCGCCCCCGAAAAAACCGCCGCGCATCGGCTGATGGCTCCTGAGTCGCGAGAACGAACTTCAGGAGGCCTAATCGATGCAGCCCGCTGCTTTCCCCGATGATATATTCAACCGCCTGCGTGAGACGGAGCGTACCGCTCGGGCGGAACTGCTTTTAGGAATAGAAGCCGACATTGCGAACGTCGATCGGTTTATGGTGCGCCCGATTGCGGCCGCTCGTTCGAAGGGCGAAGAGGCCTTTGCGGCCCTGGGATCGATGGACGAAGGCGACCTCCGCGCATCGATACGGTGTGAGACGTTCGATAGGATCGCCCTTGAGTGCACGACGGCCGTATATGCTAACGTAGGCATGCGCGTCCGCGCGCGATTCCGCACCTACGCGGAAGCCTTTCCCGCTAGCGAGCGCGATCTTGCAACAGCGATCTCCGTTGCAGGATCTGCGCGTAGAACTTTTCCGCCCCCTATGTTTGCGCTCGAACGGATCGAGACCGAAGGGATTGCCTCGCCCGCCCCTCCGCGCGACGCCGACGAAATCGACCGATGGCTGCAATTACTGCATGCATTGCTGGCACACGAAATGGTCGATCGGATGAGGGCGGCTTGTGAAAGAACGCTCGCGCGGGGCCATGCTAGGTTAGGTACGGTAAAGGCGCGCGCGCTGGTGGCGTTCAAGAGCATCGAGCGGGGACTATCGGCATGACCGGCGTTCGAATACGGTCCATAGAGGCGATTGCTATCCTCGATTCCCGTGCGGTTCCAACGCTTCGGGTCACGACGCATTTATCCGATGGGACCATCGGTGTAGCGAGCGCGCCGTCGGGGAAATCGACGGGTAAACGCGAAAAGCGCGAGCTGCGCGATGGCGGGGCGCCCTACGGAGGGCTCGGCGTAGAACGTGCACTAGCAAATGTGCGCGGTCCCATTGCGGAGAAATTCGTGGGGATGCCGATCGTCGATCCGCGCGCGCTCGATCGTGACCTCGTGCTTCTAGATGGAACGCTCGACCGATCGAGGCTTGGCGCAAACGCGATGGTTGTTGCTTCGATGTCGTTTTGGCGCGCCGCAGCGGCCTCGCAACGCATCCCGCTATGGCAATATTTTGCCTCTGAAGGTCGTGCGTCAATTCCGATTCCGCTCTTTAACGTCATCAACGGCGGCGTCCATGCCGATGGAGGGTTGCGCCTCCAAGAAATGATGCTCGTCCCACATGGATTAACATCGATCGACGAGCGCATTCGTTGCGGTGCGGAAATTTATGCAGCACTGCGAGATCAATTTTCGATGCGTGGCTTTTCAACCGCCGTCGGTGATGAAGGCGGCCTGGTCTATACCCATGGGCGTGCCGCCGATGCGATAGCGATTCTATGCGCGGCAATCGAGAGTGCCGGATACCGCGTTGGGACCGAGGTCTCGTTGGCGATCGACGCCGCCGCCAACGGCTTCTATGGCGATGACGAAATATATAGCCCCGAACCCGGACTGCGCCTTTCGAGCGACGAGATGAACGCGTGGTGGATAGCGTTGGTCGCGTCCTCACCGATCGTCATGCTCGAAGACCCTTTGGGCGAGGATGATGTTGCTGCGTGGGTATCCTTGACCGAAAGCGTCGGAAGCGAGATCACCATCGTCGGCGACGATAACTTCGTAACCGATGCGTTGCGAATTCGAGACGCGATCAGCGTTGGTGCGGCAAATGCGGCGCTTTTAAAACCAAACCAAATAGGCACGGTCTCCGAGACTCTCGAAGCCGCCGCAGAGGCTCGGGGCGGGGGCTATCGCGTCGTCGTTTCCCATCGCTCCGGTGAGACCGCGGATTCGTTCATCTCCGATTTAGCCGTTGGAATAGGCGCGGATTTCATTAAAGCAGGAGCACCGGTACGGAGCGAACGAGTAGAAAAATATAACCGGCTACTGGAAATTCAGGAAGAATGCAGGCGAATGTGAAGGCCGCCGTTCCTTCCGAGGAAGAAGGAAGCGGAGAAGAGCGAGTCGATGTCCTCTTGAAGCTCGCACGAAAATACGGTGGCGCCGCTCTTCGTGACGAAGTTGGGTTTATCGCTGAGGGGGCAATCTCGAAGATAGCGACGGTGGCCGTGTTCGGTCAATTCAAACGAGGGAAAAGCACGCTCGTTAACGCTCTGGTAGGCCATGATATCTTGCCGATCGGTAAATTACCTCTAACCGGTGTCCCCACTCGCGTTTTGTATGGCGAGGCGGCTTTGTTGGTGCGTTATCTCGATGGTCGAACGGAGGAGGAAAAGATCGAGAAACTCGCAGCTTACGTCACCGAAGCACTAAACCCGGAAAACGTTCGGGGCGTAGCGTACGTCGACGTAACATACCCATCCGAATTTTTGCGCGACGTCACGATCGTTGATACGCCGGGGATAGGATCGACGTTGCAGCACAACACCGATGCCGCCCACGAACTGAGCGATAAAATCGACTGCGCGCTCTTCGTCACCGGACCCGAACCGCCTATTACGGGCGAAGAGCTGGAGTTTTTGAGAAAGATTCAAAGCCTTGTCGAAGAAGTCACGGTCGTTGTTTCGAAGATTGATTTAGGGCGCGGATCCGAGCTGGAAATCGTCGAGTTTATTACACATACGATCGATGTCGGCGCCGTCGGATCCCTTCCAATATTTACCATCGACGCCACCGTATCGGATAACGGTCTCGAGGAGTTGCGGGCCCATATCATTCGATCGATCGCGGCAGACGATCGATACGTCGTTCGGCGATCGCTGGCCCGGCGCATCCAGAGAGCGGGAGCCGGCATTCGACGTATTATCGAAGGCAACTCTGATCTACGTTCATTTGCGCCGCGAAATCGAGCCTATAATGCAATCGCGCGCGGGTTTCGCCGCTTTCCAAGCGAAATCGGCCCTCTACGGCGGCTAATTCGAGGGATTATCGTCGGTTATTCCGACCTCGAGAGACAGCTACGCCGTGGATAGGCGCAATAGTTTCTTTTTGACGGTTACCAAATTGG